>Ga0207714_1001355_pt1 | contig 15775 bp, 18 predicted proteins | sample PonA232FremontCA_2_FD_187270 | JGI IMG/M metagenome (GOLD analysis project Ga0207714, IMG submission 187270) | Marine sediment microbial community from Fremont, CA, USA - Pond A23 Sediment 2 (SPAdes) | ecosystem: Environmental > Aquatic > Marine > Unclassified | place: USA: Fremont, California... | reverse complement strand
TGAGATTGCTACCTTGGCGTCAGCGACCGTCTGGAGCTCCGGTAGTGCGCGGAGGTCGTCGGTGATCAGAAAGTCGGCGTCTATTTCTTTGGTGAGTAGCACGCAGCTTCCTTCTCCCTCGTCTACTCGGGAGGAAGTGAATTCGCCCGGTGTGTCGTGAACGGTGATCTGGTCCCGGTTGTCGAGGGCGATCTGTGCTGCTTCCCCGTGACGATCGTCGTACTCGCTGGTTTCCTCCAATTCCTCAATCACCAGTTCTGTGGTGTGGACATCGAATTCCGTGAGAAGCGTGTCGAAGAGGTCGACAGAGGCGAGTGAGATGAGACTGCTTGTGTCCGCTCCGATCATATTTTCTTTGGACCTCTTCTACAGTTCTGCGAGTTCGTCGGCCAGGTCTTCGCCTTGGTCGAGAATGGTTTTGGAAGCCTTCACGGATTCGGCGTCTTGCCGTCCGATGAATTCTTTCAGTGTATCGAATCCGATCCGGTCGTCGAGGTAGAGTTCGATAACCGCCTCTTTGAACGCCTCGTTATCCTCGATCTCCTCCAAGTACTCTTGGAGTGCTTCTTTGACGATTTCTGTCCGGTTCTTGTGGCTGACCTCGGCGGCGACGTCTGCCTTCTCGACGAGGTCGTCCGGAAGTCGGAAGTTGACTTTGGTGCTGCCCATTCTCACAAATCCTCTTGTACGTACATTGTACCCACGGGCTTAAAATAGGTTTCCGCGGCCTCTAACGGACGCAGAAGAGGGCGGAATTTCCGAGAGGTAACAGTCGGCGCAGGGTCAGTATGACCGTTCGCTAACGCTCACAGAGCGCTGTGGCTACGAGGGCTGGGTTTCCGCGCTGTTACCGCTATGACTCACTGGTCTCATTTGCGCCGACGTCAACTGCCTCGGGGGCACCCCCCGTGGCATCCGCCGCGATATGCTGTGCAAGGTCACTCCCCATCCATCGTCAGCACCTGCCGTTCGGCGAACATCAACACCGCCAGCGTCACCAACAACACCCCGTAGGTCACGGCGACCAACAGCGCCTCGATGTTGGTGTTGTACGTGCTCGTGCGAAAGACGATCACCTTCCGGACAATGGCGATCACCCCGGTGAAGATCACCAGCCGGAGGATCGTCCGCGAGGGCTGCTTGCGGACGTACGCGACGACCGTCTGGTAGACCTCGGCGATAATGAACAACAACAGCCCGCGATCCACGAACGTGACGACCTGCGCGGGATCGGCAATCGACCCCGACCGGATGGCCTGGACGATCAGTATGATCAGATCATACAGCCCCAACCCGAACAGCAGCGCGAACACCAGCGCGCTCACGGCCTCAAGCATATGCATGAGATAGTCGGTGCCGTCCATCACGCGGGCCATTGGCGGCAGGCTGATCCGGCCCGAACTGTCGCCGTCGGGGTCAGGAGTGGGCTCGTCACTCATCGTATGCGGGTGTTCTCACCCGGGGTAGGACTGTCTTGCGGTGGTTGTAGACGGATAGACGCAGGCGAGTGTAATTTTCCTCGGCCTTCCCGAGATGGGTCGGCTGGAATTAACCCCCGAACGCTCGGTGCGTCCGTGAGGGTCGGTCGCTCCCCCACGACCCGACAACTCCCGTCTCATCGCCGATGGCGGGTGTTGAGAGGGATCGCATTTCCTCGCAACTGCGCGCGGTTGCTTTGGATGAAGATCTTTGATCCACGTCGCAACTGGACCCGTCAATACGGTGGGATGCGCCAGATGGCTCACACGATTCACCCTCCGGGGGCAAGCCCCGAGGCACTCTCGCTGTCTCTCTGTAGACTGCAAATCCTAATATCCCAACGCTCGGGATTCACCCCGCCTTCAGGCGGGCGAGGATGTCAACTAATTGACTTCGATGATGGACACACAGCAGATTTCCAGATGGCAGGACTTGAGACCACCAGTTGACGGGTGATCTCCTTTTGATTAGCCTCGGAGCACCATCGTTGCGAACGCTTTGGCGATCCGTTTCATCGTCTCCTCTCCGAATCTCGCATGGACGTCACGGATATCGTCGTGATGGACTTGTTGGGTCACCCATGGTTCGACGTGGGAGCGTTTCAGTAACTCGCCGATGGCCGGTTCGTCTTTTTCGACTGTTACAGCGTAGCGATTCTGGCCGTAGTGGTCACTTCCAGTCAGTGCAGCAGTAGTGTAAAGTTCCCCGTGATCATGAGCATCGCCATCAGATATGATCACGACAGGGCGAGAAGATCGCCGCTCGTGCGGATCTGGAACGGAAACAACGTGTCCGTGCTTGTAGGTCATCGATCATTCCTCTGGGTGGTCGGTTTCGAGATCTTCGATGAGGTCTGCCGCTTGGTTTTCTGTTGATGCGGAATCGCTTTCGTCGGGAGTAGCTGTCTCCTGTTCAGGATCGATGCTTGGAACTTCGTCTTCCCACCCCTCCTCGGCATAGACATCGCCGTTGGGCACTGACGCAAACAGCTGGCTGGCTGAATCGAGTGATTCAAGCCGCTGTTTGAGCGTATCCACACGGTCTGGTGGGGCGTAGTAGGCACCTTCCGACCGCTCGACGAGTCCCTTCTCGAAGAGTCGTACCATAGTCTTCGATGCACTCGCCCCGTCGATATCGGTGTGGTCTGCGATTTCGCTTGGTGTAAAGCCGTACTCACGGTGGGCGACAAGGAAGCTGAGCGCCTCATATTCGTTTGTATCTGGCTTGACCGGAAACGGTTCGTCGTTTTTGAGGTCGTCGACGTGGATCGGCATTCTTGTCACTACTTATCACTAAATGTCATTAAGAGTTTCATAAACCGCCTCGGGGTCAGCCCCGAGGCACTCGGCCTGTTCCGCCTGTAGACCTCCGCGTGGCGACGTTCGTCAAGTTTCCCCATCTCAAGGGTGATCTTGCGGCGTTCGGCGTCGCTCTCGGCGGCCTGATAGCGCTCTATAGCTGGTGGACCTCGTCGTCGACCGTCGTCGAGGAATCCGTTCTGGACGCCATTGTTCTCTTGAAGCGATTCCGTGCGTCCTTCCCGGGCAACCAATGGGGCGACACGGCGGCGTTCCGACACAATCAGTCGGTCTGAGCATGCCCGGGTGGTCGGCCCCGTTGTGAACTACCAGAGAATATTGCTTGTATCGGCGACGCCATCTGGCCCATGATCACCGGCGACGGACGCCAGCAGGCGAGAGCCCCCGGAATCACCTGATGGTGGCGTACTGGACTCGTACAAGAACCGCTCGCTCTCGAATGCTTTTGCCCGTAGCGGCAAAATACAGATGATGACCGCAGATCGGATCTCGCGACGGACGGCCCTCCGTGCCGGCGGGGCGGCCCTGGCCGGGCTCAGCACCGGCCTCGCGGGCTGCAGTGCGCTGGGTGATGACAACTCGACTCTCTCGATGGGAACGCTCAACGTGTTCCCGATGATGCAGCAGTTCGTAATCGACCAGCAGGGGTGGGACGACGACCTCGGGGTGACTATCGACACCACGACCTTCGGGGGCGGCCCACCGCTCGTGCAGGCCTACGCGTCGGGGGACCTTGATCTCGCGTACGTCGGGATCAGCCCTGGCCTGGTCGCCATCGCCAACGGCGTCCCTTCGACGGTCGTCGCCGCGAACGTCCTCGAACCGAACGTGATGGTCGGCACCGCCGAGTGGCGCTCATACTGGGACGAATATGGCGCCGATGCGTTTGCCCAGTTTCGTGCCGACAGGGGCCGTCGCCCGCGCTTTGCCACGCTGCCGGCCGGATCGACCCCCGACGTCTTCCTGCGCTACTGGATCACCGAGGCACTCGGCCTTGAGTTGGATGTGCTTGAAATCGTCGGCCAGAGCTCCAGCGCGCTGCAGTCGACACTTGCTACAGAGGAGGCAGACGCCGGCAGCGTGATCGAGCCGATCCCGACCCAACTGGTCCGCGATGACGGGACCACGATGGCGCCGTTTCGCTACGCCGGGCCGGTTATGGCCGGACAGCCCGGTGCGGTGCTCCAGCCCTCCCAGTCGCTTGTCGAGGATCGACCGGGACTCGTTGAGGATCTCGTCCGGTTGCACATTCGGGCGACCGAGTTCATTACGGCGAACCGCACGGCGGCCGCCAGGATGGCCAGCGCGGCGATCGGCACCGATGTCCTCCCGGAGTCGGTCGCTATCGAGGCGATCAACTCTCCGGCTTCGACGTTCATCGCCGATCCCCGGCGGATCGTCGAGCAGTCGCTAGTCTATAACGAGTTCCACCAGCAACTCGGGTCCGTCGACACCGACCTCACGGCCGATGACATCTTTACGCACCGCTTTTATGAGGAGGTGCGCGATGAGTAACACGCCCGAGACCGAGGCCGACGCCGATGCGGGGCTCATCCGGACCCCGAGCGTCGGACGCATCGATGTCGAGGCAGGCCGGGAGACGGCCCTCCAGATTGGCGCGCTGACGACCTTCGTCGGGATGTGGTGGGCCCTCGCGCTGGTCACGCCACAGACGCTCTTGCCTCGTCCGCCGGCGGTCGCCGCCGTCCTCTTGCAGGATCTCACCTCGGGACTCGCATTCGAACTCGTCTGGCAGAGCCTGCGTCATTACCTCCCCGGCCTGCTGATCGGGTCTGCGCTCGGGATGGCCGTCGGGATCGCCGTCGGCTGGTGGGAGACGGCCGAACACACCATTGGGACCGTTGCAAGCTTCCTCCGGCCGGTGCCGCCGCTGGCGTGGATCCCCTTCGCGATCATCTGGTTCGGCCTCAACGACCAGGGGGCAGCGTTCATCATCGCCATCGTCGCCTTCTGGATCAACTACTACAACGCCCAGGGCGGCGTTGCGGGCGTCGATCCCCAGCTGATCGAGGTCGCCCGATCGCTCGGCACCGATTCTGATCTCGGGCTCATTCGGAAGGTCGTCCTCCCCTCCGCGACGCCCGAGTTGTTCACCGGCTTTCGGACGGCCGCCGGCCAGGCGTGGATGGTCATGGTCGCCGCCGAGCTCCTCGGCGTGCCCGGCATCGGCAAGCACCTCTGGGACGCCGCGAACTTCCTGCGCATGGAGGTCGTCATCGCGTACATGCTTGTCATCGGCCTGCTGTTCTTGCTCTCCGATCGACTGATCCGCGCCGTTGAGCGGCGGACCCTCGCCTGGCGGTGATTCCAATGGCTGTCAACACCCACTCCGATCCAACGCACGCACAGATCGTCGTCGAGGATGTCTCGAAGACCTACGACAGCGAGACCGGCCCGGTCGAGGCGCTACAGGACGTGTCCATCCGCATCCCCGAGGGCGCATTCGTCTCGATTGTCGGGCCCTCGGGATCGGGCAAGTCCACCTGTTTCCGGATCATCGCCGGTCTTGAGGCCCCAACCAGCGGCGCCGTCCGGGTGGGCGGTGCGGTCGTGACCGATCCGGGGCCGGACCGCGGCATGGTCTTTCAAGACGACGCGCTCTTTCCCTGGCGGACGGTCGCCGAGAACGTCGCCTACGGCCTCGAAGAGGTCGGCCCGCCACCCGAGACAACCACCGCGGAGATGGTCACCCACTGTCTCGATCTTGTCGGATTGACCGAGAAGGCCGACGCGTATCCGCGTGAGCTCTCTGGTGGGCAGCGCCAGCGCGTCGGCATCGCCCGGGCACTCGCCGTCGATCCGCCGATTTTGCTCATGGACGAGCCCTTCGGCGCTCTTGATGCACGGACCAAAGCCACACTCCAGGAGGAACTGCTTGCGATCTGGGCGGAGACACAGAAGACGATCCTCTTTGTCACCCACGACATCGAGGAGGCCGTGTATCTCTCCGATCGCGTGGTGGTCTTCTCCGATGGCCCCGGGCGAGTGCTCGATGAGATTGCCGTGCCGATGGATCGCCCGCGGGACCGAACCGGCGACGCCTTCGGCGAGACCAAGGCGGCGATCCTCAAGTACTTCGAGTGAGTGTACCGGACGGGATACTCAAGCCCCCGCTTGCTTTCAGGACAGCCTGTTAGTCGCCGTCACTCCGGGCGGGTCGGCCGAGGTGTGTCTCGACCCGCTCGACTTTCGTGTCAGCATCCCGGTCGCTGGTTCGCTTGTCGTCGATCTTCAAGACGGTGCTCACCCGGTCGGCCTCGACCGCCTCGTGGGCGGCCTTGACCGCCGCGAGCAGTGTGTCCATGTCTGTTGCCTCGATGACCGTTCCCATCGGATTCGTCTCATAGCTAACGTCAAACGCCTCAAGCGCCGCGACCGCGTCGGCGACATCCTCGGCCATGCTGTCATCGGTGACCGGCGCCACACTCAGGAGTGCGATAACCGTCATGACCAACCTACGGGTGAGAGGCTCTTTGTCCTGTCGGCGGGCGATGCAAATCGCGAAGGGCGCTCAGTCTTCGGCGAAAAACCGGCCGTGAAAGCCAAGTGGCTCCACGTGCGGGAGGGTCGCATCCGCGAGCACCTCAAGGGTCGCCGCGTCGAAGACGAGCAAGCGGGTGCGCTCACGCTCGCTGTCAAGCGCCGTCGCGAGCACGACGCCGTCATCAGGGGCCGACGCTCCGGGACGCTGGATGGGAATCGGCTCTTCGACAAACACCCCTTGTGACCACCACTCCTGGGCCTCGCCGGTCTCGCAGTCGAGTTTGACGAGCCCGTTGGCACCCTCGCGGTCGGTCGCCTGACCGTAGGCGTACCGGTGGCGGCGACCCACCTGCGAAGAGAACACGCGCGGGAGTTCCATCCCGCCGGAGTGCAGTTGCGTCCGCTCAACCTGATTCGACGCCAGGTCAATCCGGTAGCGGACCGGCCGACCGTCCGGGACCGCCGCCGAGGACTCCTCGATGAGCGTCTCAAGACGCATCGCCTCGACGATCTCCGCGTCGGGAAACTCGATCAAATCGAGCACGACCGTCTCGTCTTCGAGAAAGGCGTTGATGTGATGGAAGGTGAACAGTGGCGGGAGCGTTGGGTCGGCGACGAGGTCGCCGGTATGACGGTCGACAACGAGGATCCGCGTAGCCCGTTGTGGCTGCCAGTCGAGGGTATCGAGCAGGCCCTCACTAAAGGGGCTGATCGCCCGGAGAATCGGGATCACCAGCGGCGTCTCGACGATAATCACGTGCTCTGCGGTGATACTGCAGTCATGGACGTACCCGGGACCGTCCGCCGCAAGCGATGCAATCCGTTCGCGGCTGCGCGAATCCGGCGGTACTCGATACAGATGGTACTGTGGATCGGGGCCGAACTCCGTGGTGAAGCCGAACCACTCGCCGGTCTCGGGGTCAGTAACGAGGTGAGCGGCGGTGAGTTGCTCCGGAAGGGCGTCTTCGAACCGAAACGGGCCCTGGGTCTCTAGAGTCTCTACATCGAAGGCGATCCGTCGTGGCGCCTCCGTCAGCGCGACGTGCGTGCCATCGATCTCGGCGACGTGGACGTTCGCGTTGTCCGTGACCGCCGGCGGGCCAAGGCTTGCAAGCCAGGAGAGTAGCTTCCGCAGGCCGCGCTGGTCAGTCCCGAACTCGCCAGCGGTCTCGCCCGCCATGGCGTCGGCGTAGGCGTTCGTCCGGAGAAACCGGTTGGAATAGGTGAGCTGGCCGTCCGCAAAGGCGTACCGCCGGAGCATCGCCAGCCCGTCGAACCAGTGGGTGAGTTGCTGTCCCCCGACATCGAAGCGACCGGGCCCGTTTCGAATGAGCGTTCCGGAGAGCCACGCCGGAATGGTTCCCGCAACCGGCGGAGATACGTTGGTTACCTCCTGTTGCAACGACTGGACACCGACCGCATAGCCACCAGGCATACGCCTCAGACGGGTTGCAAGGAGGTAAGCGTTGGCTGGTATCCACCCCCGGTGATTGTGTAACTCTCGGACACGACTCGGGCGGAGATACAAGCATCACCACACGCATCCGAATCACCGAATCCCCACATAACGACCGTCTGTCGGGCTATCTGGTGTGACTGGCTGACATCTGGGAATACAATTAAGTATCGTGAAGATAGTGGCAACAACACACATGACGGAACTCGGTGGCTTCCGCGATCACGTCGCCCGCGTCGATCTCTCAGAGGGCACGGTTACATACGAGCGTATCGACGACGAGGACGCCCGGAAGTACCTCGGCGGACGCGGTCTGGGCGTGAAGTACGTCTTCGATCAGGGCCCGGATGTCGATCCACTCGGTCCGGAGAACCTCCTGGCGTTCACGACCGGGCCGCTAACCGGGACGCAGGCGACCATGAGCGGCCGGATGGCGGTCGTGACCAAGTCGCCGCTGACGAACACAGTAACGGACTCCCATCACGGCGGCTGGTCGGCCGCTCGCCTCAAGTGGGCCGGCTTCGACGCCCTCCTATTCGAGGGGGCGGCCGATCACCCCGTCTACGCGTACGTCGAGGATGGCGAAGTCGAATTGCGCGACGCCAGCCATCTCTGGGGCGAGGAGATTCACGACGCCATCGACGCCCTTGAGGACGAGGTTGGGGGCACCTACGGGCAGAACCTCTCGACGATGGCCATCGGGCCGGCCGGTGAGAACGAGGTTCGCTTTGGCTGTATCATCAACGAGGACGACCGGGCTTCCGGCCGCGGCGGCACCGGTGCGGTCATGGGCTCGAAGGGGCTCAAGGCGGTCGTCGTCAAATCAACGACGGACATGCCCCAGCCGGCCGACGAGGAGACCTTCGCCGAGGGCCACCAGCAGGCCGTCCAGGCGATCACCGAGTCAGACGTGACCGCCCCCAACGAGGGCGGGCTGTCGATGTACGGCACAAACGTCCTGACCAACCTGACCGAGCAGATGGACGGCCTGCCGACCCGCAACGGCCAGTACACCTCGACGGAGGCGGAGGCAACCGCCGACCCGAGCGACCCGAACATCGACGCCGAGAACACCTCCGGCGAGTGGGTTCGTGAGAACATCCTCGTTGATGAGCCCACCTGCCACTCCTGTGCGGTCGCCTGCAAGAAGGAGGTCGAAGCCGAGGCCGACATCGGCGGCGAACACCGCGAGGTCCGCATGGAGTCGCTCGAATACGAGCCGGCCTGGAGCTTCGGCGCCAACTCAATGAACGACGACGCCGAAGTGACCGCCATCCTCGTCGATCGGTGTAACGACCTCGGGGTGGACGCCATCGAGGCGGGCAACATCGTCGCGATGGCCATGGAGATGTCCGAGAAGGGCTACATCGAGGAAGACATCGAATGGGGCGACCAGGATGCGATGTACGACCTGCTTGAGCGGATCGCTCACCGCTCCGATGCCCTCGCCGACGCGCTGGCAGAGGGGGCCGCCGGCGCCGCCGAGCGCTTTGATGCGGCGGACACCCGCCTTGATGTCAAAGGCCAGACCATGCCGGCGTACGACCCGCGGACCATGAAAGGCATGGCCATCGGCTATGCCACCTCGAATCGTGGGGCGTGTCACCTCCGTGGGTACACCCCGGCCGCGGAGATTCTGGGCATTCCAGAGGCGGTCGATCCCGCCGATCCCGAGGGCAAGGGTGAACTCCAGGTCACCTTCCAGGACCTACACGCCATCTCCGATTCCTTTGACATCTGTAAGTTCAACGCCTTTGCGGAAGGCATCGAGGAATACGTCCTACAGTACAATGGCATGACCGGTCGGGACCTCACCGCGGATGACCTCATCGAGGCCGGCAAGCGCATCTACACGCTTGAGCGGTACTACAACAACCTCGTTGGGTTCGACGGCGATGATGACGATCTGCCCGAGCGCTTCGTCGAGGGCAGTGACGAGGCCATCCCCGGGATGGGGGCCGCTGAAGGGCAACTGGCCGAACTCGACGCGATGAAGCGCGAGTACTACGAGGCTCGTCAGTGGGTTGATGGCGTCGTCCCCGATGAACGTCTCAACGATCTCGATATCACCGTCGGACCCGGCACTGGCGTCTCCCTTGAGAGCGCGCCAGCCGACGACTGATCGGATCACCCGCCCGCTCGCATCGCCTTCTGGGCGAACGCCTCAACAACCGAAGCGAGTGCTGCCTCCTCCCCTTCGAATCGGACGGTCACCTCGGTCAGTTCAAGCGTCGGCCCGATACTGACGGACTCGGTGGCGAGCGACGCCCGCCACGCCGGGGCCTCGACGGTCGTCTCGTCGATCACGGTGCCACCAAGCTGTTCAAGATACCGGCGCGCCAGGCGCAACGAGATGCCGCGAAAGGTACGTTCGACGCGCATCACCCACCAGCCACCGGCGGGAACACCGCGAGCACATCGCCCGCCTCGATGGGTGTTGTGGCACCATCGAGATGGGCAATCGCCCGGCCGTTCTTGAGAACGGTCACCTGGGGTGGCACCGCGCCGTCATCAAGCAACGCGCCCTCTAGATCGGCGAACTCGGCCTCAAGTGCCGCCAGAACGCCACCGACGGTTGTCGTCTCCCCAAGCGCCCATTCGAGCGTCTTCTGGCCGACCGCCTCGCGATAAGTCGCAAAGAAGCGGAGTTCAACAGGCATGTGAGACACCGGTAGGACGTGTGCGTATTAACCGGATATCCTGCGTGCGGTTAACACTCACGACCGGAGAGCGCCGTCAGGACGTGGCGCGCTCAATCGCCCGGTCGATGTCCGCGATGATGTCTTGGGGATCCTCGATGCCGACCGACAGCCGGATGAGGTCCGGCGTGACGCCGCTTGCCATCTGCTCTTCCTCGGTGAGCTGCTGGTGGGTGGTCGAGGCGGGGTGGATCACGAGCGTCTTCGCGTCGCCAACGTTCGCAAGCAGGCTCGCGAGATCGGTCGCCTCCGAGAAGCGCCGGCCGGCCTCCGCACCGCCGGTCAACCCGAAGGTGAGCATGCCGCCGTAGCCGCCATCAAGATACTCGTTGGCGTTCTCGTGGGTCTCGTGGTCGGCCAGCCCGGGGTAGGTCACCCACTCGACATCGGGGTGATCCTGGAGGAACTCGGCGACGGCCAAGGCGTTCTCACAGTGACGCTCCATACGCAATGGGAAACTTTCGAGCTTCTGGAGGGTCACCCACGCATCAAAGGGCGACTGCTGGTTGCCCAGATCGCGCAGACCGCGCGCCCGGGCCGCGTAAGCGAAGGCGGCGTCACCAAAGGTCTCCTTGAAGTTCATGCCGTGGTAGGCGGGATTGTCCGCAGCAATCTCGGGGTAGCGCTCGGCGTCCCACTCGAAGGTGCCGCCGTCGATGAGCGCGCCACCGACGGTGCTACCGGCGCCGTGGAGCCACTTGGTCGTCGACTCCCAGACCAGATCGGCACCGTGCTCGATCGGAGTACACAGATACGGCGTCGCAAAGGTGTTGTCAACGAACAGCGGGACGTCGTGGTCGTGGGCAATGTCCGCGAGGCGTTCGAGATCGGGGGTCACCAGCGCCGGGTTACCAACGGTCTCGGCGTGGACGTAGGCGGTATCCTCGTCGATGGCCGCAGCGTAGGCCTCGTAATCAAGCGTGTCGACGAACCGCGTCTCGATGCCGCGGCGGGGGGCCGTGTGGGTGTAGTAGGTGTAGGTCCCGCCGTACAGCGCCGAGGAGGTCACGATGTTGTCGCCGGCGCTAGCGAGAACGAACGTCGCAAGATCCAGCGCCGCCATCCCTGAGGCGGTCGCGAGTGCGGCGACCCCGCCTTCGAGTGCCGCCAGCCGCTCCTCAAGCGTCGCGTTCGTCGGGTTCATCAACCGGCTGTAGATGTTCCCCGGCTCGCGCAACGCAAAGAGGTCGGCGGCGTGCTCGGCGTCCTCGAAGACGTAGGAGGTGGTCTGGTGAATGGGCGGAGCCCGGGCGTTCGTCCCCGGATCAGGCGACTCCTGGCCGGCATGGAGGCTCAGCGTATCGAATCGATAGTCGTGCTCGGGCGCATCGTCGGGCATGGCCACCGGTTTGGACGGTATGCGAATCAAGGTTGCGTCGGATCCCTCGCTTGCTTCTATCTTTGACAGCAAGAGAGTCTCTCCTCTCCCTCGCAAGAAGAGCGGGCGTGAATCGGGCCAACTCCGGTGAGATTCCGATATGCGGGCAACGGTCCCTCCAAATCCTTAAGAGAATAGCAGCCCGACTCCCTGGCCCAGCCATCAGTGCGCCTGTTCGACAAATCAACGGGCGAGTCACCACACAAGAACAGGTACGACCGTAACCCGACAAATATCACACCGCTTGGGACGCCTTGCCGTTCACGGCGAGAAGGAGGTCACCGACAACGGAAGAGGTTTGATTGGGCGGATCAAATCTCCGCGGTGATGATGGCGACCACCCACGGGTTCGTGGGCCTCGCGGTGGCAGCGGCGGTGGCGACTGTCTCTCCGGAGTTGGCTGTCCCCGCCGCCATCGGTGGAATCGCCGGCGGGATTGCCCCCGATCTGGACGTCCTCGCCGCCCACCGCAAGACGCTACACTTTCCGGTATACTACCCGCTAGCAGCGCTATTGGCCCTACCGGTTGCCGTAACGCTCACGAGCCCGATTACCGTCGCCGTGGCGATGTTTTTCACCGCTGCTGCGTTGCACGTTCTTGCCGACGTTATCGGCGGCATTCCCGCGTTACGGCCCTGGGCGGTCACCAACGAGCGGGCGGTCTACGTCCACCCACTTGATCGGTGGGTCGCCCCGCGGATGGTCATCCGGTACGATGGTGCCCCTGAGGACTTCTTTCTCGGGGCGGCCTTCGCGGTTCCCGGAGTAGCGGTCTTCAGCTGGCCCATCCGTGGGATTGCGCTTGTTGGGCTCCTCGTTTCGCTGATCTACGCCGCCTTCCGCAAGCCCATCGGCCGGCGCCTCGCCGCCGGATGAACCGCAAGGGCTACCTGCCGGCCGGCGACATACCGGCGTATGGACGTAGGCGTCATCGGACTCGGGCGGATGGGACAGATTGTCGTTGACCGACTGCTAGCAGCCGGCCACCGCGTTGTTGCCTTCGATCTCGACGCCGAGGCGACCGCGGCGGCCGCCGAGGCCGGCGCCGAACCAGCTGACTCGATTGCCGACCTCGTCGAGCGTCTTCCGACTCCCCGGCGAATCTGGCTGATGGTGCCGGCAGGCGACCCCGTCGATGCCACGCTTGAGGACCTTGACGAGCATCTTGAGGCTGATGACATCGTCGTTGACGGCGGCAATTCTCACTTCGCGGACTCCCGCCGGCGTGCCGAGGCGCTTACCGCCGCCTACCTCGATTGTGGTACCTCCGGCGGTCCGGCGGGGGCTGAGATTGGCTTTTCGTTGATGGTCGGCGGGCCCGAGTGGGCGTACGAAGCCTTCGAGCCGGCCTTCGATGCTATCGCGACCGGTCCCGAGGGGCATCACCGGATGGGTCCCTCCGGGGCAGGCCATTACGTGAAGATGGTCCACAATGGCATCGAGTATGCGCTCATGCAGGCCTACGGCGAGGGATTCGAGTTGCTGCACCACGGCCAGTACGACCTTGATCTCGAGGCTGTCGCCCGGACGTGGACCAACGGTGCTGTCGTGCGGTCGTGGCTGCTTGAACTCTGTGAGGAGGCCTTCCGCGAGGAGGGAACCGACCTCGGTGACGTGGCCGATTACGTTGCTGGCGGCTCAACGGGCACCTGGACCGTCCAGGAGGCGCTTGAACAGGAGGTGCCGGTGCCGCTGATCCACACCGCGCTGAACGAACGGTTCGCGAGTCGCCGCGATCGGTTTGCCCGGCGGCTTGCTAACCGGCTGCGGTATGGGTTTGGCCGCCACGAGGTCGCCCGAGAAGAGTAATGCTTCACAACGGTTAAACCGAGTACCGTCCAACAACCAGTGAGGGCGCGTAGCTCAGCGGACAGAGCACTTGGTTCCGGACCAAGATGCCGCGGGTTCAAATCCCGTCGCGCCCGTCACATTTTGTGACGGTCCACATTTCCATGACGGCGGTGGGATATTTATAAAAGCACCCGCGATTCCGCCGATAGATTTCGCCACGTTTTGTGACGGGGGTCGTCGGTATCATGCGATCTGCAGGATTTAATCGTCGACTTGTCGACAAATATATCATGCCCGCAGCAATTGCTTCATACTCAGCGGTAGTGCAGAAGTCTTCACACGCTCTAAGCCGCTCGTCTTTGATCGTTGAGTAAGGCAGGGTCCGCCCTGCTGTAGAGTCGATCGGTAACGAGGACTCGGCCGAGAGCGGTGTCGAACGTTGAGGCCTCGGAGGTCTTCGCCGTTTGAACGATCCAGTCACTCTCGTCTGTCTCGATGATGGCATCGACCGTCCGGGTAACTATCTCGCCGACTGAACTGTCCACTCCATGCGCAGGCGAGTCGGGGAGTTGTGATGTCCCGACAACAACATCTCGATGAACAGTGCCGTCAACGACATCTGCTGTGAGGAATTGCTCGATGACGCTTCGCTCGCGTTCGTCTTCATCCATGTACTTCTCCTCGATCGCTTCCAGCCCGTGATTGGCGACCTAATCGAGAAATCCGAGTGTGGTATCCGTAGGGGCGACGTCCGGTCCATAGCCGACTTGATCACCGCGATGGGTTGTCGCCCAGACGAGTCCGTCGTTGATGATGCCAACGTACCCATCGATGTCGACGCGTCGGCCACTGGCTTTGAATGCCTGTGACGGCGATTCGTCGATGTTCGAGCCGAGCGTCCGGTTGTAGTGGAAATCCCGGTCGTAGACGTCTTCCGGCGAGTTCTCGCGTATATCCCCCGGAAAGACTTGAATCGATCCATACCGATTGTTCACTCGCTCGATATCGGCTGTGATGCCGTACTTGTCGGAAATCGTGTACAGGAGGTCGATGATTTGCTCGTGATCGTCGTAGTTTGATGCGTCAGCATAGTATCGAAGCTTCATGGCTTTTCAGCCCCCCGTTCGTCGGACGTCCTCGCGTCAGTTAGTCGACGTTCGACGTCTTTGAGACAGTCGGCTACCACCGACGCTCCTTCGAGAGGACCCCCGACGTCCAGCGCTGCTCGATACAGTTCCGCAGTACGCTCCAACTCTTCGATCGATAGCTCGTCGGGGTCATCGAGCCAGTAGCTATCCGCGAGTTTCTTGTACGCCCAGGGATCCTCGGGATACTCCTCGATGAGTGCCTCGAACTCAGCTCTGCTGTCAGTGGTTCTACCTAGTTCCGCAAGCGAGTCGGCGACGAAGTGGCGAAAGTCGAGCAGGAGTTCGTCGTCTGCGTCAGGAAACTGCTCGCAGACCTCCCGACAGAACTCAAGTCGATGTTCGTGATACGCCGAATCGTCCTCAGCGACGGTGGCAAGATCGCTGTCGAGCGATCGAATGAACGCCTCAAGCGAGAGAAACGTCGGCAATGTTCGGTCTGCCTCTTCGATAGTCGTACTGTCGTCGGGTATGACAGCGAGGATGTATTCCCAAGCAGTTAGCCACTGGTCGCAGGCCCCAGCACGGTTCCCCTTCTCCTGAAGATCGCGTCCCTCCTGCACGAAATTGTAGATCCGTTCTTTATTCGGAGTCTCGGGTGCCCAGCGCTCCCAGAGTTCCTGTGCCGCCATCCATATGAAGTCCTGATCGTAGCCCGTAGCATCGACCTCGTATTCGGCCTCCCACTGCTCAGAGAGTGTCGTCGCAGAATCGAGGTCTTCTGCTCGGTCCCGAAACGCCGCCTCATTTGTTTCGATGCCGTGGTCCGCGAGTTTCTCAACGATTTCGTCCGTTGAGAGTGCTTCGACATCACTGAGTTCCCACGCATCTGCAGGATAGGTACTGCCTGATGCATTGACTGTTTGTTGCTCACGCTGGATGGATCGGTTGGCATCCGTGTCTGTGTCGTTACTGCTCTCATCTACGCCGTGTTCGTCGACGTATTGCTCGACACGCTTTCGGTCGATTCGGCTCAGTTCGTCACGTTCGTGGGACTCGTAGAG
>Ga0207714_1001353_pt1 | contig 15787 bp, 15 predicted proteins | sample PonA232FremontCA_2_FD_187270 | JGI IMG/M metagenome (GOLD analysis project Ga0207714, IMG submission 187270) | Marine sediment microbial community from Fremont, CA, USA - Pond A23 Sediment 2 (SPAdes) | ecosystem: Environmental > Aquatic > Marine > Unclassified | place: USA: Fremont, California... | reverse complement strand
GACCACTACGATCTCACCTCGGTGATCCCGGTCTCACCCGAACTCTGGGTGTTCGGGGCCGGACTGACCGAAATCGCGCTCGGAACGTTGCTCGTCTTCGGCGCCTTTACCCGTGCGGGTGCGACGACGGCGATTCTCATGTTCACGCTGACGCTGTTCGCGCTGCCCGACGACCCCGTGCTGGCACACGTCGGCCTCTACGGGCTCGCGTCGATGCTTATTATCACGGGCAGTGGTCCCTACGCGGTCGACCGTCACCTCACGACTGTGCTCAACGACTGGAAACACCAGTTCCAGGAGCGTCGAACGACCGCGAGCGGGGACGACTAGGGAAGGGGATATCGAACTGCTAGTTTTCTGCAGGAGATAGCTGTGCACAAGAGGGAATTTTATGACCTATTGTGGCGTACTCGGTTCTGGGTGCTACCAATGAGCAAAGAAATCCTGATGATCGTGGGTGATTTCGGAGAGGATTACGAGATAATGGTACCGTTCCAGGCGCTTTCGATGGTCGGACACGACGTCGATGCCGTCTGTCCGGAGAAGGAAGCGGGGGAGACGATCAAGACGGCGATCCACGACTTCCGTGGTGACCAGACCTACATGGAGTCGCGGGGTCACAACTTCGAGTTGACGGCGACGATGGACGAAATCGACCCCAGCGACTACGATGCTCTCTGCGTTCCCGGGGGCAGGGCGCCGGAGTATCTCCGAACGCACGACGAGGTACTCGAAGCAGTACAGCACTTCTTCGAGGAAGACAAGCCGGTCGCCTCGATCTGTCACGGCCCCCAGATCCTCGCTGCCGCCGACGTCCTCGATGGCTACGAGATAACCGCCTATCCGGCCGTCCAGGCGGAGGTCGAGGGTGCCGGCTGTTCGTGGGTCGACGGTGTCGTCCGCGACGGCAACCTCGTCACCGGGCAGGCCTGGCCGGACCATCCGGAGTGGCTCGCCGAGTTCCTGGAGTTGCTCGGTGACGATATCAGCCACGGGGAAGCGGTCCCAGCCGACGACTGACACGGTCTGAGAGCCATTTCCCGCCTCGGGGTTGGGACCCGGGCCGGCGCTGGTGTAATCGTCCCTGCACATCTATAACTATCCCAACATATATTGGGACAGTACGCTATTCTTACCTGTCTCACAGGCTAACTGACCCGAAACGGGTTCTCAACCAGTCCGGCTGTTGTGTGACAGTCAGGCTCCCCTCCAGTCCCGGTTCGAACTCGTCGGTGGCCTGCAATAATTAAGTACTCCGCTACATAACAGTTCGAACATGAACGCGCTAACGCGAATGATCAGGAGTCTTTTCGGCCTCTCTTCGGACGAGACGGAGACCGAATCCGAGCCCCGGGAAAGCGAGATCACGGTCGAGCGCGAACCCGATACTGCGAGCGAGGATGCAGTCAAGGGGACGGATACGGCGACCGAGGCCGACAATGGTGCCGAACCGGCGACCGACACAGCAGATGCCGAGGCCGAACCAACGTCTGTCGATGCTGCGGGGGAGATGTCCGACTCCGAGACCGAAACGGTCGAAACAGAACCGGACGAGGAAGTGGCATTCGAGGAAGAAGAGGAGTCTGCCGACGAACCCGAAGAGGAATCGGTCGACGAATTAGAGGACGAATCTGCCGACGAACCAGAAGGGGAGTCAGAAACCACGGAGACGGTTACCGACGCCGAGGACGACTCCGACGCTGTGGAGAGTCCGGACGAGTCGGGATCGACCGAACCGGTCGACCAGCTCAGCGGTATCGGACCGACCTACAGCGACCGACTCGGCGGCGTGGGAATCGAGACGGTCGCGGATCTCGCGGACAGCGAGCCGGAAACTGTCGCTGATGCAGCGCAGGTCTCCGAATCGCGCGCCTCGGACTGGATCGACCGGGCCCGGGACTTCGCCTGATCGCCATTTTTCGCGTACTTCCACGATATCTGGCCGGTTCCAGTGACATCCTGGCGTCGAATCGCAAAACCGTTTAATCCTCTCACTCCTTCTCTCCTCTATGGACCCGGAGGTCGTCACGACGCCTGCTGCATTCGCGGCGACAGCCACCGACGTGCCGGCTGGCGCGCGTATCCCCGTCGAAGTCCGCGTTCCTGTCGACGATCCGTTCCTCGCCTACCGGCGGGCACGTGCGGGCACCGGTGGTGCCTACCTCGCGACGACTGGCGGCCAGACCGGCCGGGGCTATTTCGGTGTCGAACCGACAGCCGTCCGGGAGCACGACCCAGCGGATGGATCGACACTTTCTGTCCTCACAGACCTCCTCGACTCCGAGCAACTCCACCGCGGCGACTGCGACGTTCCCTACCCCTGCGGTGCGATCGGCTGGCTCTCCTACGACGTGGCTCGCGAACTCGAAGCGATCCCGTCGCTCGCGACTGATGACCGGAGCCTCCCGAACCTCCAGGTTGCGACCTACGACACCCTCGCCTCGTGGGAAGAACCCCGCGAGGGCGACGTCGAGTTGCATATCACGGCCTGCCCCCGGATCGACGATCCGTCGGACCCCCAGCAGACGTACGAACGTGCCAGAGAGATGGCGCTCGATCTGGCCCGGCGGGCGATCGAGGGTGATCCGTCGATCGGTGCGCCCCCCGTCGAAGCCTCGACTGCCGAGTTCGAGAGCGACTGCGGCCGTGAGGCCTTCGCCGAGCGCGTCCGGCGAGTCAAACAGTACATCCGCGACGGTGACACATTCCAGGCGAACATCTCCCAGCGCCTGCGCGCCCCCGCGGCTGTCCACCCCGTCGCGGCCTTCGACGCGCTCCGGGAGGTGAATCCGGCGCCGTACTCCGCCCTGCTCGAATTTCCGGGCGTGGATCTCGTCAGCGCGAGCCCGGAACTGCTGCTCGAACGCGACGGGAGCCATCTCCGCACGGAACCGATCGCAGGTACCCGACCGCGGGGGGCGACCGAGCGCGGAGACGACCGTCTCGAAACCGACCTCCGTACCGACGAGAAGGAGCGAGCCGAGCACGCAATGTTGGTCGATCTGGAACGCAACGACCTCGGCAAGGTCTCCGACTTCGGCTCGGTCTCGGTCCCGGAGTACCGCCGCGTGGATCGGTACTCGGAGGTGATGCATCTCGTCTCACTCGTCGAGGGCGAACTCCGGCCGGAGTTCGATCTCGAAGACGCCATCGCGGCCGTGTTCCCGGGCGGCACGATCACAGGTGCGCCGAAACCCCGGACGATGGAGATCATCGAGGAGATGGAGGCGACCCGCCGGGGTCCCTACACCGGCAGCATCGGTATCTTCGGCTTCGACGACCGTGCAACGCTGAACATCATCATCCGGACGCTCGTCCGCTACGAGGCGGAGTATCACCTCCGTGTCGGAGCCGGGATCGTCCACGACTCCGACCCGGAACGAGAGTACGCGGAGACCCTCGACAAGGGTCGGGCACTCGTCACCGCCGTCGATCAGACGCTGGGTGATCGGGCAGACCTCCGCGTCGAGAACCCCTCACAGTCATGAGTTCCGAACCGTCAGCCGCTGTCCGTGCCCGCGGCCAGCGCGTCCTCGTCGTGGATAACTACGACTCCTTCGCGTACAATCTCGTCCAGTACGTCGGGACGGTCGTCACTGGTCGAACTGGCGACCGAAGCGGTGACCCCGGGGCTGGCGAGGTGCTCGTCCGCCGCAACGACGCGATCGATCTGGCCGGCGTCGATGCACTCGATCCGGACGCAGTCGTCGTCTCGCCGGGACCGGGCACCCCCGCCGAGGCGGGCATCTCGATCCCGCTGTTCGAAGACCGGGCGTATCCGACACTCGGGGTCTGTCTCGGCCACCAGGCGCTGTGCGCGGCCCACGGCGCGCCGATCGGCCACGCGGAGTCGGTCGTCCACGGCAAACCCTCGACGATCACTCACGACGGGCGCGGCGTCTTCGACGGCTTTTCCGACCAGTTCGCGGTCGGGCGGTACCACTCGCTCGCTGTCGACCGCGAGGACCTGCCTGCCGTTCTGACAGAGACTGCCCGGACGGACGACGAGGAGACTGTCGTGATGGGTGTCCGCCACGACCACCGACCTCACGTCGGCGTCCAGTTCCACCCGGAGAGTATTCTGACCGGGGACGGAATCGACCTCGTCGCGAACTTCCTCGCGATGGCAGCCGACCACGACGGACCCACCTGACAGACAGAGCCACGATGAGCTACCAGTACCACGTCGACGGCGAACTCGTTCCGGCCGCCGAGGCGACGGTGAACGTCCGCGACCGTGGATTCATGTACGGCGATGGCGCCTTCGAGACGCTGCGGATCTACGGCGGCGAGCCCTTCGAGTGGGAGGCCCACGCTGACCGTCTGCAGCGAAGTTGCGAGACGCTCGGGTTCGGGAATGCGCTCCCGCCAGTCTCGGCTCTCCGCGAGCGCGTCGACGAGACTCTGGCCGCGAACGAACTCTCCGATGCGTATCTCAAACTCTCCATAACGCGTGGCGTTCAGCCCGGCAAACTCACACCGGACGAGGATGTCGATCCCACCGTCGTCGTCTACGTCTCGGAACTGCCGCGAGCAGGTGTCGAGGGGCAGCGTGTCTGGGATGGCCCCGCCTCACTGGGCACTGTCGAGCGAGAGCGCGTTCCCGACGAAGCGATTCCGGCCGACGCGAAGACACACAACTATCTCAACGGTATCCTCGCCCGACTGGAACTGCGCGGGAGCGACCACGACGAGGCGATCATGTGCTCGCGCGATGGCTATCTCGCGGAGGGGGCGACGAGCAATCTCTTCTTCGTCAGTGACGGAACGCTGCGGACGCCGACAGCAGACTTGCCGCTGCTTCCGGGGATAACGCGGGATGTAGTCCGCTCACTCGCCGAGGCGGCCGACGTTCCGGTCGAGACCGGGCGGTACGAACCCGACATTCTGCAGCAGGCCAGCGAGGTGTTCGTGACGAACTCGACCTGGGAGATCAGACCGGTCACCCAGGTCGACGACAAATCGGTCGCCGTTGGTCCAGTGACGAGCGATCTACAGGAGCGGTTCGACAAACTGGTCGAATCGTTCTATTAGCTGGTGTATATTCGGTTCCCCCGGGGATAGCCGAGTAGTAACGAGTCGGTGGTGGGTCGTATTTTTCCGACACGTTCAAACGAATACGTCTCCGATAGTAGCATAACGAATGGACGAGGATAGCCGAATCGTGTCTGTCGAGGAGGTGCCGGCAGACAGCAGCCTCCTCTTTACGATCCGCGATGGATTCGACACGGAGGAGGCGATTCTCCTCAGGCTCTCTGACGGCGTCATCGCACTGAAAAACTACTGTCCCCACTGGACGGACGTCCGGCTCGATTCCGGCAGCGGCGCGACAGTGCGTGACGACGAACTCGTCTGCACGAAACACGGCGCGACCTTCGAGAGAGAAACGGGTGACTGCACGCACGGCCCCTGCGAGGGTGCGACCATCGACGAGATCGGGGTAACCGTCCGCGAGGGGGACGTCTATCTGACTGACGAGACCTACGAGTTCGAGAATCTCGGCCCCTCCGGCGATCACGATCTCTCCTCGCGCGGCCGGATCGGCTTTTCTGGGAACTGATTGTCCAACCGAACGGGCTGTCGAGCGTGGTTTCGTTGTCATCGTATTGACCCCGATTGTTAAGTGAGATCGCAAAGTACCGCAGGCCATGTCCGAACCGCCGTCGACGCTGGCGATTGTGACTGGACGATTCGCACCAAACCTAGCTGACGGCGGCAAGAAAGTCGCTGAGACACTGGCAGGTCGCGGGATCAGCTGTGAACCCGTTATGTGGAACGATCTATCGGTTGACTGGAACAGCTACGATGCTGTCCTCCTCCGTTCGTGTTGGGAGTATCCAGAAGACAGAGACCGATTTCGAACGATGCTCGACGAAGTGGAACGGGCAGGGGTTCCCGTATGCAATCCGCTTTCCGTACTCAGGTGGAACCTGCACAAGAGCTATCTCACGGCTCTCGCCGACGCGGGTGTCCAGATTCCACCGACGACCGTGCTTGAACAGGGGACGGATACCTCGCTTCAAAAAATCCTCCGGACCAACGGGTGGGAGCAAGCGGTTGTGAAACCAGCGATCGGCGCAATGTCGTCACAGGTCTGGCGAACGACGCTGGCGGAGGCGGGCGAGCACGAAAGCCGATTCGACGCCCTCGTCGGCGATTGCGATGTGGTTGTCCAGGAATTCGTCCCCGAGATCACTGACGGAGAACGCTCGATCGTGTTCTTTGGCGGGGAGTACAGCCACGCGTGGAACAGTCTGCCAACCGACGACGACATCACAGAGTTCGATGGGATCGACGCTGACTACGAGCCGTCGTCTGGTATCCGGACACAGGCTGGGACCGTGGTTCGGGCAGCGTGTGATATTCTCGAACTCGACGCCGGTAGTCACCTCCCCTACGCGAGAGTTGATTACGTTCATCGGGACTCTGAACTCCTCCTCATGGAACTGGAACTCATCGAGCCGTATCTGGGATTCGAACGGGGTGAGGACACCGTCGACCGTTTCTGCGAGGCAGTCGTGTCGTACTTCGAGACCGCTCTCGAAAAGTGAAACCGATAACAATCGTGCCGAGCGAGGTTGCAAGATTCGCGCCGCGTCTCCCGCACAGCCGCTGAAAAATCATCACTAAAAAACAACTTCAGGGCGGCCCACCGGCTGTAATTTCAGCTCGACAACCTCACTCGACTCGAAAGGCTGGCTCTTCGATACTCTCCGATTTACACTCCGGACAGCGACTCGGCCGGTTGATCAGGTCGTCGAACGCCTCGAAGCCACACTCCCGGCAGGTCGGCGGCGCCACGAGTAGCTGTTCGCCCCTGCTGTCGAGTGATTTCGCGATGTGTTCGACGTGTGTGAGCCCGTCGGCGGCCGTGATCTCGAACTCCCGTGCAATATCGCTGACAGCAAGTGGCTGTTCGCGCAGTCGGTCGGTGATTCGCTCGCGTGTGGTCCGACTCCCCTCGCTCATACCGGCAGTTAGACCGCTATCGCCAAGCAGTTTTCGACCAGTCGTGCACACTCTCCTCTCTCACATTTGGATAGTTATCTGCCAGTTACTCATCTGCGAGATACTCGTCCTGAATGTCGATCACTTCCGTCGAGTCGGCACAGCCTGCGTACCGTTCCAGTGGCTCGGCGTTGAGTTCGAGAAAGGTGTGGCCCCAGCTGAACTTCGAGAGGATCTGTTCAGCCTGCTCGCGCTCGCCGAGAATCACGAGCGCACCCGCGAAGGCCTCGACGGTGTTGAGCTGGAACGGTGTCCCGTAGTTGACCGGGTTCGCCGCGACGAGGAAGGGCAGGGACCGGTGGGCCCCGCCGATGTCGAACGCCTCCTGCTCGGCGGTCTCCCAGGAGCAGTCGAGTGCGACGAGACGGTCGCCCGCCCCGGTTCGGTCCGCGGGTGAGAGTGCCTGCTCCGCGAAGGGGTTGAGGACGATCCCCGGGGGCGTCGCCCGCGTCGTCCTGTGCAGCGTTGCGAGGTCGAATTTCGCGAGCCTGCGGGCTGTGCACTTCTTCGGATCGTCGTCGCCCTCGTACCGAACGTGCAGTTCCACACCCGTCCTACGGGCCGGGCGTGCTTCTGTGTTTTCTCTGGACGAAAACAGGGCCACAGAGTTAAGTACGAATACGCGAAAGCAGCCACACGATGATCGAAGTGGGGGAGAACGCACCGATATTTACGCTCCCCGGCGTTCGAGATGGCGAGATTACCGAGCTACGCGGTGAGGAGTTTCTGGGCGAGGAAATCGTCGTTCTGGCGTTTTATCCCGGCGATTTCAATCCCTCGTGTGCCGACGGAGAGACCGGGCTGGACGAACTCGATCTCTTTACGATGCAAAAAGACGTCAGCGTGCTCGCACTCTCCGGCGACAGCGTCCACAGCCATCTCGCCTTCGCCGAGGAGTACAACCTGCACATGCCGCTGCTCTCCGATACCGACGGCACCGTCGCAGCCGACTACGGCGTCGCCGTCGACGACGAGATGGCGGGCTATCTCACCCGGCGAGCAGTCGTCGTCGTCGACCACGCGGGCGTCGTCCAGTTCACCTGGGAGGGTGAGCGGCCCGGGGCGGTCCCGAACGCCGAGCAGATCCGTGACGCGATCGACGCGATCGGTGACGAGGACACCGCACAGTCCAGATACCGGGTCGGCTACGCCCGCTACATGGAGGGGCGGCGAGCCTTCACCAGTGCGATGCAGGCCTTCGAACAGGACGAGTGGATGATCGCACAGACGGATTTCACACAGGCTGCCGAGGAGTTCGACGAGGCCGGCGACGAGTTCAACACTGCCATCCGGTTCGCCGAAACGGAAGAGAGTCGGAAATACTTCGAGCGGGCAGAGAACAAGGCGGAGTCGCTCTGGCGGGCCGCTGACTGGCTGAGACAGTCTGCAAACGCCTTTTCGAGTGGTGAAGGGGCCAGAGGCCGGTCACTCCGCAGTGATGCCGAATCCCCGCTGGAGACCGCCCGTGAACTCCACGAGCCACCGGACCCGGACGAGTTCCCGCCGGAGACCGATCCGGCCGAGCAAGACGACGGGGAAAAGCCCCCGGCGCATCTCGTCCCGCAGGAAGGGACCAGTCCCGATGCCTCTCTGGATGCCGACCTCGACGACGCTGGCGATAGCGAGCGGGCTGATCTCGCCTCACCGGCAGACGCCGAGCAGAAGTCAGCACCGGCCCAGCAGTCCGCAGATGTACCCTCCTACGGCGGTGGCGCCAGCGTACAACCGCGCCCGGAGCCCCGGGCAGCAGCGCCGGGCCAGCGGCCGCGGTCGTACCCGGCAGAAACGGTGAATGGAGAGCGTCTCCCCTCCGAATCCGAAGCAGACGAGGGGGAGATCGACGACGAGGAACTCGAAGCGATCACAGCGGAACTCGAACAGCAGTCCGAATCTGCGCCGGCGCCCGACGACCCGGAGCGCAACGACAGCAGTGTTGTCCCGGACGACATTCCCGGCGACGGCGGAGACGGGACGGCAGACGATCTGGACGGTGTCCGCCCCCCGGATCCAGCGGTCGAGGATGGGGACACCGACAGCGTCGTCGACGACGTGTACACCGGTGTTGTGGACGTGAGCACCGATGTCGTCACGCAGGTCGGCGGCGAGTTCGTCGAGGGCGACAGCGAGGATTCCGAGCAGATCGACGGGGAGCAGACAGACGACGATACTGGCGAGGATGACGCGATCGAGGAGGATGTCGAACTCGATCTGACCGAACCGGATGTCGAGAAGCCAGACGAGGAAGCCGAGGAGTCGGGCGGCAACCACGGTGTCCCGGATTCGCTATGACCGGTGAGCGAGGCGATACGACGGATCGCTCGACAGCCCGGGCGTACTACGAGGCACTCGACAGCCACGACTACGACCGGCTCGAAGGGCTGCTCGCTCCCGGGTTCGTCCACGACCGCCCGGATACGACACTCGACGGCCGCGAACGGTTCGTCCAGTTCATGCGCGAGGAGCGGCCGGCGACCGACACCAGCCATCCGATCGATCGGATCTACCGAACAGACGAGGCAGACGAACTCGCTGTCCGGGGCCGACTGGTCGGGAAAAACGGCAGGACGCTCGCCAGTTTCGTCGATATCTTCTCGTTCGGTTCCGAGGGAATCGTCAGGATTCAGACCTACACCGACTGAGTTCGTGCTCCCTGCAGGGATTTGCGGTGCTACTCCTTTTCGCCGGCCCCGACCGCCGCCTCACCGACTGGTTCGTGGCCCTCGATGACTTTCTGGCCACCCATGTACGGCCGCAGCGGTTCGGGAATCGTCACCGTCCCGTCCTCGTTCTGGTAGTACTCCAGCAGCGCGACCATCAGCCGGGGCAGGGCCACGCCGGAGGCGTTCAGCGTGTGGAGATACTCGGCGGATTCGTGCCGTTCCGGCCGGTATCGCAGGCCGATACGCCGGGCCTGGAACGTCTCGAAGTTCGACGCACTGGAGACTTCCAGCCACCGTCCACCGCGGTCGGGGCCGTGTTCCATGTCGTCGGCCGGTGCCCAGATTTCGATGTCGTACGTGCGCGCGGACGCGAAGGTGAGATCGCCGCCACAGAGCAAGACGACGCGGTAGGGGAGACCGAGTCGTTCGAGGACTTCCTCGGCCTCGCCGACCAGTTCGTCCAGCCGGTCGTCGCTGTCCTCGGGTTCGACGAAGTTGACGAGCTCGACCTTGTTGAACTGGTGGACGCGCGCGAGTCCCCGCGTCTCGGTGCCGTGTTCGCCGGCCTCCCGCCGGAAGTTCGGGGTGTAGGCCTGGTGTTTCAGCGGGAGATCGTCGGAGAGGAGGATCTCGTCGCGGTACATGTTGGTGACGGGCACCTCCGCGGTCGGACAGAGCCACAGATCGTCGTCGTCGTAGGGGTCGTCGTTGTGACCGCCGATGCGGTAGGCGTCGTCGGCGAACTTCGGCAGCTGGCTCGTCCCGGTCATCGACTGGCTGTTGATCGGGATCGGCGGGAACACCTCCGAATACCCCTGTTCGCGGTGGACGTCGCGCATGAACTGGATGAGTGCGTGTTCCAGTCGTGCCGCGTCGCCTTTCAGGAAGTAGAAGCCGCCGCCGGTGACCTTCGCGCCGCGCTCGAAATCCAGAATATCCAGGTCCTCGCCCAGATCGTAGTGAGGGACCACCTCCTCGGGCAGTTCCCGGAGGTCGTCGAAGCCGACTCTGCGGACCTCCTCGTTGTCCTGTTCGGTCTCTCCCGGTGGAATGTCGTCCTGTGGGATGTTCGGGAGTTCGAGCAGCCGATCTTCGAGTTCGGCGTCTAATTCGTCGGCTCTGTCCTCGATATCTTCGAGTTCGTCTTTGATCTCCTGGGAACGCTGGATCGCTTCCTCGGCCTCCTCGTCTTTGCCCGCCTGTTTGAGGTCGCCGATACGGTCGCTGACCGTGTTGCGTTCGTGCCGGAGGTCGTCACCGCGGGATTTGAGATCGCGCCACTCCTGCTCGATGTCCAGAATCTCGTCGAGATCCACGTCTTCGATCCCCCGGAGATCGAGCGCCTCCGCGACCTCGTCGGGGTTCTCTCGGACGAACTGCCTGCTTAGCATGCTCCAGCCTTTGCGTGGCGGGTGGAAAACCGTTATTGTTCCGTGGTATCGTCTCAGTCTGTGGGGCCAGAACGCCCTCTCGACACTGTGTGACACCCTCTCTACTGGGTGCTATTCGCAGGCAGTATTTTCTATATTTGTTCTATATAGTGCTATATTTCTAAATGATCGTCCACAGAAGATCCGAATAATTATTACAAAATGGGTTTTTATGCCTTCAGAACGTATCACCACATGCAATGAACGCACGCAACTACGAACTGACCGACTCGGTCGCAGGCTTCGAAGAGGGTGACATCCTGGATGTCACCGCGCGGTTCGGCGACTGGCACAGCTACGCACTGAAACTCGAACCGGCCTCCGGCCGCAGCACCCGGACCGTCGTCGTCACGCAGTCCGAAGCGGGATTCAGCGAGGAGGAGATCCTCTGCCCGACTGCCCGCATCGGCGACTGGCACGAGTACGACCTGAAGTTCGATCCGGGTCGCTCCTCGGAGGAGAACACGACGTCCGGCCGGATCAAACTCACGATGGACGAACTCGAAGCGATCGCGAAGCCGGTCGAGGCGTCCGCGTAACCCCGACGCCCTCCCGCTATTTTTTTGTCGCAGCGCACAGAGTGCACAGTATCAACTCCGAGAGTACCGGCGTAAACTACTTATAACCCTCCGGCTTACACATGTTAGAGTAACAATCGTATAACTCTATTTAACATATAGTATATTCGATGTTACTGGATACAATATGAGACCAACAGTCACCGGAAAGCTGCGGCACTGTGCGGAGGACGCTGGGTGGAGTAGCGGTGGTCCCGATGCGTGAGGACGGCCCGGTTTCGCGCCGGCGTCTGCTGCAGACGATGGGTGTCGGCGGCGCGATTGCCCTGGCTGGCTGTCTTCACGACGACGATGACGACTGTAGTGATCTCACCCTCGACCTCACCACCGGGACGACGAACGGGACAGTAGATTCCTTCGGCACTCCCGACCCCGACTGGCGAGTCGTCAGTTCGCCCGACGGGACGACCGGGCAGGCCGTGAGTATCCAGCCAGTTTCGCAGTGGGCGACGGTCCCGACGGCCAACTGGATCGATTCAAACGGCACCGGCGGCTGGCCCGCCCCGTCGGATCCGATCGGTGACTACGTCTACGAGATCGATTTCCAGGTCGGGGATACCTGGAGTGAAGAAGAGTGTGAGCTACGGATTCACAGCTGGGCCGTCGACGACGACGCGACGCTCGAACTCGACGGTCCCGGTGGAACGACCACGCTCACGCAGGGGTCCGGGTTCGCATCACTGATGGGACCGCTGACCGAACCGGTTGGCCCCGGCCAGTACACACTCCGGGCCAGGGTGGCGAACAACGCGACGATAACCGGGCTGTTGATCGACGCCGACGTCTTCTGTGAGTGTGCCGACGAACCGGTCGACGACAGCTGTGAACTCTCGATAACGAAGGAGTACGCTGGCGAGGCGCCAGTGGCTCCCGGCGACACCATGCCCTTCGAGATCACCGTCTGCAACGAGGGCGACACCGCCTGCCAGCAGAGCCCGGTGACGGTCGTCGACGAACTCCCGACCGGGACGACATTCGTCGGCGACACCGGCAGCGGCTGGGACTGCAGCGAAACCGGCGGCACGGTCACCTGCGAACACCCCAACTCGAACGGGCTGGCGGTCGGCGACTGCCTCCCGACGCTCACTCTGGAACTCGAACTCGACGACGAGGGCTACCAGGACGCGGTCAGAAACTGTGCCACGGTCGAACAGGGCGAGACGGCCGCAGACAACGTCACTGACTGTGCGAGTGTTCCGGTCTCCGTCGACACCGGGGAGTGTGATCTCTCGATCAGCAAGAGCCACGACGGTGACCAGATTACGCCGGAGACGGCGACGCAGTTCGAACTCACTGTCTGCAACGACGGCGACGGTACCTGCGAGGGTCCGGTCACTGTCACCGACTCGCTTCCCAGCGGCGTGAGCTACGACGCCGGGAGCGGCACCGGCTGGACGATCACCGCGAACGGGAGCGTCGTCACCTGCGAGCACCCCAACTCGAACGGGCTCGCGGCCGGTGACTGTCTCCCGCCGATCACGCTCGACGTCGACGTCGGACCGATCGACGAAACTGGCGACCAGATCGTCAACTGCGCGAGTCTCAAGTACGAAGACGCGAACACGGAGAACAACCGCGACTGCATCACGCTGCCCGTCCAGCCGGTGGAAGACGACTGTAACCTCGGTATCACCAAGCGCCACGACGGCGACGTCGTGACGGCGGGCGAGAACACGACCTTCGAGATCACCGTCTGCAACAACGGCGACGGGGACTGTACCGATCCGGTGACGGTGACGGATACACTCCCTGGCGGCGTCACGTTCGTCGCCGAGAGCGGCACCGGCTGGAGTTGTACCGAGAACGGTGGCACGCTCACCTGCGAGCACCCCAACTCGAACGGTCTGGCATTCGGCGAGTGTCTCCCGCCACTCCTCGTGGAGGTCGCCGTCGGTTCGATCGACGAGACCGGTGACCGGATCACCAACTGCGCGCGTCTCGACGGGACCGATCAGGATCCGAGCGACGATAGCGACTGTGTGAGTGTCGCGGTCGTCGAGTCCGACAACGGCTGCAGCGGGCTCAATATCGAGAAATCGGTCGGCCGGCGGTTCCGCTACGGCGCGCAGGGGACCTACGAGATCGAGGTCTGCAACTACGTCGAGCAGACCTGCAACGGCGCGATCGAGGTCACCGACACGCTCGCACCTGGGCTCACGTTCGTCTCGCACTCGGGCAGTGGCTGGAGTGTCTCGGTCGCCGGCAGCACGGTGACTGCGACCCACGCCAACAGCGGCGGCCTCACCGCAGGGCAGTGTCTCCCCGTGCTGACGCTGACCGTCGCCGTCGACTCGGCGAGCACCTTCCCCGGCGGTTCGGACGGTGTCACCAACTGTGCGCAGGTCTCTGCCGACGGCACGCTCGTCGACGAGGACTGCATCACCCACGTGATCACCAACGAGTGATCCCGCTGCTGGTCGCCAATCGGGACCAGTACAATTTTGACGCTGCCAGTATACGGTAGGAGTATGAATTACCTGGAAGTCGAGGGTGCACGGGAGTACGTCGCACGACTCGAACACGGCAAAGACTGGCGGGGACAGATCGAGGACTTTGCCGCCGAGGAGGAGATCGACGCCGCCTTCTTCATGGGACTGGGGGCGGTCAAAGATGCCGAACTGCTCTACTACGACCAGGACGACCAGGAGTACGTCACCGAAGTGTTCGACGAACCACTCGAAATGACGCCAGCAATCGGGAACATCTCCTGGCTGTACGACGACCGATTCGCACACACCCACGTCGTCCTCTCGCGGAAAGACGGCAGCGCCGTCGCGGGCCATCTCGACACCGCGACCACGTTCGCTGGCGAACTCTACGTCCGGGAGTTCGATACGGAACTCGAACGGGAACACGACGCGGTAACCGATCTGGATCTCTGGCCGCTGTGAACGCTGTCTACTGCAGACTACGGATTATGAATGAGACCTGAAGACGAACGCTACTTCGAACGGCTGGAATCGGAACTCGACGAGGCACTGGCAGTGGCGAATACGGCCCGCGAGCGCGGCGGCGATCCGAAGGAGGAAGTCGAGATCCCCGTCGCGAAAGATATGGCCGACCGTGTCGAGAACATCCTCGGCATCGACGGCGTCGCCGGACGCGTCAGGGAACTCGAAGGGAAGATGTCACGCGAGGAGGCAGCGCTGGAACTCGTCGACGACTTCGTGGAGGGCACAGTGGGGGACTTCGACTCCCGTGCCGGCAAGATCGAAGGTGCAGTCCGGACAGCAGTCGCCCTGTTGACCGAAGGTGTCGTCGCGGCACCGATCGAGGGGATCGACCGCGTCGAGATCCTCGCGAACGACGACGGCAGCGAGTTCATCAACATCTACTACGCCGGCCCGATCCGCTCGGCGGGTGGGACCGCACAGGCCCTCTCCGTGCTTGTCGCCGACTACGCCCGGACGTTGCTCGGTATCGACGAGTACAAACCGCGAACTGACGAGATCAACCGCTACGCCGAGGAGGTCGGTCTGTACGACGACGAGACCGGCCTCCAGTACGCGCCCAAGGAGACGGAGGCGAAGTTCATCGCCAAGCACATGCCGATCATGCTCGACGGCGAGGCGACCGGCGACGAGGAAGTCTCTGGCTTCCGTGATCTCGAACGGGTCGGCACCAACTCCGCACGCGGCGGGATGTGTCTGGTCTTCGGCGAGGGGATCGCCCTCAAAGCCCCGAAGATCCAGCGGTACACCCGGAGTCTCGACGAGGTCGAGTGGCCGTGGCTCCAGGACCTCATCGACGGCAACTACGACGAGTCGGCCGGCGACAGCGGTGGGGACGACAGTACGGACGACGAAGCGACCGAAGCGGAAACAGCAGACGAGGACGCCGATCGAAGCGACGAGATCGAGGGGCCACCACGCGCGGACAAATCCAAGAAGTTCCTGCAGGATCTGATCGCCGGCCGGCCTGTCTTCTCCCATCCCAGCGAGGCCGGTGGATTCCGACTCCGGTACGGCCGGGCGCGCAACCACGGCCACGCGACGGCTGGCATCCACCCGGCGACGATGCATCTCGTCGACGACTTCCTCGCGGCGGGGACACAGGCCAAAACCGAACGCCCGGGCAAGGCTGCGGGGATCGTCCCCGTCGACTCCATCGA
>Ga0207714_1001351_pt1 | contig 15798 bp, 12 predicted proteins | sample PonA232FremontCA_2_FD_187270 | JGI IMG/M metagenome (GOLD analysis project Ga0207714, IMG submission 187270) | Marine sediment microbial community from Fremont, CA, USA - Pond A23 Sediment 2 (SPAdes) | ecosystem: Environmental > Aquatic > Marine > Unclassified | place: USA: Fremont, California... | reverse complement strand
TCCCGTGGATAAAACATGGAAGGGCTTGACCCGGCCGGCAGATCCTTTTTCGCCATTTCTCAGACAACATGTGCTCGGACGCCTGCAGAGGCCGGGCAAGAACCCTCCATGAATCAGCCGTTAGCCTTGGGTTTGGGGTTGTTCTCTCTGAATGCGTTCTTCGGCTTCCCCAAGGATGCGTTCAATCTCCTGGTCGGCCTCGGCAGGAACCTTATCGCGCGGACCCTCGTAATTGTTGATCAAATCACGGGTCTTTTCAAGAACCCGGTCCTTCAGGGTCTTTTTACCCTGCGATTCCCAGTTCTCATAGCTGTTGCGGTCCATCAGCGAAGGCATCCAATGTTTGCGGAACCATTTCATGGTATGGTCTTCATAGAGATAGTGGCCACCGGGGCCCACATTCTTGATCTGTTCAACAGCCAGGGTTTCTTCACTGACCTCGACCCCGTTTTCAACCACCCGGGCCATGCTAATGATTTCATCATCCATCACGGTCTGGAAAACATCACCGGTCAGGCCCGATTCGGTATAGCCATTGTCATGGACAAAATTGGCTCCGCTCATCATGGCCGCGTTAATGGAAAGGCTGGCTTCCATGGCCGACTGCACGTCCATTTTCTTGGTATCGGTACAGCCTGAGGTGGAATACATGGGCAAGCCGCAATAATGGACCACTTCGGTCAGGGCTGCACTCAAGAGGCTCAGTTCAGGGGCCCCGTAGGAATATATGGAATAACGCATGTCGAGGATCGACTGTACTCCGCCAATGATCACACAGGTGCCCGGGCTGATCAGCTGTGCGGCAATAACTCCCACCATCGATTCGGAAAGGGCCACCACCAGCTGGCCGGCATGGGTAGCCGGTACGGTGCCACCGCCAATGGCACAGGGACTATAAACCTGGGGAATACGGTTTTCAGCGCAGTAGATGCACTTATCAATGGCATGAAAATCACTGACCAATGGGGATATGGGCTCGCCATAAAAAATGTAATTGGGACGCTGGCGGAAGGCTTCCTCTCCGCCGGCCATGGCAATACCCATCCGGTGAATGTCGCGACACCCTTCCCGGGTAAACGACCAACTCATGATGGGGGTGGTGGTATTGCGCACCATATCGGCAAATTCATACACATCGGCCAATCCATTGGTGACATCCGAGATGGAGCCCAGCGACTGTACATACCCCATGTTGGGCAGGGCATCACATACACGGGCCACCAGCGAGGCATCTTTGCGCAGATAAGGCCGCCGCTCCAGGGTCTCAGTGTCTATGAAGTTGGGAGGAGTCGGGCCGGGACCAAAATAACTGCGCTTTTTCTCGACCACAATCTTCTTCGATTCATCCCCATCCCAGGGAAAAACTTCCGTGATGGCCGGTGCCGTAGATAAGGCCTGCTGGATGACTTGCGGGGGAAAGTAGACCCGAACACCATCGACCTTGCATCCGGCCTTCTCAAAAAGCTCCCGGGCCCCCTCATGGTGCACATTGGCTCCTGTATATTGCAAAGTCCGCAACATTCCGTTGTAAACCCGCTCCTTTTGATCGTCGGAGAGAATTTCAAAATGAGGACTTTCCTGTACGGTATAATTGGTTCTGTTACTCATAATCGATCTTTTTTTGAATGTGATGCAATCAGTTCCCCTTAGGAATGGCGCTTATCGGCTTCATCCACTATATGGTGAAGCTCTTTCTTCAGGCCATCCTCAATGGGATCTGTTTGATAATTGTCGAGCAGGTCCTGGGTTTTTTCCTCGATGCGTTGCGACATGCTTTTGGCACCGTTTTTCTGCCAGGTTTCATAATCGGCACGATCCTGGAGTTCAGGGAAATACCATTCTTTCCAGTATTCGAACGTGTGGTCGGTGGTAACGTATTCACCGGCGGGGCCTTGTTTTTCAATCAGATTCAGGGCCAGATGCTGATCATCGGTATTGATGCCCTGGCCAAACTGCCGTACCATGCCCATCATTTCCTGGTTAAGCACCAGGCTTTCCAGAGAAGCATTGGTTCCGTGGTCCAGGTAACCCACATCGTGGATTAAATTAGCCCCGGAGAGGTAGGAATAGAACAGGTTCATCATCTGCTCAGCGGCAGCCTGTTCATCAAGGACTTTGGCATCGGTGCACCCGCCAGTGGAAAACATCAACAGGTTCAACCATTTGGCAATATCCGTGTTGGCGGCCGAAGCCAGTGACAGCTCGGGAGCCCCGTAAGAATAGGTCGACATTTTCATATCCAGCAGCGTGGTAACCCCACCCATAATCAGGGGCATGCCCGGATTTTTCAGGTGGCAAAGCACCGTAGCCAGCAGGGTTTCAGCCAGGGATTGCACCAGCATGCCTGCGATGGTAGCCGGAGCTGTAGCACCCGAGCTGGGACAGGGTGTGTACATGGCCGGGATCCTTTTCTCTGCGGCAAAAAGGAGTTTCTCAACCGCAGTGCGGTCATTTTTCAGGGGCGAAATGGGCTCAATATAAGCCACAAAAAGGGGATTCAGCCGAAATTCCTCTTCGCCGCCCTGGATCAAACAACCCATCTTCCAAAGATCTTCCAGGCCTTCGCCATCCACACTGGTCACCACCATGGGCTTGGTACATCCCTCCAGCATGGCCATGAACTGATGGCGGTCATAGGTCTGGGGATTAGGGGCATCTCCGACAATGCCATGAGACATGAAAAAATCATAGTTGGAAAGGGCATCAACCAAACGCCCGGCATTGCGCACATCATCATACTGGGTACGCCTGCGCTTGCCCGTCTTCCGGTCATGGGTGAAAGGCAGGTCCGACCCGGTGCCGAAAGTCACCGTGTCTTTCTGTAGATGAAGGGAACGCTTTCCATTGCGCCCCTGAAGAGTGATCTTACGGGGGTAAAAATTTAAAGCTTCCTCTACCATGGTCGTGGGTATACGCACGTTGTTGCCCCGTACTACGGCATTGCTGTTATTGAAAAGTTCCAGGGCTTGATCATGGTAGATGTTACCACCGGTTTGTTCCAGTACCTCCAGAGCAGAATAAAAGATCTGTTCTATCTGATCCTCTGAAAGCACCCGAAAACGGGTGGACTTATTAATCGATTGGTTCATTTTCATAGGGATAGAATTTTTTTAAGTTAGGCTTCCAGATCGAGGACGGTGGCAGATCCACCGCCGGTTCAGGAGCCCGGTACGTACCCTGGCATGCCAGGGGATGCCTGCCGTGTAATTTACAGGTAGAAATCATCCCCGCATGCTGTTAACAGGGTGGCTGTATTTGTAAGGAAACCTGTCCGGGCGAAAGGGTTTGGTTTTCATGGGCCCGATATGGCATTGCGCTTGAGAGGGGCTAACCATTAAGATCTAAAATCAGCCGCTGAAACCATATCGCTCTCTATGGCCCGCCACCCGAGATTTACACAGCAGAAAACCTGCTGTCACCAGCGACAATCAGGTGCCGGCCAGCAATCAACCAATAACCCCCTTGAGGTGGGTCAGGCCATTAGGCACTCTTCTTTTCAAAAAATTCCCGGGTAATATCGACTGCACCCCCGGCATTGGGTGCGTAAAGGTCAGCACCAATCTCTTCGGCAAATTCTTCAGTAACCGGGGCCCCGCCAATAATAACGGCTACCTGATCACGGATCCCGGCCTCCTTCAGAGAATTGATCACTTCGCCCATCCGGGGCATCGTGGTGGTCAGTAAGGCAGACATCCCCAACACATTGGGCTTGTGTTCCTTGACGGCTTTGACAAAATTTTCATTGGGCTGATCAATGCCAATATTGATGACCTTATAACCAGCCCCTTCAAACATCATGGCCGCTAAGTCTTTGCCTATGTCATGCAGGTCGCCGGCAACCGTACCAATGACCATGGTGCCCGCATTGCCCATGTCGCCTTCAGACAAATGGGGCCGTAAAATATCCATCGCCCCACTCATGGCCTTGGCACACCGCAATACTTCCGGCATAAACATGTCGCCGTCCTTCCATTTCTGCCCAACGGCATCCATGCCCGGAAGTAAACCCTGATTGAGAATATCTGCCGGATTTACCTCTGATTGAAGGGCCTGCTCGGTTAATTGCTTGAGCTCATCAACCTTGCCTTCCATCAGCTTTTCTGAAACATTGCTTAAATCCATACTCATAATTCCTCCTTTTTACATATTTTATATATATTAAATACTTTCAGTACAAATTTTATTCAATGGGATTAAAGGGAAATACAAAAAATCCAAACAAGCTAATATTGTCCTATAATTCGATTGAGGCGATGTATAATTTCTTTGGATATAAGAACAAATGGTGTACGTTCGCTCAACAGACTGGGGTTATTTGGTGTAAAACGTTCGATGATAAAAATATAATTCGTTGTCTTTGAATACATTATGTTATTAACCAAAATTAGTCTAGTGCAAATATCATGAATAAAAAGATAAGATCAAAATTATTGGCGCATTAATCTCGCTGATGAAGCTTTCATCAAAACAGCTAATTTTTTAAATCATTGTAAATCAACGCTTAGCATTAAACCTGATTTTAATCATTTTTATCCTAAAAGGATCAATGAAGAAAATAAAAGCGAATGAAAAGGGCGAACATTCACATATTTAATTTATTGCACATCAATTTTTTACACAAAAAACACAACAAGGTTCATTGCCCTGCAAAATCTATGGGGTAGAAAATAATTGCTCCATTTAATTTTGGTAAAGGGGGTAAGATCTGTTTTTATTGTCAAATATATTGCTTAGTTTTGTAGCTGATTTGGTACCCGAAAGGGTTTAATAGGGAATCCGGTGATGGCCTGGTAACAACAGGAAGAATCCGGAGCTGTACCCGCAGCTGTAATCCCACTTCCGCCATCGCGGGAGTTTTCTTTGAACCACCTGCTGCCACTGTTCTCCGTCTTAAAGCGGGGGCGGGAAGGCCTCAAATGAAGGGAAAGCCAGAAAACCTGCCAGATCGCAACCATGCTTTCGGGATTAAAAGCGCTCTAAATCATGAAGATACCAAACCATTCCATTGTATTTCCCGGTTTTATTCTATTATTGGTGGTAAGCCTTTACGGGTGTGGTCATCAAGACAGCGCCTCCTCAGGTGAAGCTTCATCCCGTGCCGGTTCCGGGTCAAAGGAGCTGCAAAAGACCAGTGTCCGATACGCCCGTTTATTTTCGGTAGAATATAAAAATCAGGCAAAGATTCTTCGCATCCGCGACCCCTTTGATCCATCCAAGACATTGAAAACCTACCTGCTGCTGCCAACAGGGGTTGAACCCGCCAGGGAATTGCCAGAGGGTCAGATTGTGCGGACTCCGCTTAATCAGGTGGCCCTGGCGCAAACCACCCATATTGGTTTTTTCAATGAGCTCAACCTCTTAAAAACCATCCAGGGGGTTTCTCAAAAACGATACGTCAAAAATGAGAAGATTCGCAGGCAGATCGACTCCGGAAAAATCGAAGAATTTGGTCCATCCCACAACATCAATGTAGAGAGGTTGCTGCAGATCAACCCCCAGGTTTTATTTGTGGCCCCTTTTAAGAACAACCAGTACAAAAAAGTCAGGGATGTAGGCATTCCCATAGCGGTCAACTCCAGTTACATGGAGAACACGCCTTTGGCACGGGCAGAATGGATCAAATTCATGGCCTGTTTTTTCAACAAGGAAGCTACTGCCAACCGGATATTCGACAGCATCGCCAGCGGCTATCACCGATTGAAAAGAAGGGTTGACCAACAAGGGGCAAGACCCACCATTTTTTCGGGGAAGAAAATAGGACAGGTGTGGTATGTGCCGGGGGGTGACAGCTATATGGCACATTTCTTCGAGGATGCCGGAGCCCGGTATCTGTGGCGGGACAATCAGCAAACCGGTTCCCTGGAGTTGGATTTCGAGACGGTATTCTATAAGGCCCAATCGGCGGATTATTGGTTAATGAAGGAAAATCCGCAGGGGAATTATTCCTACGCCCGGCTGAAGGCAGAAAACACCCATTATAAGGAATTCAAAGCATTTCAACAGCGCCGGATCCTCTTCTGCAATACCCGTACCCAACCCTACTATGAGGAAGGCATACTGGAACCGGAAGTCATCCTGGCCGATCTGATCAGCATACTGCATCCGGAGCTTTTAAAGGACCATCAGAATAAATATTATCAACTGTTGGACGGGACGCAATGAACCCGGCGGTGATTTTTCACCTTAATCATGGGGTTTTAGGGGGTATCATCCGGCAACATTGAGTAAAAAGTCAATAAATCGCCTCGATCATGTTAAAAAAGCCGCTCGACAAATGAACAGAGTAGGTCTCATATCAGCCAGGAGTTGGATCCTGCTGCTTTTCACAGCAGGTATTGTGGTGTTGTTTTTCCTGAACATGGCATTTGGGTCGGTACACATTCCCTTTCATCAGGTTCTCCGGGTTCTACTGGGAGGAGGGCAGGAAGGGAGCACCTGGCGGATCATTTTGGTTAAAAGCAGGCTACCACAGGCGCTTACTGCGATTTTGGCAGGTGGAGGGCTGGCCGTAGGGGGGCTGATGATGCAGACCCTTTTCCGCAACCCGCTGGCGGGACCTTCCATCCTTGGAATCAGCTCAGGGGCGAGTCTTGGCGTTGCCCTGATCATGATGTTCATTGGCCAGTTGCACCTGGCGGCCATCACCCAAGCCGAACTCTTTGGTAATATGGCCACCATCATCATGGCCATTGCCGGGGCTGTGGCCACCCTGTTTTTGATCCTTTTCTTTGCCCGCAAAATCAAAGACAACGCCATGCTGTTGATTTTGGGGATCATGATCAGCTACATCACCTCGGCCCTGGTCGATATCCTTAAATATTACAGCACTTCTGAGCACCTACACTCCTATGCCATGTGGGGGCTGGGCAGCTTCTCGAACGTGGCCTGGCCCCAGCTGGAATTGCTCATCCCGGTGATCCTGATGGGCCTGGGCTTATCTTTTTTGCTGATCAAACCCCTGAATCTGCTGTTGCTGGGCGAAAATTATGCCGCCAACCTCGGGCTCAATGTCCAACATACGCGGTTTTTCATCATTATGACCACCGGTTTACTCACGGCAGTCATCACCGCTTTCTGCGGCCCAATCGTATTTTTGGGGCTGGCTGTACCCCACATCACCAAAATGATATTCAAAACCTCCAACCACCAGCTCCTTATCCCCGGGGTGATCCTGATTGGAATGCTGCTGGCTTTGGCCTGTAACTTTATCGCACGTTTGCCCGGTTTTGAAAGCGCCCTGCCCATCAATGTGGTCACCTCCATCTTTGGAGCCCCCATTGTCATATCTGTGATTTTGAAACAAAGAAGACTCAAACTGAACGTTTAATGAAAGGAGGCCATCATGCGCCATCATCTGCTTCATACAAAAGATTTAACCATTGGATATACCCGCAAAGGCAAAACCGTAAAAGTGGTCCATCAAAACCTGAACCTGAAGCTCGTGCCCGGAGAATTCACCTGCCTGCTGGGCCCCAACGGTTCAGGAAAATCCACTCTGATGCGTACCTTTGCCGGCTTTCATCCGGCCCTGTCCGGTAAAATATTCCTCGACAACCGGCAAATACAACACTTCAAGGAGAAAGATCTTTCCCGACTGGTCAGTGTGGTGTTGACCGACAAAACGAATGTCGGCAATATGACGGTCTTCGAGTTAATATCCATGGGGCGCCACCCCTACACCGGTTTCTTTGGCAACCTGACCCCCCGCGATCGTAAGATCATCGATCAGGCCATTGAATCGGTAGGTATGGAGGCCCTGCGGGATAAACTGGTCAATGAGATCAGCGACGGCGAGCGTCAAAAAGCAATGATTGCCAAAGCACTGGCCCAGCAGACCCCCATCATCATCCTGGATGAACCCACGGCTTACCTGGATTTGCCCAGTCGCATTGAAATCATGCAGTTGCTACACAGGCTGTCGAGTCAAATGAAAAAGGCCGTTTTGCTCTCGACCCACGACCTGGAACAGGCCCTTCGATTTGCAGACAAAATTTGGCTGCTGGGCAACCAGGGTGAAGTCCAGTCGGGTACCCCCGAAGATCTGATTCTGTCGGATCAATTTAAGCAGTTTTTTGAACGCAAAGGCATCCGCTTTGACAACATCACCGGAACTTTCAAAATACCTAATCCCCAGGCCCGCAAGGTCAAAGTATCGGGCAAAGGCGTCGAATATTACTGGCTGCTCAACGCCCTGCAGCGCAATGGCTTTGCCGAAGGCCACGAATCAGACCTGAGCATTGAGATCGTGCGCAATGGTTCGCCCCATTACCTGCTCAAAAAGACAGGAGGGGCAGGCATCGAGATAGGTTCTATAGAACATTTAATTCATCAACTAAAAACCTTGGAAAGGTAAATTCTTTTCCCTAGCTTTGAACCGGTTTTGGTGAAAGATCGTTCAACCGAACGCTCTTTTTAAAAGGGAATCCGGTGGATAATCCGGAGCAGTTCCCGCTACTGTGATCCCAACCGGCCATGGGCCGGGAAATGGTGCATCCCCTGCCACTGCCCCGTTTTGCAAACGGGGCGGGAAGGCGCATCATCGAGGGAAAGCCAGGAAACCTGCCAGAACCGACAAAGCACATCATGGCTTTCGGGTTAAAAGCTGTGGTCAGAAGCTAACCCTTCTGCTTCCTTGCCCGTCCCGAACAACAGGTCATGATCATATTGTTAAAACAGGCCCGCTCGGTTCGACCGCGGTGTTCTTGCGATTATGAAAGGAGTTATCATGAGATCTGTTACAATCCCTGGTAGGCTTCCCCGACTGGGAAGACTCATTGTGCTGGTGGTTATCCTCTCGGGAAGCCTTCCGGTTAAAGGCCAGCAATTTTCCCAAAAGGTGCATCAGGTGCCCCAGGTTCAGGTCATTGCCAACCGGAACGATTACTACAACCAGGATCAAAAGATCATGGTGTTGGATACCACCACATTAGCCCAATATTCAACCGACAACCTGGGCGAACTACTCAGCAAGGCTGGCCCCATCTTCATCCGATCATACGGGGCGCAAGGGTCGGTATCAGCCCCCAGTTTCAGGGGCACGCCCGCCCAGCACACCTCAGTCACCTGGAATGGCTTCCCCATTAACAGCATGACCCTTGGCCAATGCGACCTGTCGCTTTCACCGGCTTCGTTCACTGACCAGGTCACCATAACCCACAGTGCCCCCTCTTCCCTTTACGGAAGCGGTACATTTGGCGGGGCCATCGCCATGGAAAATCAGCCCGACTGGGACCAGCGGCAGTCCCTGGGGATCACTGCCAAAATGGGAAGCTGGAACAATCAGCGATATGGGCTTCAAACCCGCCTGGGCAATGCAAAGTTCCATTACCGCTTGAAAGGTTTCTATCAAAAAGCACAAAACAATTACGAATACCGTGATTACCAACAGTTCGGCCAGCCGGTGCGGGAGCGTAAAAACAATGCCGTGCAAAATGTGGGGGTCATGCAGAATGTTTATTACCAGCACAGCACCCGCAGTCGCCTGGAAGCGGGCGTCTGGTTTCAAAACCGCAACAAAGAAGTTCCCGACATCATGGGGGCTTCCGGCCAAAGCCACGCCCAACAGAAAGACAGCACCCTTCGGGCATATGCCAGCTGGAAACGAACCTTCGATCATTCAGCCCTTCAGGTCAAATCGGGTTTCTTCTACCATTACCAGCTCTATAAAGAAAAGGAGTCCGCTGGCGATCAAAACTATATGATTCACTCGCCCCTGGAAACCCAAAAATGGATGAACGACCTGAATTACCGTTATTACCTCAACCAACAAATAACCTTTGATGCGGGATTTCAATATTCCAACATCCGGGCGGATGTTAAGGCTTACAACCGCCACATTGGCGAATACCGTATGTCGGCAATCGGGGCTTTTCAATATGAAACCGATCAACTCACCGCCAACGTTTCCCTTCGCCAGCAATTCAACTCTTATACCCAGCCAGCTCCCCAATACAGCATTGGGGTCAATTACAGACCCTGGGATGATCAACTCTTTATACGCGGGCACTTCTCCACGAAATACCGCCTGCCCACCCTGAATGATAAATATTGGCAACCAGGGGGGAATAAAGATTTGAAACCCGAACATGGCTGGTCGGGCGAAATGGCAGCCGGTTATACCCTGGAATACGGAGCCCCCGGAGCCCAAAGCACCATTGAGGTGACAGCCTATCAGTCGAACATCCACGATATGATTGAATGGATTCCCAAAGAAGGGGCTTCATTCTGGCATCCGGTCAATACTTCAAAGGTGCGTACCACCGGCCTGGAGGTTTCCATGAAACACCGATTTCAACTGGAACGCCTGCAAATGAGCCTTAGCTCCATCTACCACTATACCCGAGCCATGAACCTGAATAAAGATCAACCCCAATTCTACCGCAACCAGTTGCGCTATACCCCCTATCATAACCTGAAAAATATACTGCGCCTCTCTTTCAAACATTACCAAATGAATACTTCCCTGCGCTACACCGGAATCAGATATGCTGGCCTGGACAATGCCACCAGCAACATGCTGGACGACTATTTCGTGGTGGACCTCGGATTATCCCGGAACTTTAAGTTTACCCCCATGAAAGGTTCCCTGAAATTCCAGGTTAAAAATTTGCTGGACAGACAATATCAGGTCATTGCCAATTATCCCATGCCCGGGCAGGCTTTTTATATCCATCTGAATATTCAGTTCAATCAACTATTTAAACAAATCTAAAAATCAATCGTAAACATGAAAAACAAACACATGAACTTCAGGAAAACAATCATTTCAATATTTTCGGCGGGAGTACTGATCTTCTCGATCAGCGCCTGTGAGGAGAGCCAGACCAATCAAAACACCCCCGATGTGGAGGGCATATACATTGTCAATGAAGGGGTGATGGGACAGATCAGCGGTTCGATCACCCTGGTTGATCCGGAATCGGGCGAGACCATCCAGGAATATTTCAAACAACAAAACGAGGGGCGTTCTGCTGGCAGTGTGGTGCAAGACCTCTCCTTTTCCGGCGAAAAGGCATTTTTAGTGGCCAACAATTCCAAAACGGTGGAAATACTGGATAAGGAAAATTTCGAGGCCCGGGATGTCATTTCGGGATTAAGCTATCCCCGGCAGTTTATGGCAGTCGGTCCAAACACGGGTTACCTGACCAACGGCAGTTCAGGTGATAACACCAACGGAGAGGTATTTGTCATTGACCTGGAAAACCATACGGTAGCTGATACCCTGGAAGTTGGGAAAGGCCCCGAAAGCATGGTTCAGGTCAACAACCAGGTATATGTCACCAACAGCGGCGGCTACGTCTCTGACAGCAGCGTGAACATCATCAACACCGACCGCCACCAGGTAACCGGAAAGGTGGAAGTGGGGGCCATTCCCACCGACATCACCAAAGACCTCAACAACAATGTGTGGGTCTTCTGCAAAGGACTGGGCGGTTGGCAAGGCGGGCCGACCAACTCTTCCCTGGTAAAAATCAACACCGACAACCAGCAAACCACCACGTTTGACTTGGGGGGAAGAATATCCAGCTATGGCAATTACCTGCTGGCTTCCGATGCCAATAAAGATAAGATCTATTTTGTTGGCATGGATGGGGTCTATGAAATGGATGTCAGCCAGGAAGAACTTCCCGCTGAACCCATTATTCAAGAGATTCCTTATGGTTTGGACGTAAATCCGGAAACAGGCAACATCTATTGCCTGAAATCTGAATTTCAGGCCAGGGGTTATGCCATTCGCTACAACCCGGACCATACATTGATCGATTCCCTACAGGTGGGTTACTCACCCAATGCAGTGGTGTTTGAATAAGCATTGACCCCGCTTAGCGGGGGGTAAGGTCAAGACCCCGCTTAGCGGGGGGCAGCCATCCAACACCTAAAATAAACAAGGCCCTTTTAAAGCTGTTTCATATAGCGAGGATACATTGATCAAAGCCTTATAAGCTGCGGATTTCTTCTTGTTTCCATACTCATAATTCCCCCTTCAAAAAGATTTCCGCAGCTTTTTTTATACCTTCCCCTGGTGCTGCACCAATCCCGAAAAAGACGAGGTCCTCATCACAATGCGCCTTCTTGATATGTGACACACATTGATGGTGATACACCCAACTGATGTTGCTAATAAAAGGGGAAGAAAAGTCAGGATTGCAAATAGAGGCCGGCCTGATCAAAAACCCGGTCAAAGGCGCGATTCACCTGATTTTTTTCAGCGGGGCCCTGAGGGGGAAAAACATTTTCATGGGTATAATCAAAGGGGAAGTCCATTGTTTGGATCAAACCGAGGAGTTGCCGGTTCATCTGGCCAAATGTTTGACGGATAGCCCGGGCGGGGATAACCTGGTCCTTTTTCAGGGCAATGATCCGGAGTTTGTCGGCCAGGTCGGTGAACCGCTGTTTTCTCAGATCGGCAGCGTACAGGGCATTGACCATGGAGCGGAAGTAGATACCGGGGTTCAGCTTATGGATGATTTGCTTGAGTCCCGGGTCATTGTTCAGATGTTCATCCAGGCGGAGGAAATAGTTGCGCAGGGTTTCAAAAGCCATATTATCGAGGATAAACCGGGAAGCCCCCTGCATCCGATCAACCGTGGCGCCTCCGCAAAACAACAGGGCTTTGCTGGAGGACAGTAGCTGGCCGGGATTGCACATCATCATAATTTGGGTCAGCAAGGCGCCAATCGAATAGCCAAAAAAATGAACCTGTTTCTTTTGAGCCAGAAGGGGGTGTTGACCACAGCGGATTTGACGGATCAGTTCCACCAGGTCATAATACGTTTCCAGGCCAGAGGTATAGAAGCGTTTGGGCAGGGTTTGGAGCCTTTCACTAATGGCGGCATTCAAATAGGTAGAGTGAGACAAACCGGAATATCTGCGTTTGCGCTCTTTGGCCAGGCGGTTCATAACGCGGGGGTCCTTCCACTGGGGCGGAGTGCGGTTCACATGAAAGGAGATTGGGAAAAGCACCACGGGCTGGCCGGTTCGTTCATAAAGCGCTGCAGCCCAGGGCAGGTATTTGTTCCAGTCGCGTTCATTGAGTCCGTGCAGCAGCACGATGGCCGTATCGGATTTCAAGGCCTGGTTGCCGGTTACCACCGGATATACAAAGTTTTGATTTTCATCGATTTGGTTGTCTCCATTCAAATGATAGGGTTCATTCACCGAAGAACCGGTTTCTTCGCCGGAAGGCAAAAAGTGGGTCGTGGCCGAATGAAAGGACAGGTTGTGAATGGCCATATCCTCACCGGGAACCGGAATCCATGAGGCCTCGGGATGGTATATCTGTTTTAGCTGATCATAGCGCTGGTGATAGTTCATAAGCCCCATCCTGTCATGCTACCCGTGGATGCAGCGCTGTACCATCAGGGCTGCATCCATTACGGATTAATCGGACAAAGGTAATTTATCCGGGAAAAAATGACAAAAACTACGACAAAAACCTCCCCTCAAAGCAAGGTTCGCCCGGGCAGGTCAGACATTGATGGCACCCCCGTGTTGTTCTACCCCGGAATCCTGGCCGGGATGATCCCTCAGCAGGGGGCAAAGGAATCATAAACCGGACCAGCAGGGTCCAAATACCGAGGGCCGCGTATACCGAAGGGAAGCCCCTCCGGCAAGAGGTGGGTCTACTTAGAAAGGGTTTATTTTTCCGGCACATGCGGGGTTAAACTCTTTTCAAAGCAATTCTGAACCTCTTTAAAATCCTTGGCCAGGTTGTCATAAAGGTCGATGGCAGCGCGGGATTTGTTCAGGGTGTAAAAATGAATGCCCGGGGCACCGTTGTCCAGAAGGTCGCGACACTGATCAATGGCCAACTCCAATCCAATCTTGTATATTTCCGAGGGATTGTCCTTATAGGGTTCCATCTTTTTGGAAATTTCTTCGGGGATGCTTGCTCCAATGGCCCCGGCAAATTTCCGGATCTTCTTATAATTGGTGATGGGGATGATTCCCGGGATAATCCGGCAACGTATGCCCTTTTGTTCGGCCTTGTTAATGAAATCCCAGTAATAGCGGTTGTCGAAAAACATTTGGGTGGTCAGAAAATCGGCCCCTGCATCGACCTTCATACGTAAATTGATCAGGTCCTCTTCCATGGATTGGGCTTCTACGTGCCGCTCCGGGTAGGCCCCGGCTCCAATGCAAAAATCGTAGTTCTCGTTGACAAAACGGATCAAATCACTGCCAAAGTTGAAGCCATCGGGATTTTCAGGAAACTGGTCATGTCCTTTGGGTGGATCGCCCCGCAAGAGCATCACATTTTCTATGCCCATATCCTGAAGGGTTCTCATGTCATAGGCAATTTTTTCGCGGGTAGCATTAACACAGGTGTAATGGGCCATACAGACAAATCCCAGGTCATTCTGGAACAAATCCACCAGGTTGAAGGTATGCTCCTGGGTGCTTCCTCCCGCTCCATAGGTAACCGTTACAAAAGAAGGATCCAGCTTGATGAGTTGACCGGCATTGATGCCGAACTTGACTGCTGTCAGATAATCCTTTGGGGGAAAGAACTCAAAGGAAAAGGTCTTTTCCTGCTTCTGAAAAATCTCTGTAATCTTCATAATAGGTATATTTTCAATTTATTTCACCATCACTTGAGCCATTAATTGACGGACTCTTCCAGGGAAGGAGCCAGCCATTTTCGGGCTTGTTCCAGGTCGGTATGGGTCCGCCGGGCATAGTCTTCGAGTTGATCGAGTCCAATCTTCTTAATGCCAAAATAACGGGAAAGGTCATGGGCCATATAAAAACCTGCCACCGAACTGGCCGGATCCATCACCAGGCTCTGGGTCAAGGTGATTCCGATGCGTTGCTCCACTCCCAGCAAGTCGAACAAGTAGGCCTTCAGGTTGTGGTCGGGACAGGCCGGATAGCCTGGCGCAGGGCGTATGCCCTTGTATTTTTCCCGTATCAGCTCTTCCATGGACAATTCCTCATAAGGTTCATATGCCCAGTAATGTTTGCGCACCTGTTTATGGAGGACTTCAGCAAAAGCCTCCACCAACCGGTCGGCCAGCAGGCGGATCATCACGCTGTTGAAATCATCGCCCACCTGTTTGAATCGCTGCACCAGGTTCTCGGTTTCAAAACCCGAGGTCACGGCAAAGCCCCCTAAATAATCGCGAATGCCGCTGTCGACAGGGGCAACGTAATCGCTTAATGACAAGGCATAACCTTGATGATCCACCAGTTGCTGCTGGCGAAGCATCGGGATACGCTCAATGACCTGTTGGCGGCTTTCATCCGAAAAAATCAAAATATCATCCCCCTGGGAATTGGCCGGAAAAATGCCAATAACGCCCTTGGGCGTTAACAGCTTATCGCGGATGATCTGATTGAGCATTTGCCTGGCTTCACCAAATAGCCGGGTGGCTTCGCGCCCAACCTTTTCCTTTTGTAAAATCCGGGGATAGGTCCCGGTTAACCCCCATCCGCGAAAGAACGGGGTCCAATCAATATATCTCCGTAAAACTTCCAGATCATAATCTTCAAATACCTTTATTCCCGTCATTGTGGGAATAATTTCTATGGCATCCTGTTCATAGTTATAATGAAACCTACGTTTGCGGGCATCTCTCAAAGGCAAAAACTGTTGAGTGCTCTGTAAAGCTTGATCCATGGTATGTTTCATATTGAATGGTTTTCGTTTTGATTTTCCACATTCGTTGCTGGTCAGGGAAATAAAAAATTCCTGTAGAAAAAAGGTTCATCCGGTTAATGCGTAGGTCTTCTCATGAAGACTATATAACTTGAGAATAAAAAACTCATCATCTCTAAATCCATAAGCCTGTCTTTTCA
>Ga0207714_1001350_pt1 | contig 15800 bp, 13 predicted proteins | sample PonA232FremontCA_2_FD_187270 | JGI IMG/M metagenome (GOLD analysis project Ga0207714, IMG submission 187270) | Marine sediment microbial community from Fremont, CA, USA - Pond A23 Sediment 2 (SPAdes) | ecosystem: Environmental > Aquatic > Marine > Unclassified | place: USA: Fremont, California... | reverse complement strand
AACGTGTAGATCTCGTAGGCCGGCCGACCGGTCTCGAAGTCCGCCACCTGAATTACCGGGCGAGCGAGATCCTCGGCGGTGAGACCTTCGGGGACCTTCACCTCGGTGGTCACGTCGTAGACGGTGTGGACCTCACCGGCCTCGATGTAGACGACGGTGTCGACGACCTGCGGAATCATCCCGAGTTCGACGCGGCCGACGAGCCGCTGGAGGGCGTCGATAGCGCGGGTGGCGTGGACGACGCCGACCATACCGACGCCAGCGAGCCGCATGTCGGCGAACACGTCGAAATCCTCGGTCTTGCGGACCTCGTCGTAGATGGTGTAATCCGGCCGCACGAGGAGCAACGAGTCGGCCGTGGTCGCCATATCGCCGGCCAAGGCGGTGTACTGGGTGATCTCGTCGTCGACCTGCAGGTCCCGCGGTTTTTCCATCGTCTTGACCGCGTACTCGTTGTCGTCGAGGAACTCCGCGACCGCCTGGGCGAACGTGGATTTCCCTGCGCCGGGCGAGCCCGAAATCAGGACCCCGCGTTCGCGTTCGAGGAGTCGTTCTCGTAGCTGGTCGTCGAAGACGTAGTCGTCGAGTGTCGTCTTCGCAATCGGTCGGACGGCGGTGATCTCGATGCCGTCGGCGAACGGCGGCCGGGCGACGGCGATCCGGTAATCCTCGTACTGGATGATCGTCATCCCCGGCTCGGAGAGTTCGACGAACCCCTCGCTGCTGCTGCGGGCCAGCGCCTCGATCTCGTCGGCCCACTCGTCCATCTGGGACTCGGAGGTGACGGTCTCGTCGATGGTTTTGTAGCGCATCCCGTCGAGCGCGCCGCGTTTGGCCTTCGGCTGCGTGCCGGTCTTGAGGTGGACGCTCATCGTCTCGTCGTCGAAAAACTCGACAATCGGCAGTTCGCCGCTGGTATCGATCTCGGGTTCGACGTACTCGACGGCCAGCCCCTTTGCTTTCGCTACCTCGGATTGAACGATGTCGCTGGAGAGCAGTGTGGCGTCGTTGTCGTCGGCGACATCGCGGATAACCGCGTCGACCTCGCCCTCGCTCGCGGCAGCCTGTTCGCCCTCGCTGGCCCGGCGGCCGACGTACCGAAGCTCGATCTCGCTATCGTCGGCGAGATCGGTGAGCCGCTGGAGCTCTTCGAGCCCGCTCCAGCCGCTGTCGTAGCCCGCGTTGGCCTGTGATTCGAGTTCGCCGACGACGGCTTCCGGGATCAACACCGTCTGGTCTGCCTCGCCGTCAGCGATTCGCTCGGACACACGACCGTCGATGACCGCGCTCGTGTCCGGCACTAGAGTCATGTCAGACCCTACTTTCGGCGTACGCATAAGGGTGATGCGTTGGAGATTGCCACCCCCTGTGGCGACCGCTGTCGACCGCACAGAGAGGCGGAGTTACTCCTCGCGGCGACCGCTGTGGCCCGGATAGTCGCGCTCGAAGCGGTCGCCGATCTCCTCGCGGCTAATCTCGATGACGACCGGGCGGCCGTGCGGGCAGGCGTAGGGGTTCTCACAGTCGTCGAGTGCCTCCAGCAGATCCACGACCGACCCCTCCGTGAGCGAGGTGTTACCAGTCACCGAGGGATAGCAGGCGAGGTCGGCCAACACTTCGTCGATGGCGGTTTCGACGGTGTCGGCACCCTCGGCGGATTCGACGACGCCGAGCAGGGCCTCCCGGAGCAGCGTCGGGTCGAGCGCTGTATCGAAGGCCGTCGGGACGGCGGTGACGGCGATTTGCCGACCGTCGCGCCGCTCGGCCTCGAACCCGAGTTCGGCGAGGTCGTCGGCGACGCTGTCGAAGAGACCGGCCTCACGGGCGGTGAGTTCCAGCGTGACCGGCTCGGCGAGCCGCTGGCTGGTCGGCGAGTCGCCGAGGGCGGCCTGGAGGCGTTCGTAGTTGACCCGCTCGTCGGCGGCGTGCTGGTCGATCAACAGCAGCCCGTCGTCGCTCTCGGCCAGCAGATATGTGTCGTAGACCTGTCCGAGGACGCGGAGGTCCGGCAGCGAGTCGTACGTCCGGCCGTCGGTCGTCGCCTCGCCGTCGAGCGTTCGCTGGGTCGTCGGCGTCGGTCGGTCGTCGGCGTCACCGGCCGGTTCGTGTGGGTCGTCTCGGTGTCGTGTCGCCGACGACGGTTCAGTTGCCGGCGACGCTGATTCAGTCGCCGACGGGGATTCGGTTGTCGACGACGCTGATTCAGTCGCCGACGACGAGTCGAGGCCGCTCGGAACCGATTCCGGCGAGGGGTCGGGGGTCGACGGCGACCCCGACCGGTCGATGTCGTCGACGACCCAGCTGTCCTCGTCGCCCGGATCGACCGGCTCGGCCGCCACACCGTCGCCCGCCGCCGCGTCGTCGCTGTCGGCTGCCGCCGTGTCGTCGCTGGTGTCGCTGGCGTCGCTGGTGTCGCTGGCGTCGCTGTCGGCTGCCGCCGTGTCGTCGGCAGCACTATCGGCTGCCGTGTCGGCTGCGGCGTCGACAGCGGGTTCACCCTCCCGTGGAGCCATCCGTCCGGCGTCGGCCCCCTGTTCGGTCGACCCAGTGGACCCGTTTTCGACCGCGCGGTCGGCGGTGTCGGCTGATTCGGGCTGGATCGTCGTCTCCTCGGGTGCCGACCGGCCGCGGGGAGCCGACGAGCGGATCAGGCCGCTGTCGACGAGCGCGTCCTCGACGGCCTGCCGGACGGCAGCCTCGACGGCGGCCTCGTCGTCGAATCTGACTTCGGTCTTGCGGGGATGGACGTTCACGTCGACCGCGTCGGGGGGCACCTCGACGAAGAGCACGGCGAAGGGATACCGGTCGGCGGCGAGCTGGCCGCCGTAGCCCTCGATGACGGCGTTGCGGAGCGACGCCGCGGTGACGTAGCGGCCGTTGACGAACGTCGCCAGATACTCGCGGGTGCTGCGGGTCGTTTCGGGGTCGCTGACGAGCCCGGAAATCCCCGCTATCGGCTCTCCATTGGCGGGGTCGTACTCGATGTCGATCATCGACTCGGCGACATCGCGGCCGTACACCGAGAGGACAGCAGACCGAAGCGAGCCGGTTCCCTCGGTTGCGAACAGCTCCCGACCGTCGTGTTCGAGCGTGATCGCCACGTCGGGGTTGGCTAACGCGTACTGGCTGACGACGGTGTTGATGTGGTCGAACTCGGTGCGGTCCTGTTTGAGGAACTTTTCGCGGGCCGGCGTGTTGAAAAAGAGATCTTCGACCTCGACGGTCGTCCCCTCGGGACAGCCCGCAGGATCGATCTCGCCGACATCACCGCCCTCGACGGTGAGTTCGGCACCCGAACTTGCCTCCGGCGGCCGCGAGCGGATCGTCAGCCGCGAGACGGCACCGATCGTCGACAGGGCTTCGCCGCGGAAGCCGAGGCTGGCGACGCCAGCGAGGTCGTCGATATCGGTGATCTTGCTGGTCGCGTGTTCGGCGACCGCGAGTTTGAGTTCGGCCTCCGGGATGCCGTGGCCGTCGTCGCTGACCTGAAGGAACCCGGTGCCGCCGCCCTCGACGGTGACAGTAATCCGGCTCGCACCGGCGTCGAGACTGTTTTCGATGAGTTCCTTGACCACCGACGCTGGGCGTTCGACAACCTCGCCGGCGGCGATTCGCTGGACAGTGCGGTCGTCGAGGGGCTGGATGTCGGCTGCCTGCGGGTCGGACTCGCTGTCAGTCATCGTCGGCCGGCTGCTGGCCGGAGGCAGGGGCATCCAGCAGGCGGTCGATCGCCGTCTGGTGGATGCTTACAGTGAGGAACTCGTCGCGGGCGGTTTCGGGGGAGACCCACTCGTAGCCGCAGTGTTCGTCGCTCAGGGTGACCGCCGTCGAGTCGACATCACAGCGGTAGACGACGCTGTAGCGCCCCCGGCCCTGATCGTTGCGCCACGCGGCCGTGTGGACCGGCTCGTCGACCGAGACATCGAGACCGGTCTCCTCTCGAATCTCGCGTCTGAGGCCGACCAGTGGCTCCTCGTAGGCCCCCATTCGCCCGCCGGGGAGTTCCCAGGTCGTGTCGTCGACCTGCATCACGAGCAACGAGCCGTCCGGCGATCGGATGATCGCCTTCTGGCTCACCTCGGCGATCAGCGGCTGTTCGGTCATGGTGGTGCCTCCGTCGGTCGAGCGACCGGCCCGGGCTGCCCGGCGGCATGGCCACATCCGGTGGTGAGCGTGGAGAGCGACGACAAGTAACGCATTGGTGGGTCAATGTGGCTTGTACGTATCAATCCATTGTTGCCTCACTGACCAATGTGGGTGCCTCACGAAGCAATGCGGTTGCCTCGCCGACCGACCTGGTCACCGCGATGGTCGCTAGGTTCGTGGCTGTAGCTACGGTATCAACGGCAAGGAGTGGGGTGAGTAGACGGGAGCGGATCTCAGGCGGTCTGCTCGACGCGCCACGTCGTCGCGCCGGTGTACGACCACCGCTCGATTGACAGGTCGTCGACCGATTCCTGGAGGTTGACGATCAGCGCGCCGATCTCCTTCGCCGAGAGCCCGACCTCGTCGGCGATGAACTTGCTCTTGAAGTACATGTCGCCGGCCTCCGCGCGCTCGCGGAGGTAGTCGGCGAGGCGCGCCTCTTTCGACTGAGAGCTATCGGTCTCGGGGGCGTCAGCGTCGGGCGATTCGTCGGGGTGAACGGATTTTGCTGTCGCAGTCATATGTCGTTGTTGTAGTTGTGTCCAGCACGCAGAGCGAGCAGTTGTAGACCGAGCAGTGCGAGGACGACTGCACCGGTATTCTCGATACCAGCGTAGAGGACCGGCAGATAGACCGCCGGGAGGGCGATGGCCGCCCAGAAGCCGAGCCAGCGGACCGAGCGGGTGAGCGTCAGCTGGCCCTGCCGAACCGTACGCCCGGCCGTCTCGGCAGCAGCGGAGCGTCCGGTGGTTGACGTGGAACCTGTCATCGAGTGCTCACCGTCTGTCTCACGTAAGCCCCCATATCCATATATAATACCCAGAGGGTTCGCTGCAATTCACGGCATAAAAGGTCGAAAAACGAGCTCGTCTGACATTTTATAACCGCCTCAAAGACGCTTAGACATTTTACAACGTGTTTTGATCTACTTTCATCGGGAAACAGCGTCAAGCCGCGAAACAACGTGTTCTCGGACGGTTCGTGCGGCGTGACAACCACCAGCGGCCGAAATAGCGCTGTGATACCCGTGGTTACTGCTGCTGGAACGCGCTGTCGTCGAGTTGCTCCTGCCACTGCTGGACTTTCGCCATCAGCTCGACCGGCGGGGTTTCGTCGATATCCATCGTCTGAATGGCTGAAAGCACCGATTCCACCTCGGCATCGAGCTGGGATGTCGCATCGTCGGCCGCCGCCTCCGCAGTCGAGGCCGCCTCCGCTGCGCCGTTGTCGGCCGCCCGGAACTCGCCGGCACTGAGGTCGAAAACCGTCTGTGTCGGCTCGCTGGAGCCGCTTCCCTTGGCTTCGACGGCTTTCTCCGAGCGCAGCCGGTCGAGTACCTCGCGCGCGCGACCGACGACCGGCTCGGGTACGCCGGCGAGGTCGGCGACGTGAATCCCGTAGGAGCGGTCGGTCGCACCCTCCTCGACGGTGCGCAGGAAGGTGATATCGTCGTCGCCCTCACCCTCGTTGGCGACGGCGACGTGGACGTTGCCGACGCGGTCGAGATGCGAGGCCAGCGCGGTCAACTCGTGGTAGTGAGTGGCAAACAGACAGTGACAGCCGATCCGGTTGTGGATGTACTCGGTCGCGGCCCACGCGATGGAGATGCCGTCGTACGTCGCAGTCCCGCGGCCGACCTCGTCGAGGATCACCAGCGACTCGTCGGTTGCAGAATGGAGAATATTGGAGAGTTCCTGCATCTCGACCATGAACGTCGAGCGACCCTGTGCGAGTTCGTCGAGCGCACCCACACGGGTGTAGATACCGTCGACGACGCCGACAGTTGCCGCGTCGGCGGGGACGAAACTCCCGATCTGGGCGAGCAGCGTGATGAGCGCGGCCTGTCGCATGTAGGTCGATTTCCCGCTCATGTTCGGGCCCGTCACGAGCAGGAAGCCCCGCTCGCGGTCGAGCCGGAGGTCGTTGGGGACGAACTCGGTGGTCTGCTCGACGACGGGATGGCGGCCGGCGTCGATATCGAGCGTGCCAGACTCGGCCAGCGTCGGGCGACACCAGTCGTTGGCCGCGGCGTGGTCGGCCAGCGAGCAGTAGGCGTCGAGTTCGGCGATAGCGCGACCGATATCCTGCAATAGCGCCGACTGTGCGGCGACGTCCTCGCGGAGCGCCTCGAACAGTTCGTATTCGAGGTCGCCGCGCTGTGCTTCGAGCCGAAGGATCTCGCGTTCCCGCTCGGCCAGCTCGTCGGTGACGAACCGTTTCGAGTTCTTCAGCGTCTTGACGTGCGAAAACGAGTCGGGGACGCTGTCGGCCTCGGACTGGCCGACCTGAATGTAGTAGCCGTCGGTCTTGTTGCGGTCGACCGAGACGTGTGTGAGGCCGTGTTCGTCTTTGATGCGGTCGGCCAGCCCGTCGATCCACGCTTTGGCGGCCTCGTGTCGCTCGATGAGGTCGTCGAGGTCGTCGTGGTAGCCACGCTTGAACAGCCCGCCCTGCGTGACCGTCCCCGGAGGGTCGTCGACGATAGCGTCGGCCAGCGTCGCCCGGAGGTCGGCGGCGGCCTCGCGGTCGACGCCGTCGAAAACGGCGGGTAGCGGCGAGTCCGCGAGGTCGCCGCCGGCGAGTTCGTCGGCGATGTCGGGCAGCAGACCCAGCGTCTCCCGAATCGACAGCAGTTCGGTCGCGCCCGCGCTCCCGCTGGCGACGCGGCTGGCGAGGCGTTCGAGGTCGGCCGCGCCGTCGAGGGTCTCCTGGAGCCGCTGTCGGCGGAGTGCGGCTGTCGCTAACGCGGCCACGCTATCGAGGCGGCGGTCCAGCGTCGCCCGGTCGCGCCGCGGGCGGGTCAGCCACTCCCGCAGCAGGCGGCGGCCCGGACTCGTGACGGTGTGGTCGACGGTCGCCAGCAGCGACCCCTCGGTGTCACCCTGCATCGTCTCGACGAGTTCGAGGTTGCGCTGGGTCGTCGCGTCCAGCGTCAGGTGGTCGTCTGCGGTGTAGGGCTGGAGGCGCGTTATCGACTCGCGGACGCCGACGCCCGTGTCGTCGACGTAGCCGATGACCGCGCCGGCCGCCCGGACCGCCAGCTCGGCGTCCAGCCCAACGGTGTCGGCGGTTTCGTCGCCGAACTGGTCGGCGACAGCGTGGCTCGCGCGGCCGGGCGCGAAGGCATCCGTGGTATGCAGGCTCACCTCGGCGTCGCTGCGGTCGGTAACGGCCGCGAGGAGGTCGTCGTCGGTGCGGACCGCGGGGCCGGGCAGCAGTTCGACCGGGTCGAACCGGTAGCATTCGGCGACCGCGCTGTCGGCGTCGTCGACCTCGGTAACGAGGAACTGGCCGGTCGTGATATCGGCGAAGGCGAGTCCGTAGGGGCCGGTCGACTCCCTCTCGGATTGCTCGCTCGGTGCGACGACCGCCGCGATGTACTGGGCGTCGCTGTCGGCGGTTTCGAGCAGCGTCCCCGGTGTGACCCGGCGGCTGATCTCCCGGCGGAACTCGCCGTCGTCGGTCTCGAACTGGTCGGCGACGGCGACCGTGTAGCCGCGTTCGACCAGCGCGGTGAGATAGGGTTGTAGCTCGTCGACCGGAACGCCGGCCATCGGATAGCTCTCGCCGCCGGAGGATTTCGTGGAGGTCGTTAGATCGAGTTCGGCGGCGACACGCTCGGCGTCCTCGTCGAAGAACTCGTAGAAATCGCCGCACTGCATCGCCAGCAGGTCGGCGTCGCTGTCGGCTTTGAGCGCGTGAAACTGGCCGACGATTCCCTGCGACATACCGGCCGTGGGGCGGACAGTCGCTAAAACGCTACGATGCGAGCGACGGTTCCACAGCCGGGACGGCCGTGCGGCTCGTCACGCGGATCAGTCGTCGCTAACGACCGTCACGCGGATCAGTCGTCGCTGACGACCGTCCGCTCGCCGTCGGCCGAATCGTTCGCGTACTCGTAGACGACGCCGTCGTCCTCGTCGGCGGTTGCCTGATGAGAGCCATCGCAGTGGGGTTTGTTGTCCGAGAGTCCACACTGACAGACGGCGACGGTCCCACCCTGTGCGTCGAGTTCGTCCTCGTCGATCACGTACGGGCCCTGCTCGTCTTCGGTGACTTTGCGTGCCATACAGTCACGAGGGGCGAGAGACAGATAAGCCACAGGTGACGCGTGGGTAAGCGGGGTCACTCCGTGATCAGCGCCTCGTGGAGGGCGAGCGTCCGCTCGCGAAGCGTCTTGGCGTCCGATGCGGTCAGCACCACCTCCGGCGGACGACTCTCGCCGCCGTGGTCGACGATCGCGGCTGGGAGTGTGTCGGTGGATTCGAGCGCGGACGTGATCGTCCCACTCGGTGTCCCCGAATCACCGTGGACGACCGGGCCGTCGAGCGCCTCGAGTGCGTGGTCGACGGCGTCGTCGAATCGGGTGTTGAGCGCAAAACGGAGGTCGGGGAACGACTCACGGGCGTCGATCAGCCGGTGGGCGAGGTCGCTGCCGACGCCGGAGCGAACACCGGCGTTGTGGCGGATGCCTGTCCGGGTCGGGCTGAGTCGGCCGTCGACGCCGACGACCTCGTCCGGGGTTTCGGCGTACCGGGTCGCACCGACCACGTCCATCCCGGTCGCGGGGACGAGCGTCTCGACGTTGCCCGCGACCAGCCGGGCGACGATCCGCTCGACGGCGGCGGCGGTCGCCTCGCGGTCGGCGCGTTCACGTATCTCGGCGAGGTGATGGACCGCGCCGGGACCCTCGCCGACATCGATCCCGTAGCGGACAGATCGTTCCATGAAGGCGACGCCGCCGGCGACGGCCTCGGTCAACGACTCGCCGCTCGCCAGTCGGGCGGCGATGGCGCTGGAGAGCGTACAGCCCGAGCCGTGAGTGGCGTCGGTATCGATCCGCAGGTGGGTGAACCGCTCGGTGTGGACGGCGTCGCAGGCCGCATCCGACTCGCCGATGACGAGCGTGTCGACGACCTCGTTGCCGTGGGTGCTGTCTTCGCCGTCGATGTGGCCACCCTTGACGAGCGCGGCGTCGGCGCCCATGGCGACGATATCACGGCCGGCGGCCTCGGCGGTGTCGATGCTGTCGACGGTCCGGTCGGTCAGGAGTTCCGCCTCGTCGGCGTTCGGCGTGACCAGCCGGGCGTGGGCGAAGGCGTCCTCGTAGGCGGCCTCGGCGGCCTCGCTCAGCAGCCGATCGCCGGTCGCAGCGACCATCACCGGGTCGACGACCGCGGGCGCGTCGGCCTCGGCGAGCGCGTCGGCGACGGTCTCGATGACGGCCTCGGCCGCGAGCATCCCGGTCTTGACCGCGCCGACCGCGAAGTCGTCGACGACGGCGTCGATCTGGGCGGCGATGTGGTCGGTCGGCAGGACGTTGATATCCTCGACGCCGGTCGTGTTCTGGGCGGTCGTCGCGGTGATCGCCGAGGTGCCGAAGACGTCGTGGGCCTCCATCGTCTTCAGGTCGGCCTGAATCCCCGCGCCGCCGCCGGAGTCGCTGCCCGCTATCGTGAGCGCGACCGGCGGCGAGACCGGCGCGTGCTGTCGGGTGGTCATGGTGGCCCCTCCGTGACGGGAGCCGTTGGCTGACTGGGTACGCGCATACCGATTGATACGTCGGTACCGGGTTAAATGCTCAGGAACGGAGCAAGGCAGGTCATCGCCATCGCGCTGGCCCCAGCGTCAGGCGTTCGTGTTCGGGCGGTTGATCCCACAGCCGTCGGCGTACTCGACGGCCGCGACCGACTGGATCGGGTCGTCGCCACAGACGGGACAGTCGGCCGACTGCTGGTACGGAACGCGCTCGACGGCCAGCTCCATCGCGTCGTAAGACAGCAGCGTCCCGACAAGGGGCTCGCCGATATCGACCAGTAGTTTCACCGCTTCGGTCGCCTGCAAACAGCCGATGGTGCCCGGCAGCGCGCCCAACACACCGGTTGTCGCACAGTCGGGGACCGTTCCGGGATCGGGAGCCTCGGGAAACAGACACCGGTAGCACGGGCCGTCGGGAACGAGCGTCGTCGCCTGTCCCTCGAACTTGTAGACCGCGCCGTTGACCAGCGGCGTCTCGGCCAGCCGGCAGGCGTCGTTGAGCAAATAGCGGGTCGGGAAGTTGTCGGCCGCGTCGACGACGATGTCGTAGTCGGCGATGATCCCCGCGGCGTTGTCGGGAACGAGCCGCCGCTCGTGAGCGTCGACGGTCACGTCGGGATTCAGGTCGGCGACGAAATCGGCCGCGCTCTCGACCTTCGGGCGGCCCACGTCGGCGTCGCCGTGGATCACCTGTCGCTGGAGGTTCGACCGCTCGACGGCGTCGTCGTCGACGACCCCGAGGGTGCCGACGCCCGCCGCGGCGAGATACTGGAGCACCGGCGCGCCGAGACCGCCCGCACCGACGACCAGCACGCGGCTGTCCAGTAACTCTGCCTGCCCCTCGGGACCGATCTCCTCGATGATGATATGCCGCGAGTAGCGGTCGAGTTGGGTGGAATCCAGCGAGAGACTCATGGGCGGGTTTCGACGCGGGAGCGAATAAGGCGTTGGGATACGGCGAGTCCGGGAACCGTCAGTCGCTCGTCGGGAACGTGAACTGGCCGTCCGAGCCGTTTTGTTCGCTCCCGTTGCGGTCGCTGCCGTCAGTCGTGTCGGCGGTCGGCTGTTCGGCCGTATCGGTCGACGCGCCGTTCTCGGGGAGCGATTCGACGGCCACCGAATCGCTCGTCGCCTCGTCGTCGAGGTCGAACTGCGCGAGCAGCGATTCGAGTTCGTCGGCTTCGTCGGCGATCCGCTCGACGGTCGCGGAGACGTTCGACAGCGAGGCGGTCTGCTCTTCGGCCGCCGACGCCGCGCTGGCGGCGTCCTCGGCGGTTTCGTCGCTGATCTCGGCGACCTCGTCGACGACGGCGGCGACATCCTCGGCGGAGTGGGCCTGCTGGTCGGTCGCGTCGCTGATCTCGTGAACGCTGTCGCTCAGCTCGGTGACGACCTCGGCGATCTCGTCGAAGCGGCGCAGCGAGCGCTCGACGGCGTCGGTGCTCTCGCTGACGCGCTGGCTGGCGGCCTCGACCTCCGCGATGGTGTCGTCGGACTGTGCCTGGATCTCTTCGAGGCGGTCGGCGATCTCCTCGGCGGCTTCCTTGGTCTCCTCGGCGAGGTTCTTCACCTCGCTTGCGACGACCGCGAACCCGTCACCCTCGCCGTCGGCACGGGCGGCCTCGATGGAGGCGTTCAGCGCCAGCAGGTTCGTCTGCTCGGCGATATCGCTGATCACCGAGACGATCTCGTCGACCTCGTCGATCCGGCTGCCGAGCGCCCCGACGCTGTCGGCGGCGTCGGTGATCTCGGTCTCGATCTCGTCGAGTTCGGCCATGGTTTCGGTCGCCTCCTCGCGGCCCTCGGTGGCGGCCTCGTTGGCGGTTTCGGCCGTCTGGCTGACCTCCTCGGCGGAGGCGGCGATCTCCTCGACGGTCGCCGACAGCGTGTTCACCTCGCTGACGGCGGTCTGGAGCTTGTCGCGCTGGGTGTCGGCGCCGGCGGCGATCTCGTCGGTGGCGGCGGCGATCTCGTCGCCCGCGCGGTCGAGTTCGGTCGTGCTCTCGACGACCTGATCGGTCGAGCGAGAGACCTCGGCGGCGAAGGCCGCGGTCTCGCCCAGCGACTCCTGCAGCGTCCGCAGCAGTTCGTTGTACCGCTCGATGACGACGCTGTACTCGTCGCCGTCGTCGATGGTGTCGGCGTCGATAGTCGCCGTGAGGTCGCCGTCGATGGCGGCGGCCGTCGAGGCCTCGAAGGCGTCGACGAGTGCTTCGAGCCGCTCGGAGCGGGTCTCGATCTCGGCAGTGTAGGTTTCGAGGTTGTCGGCCATCCGGTCGAGGTCGTCGCCGAACGGCCCCGGCACTGACTCGTTGAGGGCGGAGTCGTCGAACTCCTGGTCGGCCAGCGCGTCGGCCTGTGCGGAGACCGTCGAGAGGTACGACTGGAGCGCGCTGAACGACCGGCTGAGGTCGCCGACCTCGTCGGGCTGGTCGACGGCGACGGCCTCGGTGTCGACGTGGCCGTCGGCAATGCGACTCGCGGCGGCTTCGATCTCGCCGAGCGGGTCGATCAGGTCCTGCTGGACGATCAGGGCGGTGTTGACGAACGCGACGGTCGCGCCGGCGAAGAGGGTGGCCTGTGCCGCCGTCAGCAACGGCCCCGAGAGGACGAACGGCAGCCCGAACAGCCCGACCGCGACGCCGAACTGGATGGCGACCGCCGCCATCATCTTCCGGCGCACGGAGTCGGTGATCCGGAGCCAGTCCATCGTGGTCCAGAGGACGGCCTCGTAACGATCTCTGAGCGACATACGTAGACGTACGGACACGTCCCTAAAGAACTGAAACGGGCGTTTTCATCGCGTGGGAACGCCGTCTCCGGTGGATATTAAGAAGGAAAAAGTCGGCGACAGGTCCGGTGTCGATGCGACGCGCGCTACTTGCTGCGGTTGCGGTCGCTGTTGACGCTCGGCCGGGCGTGTTCAGTGCCTTTGCCGCGGTCTTGGATCCCGCGACCCTCGTCGCCGGCGTTGGTCAGGCCACGGAACGCGCGACCCTTGTGCTGGTCCTCGCAGATCCAGTTGAGATCGTCGTCGGTCTCGATGGCCGGGTGTTCGGGATCGACGAGGATGACCTCGTGCCATTTCTGTGAGCCATCCTCACCAACCCAGTAGGAGTTGAGCACGCGGAGGTTGCGGAACTTGCGGCTGGCCCGCTCCTCGGCGATGCGCTGGATCGATTTGCGGCGACCGATCCGGTTGACGCCCTGCCGTTTGGTGCGCCGGCCGGCGGTGAACCGTTCCTTGCGCGCGCCGCCCTTGCGGACGGAGACGCGAGCGACGACGATCCCCTGTTTGGCTTTGTAGCCCTGCGAGCGGGCCTTGTCGAGCCGGGTCGGACGCTCGATGCGCTCGATGGCTCCCTCGTCTCGCCACTCCTGTTTTCGTTGCCACTGCAGTTCGGCGAGCTTCCCCTCGTCGGGGCTTCGCCACGCTTCGCGGATGTGTGAGTAGACGCTTCGTGCCATAGTTCGTCGGGCGCTTGCGATTCAGTCGGTCGAGCCGACCACATTTCGTCCCGGCGTACCGGGTGCCCACTGGTGGCCCGTTCCCACAGTGAGTTGGCTGTTCTACCGCCGAAACCGGTTTAACCGCTTCGGACTCGCCGCGACACGCGAGGCGTTGGCACACGGCCGAACGCGAAAGCAACAGATGATGGACCCAGCGGCGGCCGGCTATCGCTCCGCGACGACGGACTCGCTCTCGCCGGGCCAGTTCGCCCGCCAGACGTTCGCCCGACTGCCGACCCGGTCGAGGTTGAGCTGGACCAGTTTGCCGGGTTCGAGACGTGCCAACTCCTCGCGGAGGCCGCTGTCCTCGTACTCGACGATCTGGAAGACGCGGTTGGCCGATGGACAGAGGAGATTAATTGCATTATTTGAATTCATTTCCTTCATAACGCGAAACTCTCTGGTTCCATCGATATGTTGCTTCATATCTAGATACTATACAACTCATCCGTGAAAATTCTTTGGATAAGAAAAGTTACGGACAGTCAGTTTCGCTGACAGCCTGGCGGTCGGTCCCCTGTCGGACCGCGGTCTGTTCACCGGAGTCGAGGTTCACGACGACCGCGCGACCGCCGTAGCCGTGCGTCTGGTCGTGGCCGCGAACGGCGACACAGGTCACGTCCTCGGGAACCTCGATAGTATCGGAGCGAGTGAACGGCTGGCGGGAGTGGGGATGCCGCAGCACCCGCCGACCGAGTTGCGTGCCGTCGAGCCGTTCGACCTGCCACCAGTTGGCGTACCCCTCCTCGCCGTCGTCGTCGTGATGGAGCGTGACGCTGAACTCGTAGCCCCCGCCGTCCTGTTCGAAGTCGACGCCGACGACGTTCGCCTCACGGAGATCCAGTTCACTGGACATATCGCTGTCGTCGGATGCGGCGTCAGTATCCGTATCGCTGGTGGGCGAGTCGGCCACACAGCCGGCCAGCGTCGCCAGCGTCAGACTACCGCCGATGCCGAGCACGTCGCGTCGGTGCATACGCGGCGTTCAGCCGCGACGCTGAAAAGATCGGCTCTCAGTCCGCACACAGTTCCCGAATGTACTGGCCGACGTGGTCGTCCATCCGGCGTTTGTAGCCGTTCTGGCGGGCCAACCGATCCAGCTCGCGGCTGACGTAGGTGCCGTACTGGACGGCCTTCTTGTCCGCGCTGGCGACGGTTTTGGGCAGGCCGACCGTCTCGCGGGCGACCCGCCGGAGGGCGACCTTTCGCGTCTCGGGCGTCGCCAACAGCTCGCCGGGGAGCCGGAGGGCAGCGTCGACAACGCGGTCCTGCAAAAAGGGTGTCACCGGCTCAACGCCCGCCGCGCGGAGGCCGCACACGTCGCGTTCGAGTTGGCCGGGGAGCGTGTCGATGGTCTCCCGGACCGCACCGCGAACGGTGTCGCCCTCGACGCGGTGGTCCTCGCCCGGCTCGACGACCTTCGAGTAGCCGCCGAAGAGTTCGTCCGCGCCCTGCCCGACCGCGAGGCGGTCGTAGCCGTCGGCCGCGGCCCGTTCAGCGACGAGAATCAGCGGCAGCGCGATGGTCACGTCCATCGGGTTCGTTCGACCCGTCGCGGCGGCGACCCGCGGGACGGCGTCGACGAGGTCGTCGTGAGTGAGTTCGATCACGGTCAGGTCGTCGCTGCGGTCCATCGCGGCGGCGGCCTCGCGGGCGGCAGCGATGTCGTGACAGCCCTCGAAGCCGACGACGTACAGCGGGGCGTCGGGGAAGCCGCCCGCGACGAGTGTGCTGTCGACGCCGCCGGAGAAGCCGACCGCTACGTCATCCGTTTCGTCGCTGGCGTTGTCGGTACTGTCGTCGCTCTCGCCGTCGAGACCGAGGGCCGCGGTGACCGCGTCGGCGACGGCCGCCATCGCCTCGGCGGGGTCGCGGGCCGGCGGCTCGGGTAGTGTAAGTGCCTGCTCGTCGCCGTCGGCTGTGCGCACGCTGCCGGGCGGAACGACGAGCGGGTCGGCGAGGTCGTCGGGGAAAAACGACCACGCGCCGTCGGCGGTCGGGTCGGCGGCGTCGCGGTCGCTGTAGACCGGCTGACGGCCGAGCACGTCCCGGACGAGTCGGTCGTCGACGCGGCCGGCGAAACCGCCCATCGCTGCGGGGCCGACGCCGCTCGCACCGGGTAGCGGATCGCCGGCCGCGAGTGCGGCACGAAGAGTATCGGCGTCGACACCGCGGAACGAGGGCTGTGGTGACTGTGTCATCGGAGGAACTCGCGGATCGCTCGCTGGGCGCGGCGTTTCGCGCCGCCACCGAACTGCCGGAGGCTGACGTGCCACGGCGTCCGGTGGCCGATGACGCTCGTGCGGCCCTCGCGGATCGCATCGAGGATCGCCTCGGCGGAAGCCTCGTCGGCACCGACTTCGGTGACGGCCTGGCCGACCAGCTCGGAGATGTGGGCGTCGCTGCCGGCGGTCATCGGCAGGCCACGCTCGACGGCGAACGTTTCGGCCTGTCGGTTCGACCGGCCGGTGAACAGCCGGGAGTTGTAGACTTCCAGCGCGTCCGCGTTTGCGAGTTGGTCGTCGGTGACGTGCGGGGCGACGCCGTGGCGGGATTTCTGGAAGGGATGGGGAACGACGGCGATCCCGCCCTGTTCGTGGATGCGG
>Ga0207714_1001349_pt1 | contig 15800 bp, 9 predicted proteins | sample PonA232FremontCA_2_FD_187270 | JGI IMG/M metagenome (GOLD analysis project Ga0207714, IMG submission 187270) | Marine sediment microbial community from Fremont, CA, USA - Pond A23 Sediment 2 (SPAdes) | ecosystem: Environmental > Aquatic > Marine > Unclassified | place: USA: Fremont, California... | reverse complement strand
ACCGACGGCGGAGGTCCCCTTCGCCGGCCACCCGACGCTCGGCACTGCGTCGGTGATCCGCGACCACCTCGCAGACGGCCAGCCCGACACCGTCACACTCGATCTCCAGGTCGGCCCGATTCCCGTCGCCCGCGGGGAGTTGCTCTGATCCGCCGCGACCGACGGCCCTTTGCTGCTGTCGCCCAACGTGGGACCGATGCCTGTCACGATCGGTCGGGACGTGCTCCGCCAGTACTACCGCTTTTCGCTTTACAACTCGCCGTTCCCGGCCCACGACGAGGGCTGTGCGATCGATCTCTACCCCGAGACAGCGACGGCGCCCTCCCCAGTGGCTGGCGAGGTCGTCGACACACGGACAGTCAGGGCCCCACAGAAACCATACGCGGCCGACAACGACCACCTCATCCTGGTCGATACGGGCAGCCACATCGCCCGCCTGCTCCACGTGAAACCGGGGGTCGAAGCCGGGGCGACGGTCGAGGTCGGCGACCCGCTCGGAGGGCTCGTCCGTACCGGTTTCTTCGCCCCTTGGGTCCCGAACCACGTCCACCTCGGCTTCCGGGCCTCCGGGGCAGATCCGTACCGGGCGTCCGGATCGCTCCCGGTGTCGGTCGACGTCCCCCTGGTGCCGGTACCCTGGGACGGCACCGGAACCGTGGCCGAGGCAGGGGAGACGTGGGCGGTGCTCGACGAACCCGGCCACCCCGATCCCGGGACCGTCTTCGCCGGCCTGGCCAGCGACGGTGGCGTCCTTGACGGCGGCTTCCCGCACTACTCCGGTGGCGGTCTCCTGGCCGGCGGGCGTCGCGCGGTCGTCGGCGGCCGGCGTGTGGGCACTGTTTCCGGTCGAACCGTCTCCTGGGACGAGTGTACCGTCTCGGCGAACGGTGGTGTGGTAACGGGGATCGCACTTTTCTGTGGACGCGACCGGTTCGGCATCAAACTCGTCGGCCGTGATCTCGCGCTGTCCGTCGGCGACGCTGTCGACGTCTCGATCGACACCTGATCCGGTCCTACGACTCGACGAGCGGCAGCGCAACCCGGATGACGCTCCCCTGCTGGTCAGTCTTCTCGATCGTAAGGGTGCCGCCAGCGTGTGTTCCTCCCGCCCGTCGGCCGCACCGACTGTCTTGTTGACGAACTGGGCCTTCTCGCCCAGCGTCAGCAGTTCCTCGACTTTCCGCTGGGCGAGTTCGAGCCGGGAGTGGTCGTCGTCGTCATCCAGCGTCTCCAGCACCAGCGAGAGGTTCCCCTTGATGACGTTCAGATCGTTGCGGAGGTTGTGCCGGAGCACCCTGTTGAGTACCTCCAGTCGCTGCTCGTTCGATTTCAGCACCGTGATGTCGGATTCGACCAGGATGAACTTCTCGACGCGTCCGTCGAGGCGGACCGGTGCGGCGGAGAGATCGACGTAGAACTGCGCGCCGTCGGCTTTCCGCTGGACGAGTTCCTCCCGGACGGCCTCGCCGCGGCGCACGCGCTCCCAGACCGACTCGTAGAACTCGCGGCCCCACGAATCGGTCGCGAGGATCTCGACCGGTTCGCCGACGATCTCCTCGATCCCGTAGCCGGTGATATCGCTGCACGCGCTGTTGGCGTACTCGATGACACCGTTCCGGTCCGTGATGAGAATCGCCGTGTCGGCCTGATCGACGGCCTCCTGGAAGATCTCGACCTCGCGTTGCATCTCGACTGACGCCAGCGCGTGGCCGACGGTCGTCCCGAGGTGGGCCAGCGTCTCCGTTCCCGACTCCCGAAGCGCTGGCTGCGGTCGCGAGCCCACAGCCAGCACGCCGTACGACCGGTCCTGATGGATCAGCGGCAGCACCGCGAGCGTGACCGGCTGTGGCCCGTCGAGTTGTGTCGTCTGGACCGTCCGCTCCTCCAGCGACGCTTCGATCGGCGACTCGTCGAGGCCGGCGAGTTCGTCGCGGACCGCCGCGAGCGAGTCGGCGTCGAGCCCGGCAGCCGCGACCGGTTCGGGTTCGGTCGGATCCCCTCTCGTTCCGGCCTGGAGCCAGGCGAACTCGAACCGGTCGGCGGTCACGAGCCCCTCACAGACGCTCGTCGCGATCTCCGTCCGCGAACTCGCGGAGATCAGTTCCTGGGTGATCGACCACAGCTTCCCGTGCAGCTGGCGCTGGCGCTGTAACCGGTTCTCCGTCCGGCGCTGTTCGACGACGTTCGTGATCCGCTGGCCCAGGATCTCGAACTGCTTTTCGCCCCGTGTCTTCGGAAAGTAGTCGTCGATCCCCGCGGTGATGGCCTCGCTTGCGACCGCTTCGCTCCCGGCGGCGGTCAGCAGAAAAAACGGAACGTCGATCCCGTGTGCTCTCGTCCGGTGAAACAGCTCGATGCCGTCCGTCTCCGGCATATCGTAGTCACTGACGACGCAGTCGACATCGTGACGCTCCAGGGACGCGAGGGCTTCGTCAGCGCTGTCGGTCCGTTCGGTCTCCATGTCGTACTGCTTCGACAGTTCGCCTGCGACGAGTGTCCCGAAGAACTCGCTGTCGTCGACAACCAGAACCCGAACACTGTCGCTCACGTCACCATTCAGCATGCAGGTACTGAAAAGAGTTACTCGCAAATTATCAGCAAATTTCCGGGATGGACGCCGCAATCGTTCGTTGCGAGTCCGTACCGATCAGTATCAGCTCTCCGTCCCCACGAGTGCGAACTCGGTCCCGATCCCGTGCTCGCTGGCGTGTTCGTAGATGACGTGTGCGGCGGCCACGTCCTGGATCGCGAGCCCCGTCGAGTCGAAGACCGTCACGCCGTCGCCGGTCCGGCCAGCGACGCTCCCGGTGACGACGTCACCGAGTTCGCCGTGGAGGTCCCCGTCGTCGAGCAGGCCCGCCTCCCACGGGACGTTGATCTCGCCGGAGTGGGTACACTGCTCGTAGTCGTCGATCACGATCGTCGCTTCGGTGAGGATCCCGTCGTCGATCTCGTGTTTGCCCGGGGCGTCTGCACCCATCGCGTTGATGTGTGTGTTCTCCCCGACTTCGTGGACGATCGGCTCCCGGACGGGTGTCGTCGTGGAGACGATGTCGCAACCCGCCGTCTCGGCGATCGGTGCCGCGCGGACGTCGAACTCGTCGTCGAACGCCGCGACGAAAGCCTCGACAGCCTCGTCGCTGACGTCGCTGACGCGCACCGCCCGGATATCCCGAACCTGCGAGATCGCTTCGAGCTGGGTGTACGCCTGGGTGCCCGCGCCGACGAGGCCGAGCGAGGTGGCGTCGTCGACCGCGAGATGCCGGGTCGCGACGGCCGCCGCCGCGCCGGTCCGGAGCCGCGTGAGCCCGGTCCCGTCGAGCACGGCCAGCGGGAACGCCGTCTCGGGATCGGAGTAGATCATCGTCCCCATCACCGTCGGCAGGTCGTGGTTCTCGGCGTTGTCGGCGTGGGAGTTCACCCACTTGATGCCGGCCGCCTCCCACGCTTCGGTGTGGATATACGCCGGCATCGACCGGAAGTCGCCGTTGTACTGCGGGAGGTCGATGTAGGATTTGGCCGGCATCTGCGTGTCGCCCCGGGCGTAGGCCCCGAACGCCGACTCGACAGCGTCGATTACCTCGCTGATCTCGGTGCTCGCCGTGACGTCGTCCGGATCGAGAAGCAACGTCTCCATGGCGTGCTTTTCGGTGAGGAGTCACTTAAATTCGCCAGCGGCCCGCGAAACAACTAACAGGGTCTCCGTCGAAGCGCCTGCATGGATCTCGTCACGGCGGTCGGCGGGGCGGACGGCCCGATCTGTGTCGTCGGTGCCGGTGGGAAGACGACGACGATGTTCGCGCTGGCACACCGACTCCGGCGGGCCGTCGTGACGGCGACTGTCAACATTCCGGTCTTCGAGCGGGAAGTCGAACGCTTCGAGGTGACGAGCGATCCGGTCGCAGCACTCGACACGGGGGCTGCGTTCCCGCTCGGAGTCGTCCCCGAACGGGTGGGGAAAAACCGGTATCGCGGGTACGAGTCGGCGACGGTCGACGGTATCGCCGAGCGCCACGACGGGCCGGTGCTGGTCAAAGCCGACGGGGCGCGAATGCGGGAGTTCAAAGCCCCCGGCGAGAACGAACCGCGGATCCCCGTCCGCGCCGGTGTGGTCGTCCCGGTCGTGAGCGTCCACGTGGTCGGGAAACCGCTCACGGAGTACTGGGTCCACCGGCCCGAACGGGTCGTGGCCCTCACCGGCGACGAGATCGGTGACGAGATCACGGCCGAGACAGTCGCGACCGTCCTCACACACGAGCACGGTGGGCTGAAAGGCGTCCCCCCGGATGCGACGGTGGTCCCGCTGCTCACGAAAGTCGACAGCCCCGCCCACGAGCAGGCGGCACGGGAGATCGCGGCGCTGACACGCGAGTCCGCGGACCGGATTCCGCGGGTCGCGCTCGCCCGGTTCGACGCCTTCGAGACGGTTTGATCTACCACGGCTCGCCCAGCGGCGTCTCCTCGTCGACGACACCCACGAGGCCGAGTCGCGCTACCGTCTCCCGCGTCGGCAACCCGTCAGGGCCCCACCCCCGGGCGCGGTAGTAGGCGTCGAGTGTCCGCTCGAACGCCGCCGGCTGTGTCCGCTCCCCGTCCCCGGGTAGTGCCTTCGTGGGAACAGTGTCGTCGCACCTGTCGAACCCTTCACGGGCGTTGAACAGCCGTATCAGCGTCCAGATCCGTTCCCCGGTCCGTGTCAGCTCCTCGGGAGTGTACGGGCGACCGATGGCTCCGAGCCACTCCTGGCCCAGGTCCTCCCACATCGTCTCCCCGACGAAGTCGTCGACGATCAGGCTCCAGAGCACCGACCGGACGGTCTGTTCACCGACGACGGTCCGGACTGTCTCCTCGACGGAGAAGCTCCCATCCGGGTCGGCCTCGACCGGGCGTGCCCGGCGGTGGCAGGCACCGCGGTCGCTGGTCGCGTACGCGAGTGCCATGCCGGGCGAGCCACGCGGATCGTACGACGGCAGTGCCATCGACTTCACCGTCGGCACGAACGCCGCCCCGCCGAAGCGCTCACTCGCCGCGTCGACACCCGCCGCGAGCGCCTCGATCAGTCCCTCGTCGGCCCCCCCGTTACGTCTCGCGATGGCCTCGACGAGCCCTTTGGCACCGTCGACGTCGCCGAAGGTCAGAGGGTACTCCACGACGCCGGCCTCGCTGGCCCGGACCGTCCACGCGACCGCGTTCCCGACGCCGATGACGTCGAGTCCCAGCCGGTCACAGGACTCGGCGAGTCTCGCGACGTCCTCGATATCGTCGACGCCGAGTCCCGCGCCGAGTGTCATCGGCGCTCCGCCGCGGACGACGACCTCGCCGTCGTCGGTCTCGAACTGGAAATCACCCGGTACCGCGCCGGCTTCGCGGCCTGTGGCTGTCTCGTCCGCGGCTTCGATCCCGATCCCGTCGATCCCGTCGAACTGGCTCTCCTGCCAGCCGGCCGTCGCCAGCGCGCCGATCTCGTTCGCGAAGTCGACGCTCTCGACGGTGCCGCCCGCGGCCTGCCACTGCCCGGCGCCGTGTTCGGCGTAGGCCCGCTCGTAGCGGTCCCGGAGGTCCCGCAACTCCGGTCCGGGCGTCGGCGCCTCGCCGCTCGCGACGATGGCTTTCAGCCGTTTCGCGCCCATCACGGCGCCGGCACCCCCACGGCCGGCGTGGTGGTCGCCACCGTCGGCGGCGACTGTCGCGTAGGCGACGCCGTTCTCCCCGGCCGGTCCGATGCAGGCGACGCCCGCGTCCGGGAACTGTTCTGCCGTCTCGACGGTGTCCGAACCCCAGCTCTCGGCCGGTTCGAGCCGACCGGTTCCGTCTTCGAGGACCAGCCGAACCGGGCGTTCGGCGCGGCCGGTCACGAGCACGCCCAGACAGTCCGCGAGCGCGCCGGCGAGCCGGTCGGCGAACTCGCCGCCGCTGTAGGAGTCGAGAAAGCCGCCCGTGAGCGGTGATTTCGTGACGACTGCGTACCGGGGTTCACCGGGGAGGTACCCCGAGAGCGGTCCGACGGTGACCGCGAGCAGGTTCCCCGGCCCGAGCGGGTCGGTCCCGGCGTCGAGGCGGTCGTACAGATACCGCGCCCCGACTCCCTTCCCGCCGAGATACCGCCGACGCCACGTCTCCGGCACCCGTTCCCGCTGGACCGTCCCGGCTGCGAGATCGACCGAAAGGATCCGATCGCGCGTCAGAGTGGTCATTCCCTATCTCTCCTCTCGGTTCGGTGACACTCAAGCGTTCCGGGATGTGTCGGTCAGTCGTCCCCGCGCAACCGTCTCTCGGCCTGCTCGAACTCCGCTCTCGTGTTGAGGTTCTCGAAGCTGTCGAGGTCGATCACGCTTTCGAGTTCGGGTTCGTCGACCACCGTATACTCGACGTTTTCGAGCGGATCGAGGATCCGGGGGTCGCCCCCTTCGAGTGCGTCCCCACAGGCTGTCGCCATCGCATCGGCGTGGTAGACCGCCTGTGTCGTCTGGAACCACTCCCCGTCGAGTCGCGGGACGACCGCCCCCTCCCCGTCGGCACGGTCGAACAGGGAGTCGGCCAGGGCCGGATCGACGAAGGGCATATCACAGGCGACGACGAACGCGTACCGGCCGCTGGCGGTGTCGAGTCCGTTGTGTATCCCCGCGACCGGCCCCCGGTCGGGCCGTTCGTCCTCGGCGTAGCTGACCTCGAGTTGGTACCCCGTCATCGCCGCCTCGATCGCCCCCCGCTGGTCCGGCCGACAGTTGACGATCAGTTCGTCGACGGCCGCCTCGATCCGGTCCGCGACCCGGCGGAGCATCGGCGTCCCGGCCAGTTCGGCCACGGCCTTGTCGCGCTCCCCGAACCGTGTCGATCGCCCGCCGGCGATGATGACGCCACTGCGCATACCGTCTCTCGACGGCGGCGGCTGAAAACTCCTTCTCTCCTGCGTAGCCTGTTATAGAACGCTCCGCACGGTCTGTTTATACGACTGTCAGGACTTCCGTGCAAGACCGAACGCGCGTATCGGTCACCGTGGGGTGTCGAAATCAGTGCTGCTCAAATCGTTCGATACAGTTTCGCGACCGAGCAGTTGAGCCATTTGAGACGCTTGCGCCGAGCGGTGTGGTAGTCGCGGCCGTTCGTCAGGCGGGCGACGGTCGGCTCAGCCATGTCGGACAAATGGTTGTCGATCCTCTCTCGTCAGCAGTTCAACCGGTGCGCCAGACGGATCGACTCCCTCGAAGATACCGGTCCCGAGCTGGTTGTCAAAGCCGTGTTTCGTTGTCGGTTCTGCTCCAGAACCCCTCAGCAGTGGATCTGCTGTCGACTTCGTCGAGCAGCGAAGATAACTCCTCAGTGGTGCGTCAACCGTGGGCTTGTGAGTTTCAGATCATAACTTTATCTGTCTCAGATTGGGTAGTTCTCAGTCGCCGTGCAACATACAGAGCGTGTAGTCAGCACTGGCCTCTCGCTTATTTGTCAGATAGCGTTTGAGTCAGTTGCTCACACTGAGTGCTGAGGGAGCATAGTAGTCGAAACAGTACCGACTTTCTGGCCGTGAAACTGTCCAACCCGCTTTTTTACCCAATCTGGCTTGAAGATATATAATGAGCGAGTCAGCGCCCCTCCGTAATCAATTATATACTGACTTGACAGACAATCAGTGGGTGACAATAACAGCGATTGGTCTCGCAGTGATAGCGTTTATACTGGTGTCACTCGACAGTAGTCCATTCCCTGTATCAGCTGACTTCGGTGCAGAGTTCCTGCTGTCGTTGAGTATAATGGATTTGGCATTTTCATATGACGACTACTGGCCGGTCGAATACAGACCGGTGTACGCGGTTATGTGGACACTCATCTTTGGGGCAGCCACACTGGTCGTTTTCTTGAGTGTCTACGAACTCGGACTGTCGCAAGTTGGAAATACGATTGCGAGTGTGGCGGCGTTCTTGATAACGGTCGGTTTTCAGTTCGGAAGCGGGATTCTGTACGCCCGCATTCGTTGATAATTCTATTTTTGTGCGTATTCTCACCCTCTACGCTGCCCTGACCACGCCCAATTCAGTCTGACCGTCAATTTTGCTCACTGCATACGCGCCCTCCATCTTGCACGAGGCAGTCTGACAGCAATAGGAGAGACCGATTCACCGACTGCTGAATATAGAGGATGAATGCAGCGGGTCAGAACAATCTTGCAAGAAGTGAGTTTGTTCAGCCAGTCCGAGCATTGGATTGTGAGTCCAATTCGATCCGCCGTCAGGAGCCGTCTTCTCTACTCAAGGACTGCTGGATCGTCTTGGTCAAGTGGGTCTTCGATATCGCCAATAATCGTCTCCAAAAGATCAGTAACGGTTACTAGTCCAACTACCTCGCCGTCTTCGATTACAAGCGCAAGCTCTTGGCGCTCTGTCTGAAACTGATCGATCGCATCGCTCACGTCAGTATCGGGCGAGAGTGTCATTGTCGGTGCCGCGAGGTCAGTGAACGCAGCGTTGTCGCTAGACAGTTTCTCACGGTGATTGAATAGGGCCGGACTGTAGACGACACCGCGGAACTCGGTCAGATCCTCACCAATCAGTGGATACCGCGTGTGGGGATGTTCTTCTAACTTCTGAAAGTTCGATTCGGGGTCGTCCTCGGTCGAGAGTGCCACGATCTCGTTAGGGGCAATCATAACCTCTCTGACCGACTGCTCGCCGATATTCAAGGCGTTCATGACCTCTTCACGGCGTTCATCTGGCAACTCGCCTTCTTCAAGTACCGATCCAAGCTTGTTTCGGAGTTCTGCACGAGTCTCGATGATTTCCTCATTGGTTTCTGTCCATGATTGGGTCATTTTGATGCCGAACAGTCCCAGTGTTGCCTTTGCAATCGAGTCCCCAACCCAGATAGCCGGAGCAAGTATTTTGGCGAACCAGTACAGCGGTCGCGCCCCGTAGCGGGCAACTTGTTTGGAACGTTCAACGCCAAGATATGTTGGCGTTTGCTCGCCGTGTGTGAGATGGACTAAATTGATAATCAGGAATCCAAGGAGCGAGCCAGCGCCGACTGAGGCAAGCGTGGTGTTTGCAAACAGCGGCTCAAAGAGTGCTGCCAGTCCGGGTTCAGCAATAATACCCAGCGCGATACTCGTTCCGGAAATCCAGACTTGACACGTCGTTAAATAGAACTCCAGATCATTTGTCATTTCCCACGCGAGTTCAAGCCCGGGCGTGTTGAACTCCGATTTCGGGAACTGTCTCACACGGGTCAGCGCAAATTCGACTGCAACGAAATAGGCGTTCACCCCGATCAGGATGATACCACCAAGAATCCGCAGACCGATTTCAAGCGGTTCCATCAGTTGGCCGTACTAGTACCGGACATAAGATAGTGTCCAAATCAGAAGAGAAACACTGTCGTTTTATTTGCCAGACTGCGAGACTCGCGCGTTCCATCTTGCACGGCGTTTCTGTCAGGCGTTGGTACTATTTGCCGTCGATGAAGTGGAGAACTCACAAGTCGAGGCTTGAAGCACCACTCAGTAACAGTTTCGACACATCGGTATCGTCGCCGTTCGGTCCCCTCGGTGACGGCCTGTAACAAAAAATACGTAGCAATCGATATCAGCCCCCGCTACTGGATCCTCCCCGGTTTTAACCACTCGCAGCGGGCTAGGGATGGCAACGAACCTGCTCGGTCCGATCATGCAAGCGTTACGCACAAGCACACAACAAATATTATTCATCTCACCGTTCTCTTTGATAATGATTTTTAGATTACACAATGCCGCGGAACGGGATACAAGATGGGGCGACGATTCCGAAAGAATCCGCGGAACAGGGGTGTATGAGCGAACGTAATTCGACCCGGCGGCAGTATCTATCTCGCGGAACTCGCGGTACCACGCCTGGGCACGCACAGCTAGGAGCAGGCCGCTCGGGCCTACGGGTTCGTCCGGTCGCTGAACCTCACTCGGGCACTTATCCATGGGCTTATCGACTGCATCGCTGTCAACGTATTCCGCCACACTACCGAAGAGCGAGTTGGTTTGGGTTCGGGTGGGGTGAGCAGTTCCCGGACGCTGGTATGAACGCGGTCGAAACCGGGGACGCCAATCTCCGGCGGACGGGAGTCACATCTGTTGACGCGTAGGGAGTAACGGTCAACGGGACTGTCGGTCCCTGACAACAGTCCTGTTACAGGGACCATCCGTGGTGAGTGGTGTTGGTCGGGATGCCACCCGCGAGTACTCTTATTGTTGTTCGGTGTTTTGTCAGAGTGATGAACGGAGATCCCGATCAGCTCAGTGTGTTGCTGAATCGAACGGAGACGCTCCGGGCGCTGGTTGAGCGCCCGCAGACGAAGCCAGATTTGGTTGATCGGCTGGGAGTCTCCCGGTCGACTGTCGATCGGGCCATTCGTGATCTCGAAGACGCTTGTCTGGTGATGGCGACCGACGGCAGGTATGCTGCCAGCGCGATCGGACGGACCGCGTTACAGCGCTACGACGCCTTCCGCACGGAGGCGACCGACGTGTTCGATGCGACAGAGGTGCTATCGGAATTGCCGCTCGAGACGGATGTTCCGGTGACGATGCTGGTCGGTGCGGAGACGATCCACGCCACCGAGACAGCCCCGTATCGTCCGGTCGAGCAATCCATCCAGGCGCTCGAGGGGGCCGACAGCTACAGAGCAATCCTCCCGGCGCTCGCCGACACCCGACAGATCCGCGTTTTACACGACCGGATCGTCTCCGACGGGGCGACCGCGGAACTCGTGATCCCGCCGTCGGTGCTCAAGCAACTTGACTCCGACTTCCAGCACCAACTGCGAACGATGGCTGGCACTGACCGGTTTGTCCTCCGCTGTCTGTCGGACACTGCCACCGTGAGCGGAGATACAGGACCCGGCGACGCGGCGACCACCCTCCCGTACGGTGTGGCACTCGTCGGGTCCGATGGGGACATCACCGCACAACTGTTGGTACACCGCACGGACGGTAGCTTGGGCGGGATCGTGACGAACGCATCCGTGGCTGCGGTCGACTGGGCGACCTCTTGGTACGAGACCGTCCGCGAGCGATCGACGGACATCACTGATCAGTTTCAGGGGGCCGCGGAGAGTCCCCGTCCGTTGCCGGCTTCCCTACAACGGGAGGGGTTTGTCCGCCTGTCGAGTGCGTTTTTCGCGGACAGGACCGCTGGCCCGGCATCTATCGCGTGGCGGGCCGGGCTCGATCTAACAGAAGTGTACGCCGGGTTCGCAGTCGAGAGAACCGATCCAACCACTGGAGAGCCGTTGACGACAACCACTCTCGACACGCTCCGGGGAAAAGAACACTGTGTAGTCATCGGGCCGCCCGGGATCGGCAAGAGTACGGTCTGTAAGCAGGTCGCGTGCGCGTGGTATGCCGAGGAGATGGGTCCGGTGCTCTACCGCAGTGCGGCTGACGGGAACGCGCCGTTCGAATCCGTCGACGAACTCATCGAGACCGTCCACAGGATTCCTGGGCGCCCGCTGATCGTGGTTGAGGATGCCATACGTCCAGATGCCGCCGCGATCGCCGAAGTAATCGATCGTCTGGACCGATCTGCGGCGGCGGTGTTACTTGACGCTCGTGAGGAGGAGTGGACCGCGGCCCCCGACACAGAGCGTGGATGGCTGCTACACGACACCGTCGAGACCGTCCGTCTTCCCACCCTCTCGGATCGGGACCGCAGGCGATTAGTCGAGCAGGTGGAGACCACGCTGAAAATAACACTTCCGGATACGTTGTCGGCACTCGATCCCGACGCTGGTGTAAGTCCAAGCTCGGACGATAGAAACGACGACACCCCGGCAACCGATGAGACGCCATCAATGTTTCTACACCGACTCGTGACCGACGCCGTGCTGGATGATTTCGGCACCGGGGCGGCGGACCGACCCGCTACGACGCTCGAGGCAGAGTTCGAGCGGCTGTTCGACGATCTTACCCGGATCGACGAGCTCGCTGCCGGTCTCACGGTCAACCTATTTAACGCCGCCGGGATCAGCGTCGAGCCGTCCCACGCCCGGGCGATCGCTGAAGGGGATGGCGACAGCGTCCTCGACACCCTCGGTGGCTCGATCTTCCTGCAGACGGATGCAGGATCCCGGACCGTTCACCACGCGTGGTCGATCCGGTTTCTGACGTGGGCGGCCGAGCACCACCCAGAGGAGGCCGCAGCAGCAACCGAACGAGGCGTGGCCTGTATCATGGATGTAGGGACGGACCCGGTCGAACGCGCGGCGTTACGGACCGGCGCTGACGACACTTGGCTGGATACGGCCGCGGACGATCCGACGGCGTGGGTCGCGTTGCTCACTAGACGACTGTTTCGAACACTCCGGTCAATCCCGGCGCTCAGCCCGCTCTTCGAGTCCGAAGCCCACCGGGTTCGGCTTCCGGATAGTCTCTCCCCGGAGGTGAAACTGGACTGTCAGCTCGATCTGGCGAAGACACACACCGACGCACACAATTGGGAGCGGGCGGCGGCAGCGCTCACCCGCGCCGAGGATCGACTCGCCAACGTGGCCAATGCGGTCGGGAGTACAACGTGCGAAAAATATCAGGCGGAGATCGCGATCGGACGTGGCACGCTCGCTCGCCAGCGCGGGGACCTCGAAACCGCGGAGGCGAACTACCGTACGGCGCTAGAGCACGCCAACAACGTGGAGAGTCCGCGCCAGCGTGGACGGGCGCGCAATGGACTGGGCGCGGTCGCCGGCATGCACGGAACCGTCGATGAGGCCGTCGATCACTTCGAAGACGCACTCGCAGCGAGCCGAGCCGCCGATGATCTCGTCACACAGAGCAACGTACTCCGGAACCTGGGCAATATGGACGTCCTCCGCGGCGACCACGAGACGGCAGTCGGTTACTACGAGGAGTCCATCAGCCTGGCTAAGCGGTACGGCTTGGGTGCCGCCCTAGCGGGCCGGTACGTGAGCATAGGCGAAGCACACCTCCAGCAGGCCGCCTACGACGCAGCAGAAACGGCGTACACCCAGGGGCTCCAACTGGCCCGGCGGGTCGGCGCGCCCGGTCCGGAGGCCAACGCAATTGGGGGACTGGGTGAACTCGCCTTGGAACGTGGCGATCTCGCCGAAGCCGAGGAGCGGTTTACCCACGCCGTCGAGCTGTTCGAGGCGCTGGATCGTCCCCGGTGGCTCGCGACGGCGACACACCAGTCGGGGGAGGTAGCCCGTCGTCGAGGTGACGTGGAAACCGCGCTCGATCGCCTCCGGGCCGCACTGACGACCGCGGAGGCGGTCGACGACACCAGACTCCGTGCGAAGATTGCCACGGATCTCGGGTTGGCTGAACTGGAGGACGGGGACCTCAACCGTGCCGAAGAGCACTTCCGACAGGCGCTTCGGGAGTGGGACGACACCGGTCTCGAAGCTCCGAGCGGTCGTGTAAAACGCGGGCTCGCCGCCGTGGCGTTCGAGCGCGGTGACATCGCTGTCGCCGAGCGACAGATCGACGAGGCGCTGGCCCGTCTCCGCAAGGGGGATCGCGAGCGGGATATCGCCGAGGCAAAGCTCCTCGCGGGGCGGATCGCGGCTGATCGTGATGATCCGACGGCGGCACACGACTCGCTGTCGGCGGCTGTGGAGCGCTTCCGGGATAGCAGAGCGGACGACCGGGCGGCCGTGGCGGCTGACGAGCTCGCGGCTGTGGACGCGGACCGGGACGCCCGCGATGCCGACACCGGCCAGCAGTAGGCCGGGATCGGTACGGAGCGTACTGCCGTCCTACGTGGCAGCACCTATTCTGTGGGGGGCGACCAGTTTGACGAGGTCGATTGCGTCCGGTGGTTCTCTCGTAGGGACAGCGTGGTTTCTCGGACGTCACCCGACCACGGCGAGACGTGGTCAGTACTCGTGGACGACCATTCCGTCGACATCTCCTGATCCAGTGGTGACGGTGCCTGTCGTCAGGACGCGACTCTGTGTTGCGACGAGCGGAGTGAACGGTTCGTCGGTGCTGCTCGCGACTGTCGTTCCATCGCTGAGATCGAGCAGTTTGATACCGTTGCCGGTGCTGACGATCAGGGCACGGTCGGTCACAGCAAACTCATAATTGGTCGAGATCGGCAAGTCGAGGTCGGTTCGTTCCCATCGGATGTCGCCGTTACTCGGTTCGACACCGATCACGCGTTGTCCTCCGAGGTAGGTGAGCGTCTCACCACCGTAGCCGTACGGTGGTTTGTAGTTGACGTCGGACCGCTCCCAGAGAACGGATCCGTCTTCGCGGCTTCTGGCCTGGACTGGCAGGTCATCGGCATAATTATCGCTTCGAGTGCCGAACACGGCGTTTCTGCTCGATGCACGTGCCGGCCTCGTACAACAGTTCGTCGGTCCGAGAACCTCGATTTCCTGTCTCGGCTCGGTATCACCGTATCGGAACTCGCTCCCGTCGAGACGGCGCCCACCCGCGTACATGCCGCCGCCCGTCAGGCGATGAGCTCTGGTAGGATCACCCGCTGGTCTTTCCTGTCCGAGTCTCCACACGTCCGACGGGGAGAACGCCTCTTCGCGTTCCGCAGTATCCCCGTTCACGTAGAATGCTGTATAGCTGATGCCCGCACCCATAATAAAGAATGCGCCGCCGTCGAGCGGGACGAGACGCGTATTATCGTCATCGAACTCCTGAGTGCCGAGGAGGTCACCGGTCGCGACATCGATGACGTTGATGTAATTGTTCTCGTCCGACTCGCTTGCGAGACTGTACAGTCGTCCATACCCGACCTGACCGCCAGCGTCGATCGCTGGCGTATCGTACTCGTCTAAGTTGCGTTCCCAGAGTTGCTCGCCGGTGAGGTAATTGTACGCGGCGAGTGCGGGTCCGCCGTCGGCGAGTGTCTGTACAACCACACGATCACCGTCGATCCCGATCGGGGTAGCTCTCGGGATGTCGTATGCTCGCTCGATGCCGTCGACTGGGCCCGTGTTTCGACTCCCGTCGGGAGCCGGTGGCCCCTCGGTGGGTGACGCTGTGGTCGTGTCCGTGGACGATGTGTTGCCCTGCGTGTCCTGTTGGTTACTGTCGGTGCTATTGCTGTTGTTACTACTACAGCCCGCGATTACAGCGGTCGCCCCGCTGACAGCTGCGAGGAACCGCCGCCGATCGACGATAGGGCTCCTCTCCTCAGGCATCCGTTCGCTCCCTCCTCCCTGGTGTCGCGAGGGGCTGTGCGGTTCGGAGTGGCCACGACACACCAGTGGGCAGGTGGTTCTGTGGGCAGGCAGTGCTGGGGTTGTGCCAGTTGTGGCTTGATCGCATACAGCGTAGTTTATGATGGTAGCATAATCCCATCACCGCCTGCAGAGGCCACTCACTTCGTGAGGTCGCCAGGAGCAGACAGCTGATCACTCACGCGTGGCATTCGAATACTTCGGGACACCGGGCCTCTCGGAGCCATAGACGGCGCAGGTCGGTTCTCGTGGGCGAGTCGAAGCCCACAGGTCGGAACGCCCATCTTGCACTCAGGTTGGACGTTCTGTGATACAAATGCGTGTGTGGGCCTGTGGGCCAGCAGAAAATCCGCGTTTGATAACTCATACTGCCGGACAGAAATTCGTGAAGATATGCGCCACCCCGGGTGGCGGAATTCGTTCGAGGTTTTCTGTCCGGCAGTATCAGCACTCAGGATGTCGAGGAAGTACGAACGAGTACGGTTGGGGATTTCGAAGTGAGTCATCACTCTTGTGGCGTCGGTACGGCCTCATAGTGGTTATTGCGAGTCTTTACCGCCAGGGCGACACAAGAGATCGGTTTCAGCCTGTGTCGACACCGTTGTTGGAACGTGACCACGAAAATAACC
>Ga0207714_1001347_pt1 | contig 15801 bp, 18 predicted proteins | sample PonA232FremontCA_2_FD_187270 | JGI IMG/M metagenome (GOLD analysis project Ga0207714, IMG submission 187270) | Marine sediment microbial community from Fremont, CA, USA - Pond A23 Sediment 2 (SPAdes) | ecosystem: Environmental > Aquatic > Marine > Unclassified | place: USA: Fremont, California... | reverse complement strand
CCGGTCTGGGTACGTGCCCGGTCTTCGTCGAGCACATCGCGCATGCGGCTTTCCACTTCGCGCTGATTCTTGGGCGGCCCCATGTCGATGAAATCCACCACGATCAGCCCGCCGATATCACGCAGCCGCAACTGACGCGCGATTTCATCGGCCGCTTCCAGATTGGTCTGCAGCGCCGTTTCCTCGATGTCCGCGCCCTTGGTAGCCCGGGACGAGTTGATATCAATGGACACCAGCGCCTCGGTGGGGTCAATCACCACGGAGCCACCCGAGGGCAGTTTGACCTCGCGCTCGAACGCGGTCTCGATCTGGGATTCGATCTGGAAACGCGAGAACAGCGGCGTTTCATCCTGATAGAGCTTGATCTTGTGCTGGAAGTCCGTCATGACCTGCGAGACGAACTGTTGCGCTTCGTCATAGACGTCCTGCGAGTCGATCAGCACCTCGCCGATGTCCTTGCGCAGATAGTCCCGGATCGCGCGGATAATGACGTTGCTTTCCTGATAAATCAGAAAGGGCGCCTTGCGTTCCTCCGAGGCTTCGGCAATGGAATTCCAGAGCTTGAGCAGGTAATCCAGGTCCCACTGCAGTTCCTCGCCGCTGCGGCCTACACCGGCGGTGCGCACGATCACGCCCATTTCTTCGGGGAAGGTGAGCGAATCCATGGCTTCGCGCAGCTGCTGGCGTTCCTCGCCCTCGATACGCCGGCTGATACCGCCGGCCCGGGGGTTGTTGGGCATGAGCACCAGATAGCGGCCCGCGAGACTGATAAAGGTGGACAACGCCGCGCCCTTGTTGCCGCGTTCTTCCTTGTCCACCTGCACGATCAGTTCCTGACCTTCCTTGACCAGCTCCTTGATGTTCAGCCGGCCCTCGACCTCTTTCGGGTCTTTGCGGAAGTACTGACGGGCGATTTCCTTGAGCGGCAGAAAGCCGTGGCGCTCGGCGCCGAAATCCACAAAGGCAGCTTCCAGGGAAGGTTCCACCCGGGTGATCTTGCCCTTGTAGATGTTGGCCTTTTTCTGTTCCCGGGTGCGGTGCTCGATATCCAGGTCATAGAGCCGCTGGCCGTCGACCAGGGCTACGCGCAACTCTTCGCGGTGAGTTGCATTGATCAGCATGCGTTTCATTATGCCTACCACACAGATTGTGGCGGCCGGGCAGAGCGCCCCGGGACGGGATGACAGGCGAGGAGGCCGGGCCTCCGGCAGCGCTGAATCCGGTACAAAGCCGGGCGTATGACCGCTCGATCTTCAACGACCGAAACAAAACTGCAATTCGCGTTCGGGCCTATGCCGTTGTCGGGTTTCGCGGCCGTGCCGCGAAACAGTCAAATCACGGACCGGCACCCGGCTTGCGAAACGGGTGCCGATTGCTGGTGCTGTCATAGCGCCGTTGTTCTGTCACCCGCGCCTCTCGGGGGCGGACTCTGCAGGCCACCGGGTTCTCATTCGGCCGCCGGTTTATGTGCCGCGGCGACACCATGTATTAACTGGCCTGCAATGCGCGCACGCCTGGGCATGCGCCTTTGCTGTTTCCCCAGGTTCCGCGCGGAACGCTGCCCGATTTCGGGGCAGTACGGCGAAAAATCGCTGTGCGTCGCCGCTTCCTGAAGCAGAACCAGTCTTGAATATAGCAGCAAAACAACGGAAATTTCAAATAGATAGATAATTCCTATTGTAAGACGCTCGAAGCACAAGCTCCGGGCCGGAAAAATACGTGCCTGGTGGCGGGGCAAGGATGCAGTTTCGCTACAAGCTGCTATCATCGCGTCCATGTCGCAGCACCCCCCCAACAGCAGCGTTAGCCACCTCCGGATTCCGGATGACCGGGCCGGCCAGCGTCTGGACAACTTCCTCATGAGTCAGCTCAAGGGGGTCCCGCGCTCACGCATCTACCGCATTATTCGTTCCGGCGAGGTGCGGGTGAACAAGAAACGGGCGCGCCAGACCTATCGCCTGGAAGCAGGCGATCAGGTCCGGGTACCACCGGTGCGCACCGCCGAGCGGGGCCAGGCGCCGGTCAGCCGGGAGCTGGGCGGGCGCCTGGCGGACAGTCTGCTCTATCAGGACGATGAACTGCTGATCTACAACAAGCCCGCCGGGCTGGCCGTGCATGGCGGCAGTGGTATTCAGGTGGGGCTGATCGAAACCCTGCGTTCGCTCTACCCGGACACGACCGGGCTGGAGCTCGCGCATCGGCTGGACCGGGATACCTCGGGCTGCATCATGGTCACGCGTGAGCGCCCCTTTTTGCGGCGCCTGCAGAAACTCATGAATCAGGGCGGCGTCACCAAACGCTACTGGCTGTTGTGCCACGATTTTCCCGCTACCCACACCTCGGTGGAGGCGTCATTGGAAAAGGGCGGGCGGGGCGGTGAACGCATCATGCATGTAGCCGAGGACGGCAAATCCGCGCGCACGGACTTTCGTCTGCTCGAACGGTTCGAATCCCTTGCGCTGGTGGAAGCCACCCTGGTGACCGGGCGCACTCATCAGATTCGCGTCCATGCGCAACACGGTGGTTTCCCGCTGCTGGGCGATCCCAAATACGGTGACGCGGAACGCGACCGGCCCTGGCAGCAGGCCGGCGTCCGTCGGCTATGCCTGCATGCGCGCTCACTGGCGTTCCGGCATCCGGATCACGGCGGTTTTCTGCAGGTGGAGGCGCCGCTGGATGAAGCCATGAACCGGGCGCTCGAGCTGGCGCGCGAGGCGGCGGCGACATGAACTATCGGCTGATCATCTTCGACTGGGACGGCACCCTGCTGGATTCCACCGGGCATATTGTCACGTCCATGCGGCAGGCGGCTCGGGATCTGGACTGGCGAGTGCCCGAAGTCGACGAGGTGAATGGCATCATCGGTCTGGGGCTTCCGGAGGCCATCCGTTCACTGTTTCCGGGCAGCACCGAAGACGACATCCAGGCCCTGCGCGCGCACTATGCCCGCCATTTCATGGACGAAGAACAGGACACCAGCCGCTTTTTCCCGGGCGTGCCGCAACTGTTGCATCGTCTGCACCAGTCCGGTTTCCTGCTGGGGTTGGCCACGGGCAAGGCACGGCCCGGACTCGAACGGGTCTGGCGTACCCACCGGGTGGGGCACTATTTTCATGCCTCGCGCTGTTCCGACGAGTCGCAATCCAAGCCCCATCCCGCCATGGTGTTCGAATTGCTCGAGACACTGTCGGTAGGGCCGGAAGAGGCGATCCTGGTGGGCGATACCGGCTTTGATCTGGACATGGCCCGCGCGGCGGGCGTGGACCGCGTGGGGGTGCGCTATGGCGCTCATCCGGCATCCGTGCTGGACCAGTATGCCCCCCTGGCGCTGGTGGATCATCTGGATGAATTGATGCCTCTGCTCGGACTGGAGCACAACGAAACGGAGACGATGTTATGAGCGATCTTGAACCGGGCGACGGCCGGCCACAGAACAACCGGGAATGGCAATTGATTGAAAAGGTGTTGCTCTCGGCGCATCAGGAAAATCGCCGGCGCCGTCGCTGGAGCGTGTTTTTCCGCTTTCTCGGCATGGCGTACCTGTTCCTGTTGCTCATTCTGTTTCTGCCCATGACCGGGGATGTCGCGCCGACGACATCCGACAAGCACACCGCCCTGGTGGAAGTGAATGGTGTCATCGCGGAACAGAATGAGGCCAGCGCGGACCGTATCGTCACCGGCTTGCGTGACGCCTTTGAAGCGGATAACAGCGAGGCCGTGCTGCTGCGTATCAACAGCCCCGGTGGCTCGCCCGTGCAGTCCGGACAGATTTATCGAGAAATTCAGCGCCTGCGCGAGAAACATCCGGAGAAGAAACTTTATGCCGCCATTACCGATATGGGAGCTTCGGGTGCCTATTACGTGGCGGCGGCGGCGGACAGGATCTATGCGGACCCGGCCAGCATTGTTGGTTCCATCGGCGTCATCATGTCCGGTTTCGGCTTTACCGAAGCCATCGACGAACTGGGTGTGGAGCGCCGCTTGCTCACTGCCGGCGAGAACAAGGCCATGATGGACCCCTTCCAGCCCGTCGATCCGCAGCAGAAAGAGCATGTCCAGACCATGCTTACCGAGATTCATGACCAGTTCATCGAAGCGGTCAAGGAAGGCCGGGGCGATCGCCTCGTGAGTCCGGAAAAGAACAATCTCTTTTCCGGGCTCTTCTGGACCGGACAGAAGTCCGTGGACCTGGGCCTCACGGACGGACTCAAGAGTCCCGGTCAGGTGGCGCGGGACGTCGTCGGTGCCAAGGACATCGTCAATTACACGCCCCGGAAGAATCCGCTGGACGAGCTGATGAAGCGTTTCGGCGCGCGCGTGGGCGCGGGCCTGGCGGATGCACTGGGGCTCCAGGAAACCCGATTGCGTTAGCACGCCGCCGGTTCAGGGGAGTTCCATGCCCTCGGCGCGGAGCATGTCCGTCAGCGCCATCAGCGGCAGACCGAGCAGGGTGTTGGGATCACGGCCTTCAAAACGTTCGAACAGCGTGATCCCCAGCCCCTCGGCGCGAAAGCCGCCGGCGCAGTCAAAGGGTTCTTCCCGGTCCACATAGCGTTCAATCTCGGCTCGGCCGAGCCGCCGGAACACCACCGTGAATTCCTCTACCGCCTCCTGCCATCTCCGAGTGGCGCTGTTGTACAGACAGAGGCTGGTGGGCAGCGTCACGCGCTGGCCACTGAATCCCGCGAGCTGGGCGATCGTGGTTTCCCGGTTGCCGGGCTTGCCCAGGATGGCCCCATTCGGTGCCCGGGCTACCTGGTCTCCGGTAATAATGTGATGAGCGGGGAAGTGCTCGGCCACCGCGGCGGCCTTGGCCCGGGCCAGGCGTTGCACCAGTTCCCGCGGGTTTTCGCCCGCACGGCGGCTTTCATCAATGTCCGGGCTATGGGGCTGAAAGGGCAGTTGCAGTCGCTCCAGCAGCGCGCTTCGGTACGGCGAAGCCGAACCCAGTACCAGTGCGGGGCGATCCGGATTCATGGACAGGCCTCCGATTCGGTGGATGCAATCGCATGGTAATCGACCCGGGGTCGGGGCTGCACGAAAAAGGCCCGTGGTTCAGACGCTTGGGGCCTGACTGTTTTGACAGGGCCCGGCCGTGGCCCTAGAATTGCGCGCCTATGTCGACAGGGCCTTTGCCGCGGTTTCTGGATCCGCGAAAACTGGCGGATCAGGGCGGCACCATCCGCGGTGATATAAGCGTGGGTGAGCTGCCCCGTTTGCGTGAGTTCCGGGAAAGTCAGCAAGAGAATGTAGCCGTCGATCTTGCCTTCTGCCGGGACGAAGAGGGCCATCACTGCGTGCATGGCTCCGTAGCGACACGTCTGGTGGTTCAGTGCCAGCGTTGTCTCGAACCGCTCACGCTGGATCTGGATGCCCGGGTGACACTGGCGCTGGCCTGGGGCGATGACCAGATGAAGGCGTTGCCGTCCGAGTATGATCCCTGGCTGATCAATGCGGACCAGATGCCTTTGGCGGATCTGCTGGAAGAGGAAATCCTGCTGGCCCTGCCGGCAGTGGCCGTCCATGAGCACTGTCCTCATGGACTGATGGAAGAAAATGCCGAGGACCCGTCCGAAGACGAGACGGAAACCGAAAAAGAGAACCCCTTCGCGGTTCTGGCCCAGTTGAAAAAGGGTGATCGCGAAGAGTAGCTGGAGAAAGCAATGGCCGTTCAACAGAATCGCAAGACCCGGTCGAAGCGGGGCATGCGTCGTTCTCACGATGCACTCAGCAAGCCCACGCTCACCGAGGATGCCAACACCGGTGAAGTCCATCGGCGTCATCATATCTCGCCGGACGGCGTTTACCGGGGCCGTCAGGTCCTCAAGCAGGAAGACGACCTGGACGACGACGAGTAACCTTGCCTCTCCACGGGCGGGGGAGCCGGCCCCGCCCCGCTTTTCAGGGAAGGGCTGGCGATGCCTGAGGTCATCCTGGCGGTCGACGCCATGGGCGGGGATCACGGACCCGAGGTGACGGTCCCCGCGGTGGCGCGCATCCTCCAGCGTCACATCCAACTGCGGGTACTGCTCATCGGTGACTCCGCTACCCTGAAGGCGCAGCTGGAACGCGATTCCCCAAAGGGTTCCGAACGGATCACGGTGGTGCACGCCTCCCAAGTGGTGGCCATGGACGATCCGGTGAATGTAGCCCTGCGTAACCGGCGGGATTCGTCCATGCGCGTGGCCATCAACCAGGTACGCGAGGGCCGGGCGCATGCGGCCATCAGTGCCGGCAACACCGGCGCGCTCATGGCCGTCAGCCGTTTCGTGCTCAAGACCCTGCCGGGCATAGACCGGCCCGCCATCTGTACCGCCATTCCCCATGAACAGGGCCAGTGCCACATGCTGGACCTCGGGGCCAATGTGGATGTGGAACCGGAACACCTGCTGCAGTTCGCCCTCATGGGGGCCGCGTTGTCGCGCGCGGTGGAGGGGCTGGAGTACCCCCGGGTGAGCCTGCTCAATATCGGCGAAGAAGCCATCAAGGGCAGCGAAACCGTCAAACAGGCCGCCGAAAAGCTCCAGACCCATCCCGTGCTGCACTACCAGGGCTTCGTGGAAGGCGACGGCGTCTTCAAGGGCGAAGCCGATGTTGTCGTCTGCGACGGTTTTACCGGCAATGTGGCGCTCAAGACCATGGAGGGCGTGGCGTCCATGCTGGGGACCATGATCCGGGAGGAAATCAACCGGAATTTGTTCACTCGTCTGGCCGGGCTCTTTTCGCTGCCCTGGCTGCGTAATCTCAAGCAGCGCATGAATCCACAACGCTACAATGGCGCCAGCCTGCTGGGGCTGGACGGCATTGTGGTGAAAAGCCATGGCGGCGCCGATGTCGAAGGCTTTACCAGTGCTCTGGAAGTGGCCGCACGTGAAGCCGAACGCAATGTGCCCGCGTTGATCCGGAATCATCTGGGTGCCGGCGACGCTTCATAAAATGTTGCAAGGCAAGCGCGCAGCCTGGAAAGCACTGCGCCATAATGGCGCCGCCATCAAGCAAGCTTCGGGGGAAGGTCTTTCATGAGCCAAACCGCATTCCTGTTTCCCGGCCAGGGGTCCCAGGCCGTGGGCATGCTCGCCGATCTCGGCGACGAGCCCGCCGTGCGTCAGACGTTTCGGGAAGCCGCCGACACCCTGGGCTTTGACCTCTGGGGCCTGATCCACAACGGCCCGGAAGAGGAGCTCAATCGCACGGATCGCACACAGCCGGCGCTGCTGGCGTCCAGCGTGGCCCTGTGGCGCCTCTGGGAAGAGCGCGGCGGCACCCGCCCGGACTGGTTTGCCGGCCACAGCCTGGGCGAGTATTCCGCGCTCGTGTGTGCCGATGCCCTGTCCCTGGCCGACGGGGTGCGCCTGGTGGAAACAAGGGGGCGTTTCATGCAGGAAGCCGTGCCCGCCGGGCAGGGCGGCATGGCGGCGATTCTGGGCCTCGACGACGATGAAGTCGTGCGCCTGTGCGGCGAAGCCGCCGGTGATCAGGTGGTCCAGGCGGTGAATTTCAACGCCCCCGGGCAGGTGGTGATCGCCGGCGACAGTGAGGCCGTGGACCGGGCTATCGAGGCCTGCAAGGAAGCCGGTGCCAAGCGCGCCATGGCGCTGCCGGTGAGCGCGCCGTCGCACTGCGAACTGATGAAACCGGCGGCGGAACATCTGCAGGACGTGCTGGACGAGCTGAGCCTGGCAACACCCCGGATTCCGGTGGTCAATAATGTAGACGTAGCGGTGCAAACCGAACCGGAAGCTATCCGGGATGCCCTGGTGCGGCAACTCTATTCGCCCGTGCGCTGGTCCGAAACCGTGCGCCGGTTGCTGGACGAAGGTGTGGAACAGAGTTATGAATGCGGCCCGGGCAAGGTGCTCGCCGGGCTGGTCAAACGCGTGGAGCGCCGGGCCCCGGTAACACCACTGGGTGAACGCGACGCCCTGGACGGGGCCCTGGCCTGAATCAGGAGGGGGACTGCATGACGGATAACACCATTGCGCTGGTGACCGGCGCCAGCCGCGGTATCGGCCAGGCCATTGCCGAGGAGCTTGCGCAGGCCGGCTACATCGTGGTGGGCACGGCCACCTCGCAATCCGGCGCGGACCGGATCAGCGAACGTCTGGCCGCACTGGACAATGCCGGTGGCGGTGAAGTGCTGGACATTGCTGATGGCGATGCGGTGAATGCCGCACTCAAGCGCATCAACGAGCAATACGGCGCGCCCCTGGTACTGGTGAACAATGCCGGTATTACCCGGGACAACATCATGCTGCGCATGAAGGAAGACGAGTGGGACAGTGTCATCGACACCAACCTCAGCGGCGTCTACCGCGTGTGCAAGGGCTGCCTCAAGGGCATGACCAAAGCCCGTCAGGGTCGGATCATCAATATCAGCTCCGTGGTGGGTTCCATGGGCAATGCGGGTCAGGCAAACTACGCGGCAGCCAAGGCGGGCGTGGAAGGTTTTACCCGCTCGCTGGCCCAGGAACTGGGCCAGCGCAATATTACCGTCAACGCCGTGGCGCCGGGCTTCATTCAGACGGACATGACGGACGCGCTGACTGATGAACAGCGCGAGGCCATGCTGGCCCGGATTCCACTGGGCCGTCTGGGGCAGCCGGAGGAAGTCGCCCGGGCCGTGGTCTGGCTGGCCGGGGTGGACGCCGGTTATGTCACCGGCACCACGCTCCATGTCAACGGTGGTTTGTTGATGGAGTAGGAAGATACGGAACGGAAACGGCTTCCGTTTCCGCGGGCAGAAGCTGAGTTTCGGGGAAGAAAATCCCGCGAAACAGTGACATAACTTGCAATACAGTCCCGTCCGGATTCCGGGTAGCGTTGCTTGCAACCGCAAACAGCGTTCACCTAGAATAGCGCCGACAGGTGGAGGGACACCGACCACAGGAGAAACTGAGCATCATGAGCAGCACTGAAGAAAGGGTTACGAAAATCGTCGTCGAGCAGCTGGGCGTGAAGGCCGATGAAGTCAAGCCGGAAGCGTCCTTTGTCGAGGATTTGGGGGCGGACTCGCTCGATACCGTGGAACTGGTTATGGCGCTCGAAGAAGAGTTCGAAACCGAGATTCCGGACGAGGAAGCCGAAAAAATCAGTACCGTTCAGGCCGCTATCGACTACATCAACAACAATAGTTGAACGCCGGTCGGGCCGTATGTCAGCAAAAAAGCCGCAGGTTGTTCCAACTTGCGGCTTTTTTCATGGTTGGTAAGCCCACCGGGGCGCATCGGGAGGTTTCGCTGTGACAAAACGTCGTGTGGTGGTAACAGGCGTGGGCATGCTCACGCCCCTCGGGGAGGACACCGAAACCAGCTGGGAAGCGATCAAGGCCGGACGTAGCGGCATCGGCCCCATCACCCATTTCGATGCGTCCACGTTCCCCACGCGTTTCGCCGGCCTCGTGCCGGAATTCGACCTGGAGCCGTACATGACGCGTAAGGAAGCGCGGAAAATGGATATCTTCGTGCAGTACGGCATGGTGGCCGCCGCCCAGGCGATTCGGGACGCCAACCTGCCCGTGACCGAGGAAAACGCCGGACGCATTGGTGTGGCCGTAGGCTCCGGTATCGGCGGGCTGACCAACATTGAGGAAAATCACAAGAAACTGCTCGAAAGCGGCCCGCGCAAGCTCTCGCCGTTTTTCGTGCCCGGTACCATCATCAACATGATCGCCGGCCACCTGTCCATCGAATACGGTTTCAAGGGGCCCAATTTCGCTACCGTCACCGCCTGTACCACCGGCACGCACAATATTGGCTTCGCCGCGCAGCAGATCCAGCTGGGCACTGCCGACGCCATGGTGGCGGGCGGCGCCGAAAAGGCGTCGTCTGACCTGGGCATGGCCGCGTTTTCCGCCGCCCGGGCTCTGTCCACGCGCAACGAGGAACCGGAAGGTGCCAGCCGGCCCTGGGACCGGGAACGCGACGGTTTTGTGCTGTCCGACGGCGCCGGCGTGGTCATGCTGGAAGAATATGAACAGGCCCGAGCCCGGGGCGCGCACATCTATGCGGAGGTGGCCGGCTATGGCATGAGCGGCGACGCCTGGCACATGACCGCGCCGCCGGAAGACGGTTCCGGCGCGGCCCTGGCCATGGACAATGCGCTGCGCTCGGCGGAAGCCGACGCGTCGGAAGTGGATTACATCAATGCGCACGGTACCAGCACCAAGGTGGGGGATCTAGCCGAAGCACACGCCATTCGCAACGTCTTTGGTGAGCACGCGGATCGGCTCTGTGTCAGTTCCACCAAGTCCATGGTGGGCCATCTGCTGGGCGCGGCCGGCGCGGTGGAGGCGATTTTCACGTTGCTGGCCATGCGGGATGGGGTGGCGCCGCCCACCATCAACCTGAATGATCCCGATGAAGGCTGTGATCTGGACTTCGTGCCCCACGAGGCGCGGGAGATGACCATCCGCAGTGCCCTGTCGAACTCCTTCGGCTTCGGCGGCACCAACGCGTCGCTGCTGTTTCGGACCCTGTGATGCTCGATCCCGGCTCCGTTCCGGCGGATGACCGCGGCCTGGCCTATGGCGACGGCCTGTTCGAAACCCTGCGCATCACCGACAACGGCCATGCCCCCCTGGCCGAGGCCCATGCCCGGCGCATGGCGGCCGGCGCCCGGCGGCTGGGCATCCCCCTGGAGGAAGACGCCTGGTGGCGGGCGCTGAACGAGCTGTGCTTGCAGGGGCCGGGCGTGGGCAAGCTGCTGTTGACCCGGGGCTCCGGCGGTCGGGGCTATGCGCCGCCGGATCGGCCCAAATCCCGGTTATTGCAGCGTCATCAACCCCTGCCGGCGCGACCGGCACGGCACAGTGACACCGGCTTGATCACGGGACTGGCCCCGACAAGGCTCGGGGACCAACCCGAGCTGGCCGGACTCAAGCACGCCAATCGGCTGGAACAGGTGCTCGCCCGCCGGGAAGCGGATCGCCAGGGCTGGGACGAGGCCTTGATGCTGGATGCCGCCGGACGTAGCCAGTGCCTGGCGAGCATGAATCTGTTCGCCGTCTCTGAGGGCGTGATGCTGACGCCCCCCGTGGATCGCTCGGGTGTGGCCGGGGTCATGCGCGAGTGGATTCTGCAAGAGGGGGCGCACAAGGCCGGCGTGCCGGCCCGGGTGCAACGGCTGGGACTGGAACGGCTGCGCACGGCTGACGAGGTTTTCGCCAGCAATGCGGTGGCAGGCGTGCTGCCAATCGCTACACTGGGCGTCTGGCGCTGGCCACGGGGACCGGTTACGCGCGTGCTTATGGACCAAACCCGAGAGTTGCTGTCATGAGATTCCGCAGAAAGCTGGGTTGGAGCCTGGTGCTGACCGTTTTCGTCGTCCTGGTGTTCGGCAGCGCTACCCTGGGCTATGCGCTCATGCAGCCCATGGCGCATACCCAACCCGAACGCATGGTCGTGCCGGAGGGCAGCAGCTTTACCAATGTGCTGCTGCGTCTGGAGGGCAAGGGCATGCTGGGCGCGGGTCTCCGGGCGCGGGCACGGCGGCTGGCCGCGCGCGTCTATGCCCGCATCAGTCCCGTGGCCGATCGCATCCATGTGGGTGAATACCGGCTCAAACCGGGGGATTCCCTGCTGGATTTCATGGACAAGCTTGAACGCGGTGATGTGATCGTACATCGCGTAACTCTGGTGGAAGGCTGGAATATCCGCGAGGTGCGCCGGGCCCTGAAGACCGCGGAGGGGTTGGAGCATCGTCTTCAGGAGCTGGATAACCAGGCCCTCATGAAGGAGCTGGACAGACCGGATCAGCACCCGGAAGGCTGGTTCGCGCCCGATACCTATGCCTATGTGCGCGGGGACACGGACCTGGACTTGCTGGCCCGCGCCCTCGCGGATCAGGAAGAGATTCTGGCAAAGGCCTGGGGAAACCGCGCGGAAGGCCTGCCGCTGGACACGCCTTATGAGGCGCTGATTCTCGCCTCCATTGTGGAAAAGGAAACCGCCGTGCCCGATGAGCGGAAAGAAATCGCCGGCGTTTTCGTGAATCGCCTGAACCAGGGCATGCGCCTGCAGACCGATCCCACGGTCATCTACGGGTTGGGGGAGAATTATCAGGGCAATATCCGCAGCCATCATCTGCAACAGGACACCCCCTACAACACCTATCGCCGCGCCGGGTTGCCGCCCACGCCCATTGCCATGCCGGGCAATGCCAGCATCCGCGCGGCCGTGAACCCGGCGGAGACCGAGGCCCTGTATTTCGTCGCCCGCGGGGACGGCACTCATGTGTTTTCGCGGACCCTGGAAGAACACCAGCAGGCGGTACGCGAATACCAGTTGCGTCGCCGCAAGGATTACCGCTCCACGCCCGTGCCGGAAGAGGACGAAAACGGGAACGGGCCATCATGACCGGGTGTTTCATTACGTTCGAAGGCGGCGAGGGCGCGGGCAAGAGTACCTGCATGACCCATGCGGCCGCATGGTTGCGCGCGCGCGGCGAGGATGTGGTGCTGACACGTGAGCCCGGGGGCACGCCCCTGGCCGAGGAAATCCGCGCGACCCTGCTGTGTCCCCGGGAGGAAAAACCGGCCGCGGACACGGAACTCTTGCTGGTCTTTGCCGCCCGCGCCCAGCATATCGCCTCGGTGATCCGCCCGGCGCTGGAGCAGGGCCAGTGGGTGCTGTGCGATCGCTTTACCGATGCCACCTACGCCTACCAGGGGGGTGGCCAGGGCGTGGACGCGGCGCGCATCGCCACCCTGGAGAACCTGGTTCAGGGTGAGCTGCGGCCCGATCGGACCCTGCTGTTCGATCTGCCCGTGGACATCGGACTGGAACGCGCGGGCAAGCGCTCCGCGCCGGATCGCTTTGAACAGTCCGGCCGCGACTATCTGGAGCGGGTGCGCGCGGTGTATCGCGAGCGCGCGGGGGCGGAGCCGGAGCGCTTCCGGGTGCTGGACGCGGCGGCTCCGCTGGAGCAGGTGTACAACGATCTGGAGCGTGTTCTGGACGACCTTCGGGGGGATGCATGAGTGAAACCGCGGCGGTACAGGCGCCTTGTCCCTGGCACCGGGAGGAACTGTCGGACTGGGCCCGGCGTCGCCAGCAGCAGCGTCTGCCCCATGCGTTGCTGCTGGGCGGTGCCGCCGGCATTGGCAAGGAGCGTATCGCCCGGGCCCTGCTGGAATGGCTGCTCTGCGAACAGCCGGGCGGTGGTCTCGCCTGCGGCCGTTGCCGCGCCTGTCATCTGAGCGCATCGGGCTCGCATCCGGACTATTTCCGACTTACGCCGGAAGAACCCGGCAAGCCCATCAAGGTGGATCAGGTACGGGCCCTGGCGGAATTCGCCGAGCGCACGGCTCAGTACGGCGGCCCGCGGGTAGCGCTGGTCATGCCCGCCGAGGCCATGAACCGCAACGCCCAGAACGCGCTGCTCAAGACCCTGGAAGAGCCGGGCGAGAACACGCTCTTGTTGCTGGTTTCGCATCAGCCGGGCTTGCTGTTGCCCACCATCCGAAGCCGTTGCCAGCAGCGCCGTCTCCCCATGCCGGCGGCGGATAGCGCCTTGCCCTGGCTGCGTGACCAACTGGGCGACGGCGAGCGCGCCCCGGCGCTGTTGAGCGCGGCCGGCGGGGCGCCGCTCAAGGCGGTGGAACTCGAGCACGCGGACTGGTTCGTCCGGCGCAAGTCGTTGCTGGAGGGCCTGGTGGGCGTAATCGAATCCCGCGGGGCCATCAACGAGGCCGTGCAGCCCCTGCTCGCCGGCGATACCCTGACCCTGCTGGATGCGCTGTACGGCTGGACGGTCCAGGCGCTGAAAAGCGAATGGGCGGGACAGGCCAGTGAGGACGCCGAGATTGCGGAGACCCTGCATCGACTGGCCCGAAGCGCCGGTCGGGTCCGTCTGCTGAATTTCGGCGAGCAGCTGTTACGCGCCCGGGTGGCTCTGCGCGCCGGGGCCAACCCCAACCGGGAATTGATGGTCGAGGCCCTGGTGCTATATCTGGCCGGTGTGGATCCGAACGCCGATCCGCTGGCCACGGCCACCACCGCCACGGCCGGGAGTTGACGCCGTCGCACGCGCCTTCTAGGCTCACTCAACGAAATCGTAAGAACAAAGGGGTAGATCCGCATGAAGATGCCCGGCGGCCAGGGTCAGGGCGGCATTCTGTCGCTGACGATCAAGGACAAGGCCATTCTGTATTCCGCCTATATGCCGTTTATCCAGAACGGCGGTCTCTTTATTCCCACCAACAAGGACTACAAGCTGGGCGACGAAATCTTTCTGCTGTTGAGCCTGATGGAAGAACCGGAAAAGATCCCGGTCGCGGGCAAGGTGATCTGGATCACGCCCAAGGGCGCGCAGGGCAACCGCTCCGCCGGCATTGGGGTACAGTTCTCCGATCAGGACGACACCCCGCGTACGACCATCGAGAAATATCTGGCGGGCTCGCTGGACTCGGATCGACCCACTCATACCATGTAGAATCCGGCTTCCGACGCCGCAACCACAGATCTGTTTCCATGCCCGACAACGACCCCGAGTTTGTCGATTCGCACTGCCATCTCAACCTGCTGGATCTGGACGCCTGGGACGGTTCCTTCGAGCGCATGATGGCGGCCACGCGCGACGCCGGCGTGTCCCACGTGCTCTGCATTGCCACCGAGCTGGAAACCTTCCATGAGGTGCGTGATCTGGCCGAGCAATGGCCCTGGGTGCATGCCACCGTGGGTGTGCATCCGCTCTATGGCGACGCGCGTGAGCCGAGCCCGGCGGAACTGGTGGAACTGGCCGCCCATCCGCGTGTGGTAGCCATCGGCGAGACCGGACTGGACTACTATTACGCCGCCGAGGATGCGGACTGGCAGCGCGAGCGCTTCCGCGTGCACATCCGCGCCGCGCGCGAGACCGGCCTGCCGCTGGTGATCCACACCCGCAAGGCGCGCGAGGACACCCTGCGCCTGATCGAGGAAGAGGGGGAAGGCGAGGTGACCGGCGTGCTGCACTGCTACACCGAGAACCGCACCATGGCCGAGCGCGCGCTGGAACTGGGCTTTTACATCTCCGTCTCCGGTATCGCCACCTTCCAGAACGCCTCCAAGGTGCGCAAGGTGATCGACAAGCTGCCGCTGGAGCGGCTGCTGATCGAAACCGACGCCCCCTGGCTCGCACCCGAGCCCTGGCGTGGCAAGCCCAATGAACCGCGCTATGTGCCCCGGGTCGCTGAAACCGTCGCCGAACTCCAGGGTGTGTCCGTGACCGAGGTGGCGCGTGTCACCCGCGACAACTACTTCCGTCTGTTCAGCAAGGCGGAACCGGCCGAAGAGCCCGCCGCCAGCGCCTGATTACTGGCAGCCCGGCTTCTTCGCGCGTCGCCGCTGCCAACGGGGCGCCGGCACTGCACTGCTAGGCTTGCGCTGAAATTCCGCGCGAGGCGAAGTCATGTCCGAAACCGCTCTTGAGAATCTGTCCCGGGCCCTGGGTGCCGAACCGCCGGCGGAGCTGGCGCAGCTGGACGAAGACGAGCTGCAACAGCTGGCCGAGGCGGTGGAATCGATGCACCAGCATCAGGAACAGGCACTGGAATACGCCATGGAACAGGCGCTCAGTCATATACCCGCCATGTTGCGCAAGACCGTGCGCCGCATACTCTTTTCCTGACCCGGGGGGGGACGAGACCATGAGTCGACTGGCGGTGCGTGCCGAACGCATCAAGATCGAGGCACTGCTGGAAAAACACAGCGGCGAGCTGGCGCACCTGGACCGGCTTTCGGTGGACACCCTGGCCGCGCTGCGCGAGCAGGTCACCACCGTGATGTTCGAGGGCCATGCCTCCATGTTCCAGCGGCTGGCGAA
>Ga0207714_1001345_pt1 | contig 15808 bp, 22 predicted proteins | sample PonA232FremontCA_2_FD_187270 | JGI IMG/M metagenome (GOLD analysis project Ga0207714, IMG submission 187270) | Marine sediment microbial community from Fremont, CA, USA - Pond A23 Sediment 2 (SPAdes) | ecosystem: Environmental > Aquatic > Marine > Unclassified | place: USA: Fremont, California... | reverse complement strand
TAGGAGGATTTATGGATCTGACAATGACGTTACCGGAAGAGATTGCTGCGAACGCCGAGACCATGGCGAGGCAGGCCGACTGCAATGAAGAAACCGCCGAATCCATCTACTACTCCGTGCTGGAGGCTGTGGAGCACTGCATCAATGCGCCGGACGGGAAATAACCTGGTAACCAGAAGTGCTGAGGCCGTTGATAACTTTATCTTCAGCAATTCCAGGTAGTTTACTGATTAACACCCTTAAGGGGGGGATTTCTTCTGAGTCAGCGTTGTGTTTTTCATGGGGGGTTGAAGAATGGGGACTCGGCCCCCCCTTTTTCCATTTATTCTACTCCCCCCCTTGGTTAGGGGGGTTAAGTGGTTAAGTAGAGGACCAGACCCCATCACCCAGGACCTTTTTTTAACCAAGACCCCTAACCATTAACCACCGGGCCCCCCAAACCCCGGTGCTCCCTAAGGAGGTATTTATGCCTATAGCCGAGCGACTCCACGCAAAGAGGTTGGTGGAGCATCTCGAATCCGACAACCCGTGCGGCGGATGTCCTCACGTTTCTGGCCGCCAGGGCCCCTGGGACACGACGTGCATAGTCTGCCAGGCATTCATTGGGCTCACTACTGTGAGTGACCTGAAAGGCCACCCCCCCTTTATGCCTCGGTGCCCCTGCCACAGGCTGAAGGAGCCCATCAAGGACAGCTGGATCGTCCTGGAGGAAAAGGGCTACGTGTGACTCCCCGGCACCGGAGGGGCGGAGGTCCCGATTGCCTTTCCCCTCCATCTATGTTACTTTGATCGGACCAATAAACACAGAAGGAGGTAAGCCTATGCCGACGACGAATGGGGAGCACCTATTGAAGGAGCGATACTTCCAGCCGGGGGAGGACTGGCCACAGCTGGCCGCCCGGGTTGGACAGGCTGTAGGGCGCTCGAAGCTGGAGCAGGAAATCTACACTGAGCTGATCGAGCAGGAGGAGTTCTTGCCGAACACGCCAGCACTAGTTGGCGCTGGGACGGACCTGAATCAGCTCGCCGCCTGCTTTGTCCTGCCAGTCTATGATTCCATGGACGGAATCTTCGATGCGATCAAGCATGCGGCCCTGGTCCACAAGTCTGGCGGAGGGACCGGGTTCGACTTCTCGGATCTTCGGCCAGCCAATTCCCCCGTTCGATCCACAAAGGGCGTGGCCAGTGGCCCCCTCTCCTTCATGGAGGTATTCAATGCGGCCACCAACACCATCAAGCAGGGAGGGCGCCGGAAAGGCGCCAACATGGGGGTGCTCCGGTGTGACCACCCTGACATCCTGGACTTCATTCAGGCCAAGCGTTTTGACCAGAACAAGCTGACAAACTTCAACATCTCTGTGGGCATGACCAAGCGGGCTATGGAGACGGGCACGGTCCAATTCCCGGACGGCGAGGTCCTGTCCACTAATGAGGTTCTCCGGCAGGCAGCCCACAGCGCCTGGTCCCTGGGTGAGCCTGGTGTGCTCTTCCTGGACAACATCAATCGGAACCTTCCCCTGACTCATCCGGGATGGCTCCGGGCATCCAATCCCTGCGGTGAGACCCCATTGCTCCCCTTCGAGGCATGCTTCCTGGGATCTATCGACCTGAACAAGGTGGTCGACGGGAAATCACTCGACTGGGACGCCCTGGAGGGCATTGTCCACCACAGCATCGGTCTGCTGGATCGGATGATTGACGCCACCAACTTCCCGATCCCGGCCATCCGCAATGCAGTGCTCCAGACCAGGAAGATCGGCCTGGGGGTCATGGGCCTCCATGACGTCCTTATGAAGATGGAGGTTCCCTACGACTCTGAGGAAGGACGGCAAAAGGCTGGCCAGATCATGTCCTTTATCCAGCAGGCCGCCCGTGTTGCCGACTGGGTCTACCGGGAGAATCGGGGGCCCTGTCCAGTGGATCTGGAGTTCCGGAACATGACCCAGACCACGGTTGCCCCCACTGGGAGCCTGTCGATGATCACGGGAGCATCCATGGGGATCGAGCCGGTGTTCTCTTTGCAGCAGGAGCGCACTGTCCTGGACGGGCAGAGGTTCCAGGAGGTCAACGGGGGCTTTAAGACTCTCCTCAACCGATACAGTGTGTTCTGCCGGGGAGACCTGCCTGGGTCCGTCGCCCGGTGTTGTCGGACGGCCCAGGAGATTGCTCCCACGGATCATGTCAGAATGCAAGCTGTGGTCCAGGAGTATGTTGACAACGCCGTTTCCAAGACAGTAAACTTGCCCAATAATGCGTCGGTTGACGACATCGTCGACATCTTTCACTTGGCCCATACACTGGGCTGTAAGGGTGTCACTGTCTATCGGGACGGCTCTAGAGATGAGCAGGTCCTGAATTGTGTGGAATGCGAAATATAAGGAGGATTGGTATGGCGATGAAACACGAGAAGCTGGTAGCCCTAGTAATGTCCGACCTGTGGGAGACCGGTGATGGGACCGTCATGCATATCTACGAGATGACCAATGAGCATCTGAGGGATGCCATGGAAAAGGTGAAACGAGATGTGCCTCCCGAACACGCCAAAACCGTGGTGGACAGGTTCAATAAGGAGCTACGGCGACGAGTGGGGCCGCAGGTTTCTCTAATGAAAAACCTCAAACTCGAGAAGGATGGGACCGACACGGAAGTGGTCCATATGTATGTTGAGCAAACCACCGTGGCCGATGTGGGGAACTACGTTTATGCTGGGACCATGCACCTGGATACTGTAGCCGACTTCTTCAGTCACGAGGTATGCTCGGAAGTGGACGCCCATGACCAGGCCTGGATCCAGTTCTATGCCACCCATGTCCCTGCATAAAGGAGGCGCTCTATGCATCACGGAGTGCAAGCGCTGGTAGAAGCTGCAGAAAACGGGGACTCCCTGTTCCCAGAATTTCTGGACTTCTCCAGCTTCACAAACTACCTGGGATGCCCACGGAGCTGGTTCTTTGGCCAGCTCATGGGCATGGTCCCGGAGGAATCGACGCCCAATACCCACTTGGCATTTGGCAAGGCGTGGCACAGGGCCCTGGAGGCAGGATATTTATGGCTTTACCATAATGGCCTTCCCGAAGATCCCTATGTCCTTGTCGAAATCTCCAAGAGGGAGATGGACGTGGCCTGGTGGCAGCTCCAGTGCGACGAATACTGCGATCCCCCGAAGACTTACCAGCGGGGCATGAATGCTTTGGAGGTCTATTGGACAACCCAGTATAATCGCCTCCGGAGCACTGCCATTGAGGCGGTCGAGCAATCGTTCGCCATTCCTTTGGCCCCCTACTACCCGGTGCTCTATGGAACCATTGACCTGGTCGCCCGGGACAGGATGGGGTTGTATGTTCAGGAACACAAAACCACGGGGTCCTTCGCCCAGAAGTGGCAGGAGGGCTGGGACAACTCTTGGCAGTGCGAGGCCTATGCCTCGGCTGTCCGGGCCATCTACGGAGAGATTCCCAGGATCGTCGTCTCCGGGACACTATTCCAGAAGACCCACGGTCCCCAGGTGAAGAGGCTCCCGTTCACCAAAAACCAGGAGCAGCTGGACCGTTTCCACCAGGAGCTGCGCTACAAGCTGGATGGCTTCCTGGCCGACTTGAGCCGCTTGACACATGAGGCAGCCCATGGTAAGCTCCAGTCCGCTTTTCCGAGGAACCCGCACCATTGCCAGTCCTACCGGCTGTGCCAGTATTACGACTGGTGCTGCGATGATGTGCGGCCCTACCAAAGGGAGGAGCCATTCGCAGGCATGAAGTGGCTCCCACGATGTGAAAAGGGAGTTTTTGCCTACATCAAGAAAACCTAGAAGGGGGTAGCATGGCGAAGAAAGCAGTAAACACTAACCTGGGAGACAGGTTCAACCTCAGCATCCTGCTGTGGGGTGCTCCAGGGAGTGGGAAGACCTGCTTTGCAGGCTCTTACACCAAGGGTCCGATCCACTTTTACACGGCGGACCCTCAGGGCACCACGGTGCTCCGGCATGTGGTCGGGGACAACCACCACGAGGTCACGGAGGACGTTTTCACGGACGCCGAGCATGGCCCCGGGAAAACCTATCCAGCCTTCTGGAAGCAGATGCAGGAGGATGAGAAGAACGGGGTCTGGAAGGATCTCTACGAGCGAGAGGGCCTCCTGGTTATTGACAGCTACACCACCATGGAGAACTACCTCGTGGAATACGTGGCCGGCAAGGTTCTGGGGAAGAAGCAGAAAGAGGGCGGGGCCTTTGACATCCAGAGGCAGGATTGGCCAACAGTCTCCAGCTACGTCTTGGCCTTCTTCAAGGGGATCTCCAAGATACCATGTGCAACCGTGGTCATTTGCCACGAGAAGAGCATCCAGGATGGGGAGAACGCCGTGTTCTGGCGCCCCACGATCCTGGGCCAACAGGCGGAGGCCGCGCCCAGGTGGTTCAGTGAGTTCGCCCATACATCGCTGAATCAGAATATGGGCCTAATCCTCCAGGTTCAGGGGAACCCGAAGACGCCGGCAAGCAGTCGCCTTTTCGACAGCAAGAAGAAGCGGCTGATCAATCCCACCATGGACACGTTCTATAAAGCCTTCCATGGCCAGGGACTTGACGTCAAAGCGGAATAGTGGTAAATTTCCCCTGTATTAAGCGTTTCAAGGTCAAAAAATAAACCACCAAACCACCAAACCAAGGAGTCATCAACATGACACTGCCCAGCGTAGACAACATCGAACCCCTCCAGCTTCCCGAAAATGGTTCTCACGAGGTCGAGATCGTCCATGCGTCCGCCTTCACGTCCCAGAAGGGCCGCCCCTGCCTGCGGCTCATGCTCCAGCTCCCCGGCGAGGAGGATGTCGACGACGTCAGCACGGTCGTCTTCTACCCCGCTGACGACGACGATCCCAAACAGCACAAGAAGATGGCGTCTGGCGTGAAGAAGTTCTATCGGAGCTTCGGTCTCTCCGATGGGATGGATCCGGACGACATGATCGGTGCCCGGGGCACGGCTCGCATCAAGCGGGTCGAGAAGGAAGGCGAAGAGCAGGCTGACGTGAAGGGCTTCGAGTAGTCACCATTACCCCCTAGAGTTCCCTTTTTCCAGATTCTAGGGGGTAACCCCAAAACCCAATAGCCCCCGGAGCACTGCACCCCGGGGGCTTTTTAATGGAGGCTTTATGCGACTCGGACCGATTATTGCAGCCGGTGTAATAGGAATCCAGGCACTCGGCCTTATTGTCCTCGGCTGTGGATGGGTGCTCAACGTAATTCGGATTGCACAGCATCCTCTGGAGGACGTCACTGGCATGCTCGTTCTTCGTTGTCTGGGGGTAATAATCGCACCCCTTGGGTGTGTTCTCGGCTTTGTATGAGGAGGGCCCATGGACCTGACCAAGATTGACGTGCCAAACGAATCCCAGAAAGAGGAATTGCGGTTCGCTGCATTTGCTGAGGCCCCAGGCCCGTATGAGATGAAGGCGAAAAAGCCCCTGGTGCCCTATGCTCCCTCGGGGAAGATGTGGAACCGTCTTCTTTACGTCGTAGGAATACGTCGACGTAATGTTTACGTTGGCAACTTCTGCCACACCCAGCTCCCGGGGAACGACACCGAGAAGCTCTGGAAGGTTACCCCCAAGGGCAACTTCAAAACAGCGGAAGGTTGGAACGATCTGGTGGAACGCTTCCGATCCACCCTTCGCTCCTTGGAGTGCCAGGCAGTGCTCCTGCTGGGGGAGACGCCCCTGGTCGGACTGTTCGGCCCGGACCATCGTCTGGGGGACACCCGGGGCTACCCGTTCTACTGGGAGGACAAACTGATCATACCAACCCACCACCCGGCCAGCATGCTCCCGGGTAGAAGCCCGAGCAACTTTTGGCTCACCTACTTCGATATTCACAAATTGCTCCGTATCCAGAGTGAGGGGCGCCGTGTGGACTTTGACTACAATGTCTGGATCCCTGGCCGGGGGGAGGTGATCGAGAGTTTGTAATCAGCAAACCGCCGGATCTTGCCCGGCTGGAGGTGAGAAAATGCGACAAGAAAAACTGAACGAAATTCTCAATGACCATAGACTTTGGCTTAGGGGGGAAGGTGGACCACGAGCCTACCTGCGGGAAGCCAACCTGTGGGGAGCCAACCTGCGGGAAGCTGAGCTGCGAGAAGCCAACCTGTGGGGAGCCGACCTGCGGGGAGCCTACCTGTGGGAAGCCGACTTGTGGGGAGCCGACCTGTGGGGAGCCAACCTGCGGGAAGCCGACTTGCGGGGAGCCTATCTGGACTTTTCGGCATGGCCACTAAGTTGCGGCAGTTTCGGCGTCAAGGTGGATGATCGGATTGTTGCTCAACTGTTCTGCCACATTGCCAGGCTGGATGTTTCCGGCTGTTCACCCGTTGTTCGCTACGCTCATAGGGTGATTTTTTCAACTTGGCCTGGGAAGTGGCTCAAAAACCTGTTCTCTGAGTATCGTGATGACGTAGAGAAGATATAAACCGCCGGGCCGTCCGGCTGGAGGTGACAAACATGACAATAGTCGTTGAATACGAAAGCGATGTCCTTGGAAGTGGTGTGTTTTGGCAAGGACCAGAAGAACAGATAAACGAAATTCATAATATACCTGCTCGAAAAACAGCAGAACTTGTTGTGCTAGATGGATTAACGCGTTCATGCGGAATGTGGACTGTTCGTCAATGGCCTTCAATCGACGATGATGAAGAATAGCCAGGGCCTCGCCCGGCAGGGAGGTGAGAGAATGGTTTCGGTAATCAGATGGAGGGACCTAATACACAATTCAGTTAAACAATGTGCATTCGCGCCACCAGGGAACAACTATGACACGTTATGTGGTTTAGCTTTGCATGATTTAGAAGAGGATCTCGGTGAGGCACAAATTCTGAACCAAGACAAGTCAGGCAAGGTTACCTGCGATAAATGCAAAATGGTAATCAATCATGTGTTGAAAAATTATGCTGGCAAACGATGAAATATCCCGGCTGGAGGTGAGAGAATGTTTTCTGCAGATGAGATAAAAAGGTGGGATACACAGGTTCAGCTCTCTGATGGTGAATGGGTGTTAGCTCGTCCCATAAATTACAGATACGAAAGCTGGTGGAGGCGCATCAAGCAAAGTTGGGATGTGCTAGTTGGGAAGGCTGATGCTTTATGTTGGCGCGAACAATAAAATGGAGAAAGTAATATGCCAAGGTCACATGATGGAGAGATACAGTACTGGAGAGAGCGAGCGGAGCGGACAGAGCAGGAACGCGACCGCCTCCGGGAAGAGTGCGACCGCCTCCGGGAAGGTTTACGCGAAATAGCAAACCAAAGTCTTGAGCCTTGGGCAGTCAGAAAAGCACTGGAAATCTTGAACAATGATTAGCCGGGCCTCGCCCGGATGGAGGTGAGGGTTTATGGCGAAGTCGATGTTCGAGAAAACAATGGCGAAACTCGTGCATATTCAGCAGAATAAGCTGGAAACAGCCTGTGATATTGAGACTCCTGGAAAGGGGGTCCGGATCGTCACCGCTATTGGGTTCACCATCGGTGGCCCGGAGGAAGCCGTTGTTGTTCCCATGAATGGCCGGTATTTCTCCCCCCACCAGGAGGAAGAGTTGTGGGGGGTCATCCGTCGCATCCTGGCGACCTGTCCCGTCATTGGCCAGAATTTCCTGTTCGACTGGGATGTCCTGACAGACTATGGCGTCCAGGATGTCTGGCTATCCTGGGACACTATGGTAGTGCAGCACCTGCTCTATACTGATCTGCCCCGTGGCCTAGACGCCCTGGTTGCTCAATACCTGGACAGGTTGCCACATAAGCACATGATCGGGGAGGACCTGGATCTCTACAATGGGCTGGACTGCTGCACCACACATGAGGTCAGGCAGAAGCAATCTGAGGAGATCCAGGCCCAAGGCGAACCGTATGCCCAGATGGATCTGGAGCAGGTTCACATGCTGTCGGACCTGCACCGGGTGCTCCTGACCATTCAGAAGCGGGGCTTCCGGGTGGACCAGGACCAGATGGCGACAGCCCGTGAGGAAATGCTGAAGCGAGCCGACCAAATGGAGGAAGAGCTGGAGGAGCTGGTAGGGCAGAAGCTCAATCCCCGGAGCACTGAACAACTAAAAAAATATTATTACTCCGAGCTGGGGATCAAGCCCTACATCAACAAGCAGACCAAGCGCCCCCGGGTGGACGACGACGCCCTTCAGCGCCTGGCTCGGAAGGGGTATGCCTCCGCCCAAAAGATACGGGACATCCGGGAAGTGCGGAACGTAGTGGACAAATACTTCCGGATGGAGCTGGATGAGGATGGCCGTGCCCGGTGCCAGATCCGCGTTACCGGCACGGCTACTGGACGGCTGGCAACAGCGAAGACTCTAGCCGGCACAGGCACGAACCTTCAGAATCTGCCCCCGGAGTTTGGTAAATGTATCATCCCGGATGAGGGCCATATCTTCGTGGAAGTGGACCTGGACCAGGCCGAGAAAAGGCTGGTGGCCCTGATCACCCAGGATGAGCGGAACATTCAGGACTTCAAGGATGGGGTCGACATTCACTCGATGGAGCTGGCCAGGGTTTGGAATGTCCCCGTCGGGGAGATCACCAAGGAGCAGCGCAACAAGATTGGGAAGCCCCTGAACCATATGACGTCTTATGGCGTCAAGGCTGAGACGTTCAGCGCCAACATTGGGGTCCCCACTTCCGAGGGCCGGAAGATCCTGAACCGCTACTACCACCAGGAGCATCCCCAGCTGAACGACTTCTTCAACCAGGTTAAGCACCATCTCAAGAATGACTCCGTGACCATGCGGAACCTGTTTGGCCGGCCCCGTCGGTTCCTGGGGGCCAAAGACGACACGGAGATGAGATCAGCCTACGACTTCATTCCCCAGAGCACCATTGGTGAAATCTGCAACAGGGCTCTGCTCTACCTGTTGGACAATGCTCCATCCTATGTGCAGCTTATGATGCAGGTGCATGATTCCAACCTGGTTCAAATCCCTGATACGGAGGAACATCTTCAAGAAGTTTGGCCTATCCTGGAGCATGCCATGCACTACACCTTCACCTACGGGGACTATACCTTAGATGTCCCCACGGAGTTCACCCTGATGACAGCTTGGAACAAAAAGAATGGAGTCGAAGTCGAGGAAAACACCCCGGAGGCCTTTTCCAAGGCCTACCGGCAGCTGAAGGAGGGGTGCCTATGAGCAGTGTATGTTACAACTGTGATGCGCACCTTACGAATTGGCAGGAGGAATACGAATGCCCATTCTGCGGGTGCAAAAACCTGACCGAGGAGGAGGCACGGGATTACCGGGTAGGGGACCTGGAGATCCGGGTCAAGAACCTTGAGAAGATGGTCCAGGAAATAGACCACTTCCTGAGCCGGTTCCGGCTCCTCGGTTGACACAAGGAGGCTTTATGCGTAGACTGCGGGAAATAATCCGGCTGGATCGCTCCAAAGTCAAGATTCGGAAGCCATTGCCGCCTCCGACCAGGCCGATGGAGCGGAAGAAGTATAGCCGGAAGACAAAGCACAAAGGGAGGGACAAACCATGATCTGGAGTGCTGTGGCAGGAATAGCCCGGACAATCGTGGGCGGAGTCAAGGACCACTTCGAGGACAAGCGGGAGCTGAAGGCGGCCAGGACCAGGGCCAAGCTCCGGCGCCTAGAGTCGGCCCAAAGACATGATCAACGCTGGGAAATCATGCAGCTCGAGAACAATGGCTGGCAGGACGACATCCTGTTCTACTTTTTCATTGGCCTGTTCATCCTGGCGGGGGTGTATCCGGAAGCAGCGCAGGAGTTCTTCAAGAATCTCAAGATCCTGCCAGACTGGTTCGTGCAGACCTGGATGTGGATTGTCGCATCCGTTATTGGCGTCAAGAAGATCGGGGACTACGGACCTCGGATGGTCGAAGGGTTCAAAACCGCTTCCGCAGCGGGACAGGCAGTGCTCCAGGAGTTCAACAAGGAGCAGTCCCAGGAAGGTGAGGAGGGTGAAGGTGTGATCTCACAGGTGAAGGAGACCGCCTCCGATGTGGCGGATGCCGTCACTGGAGAGGAGGACAACCAGGAAACCCCGGGGGAGCCCGGGAGAGGAGGACGGTAGAATGAGCTACAGGTATTTCGACAATGAGGACTTCATTCATGAGCCGGCCGAGGTAGATGTTCGGCTCAAGAAAAAGATGGACCGTCTCCGGCAGCGTGTTACTGATAAGGCAGGTCGTGACACGCCCATCCTGTTGCACGTCTGCCGGGGTAAGCCCGGTGTCCACGCCGAGGACAGCTACCATTATCCGACGGGGGATTCGCCGGCCCAGGCCTGAGACTTCCATTGCATAGGAGCGCCGCCCGTGTTGGTGGCCCTAGCTGCTCTTGAGATCGGGTTCAAGGGGATTGGGTTCTATCCCCTGTGGAACAACCCGGGTTTTCACGTCGACATGAGGGAGAGGGAGCATACCCTTCTCTGGGTGAAGACCAGCCACTACGTCTATTCACCCGAGGAATTTTTCAAACGTGTGGCAAAAGGGGCATAACCATGGAACCTCAGAATGGACAGGAAGACCTGCGGGATCTGCAACGGAAGGTGGAGGCATACCTTGGCAAGAACAAGACCACGACCTCCGCTGAGCCAGTGCAGCATTACGCCGAGGACGAGGAACAGGTGAGAATAACTATCACCTATGGGGAGAAGCCCAAGGTGACCATCTCGCCAATGTTTCCCAGGTGGCGTCTGCATGACGCTAAATCTCGAGGGAACGTGATCGAGGTCTTGGGAAGGGCAGTAATGGAACACTATAAAGCAGCTCAAGAAGGAGGTGCTGGACATGACACATAGAGAGTATAATTCGCTGGGGAACACGGCGTTCCCTCGTTGCAGAAAATGCGGTAATGGGTCACATCTATTGGACCAGGATGGGGAATGCCCCATGTGTTCTTGGAGCCTCGTGAAACCCCTCCTATATCAGGAACCCAGTGCCCCTAGGGATCCGGGGGTCAAGTATGACCAAGGCAAAACCAGGATGGACCTGCTCCCCATGGATGCTCTGGAGGGTGTAGCTGAAGTTCTCACTTTTGGGGCCAATAAATACGGGGACCGCAACTGGGAGAACGGACTGCATCACGGGCGTCTTTGGGGAGCCTTACTCAGGCATATGGGCGCCCACATGAAGGGAGAGTTCTACGACAGGGAGACTGGTCTGGCTCACGTGAAGCATGCGGCTTGCTGTATGCTCATGCTTTTGGCCCATGTTCTCCGGGGGGTTGGGACGGATGATATCACTGGCTCTTTTTCAAAAGTAAAAAACGAGGAGGGGGTGTAGCATGGCACAAAAAATCGAAATTCACATAGTCCAGGACGACTCGTGTGAGGACTACGCCTACATTCAGCTATTTGGAGACACCGATCCCCAGGAGGATAATGCTGCTGGCCGGGTCTTTAATCAGATGATCAACGCCGTTGTGGAAGGAGCTGACAAAATGACCCGTATAGAAGATGCCCACTAGGAGGGGAGCCACCCCCGGGGGAGCACTGCACCCCGGGGGTTTTTTCGTCAGTCTGGTATCAGGGAATCAGAGACCTTCTGGAGGGCTTCTCCGTATTTGTCTTCGAACTTCTGGGCATGCCGCATCATGCGCTGGGCGGTTTCCTCGATCTTCTGCTCCAGCTCCTGGGCTCGTTCGGTCCGGCCTTCCTGGAGGGCTGTGGCCCGCTTCTGGGCCAGGGTTTTCATCTGCTGCTCCATGCCCCTGGCCAGCTGTCCACTGCGGGGGTCCTGCTCCCGGATGGTGCTCTGGATCTGGTCCCGCCAGTAGACCGGCCTAGTTTTGATCCCGGCGAATGCGTCTGCAAGCAGTGCTCCCCAGGATTGCTGGCGACCCTTCCAGTCGCCCTTGCCCTGGGCCTTCCTGGCCATGTCTGCGAAGTCACCCATGACAGTCGGGGCGAACTCCTTGAATGCGGCCTTACCGAACTCTTTTGCCTGTTTCTTTGCGCTTCCTAGGCCGGTCCGGCCCGCTAGGTCCTCCTTCTTGACCATGCGTTTGTGCCGGAACAGGTCGGTATTTTCCAGGAACTCGATTCCTGTCCGGGTCACCGGATGGCTCAATGGCTCCAAGCCCTGGGGGATAATGTTGACCCCAGGAATCCCAGTGAACCCGTCTTCGGCGGCCAGATCACCCCAAGGATAGATGAACCGCGTGTTCAGGTAGGTGTCCCGATTCGGGTCGTCCCCGGAGTCGAACATGGGGACCCGCTGGTAATTGGGAATCAGGGGGAAACTTCCCGCCATCCAGTCCGGGAGCAATTCCCGTTTGGCCTGGGTCACTTCATCACTCTCGCCTTCCTGGATCTGTGCCATCTCCTTGAGACCCTGGCTAATGGCTACCGGGGCGGCAAAACGCCAGGGAGCCTTGACCGCAGTCTCTGCCACTCGAGGGATCGCCTTGAAGGAGAAGGTGGCAAACGGGTGCCCCAGGACGCTGCGTCGGTATTGCCGCTGAAAGCCAGTCAGCTTATTGTAGTCGAAGAGCCACTTTTCGGAGTCCTTGGCTGCCAGAGGAGCGGTCATGCCCTTCTCCTCCATGTTGTGTATCATTTTGGCAACCTTGAAGATATGCTCTTCGGCCTGGTATATGTCGGCGCCCTTCTTGGTCATTTTCTGGGCCTTCTTGAACATGCTCCCCATGGCATCGCCAAGCATAGCGCCGACGCCATCGGCATCACTTTTCACATCGTCGGGCTTGAGATCCGTCTCAATATCATCCATGAGGCGGCTATTCAGCTCGCTCCGGATGAAAGACGATTTGACCAGCCCATGCTGTTTGGCCAGCCGAAAGTATTCGCCACCCTTGGAAATCTGTTTGCCAGCCTCCTTGAGGTATTTCGGCTGCTTGTGTAGGGGCATCCCGCCCATGTGGGCCAGGAGCCCATTCGACATCATGTTCCGGACGTGGGTCGCCGGGTTGGCCACGGTCTTGGAATACTTCCAGATCGGGAGCACCTTGTCTAGGACCTTCTGGCCCATCCCATCCCCGGTGAGGTTGTCCACGGCATTCAGGTGCTCATAGACGTCTGGGTGGGCCTTCTTCCCCCGGAGGGGTCCCAGCTTCTGATTGTCCGGGAGCACATCCCAATCCACTGTTTCGTCGGAGGCATCCCTGATCCAGGCCGGATTCTTCTCCACCTTGGTCTGGAAACGCCTGGTCTCCACATCACTGGCCAGCTGGCGAATGCCCTTGGCAATCGGGTATGCCGGACGTTTCATTTCGCCCATCATTTCCCGGATTTCCTTGGGGATATCCTTTCGCTGCTTGAAGCGCTCCATCTGCATCCGGCCAGGCTTGGACAGGCTATACCGCTCCAAGGCCTTATTGTATTCCTTACTGGAGTAGAAGCGGGGGAAATACAGCCCCCAGTTCTTGAAGAAGGTCTCCTCGTTTAGGAGGCCCACATCCACGGCTTCTTGGCCTAGCTTGGTCAGGGCGTCCTGGGACTCTCTGGCAATGCCCTTGATCCTGTCCGGGACGTTGCCTCTCTCCCCACGGAGGAAGTCCCCAACGGCCTGCTGATCTTTTACATCCAGCTTAGACAGGCGGTCTCCCAGGTCGAACCCGTATTCAGCGCCCAGGGACTGGGCGTCCTCCAGGTCCTCCCATATCTTGTTGAAGCTCTTCTCCTCTCCCTCGGTCATCCCAGGGCGGCGGCCCTCCATCAGGGCTCGAGTTGCCTTCCCCATTCCAAGGGATTCAAAGAATTTCGGCGCTTGCTGCTGGATAAGTTTGTCCCAGACTGGGCTCCCAATATACTTTTGGTAGAAGGCAGCTGCTCCGTTGGCCAGCTCCTGGCCCTGGGTTCGCTTGGCCTGTTCACGCATCTTTCGTTGGACTTCCTTGGTGTATTGGTCCTCGGTCCCTCGGGAGAAGAAGGCCTCTTGAAGATCCGCAGACTTTTGGTTGGAACCGGTCATTGCCTTACGCATCCCCTGCTGGTGAGCGAGCTTGGCCGTTCGAGCAGTCCTGCCCACAGCTGAACTGAGCTGCTGACCGACGAGAACGGAGCTGAGCAAGTTGACCGGAGCCTTTACGGCACCTGGCGCATCGGTTTCGGCCATCAGCTCATTGACCCCATGCTGGGCCGTCCCTATGAAGGGCTCCATCATCAGCTCCTGGGGGAGCACCTTGACCATGGTGGGCAAGGCTTTTTTCAGGCCAGCCTTCACAATGGATGCTCCCCCGGCACCAGCGGCGGCGTCAACAGGATCTATCCAGGGTGCTTTGACAACGCCTTCCACAGGGGAATTGATCTCATTCCAGCCCTGCTGTTCGAGCCACTCAGCTTCCTCCTTGGTGACCGCCTTCATTGTCTGGGCCGGGTCCTGGGGGTTCTGGAAGTAGCGGGTCTCAGTGGCCTCTCCTTCCGGCTCTTGCTGCTTCTCAATAACCTCAGGGGTTTCCTCCTGCTGAACCCGGGCTTCAATCTCCTGGCGCATGAGCTTCTTGGGGTCCACGCTGGACAGGTCCATGACGCTCTCGTCGTCGGCCTGTTCAAGCCCGGCAAGACGACGCTCTTCCTTGCGGATATCTGCCTTCATCTGCTCAACAGACTTGGTCGACTTCCGGGCTTTCTGCCGGGTGCTCTGACCTATCATGCTGTTTGGCATGTTACTCCTCTCCGAAGTATTTGGCGATCAGCTGGTCCATGCGCTTCTCGGTGATATCGCCGGCTCGTCGCTTTTTGGCTAGGGTCGTAATGGCTTCTTGATAGCCCATGTCCCTGATCTGCTGTTCCAGCCCCTGTCCCGTCTGGGCGGAGGACTGGGTCGGGGCTCCGGGGGCACCCTTGGGAGCACCGGTGTCGGGGACCTGGTTACCCATGTTGACAGCCCTGGCCCCGGCCTTGACGTCGGACAGGTCAATCTCGGCATATTGCCGGGTGTATTCATCGAGGCCGATGTCACCTGCGGCTGCCTTCCGCTCGAGGTTCACCATCTCACTGAGCTTTTTCACCACTTCCTGGGTGGGCTTCTGGAGGGACTGGGAGACAATGTCCTCATCGCTCTTCATTCGGGCGGCCAGCTTCTTATAGCGGCGCATGTTTTTGATGGCTTCCTGGCGCCAATCGGGAAGGTCCTGGGGCTTGTCTGCCGCCTTCTGCGCCCTAAGGACAATGCTCCGGGGTGCCCGAGCGATCTCCTCTCGTTCGCCGCCGGGACCGACAGAGTAGGTTACCAGGTCTTCCCCTTCCTTGACCTCCTTTATGGAGGTCTGGCCTTCCTTCCAACGGGGGGCCTCGCCAATTTTCTTGAATTTGCCGGCTTCGGCGTCCCATTCCTGGGTTATTTTTTTGCCGCCTCGAAGGATAGTCCGGGTTTCTCTGTCCTCGGGACCTCCGCCCTCGGTGGGCTTCCAGCGACGTCCCTTGCCAAGTTCCACCCATCCCTGCTCGGGACCTCGATATTCCTGGGTCACCTTCTTATCGCCCCGGGTGAACTTGCGTATTTCCCCGACTTCGGGCTGCTGCTTCAATCGGGCCCGATAGTTCTTCTGCTTCTCCTTGTATCTCGTCTCCCTCAACTCTCCCCGCTGTTCAGCCAGGTCAAAGCGGCCAGCAATTTGCTCCTGGGCCTGCTTCTGGGCGGCCTGGCGCTCCTGCATGATCAGCGACTGGGCAGCCGTGAGGCCTTCCTGGGTCTGGAACTTGTCCATGTTCTGGACGATCTCGTCCGTGACCGACGGCATGGGAGCACTGCCTACCGTCTGCTCGGTAGGTGCCTTTTTGCCCGGTTTCTTGGCTCCCTCCAGACGCTTCTGGACCAGCCGGGATTCTCC
>Ga0207714_1001344_pt1 | contig 15809 bp, 13 predicted proteins | sample PonA232FremontCA_2_FD_187270 | JGI IMG/M metagenome (GOLD analysis project Ga0207714, IMG submission 187270) | Marine sediment microbial community from Fremont, CA, USA - Pond A23 Sediment 2 (SPAdes) | ecosystem: Environmental > Aquatic > Marine > Unclassified | place: USA: Fremont, California... | reverse complement strand
GGTGATGGTGCTGTGGGCGTTGCCGACCCCGATGATGGGCTTGTCGAAGTCGTCGTCGCCGAAGCCGACGGCGCGCAGCATGGCCCGGTTGGGCGTCCGCGCCACGCCCTGGGTGATGACGCGGCTACGTCGGTTGTCCGCCATGGGTGACTCCTCTGCCGTTACCTCGGAAAGACTCCTGATACAGGGTATCGAAAAGACGGGGGCAGCGGGAGGGATTGGCACCGCCGAGCCGGGAGCGGGCAGCCCGCCCCTTGCACCGGCGCACCGCGGGCACCACGATAGCCGGATCGGGATCCATCAGCCGGACGGTTCGTCCATGGGCGCAGAGCACCCCGGATTCTCCTGGCATGAGGTGGAGCAGCACGGGCTGGGCGCCCAGGACGACGGCGGCCTCAACCTCGCCTACCAGTGCCTGGAGCGGAACCTCGCCGCTGGCCTCGGCGACCAGGAGGCGCTGATCTGGCACGGCGCCGAGGGCGGGCGCCGCGCCCTCACCTACCGCCAGCTCGCCGACGGCGCGCAGCGCTTCGCCCGCGGCCTGGAGCGCCGTGGCGTCCGGCTCGCCGAGCGGGTCTGCACCCTGGGCCCGCGCTGCCCCGAGCTCTACCTGGCGGCGCTGGGCACCCTGCGCCACGGGGCCGTCTACGCGCCGCTGTTCTCCGTCTACGGCCCCGACCCCATCCGCCGGCGCCTGGACCTCGGCGAGGCGCGCGTCATCGTCACCACCGAGGCCCTCTACCGGGAGCGCATCGCCCCCATCCGCGGCGCCCTGCCGGCGCTCGAGCACATCGTGCTCCTCGACGGCGAGGCCCCCGGCGCGGAGCCCTGGGCGGCCTTCTGCGGGGACCCCGAACCTCCGGCCCCGGTGGCCACCGGCGCGGAGTTCCCCGCCCTGCTCCACTTCACCAGCGGGACCACCGGCCCGCCCAAGGGGGTGCTCCACGTCCACCGAGCGGCGGCCGCCCACCTGAGCACCGGCCGCGAGGTCCTCGGGCTGGCGCCCGGCGTGCGCTACTGGTGCACGGCGGACCCCGGCTGGGTGACGGGGGTCTCGTACGGCCTCCTGGCGCCGCTGCTCTGCGGGGCGACCCTGATCGTGGACGAGGGCGGCCTCGACACCCGGCGGTGGTACGGGATCCTGGAGGAGGAGGCCGTCCAGTGCTGGCTCACGGCGCCGACGGCGCTACGCATACTGCGCCACGAGGGGGGCGAGGCGCTCGCCGAGCGCGACCTGTCGGCGCTGGCGCGCATCTTCAGCACCGGCGAGCCGCTGGAGCCGGCGCTGACGGAGTGGGCGCAGGCCCATATCGGGCTGCCGGTCCGCGACGCGTGGTGGCAATCCGAGACGGGGGCCATCATGACCGCCCAGTACGGCGAGGCGCCGGTCACGCCGGGGCGCATGGGGCGGCCGGTCTCCGGGATCGAGCTGATCCTCGCCTCCGTCGGCGAGGACGGTGTCGAGCCCATCACCAGCGCCGGCGTGACCGGCGAGATCCTCCTGCGCCGCGGGTGGCCGTCGATGTTCCGCTCCTACCTCGGGGCCCCGGAGCGCTACCGCGCCGCCTTCATCGGGGACTGGTACCGCTCGGGGGACCTGGCCCAGTGGGACGAGAGCCACGAGCTGCGCTTCATCGGCCGCGCCGACGACGTCATCAAGACCGCCGGCCACATGGTCGGGCCGGCCGAGGTAGAGGCGGTGCTCAACCACCACCCGCAGGTGGCCGAGTGCGGGGTCAGCGGGGTCCCGGATCCGGTCGCCGGCGCCCTGGTCGCGGCGTGGGTGGTGCCGCGCCGGGCGCCGGAGGCGCCGGAGCAGCTGCGGCACGAGCTCTTGGCCCACGCCCGGCAGCGCCTCGGCAGCGCCGTCGCCCCGCGGCAGATCCACTTCGTCGACGAGCTGCCCAAGACGCCCAGCGGCAAGATCCTGCGCCGGCAGCTGGCTACCTGAGCATGCGCCGCAGCGCCCGGCCGGCGGCCTTGCCGGTGTCGTAGCCGCTCACCCGCTGCCCGCCGCGCTGGCGCCGCAGCTGCTCGGCGCCCTGCGCCAGCCGCGCTGCCCGCCTCGCCCAGGGCACGAGCCTCAGCCAGTTCACGATCATCCTCCCTGTCCATCGCCCTCGACGGAGTCTACCCCATCGGCGCCACCGCTTGAAGGCGCCCGGCCCAGGCCCGAGGCCTCCCGAGGGGCACTGGCGCTACGGCCGCGCTTGCCGCTAGGCTGGCGAGCCGACTAGCCACTTGCACAGGAGAGGCCGCCTTGCCCCGAGCGCAGCACCCCACCCTGGCCCGGCTCATCGCCGCGCTCGCCGCCCTCTTGCCGGCCCTCGCCGGCGCCCAGGAGGAGCCCGCCCCACCGAGCCGCAGCCTCGCCGAGGCGACGCGGGGATGGGCGCAGGCCCTCGGGGAGAAGGGCGATCAGCTCATGGCCAGCCTCGGTGGCGTGGAGGCCGACGAGCTCGTGCCGCAGCTCCTGGCCTGGGGTAGGGAGATGAGCGATCTCGGCCTGATCATCGCTATCAGCGTCGGGCTCCTGGTCCTGCTCCGCCCGCTGGCGCGGCCGGCCTTCAACCGCATCGAGGGCTGGGCCCAGCGCGGCGATGCGCGCCTGCGCTCGGCCCGGCGCACCGTCGGGGTGATGGGCGCCGCAGGGGCTGACCTGGCCGTCCTGGCCATCGCCTGGCTCGCCGGCTACGCCATCGCCCTGGGCCTGCTCGGCGAGACCGGTAGCGTCGAGCCCCGCCAGTCGCTGTTCCTCAACGCCTTCTTCATGGTCGAGGGCCTCAAGGCCGGGCTACGCATCTTCTTCGCCCCGCGGAATCCGCAGCTGCGCCTGGTCCCCAGCGACGACCGGCGGGCGCTGTACTGGAACGGGCGCCTGGCACGGATGGCCGGGCTCATCGGCTACGGGCTGCTGTTCCTCGCGCCGCTGATCACCCTCACCGGCTCGCCCGCCCTCGGCCGCGCCACCGTGGTGGGCGTCATGGTGCTGGCATTCCTCTACGCCCTCTTCCTGGCCATGCACAACCGCAAGCAGGTGCGGCAGCGCCTGCAGGCAGCGGCGGCCGCCGCCGAGCAGCTCTTCGCGCGCAAGCTGCTCACCGCCATGGCCTGGACCTGGCACTGGATCGTGATCCTCTACTTCGGCACCCTAACCTTGGCCACCATCGTCCAGCCCGAGACGGCCCTCGCCTTCATGGGGCAGGCCACCCTGCAGACCGCCGTCGCCGTCGGCGCTGGCGTCTTCCTGGTCATCACCCTCGACCAGGCCACCGCGCGGCGCATCCAGCTGAGTGAGACCCGGCGGCGCCACTTCCCTCAGCTCGAGCAGCGCCTCAACGCCTACGTCCCCATCCTCCTGAAGGTGCTGCGCGCCGGGATCATCGTCGTCGTCATCGCCATGCTGCTCGACGCCTGGCGGCTCCTCGACTTCACCGGCTGGCTCACCTCCGCCGCAGGCGCGAGCACCCTGGGCATGCTCCTGTCTGTAGCCCTCGTGCTCCTCGCCGCCCTGGGCGCCTGGCTGCTCGCCACCAGCTATATCGAGCACCGCCTAAACCCCGATGCCGGCCGCGGCCACCCCTCGGCCCGCGAGCAGACGCTGCTGAGCCTGTTCCGCAACGCCCTGGCGATCACCCTGCTCACCCTGACAGCGATGATCGTGCTCGCCGAGCTCGGCATCAACATCGGGCCGCTCATCGCCGGCGCCGGTGTCCTCGGCCTGGCCATCGGCTTCGGCGCCCAGAAGCTCGTCCAGGACATCATCACCGGCGTCTTCATCCAGCTGGAGAACGCCATCGACGTCGGGGACATCATCACCGCCGCCGGGATCACCGGCACCGTGGAGAAGCTCACCATCCGCTCGGTGAACCTCCGGGACCTGTCCGGGACCTACCACTTCATCCCCTTCTCATCGGTGGACAGCGTCTCCAACTTCACCCGCCACTTCGCCTACCACGTGGGCAGCTACGGGGTCGCCTACCGCGAGGACGTGGATCAGGTCAGCCGGGAGCTGGAGGCCGCCTACGAGGACCTGAAGGCGCACCCGGATCCGGAGATCCGCCACGCCATCTACAAGGACTTCGCGGTGGACGGCGTCGCCAGCCTGGGGGAGAGCTCGGTGGATATCCGGGTCCGCATCCAGACGGCCCCGGGGATGCAGTGGGCGGTGGGCCGGGCGTACAACGCCCTCGTCAAGAAGCGCCTGGACGCCGCCGGGATCGAGATCCCCTTCCCCCACCGCACCCTCTACTTCGGGCAGGACCAGCAGGGGCAGGCGCCGCCGCTACGGCTCCAGCAGGACAGCTCGGCCTCCGCTGGGCCACGGCTCGACGGTGATAGCGCGTCCGCTAGGGGGCCATCAGCTGGCGGGGGGACCGCCAGCGGAGCGGCCGGCACCCAGCCGGGCTACGACGGCCCCGGCGAGGACGCCTGACGGGGCCAGGCAACGCCCCGCGGGCCGCCCGGCGCACGCCGCTAGGCCCGACGCAGACGAGGCCTGCCCCTCGCGGGGCAGGCCTCGCTGCCGCAGGGTGGACGGGCTATCGGCCTCAGGCCGAGCCCTGGTAGTCGTCCGGGTGCTCGCCGATGACCAGCGTCTGCCCGTCGCTGTGGTGGGGCGGTATCTCCAGGTTCCGCGGCGCCGGCTGCCCCTTGTAGACGCGGCCGGAGATGTCGTAGCGGGCGCCGTGGCAGGGGCAGAAGAAGCCGCCGAGCCAGTTCTCGTCGAAGTCCTTGGGCTCGATCTCCGGATAGTAGGTGGGGATGCAGCCCAGGTGGGTGCAGATCGGGATCACGACGAAGACGCTGGGCTCCACCGAGCGGTACTTGTTGTCGCAGTAGGACGGCTGCTGGTCCACCTCGGAGTCCGGGTCCCGCAGGCGCCCGACGTCCTGATCCAGCGCCTCCAGGTGCTCTTCCGTGCGATTGATCACCCAGATGGGGCTGCCCTTCCACTTGAACTCCAGCCGCTGGCCGGGCTCCATCTTGCCGATATCCACCTCGATAGGCGCCCCGCGGGCCTGCGCCTCCACGCTCGGGCGCAGGAAGCCTAGGAACGGGACCGCGGCGAACACCACGCCAGCGCCCCCGACCACGGTCGCCGCGCCGGTCAGGAACCGCCGCCGGCCGTGATCCAGCTCATCCGGTGCCTCGTCCGTCATGTGGACCCCCTATTGCTCATCGATCTATTCGTGTAACGATATCTTCGGTTACGGCATAACGTAAAGATTGCCGCGCCGCGTGTCATGCGCGATGCCCTGCCCTGAGGATGGCCGCTCGCCGCAGCCGCACACGACCCTACCTCCAGGCAGCCCAGCGGGGTTGTCAGCACACCCCACCGCGGTAGGCTGAACCATACTATACCTAGGCACAGGGACAAGGGAGGGCGCCATGCGGATCTTGATCACGGGGGGCAGCGGCTTCGTCGGCCAGAGGCTCTGCGCGCACCTCCACGAGCGAGGCCACGAGCTGCTGGTCGTATCCCGCTCCCCCGAGCGGGCCCGAGGGGTGCTGCCGCCCGGCACCGAGGTGCGCCCTGAGGTCCAGGCCTTCGCCGAGCACCAGCCGGAGGCCATCGTGAACCTCGCCGGCGACTCCATCGCTGAGGGGCGCTGGACGGCGGCGAAGAAGCAGCGCCTGCTCAACTCCCGGCTGCAGACCACGCAGGCGGTGGTGGCGCTGTGCGGCCAGCTCGAGCGGCCGCCTCGGGTGCTCGTCTCCGCCTCGGCCATGGGCTACTACGGGGACCAGGGCGACCGCGAGGTCACCGAGGACACCCCGCCCAACCCCGAGTTCGTCCACGAGCTCTGCGCCCGCTGGGAGGCAGCGGCGCGCGAGGCGGAGGCCTACGGCGTCCGGGTCGCGCTGCCACGCATCGGCCTGGTCCTCGACCGTGACGGCGGGACCCTCGCCAAGCTGCTCACCCCCTTCCGCCTCGGCCTCGGCGGGCCGCTAGGCAGCGGCCGGCAGTACATGCCCTGGATCCACCGCAGCGACCTGGTGCAGGCCATCCGCTTCCTGCTCGAGCGGGAGGACCTCGCCGGACCGTTCAATGCCGCCGCCCCGGAGCCGGTGACCAACGCCGAGTTCACGCGGGCGCTGGCCCGCCACCTGAACCGGCCAGCCATCCTGCCGGCCCCGGCTCCGGTACTGCGGCTCGTCTTCGGCGAGATGGCCCGGATCCTGCTGACCGGGGCCAAGATGCGCCCCCGGCGCCTCCAGGAGGCCGGCTTCACCTTCACCTACCCGACCCTCGACGAGGCCCTCAGCGACATCCTGGGACGCCGCTGAGGCCACCTGGGGCGGCTGCTAGCCTGCCGGGGGAGGCGCGATCGAGCAGGAGCCGATGCAGGACCAGGCAGGGGAGCCACGGTACAGCGGCGCCACCCCGGCGGAGGCGTCACCCCCGTGCCGGACCGCGGAGGCGGCCGCCGCCCTGCGGCTCTGGCACACGGTGGCCGATGCGGAGCCGGCCATCTTCGACGACCGGGCCGTGCACCCGCTGCTGGGGCCTGGCACGCGCCGGATGCTGGCCCTGGTGCCCGGCAGCGCCTGGGGCCTGCGGGCGCTGGAGGGCATGCAGCCGGAGCTCGCCGGGCTGCGCGGCCAGGTGGTCGTCCGCGCCCGTTTCGCCGAGGATGCCCTGGATCGCGCCGTGGCCGGCGGCTGCCGGCAGCTGCTCATCCTCGGCGCCGGCCTGGACACCACGGGCCTGCGCCGTCCCGAGCTGCTCCGCAGCGCCACGCTCACGGAGGTGGACCAGCCCACGATGCAGGCCTGGAAGCGCGCCCACCTGCCGCCGGCCACCGCCCAGCGCACCCGGTTCGTGCCGGTGGAGCTCCAGAGCGAGCGCCTCGACGAGCGCCTGCGCGCGGCCGGCGTATCCGATACGGCCCCGCTGCTCGCCACCTGGCTCGGCTGCACCTACTACCTGCCCCCGCCGGCCATCCAGGCCACCCTGGCCGCGCTCGGGCGCGTAGCCGCCCCGGGCAGCGAGATCGCGCTCGACTACTGGCTGCCCACGGAGCGGCTGCAGTGGCGCCCCCGGGCCTTCCTGCAGGGCGTGCAACTGGCCCTGGCCTCCCAGCAGGATCCGCTGCTCGGGCTGATGACGCCGGACGACCTGGCCCGCTACGCCGACGAGGCGGGCTGGCGCGTGGCAGAGGACATGAGCCCCGCGCAGCTGCACGCGCGCTGGCTCAGCGGGCGGCGGGACTCGCTGAGCATCCCGGCCTTCAGCCGGTGCGCGCGCCTGGTGCGGGCGCCGTCGTAGCGGCACGGCCGCGCGAGCGCACCGACAGGCGTGCGTCCTCGGCAGCGGCCGCCTCCCCGGCCATCCTTGCCCACGCAGCCGGTTCAGGCCTCGCTGGCCACGACCCGGTCCCGCCCGCCGCTCTTGGCCGCGTAGAGGGCATCGTCCGCCGCCCGCAAGAGCCCCTCCAGCCCCTCCACCCCGGTGCCCATCCCGGCGACCCCGATGCTGACGGTGACCCGGAGCCGGTGCCCGTCGTCATCGTCGACAGCCATCGCCGCCACCCGCCCGCGGATCCGCTCCGCCAGCTGCAGGCCCCCCTGCGGAGTGGTCTCCGGGAGCAAGACGCCGAACTCCTCGCCGCCGAGCCGGCCCAGGACATCGCAGTCGCGCACCTCACCGCTCAGGAGCCCCGCCAGGCGGACGAGGACCCGATCCCCGGCCGCATGGCCGCCGGCATCGTTGACCTGCTTGAAGTAGTCCACGTCGATGAAGAGCGCCGACAGCGGCCGCCCGTAGCGCACCGAGCGGGCGACCGCCTCCTCGGCGGCCTCCATGAACCCCCGCCGGTTCTGCAGGCCGGTGAGCTCGTCGTGGTAGCTGAGGTAGAGGACCTCCGCCTCCTGCTCCCGGCGCTTGCGCAGGCTCAGGCTCCAGCTGCGCAGGGCCATATACCAGCAGAACAGCATCACGACCGAGATGGCGGCGACGGCCTGCACCGTGGAGCGGGTGAGGCGCTGCTGCACGGCGAGCCGGCTGCGGACGTCGTCGCGGAGCAGGTGGCTGAGCTCCTGGGCGCCGCTACGCAGCGCCTTGCGGTTGCGCACATGCGGCCAGCCATCGAGGATCGCCTCGGCCTCCTCGGTCCGCCCCTGGGTGAGGGCCTGGAAGATATCGCGGTAGAGGCCCTCGGCCTGCTCCAGGCGCTCGCGCAGGGTGCCCAACGTCTCCACGACCGCTGCTTCCGACGCCAGCTCGTCGAGCCGCGCCAGGCTGCGGCGGGCCGCCCGCTGGTGGGTCTGGTGGCGCTGCTGCCAATTCAGGTCGCCGGTCGAGGCGGCGAGCATCGCCGAGGTCTGGAGCCCCTGGATGTGGAAGAGCAGCTCGCCGGCGATGTGCTCCAGCTCGATTTGGGTCGTCTCGAAGCGCGCCAGGGTGCGCTGGGTATGGAGCAGGCTGCCGACCAGGAGGAGGAGCAGGAGGGCGCTGATCGCGAAGGAGATCAGGAGCCAGTGGTTCCGGGACTCGGCGATCGACTGCTCGCGCCCCGCCATCACGGCCGGCTCACTCCCCCAGCCACCGGGCCACCTCCGCCTCATGGTCGCCCATCCAGGCCCGCGCCGCCTCGCTGGGCGAGGTATCCGGCGCCTGGATGCGCAGCATCAGCGCCTCCATGTCCGCCACCTCCCAGGAGAAGCGCTCAAGGAAGGCGTGGACGCGCGGCCGGTCCGCGGCCAACCCCTCCCGGGCCAGGGTATGGATCCGCTCCGTCTCCGCGAAGCCGTCACGGGGATCTACCAGATACTTCAAGTCCCACTTGGCGAACTTCCAGTGGGGCGTCCAAGCGGTCACAACCACCCAGCGCCGCTCCTCGATGGCCCGGCTGAGGACGGTGGTCATGGTGGTGTCGCTGCCGGAGACGAGCTGGAAGTCCTCCGCCAGGCCGTACGTCTCCATGACCGCCCGGGTCTGCCGCATGATCCCGGCCTCCGGATCGATGCCGATGATCTTGCCGTCGAAGGCCTCGCGGTGCTCGGCGAGCTCACCGATGCGGTCGATGGGAACGTAGTCGGGCACCGCCAGGCCGATGCGGGTCCCCACGAGGTGGGGGCCGAGGATCTCCAGCTCGTCGCCGTAGGCCTCTCTCTGACCCTGTTGCAGGCTGGGCAGCCAGGCGGCCAGGCTGGCGTCCACGTCGCCGGAGGCGACCGCCTCCCACAGCGCCGGCAGCGGCACGGAGACCAGCTCCACGGGCAGGTCGAGCCGCTCCTCGATCACCGCCTTGGCCAGGTGGGCGCTGGCTATCTCGGAGTCCCACGGTACGTAGGCGATCCGCACCGGCTCCGGCTCACCGCCCCCATCCGCGCGCTCGGTCGGCTCCTCCCCCTTGGAGCAGCCGGCTAGCAGGGCCACCGCCACCAGGCCGACAAGGGCGCTCCAACCCCGCATACGCGCTCCCTCCAGCAGACCTTACCAGCGGACCTCCGCCAGCCCAGGACGCGTCCTCGCGGGGCATGGACGAAGGGGCGACAGCGCGCCAGGATCGACGCGCAGCACCTTCAGGATAACCTATGTGTTGGGCATACCGGTGAGCCGGGGCCCGGCGGCCGTGCGGTCCCTACCGCTCAGCCCGTCATCGCCAGGTAGGTGAACACCGCTAGCGCACCCCAGCCGGCGATGGGCACCGCAGCGGCGTAGCGGCCGAGGATGGCGAACGGCACCCCGACCAGCGCCCCGGCCAGGGCGGAGAGCAGGAAGAATGCGATGCCGGTGGCCAGCATCTGGCCGATCATCTCCCCGTCCACGGCGGCCCGCCAGCCATCGGCGAGGGCCTGCCCCCCGGCGCCTTGCAGCTGCGGCGCCAGCTCCTGCGCCCAGACGAGCCAGGCGCCGGCGGCGAGGCTCGCAACCAGCAGCAGGACCCATACGATCGGCTTCCAGAGTCCCATCGATCCTCTCTCCTCTGTTGGGTGTGCACCTGTTGGGTGTGCACCGAGAGGATGCCATCCATGGCGGCGATCATCAGCGCCGAGCGCCGGCAAGGGCGCCCTGCGGGCGCATGGCTGCCTCCCCGAGGGGGTGCGTCGGGGCCGGCGCACCGCACGGCTCGGGGCTACGTAGGCGGGACTGAGGGAGGGGGCGCCGGCGATCCGCAGGCCACGCGCTCACTGGCAGCGCCCGGCGCGCGGCTGCGCGCGCCTTGCGGCCCGCAGGGCGCTGATCTGGCGAGACTGGCGGAGAGGGAGGGATTCGAACCCCCGGGGGGCGGTTGCCCCCACCCGATTTCAAGTCGGGTGCTTTCGACCACTCAGCCACCTCTCCTGGGATCCTCGGGCCGGTGGCGCTGTCGGCATACGCCCTGGCAGCGCCCGTTGCCGCCTACGCAGCGCCTGCACGCCGCTGCTCGGCATCCCCGCTGCACCAAGTGGGGCCGGCCTGACTGCTAAGGTAGCAGGAGGAGGCTGGGCAAGGCCATGCCGAGCGGGCCCGGCGCCGCCATCGCCAGGGACGGCCGCTACGCGGCCCCGCTGGCAGGCCCGCCCTCGTGGCGGGCAGCGGCACGGACCGCATCCTGGACCAGGCGCGGGCCACGGTAGATCAGCCCGGTGTACAGCTGCACCAGGTCCGCGCCGAGCGCCAGCCGCCGCGACACGTCCTCGCCGCTGTGGATCCCGCCGGCGGCGATCACGGCCACCTCCCCGCCGCAGCGCTGCGCCACCCGCTCCAGCACCTGCTCGGCCCGCTCGCGCAGCGGGGCGCCGCTGAGGCCGCCGGGCTCATCGGCGTGCCGCGCGCCGGCCACCTCGGCACGCCCGAGGGTGGTGTTGGTGGCGATGACGCCATCGACCCCCTCCGCCAGCAGGATCTCCAGGGTGGCGTCGAGCTCGCCCGGCTCCCAGTCCGGGGCGATCTTCACCACCAGCGGCACCCGCCTCCCGTGGGCCTCGGCCAGCCGCTGACGCGTCTCGTTGAGCCGGCGCAGCAGGCGGCGCAGGGCCTCCTCGTGCTGCAGATCGCGCAGCCCCGGCGTATTCGGCGAGGAGAGGTTCACGGCGACGTAGTCCGCCACCGGGTAGACGGCGCCCAGGGCCTGGGCGTAGTCCGCCTCGGCCCGCTCCGCCGGTGTATCGCGGTTCTTGCCGATATTGACGCCTACCACGCCCCGGTAGGCGGAGCCGGCGACCCGCTGGGCTAGGGCCTCGGCGCCCTCGTTGTTGAAGCCCATGCGGTTGATCAGCGCCTCGTGCGCCGGCAGCCGGAAGACCCGCGGCTGCGGATTCCCCGGCTGCCCGCGCGGCGTCACCGTCCCCAGCTCCAGGAAGCCGAAGCCGAGGGCCTCGAGCACCTCCGGGTACTCGCCGTCCTTGTCGAACCCGGCCGCCAGGCCGACCGGGTTGGGGAAGTCGATCCCCATGACCCGTCGCGGCACCGCCGGCAGGCTCTGCACGCCGGAGACGCGCCCGAGGCGCAGCCCCCACCGGGCGAGCCAAAGGCTCACGCGGTGGGCCTGCTCGGGCTCCAGGCGGAACAACAGGGGGCGGATCCAGCGATACATGGCGCTCCTTGCAGCGGCTTGGGAGACATCGACCGAGGTGACCGGGCTATCCTACACTGCGCTCATCGCCCTGTCTGGGTGCCGACCGCGGTAGGAGCGTCGAGCCATGCCCTGTCACGCCCGCTACCTGGCGCTCACGACCCTGCTGCTGGCCGCCCCGGTCACCGCCGCCGAGAACTTCGAGGAGTGCGTCGCCGGCCTGCGCGCCGAGCTCGAGGCGCAGGGACGGGAGCCGGAGGTCGTCGCCGAGGCCCTCGACGAGGTGGAACGGATCGATCGGGTCGTCGAGCTCGATCGCGAGCAGCCGGAGTTCGTGCAGACGTTCTGGGCGTACCTCGACGCCCGGGTGACCGAGGAGCGCATCGCCCGGGGGCGCGCCATGATGGCGGAGCACAGCCGGCTGCTCTGGCGGCTCTACGACGCCTACGGGGTCAGCCCCCGCTACCTCCTGGCCCTGTGGGGGATGGAGACCCACTACGGGCGCTACACCGGCGACACCCCCGTCATCGACGCCATGGCCACCCTGGCCTGCGACGGCCGGCGCGAGGCCTTCTTCCTCGAGGAGCTCAACGCCACGCTGGCCCTGCTGGAGAGCGGCCGCCTCGAGGGCAGCGAGCTGCGCGGCTCCTGGGCGGGGGCCATGGGGCACACGCAGTTCATGCCCACCACGCTGCGCGAGCACGCGGTGGACTACGACGGCTCCGGCAGCGTCGACCTGCGCAGCAGCGTCCCCGACGCCCTCGCCTCGGCGGCCAGCTACCTGGACGAGCTGGGCTGGGACCCCGACGTCCGCTGGGGCCGAGAGGTGCAGCTCACCGAGGGCTTCGGCTACGAGCACCTGGGCCTGGAGGACCCGCAGCCCCTGGCGAGGTGGCAGCGCCTCGGGGTGCGCCGCGCCGACGGCAACGCCCTGCCCGCCGCCGACCTGGAGGCGGCGCTGCTGCTCCCCATGGGCCGCCACGGCCCCGCCTTCCTGGTCTACGACAACTTCCGCAGGCTCCTGCGCTGGAACCACTCGATCTCCTACGCCCTCGCCGTCGGGGTGCTCGCCGACCGGATCGACGGCCAGCCGCCCCTGCGCGCCGAGCCGCCCGATGATCCCCCGCCGCGCCGGACGGCCCTCAAGGCGGGCCAGGAGGCGCTGGCGGCCCTCGGCTACGAGCCCGGCCCCGTCGACGGCCTGCTAGGGCCGGCCACGCGCGCCGCCGTCCGCGCCTACCAGCAGGACCACGGCCTGCCCGCGGACGGCTACCCGGACCGATCGCTCCTGGAGCGGTTGCGCGAGGAGGCGGAGTAGCGGCCGCGGGCGGGTCAGGCCTCGCTGGCCCCGCCGCCGTCCCCCTCGACGAGGGAACGCAGGTAGGCGGTGATATCCGACGACTCGTAGAGCCACCGCCCCGCGCCGCCGTCGGGGATGTAGAGGCACGGGACCATGCGGCTGCCGCCCTGCTCGACCAGCTCCCGGGCAGCCGCGGCGTCCTGCTCGATATCCCGGCGCTCCAGCTCGATCCCGAGGCTGCGCAGGGTCGCCTCCACCCGCATGCAGAAGGGGCACCACGGCTTCTCGTAGAGGACCAGCCCCGCCACGGCAGGCCCTGAGCGGCCCTGCCCCTGGGGATCCAGGCCCTCCGGCCCTGTATCGCTCTCGTCGCTCATCACGGCCCACCCTGGCGATGCCTGTAGCAGATATACCTTGTCATCGAAACGCAAAACCGCGCGGGAGGCAACTCTGCTAGGGTTGAGAGACTATGGATGAACAGATCAACCTCAAGCAGCCCGAGCTCTACAACAACCGCCTCCTGAGCCTCCTGGCCTTCAACCGGCGCGTGCTGGAGCAGGCCAAGGACCCCGAGATCCCCCTGCTCGAGCGGCTGAAGTTCCTGTGCATCCTCAGCACCAACATGGACGAGTTCTTCGAGATCCGCCTCGCCGGCATCAAGCAGCGGGCGGAGCTCGGCTCAGTGCAGACCGAGGCCGACGGCCGCAGCCCCCAGGAGGTGCTGCGGGTGAACAGCGCCGCGGCCCACGAGATCGTCCACGAGCAGTACCAGGTGCTCAACGAGCAGCTCATCCCGGCGCTCGAGGCGGAGTCCATCCGCTTCCTGCGGCGCCAGGCGTGGACGGAGTCGCAGCGCGACTGGCTGCGCCACTACTTCGAGACGGAGCTGCTGCCGACCCTCAGCCCGCTGGGGCTGGACCCGGCGCACCCGTTCCCCAAGGTGCTCAACAAGAGCCTCAACTTCATCGTCTCCCTCGAGGGCAAGGACGCCTTCGGCCGCAACTCCGGCTACGCCGTCGTACAGGCGCCGCGCGCCCTCCCCCGGATCATCCAGATGCCGGCGGAGGCGCTTGAGGAGGCCGGCCCCTACGACTTCGTCTTCCTCTCCTCGATCATCCACGCCTTCGTCGAGGACCTCTTCCCGGGCATGGCGGTGCGCGGCTGCTACCAGTTCCGGGTCACCCGCAACGGCGACCTGTTCGTCGACGAGGAGGAGGTCGACGACCTGATGCGGGCCCTGGAGGGGGAGCTGCCCCAGCGGCGCTACGGGCAGGCCGTCCGCCTAGAGGTGGCCGCCAACTGCCCGGACGACATGGCCGACTTCCTGCTCGACGAGTTCGAGCTCGGCCGCGAGGACCTCTACCAGGTGGACGGCCCGGTCAACCTCAACCGCCTGATGGCCGTCTACGACCTGGTCGACCGGACGGACCTCAAGTACCCCTCCTTCACGCCGGGGCTGCCGCCAGCGCTGACCACCGGCGCAGACCTGTTCAAGGCGATCCGGGGGCAGGACATCCTCCTCCACCACCCCTTCCAGTCCTTCCTGCCGGTGATCGACCTCGTCCGGCAGGCCGCGCAGGACCCCAACGTCCTCGCCATCAAGCAGACCCTCTACCGCACCGATCCGGACTCGGCCATCGTCGAGAACCTCGTCGAGGCCGCCCGCGCCGGCAAGGAGGTGACGGTGGTGGTGGAGCTCCGGGCGCGCTTCGACGAGCAGGACAACATCCGCCTCGCCAGCCAGCTCCAGGAGGCGGGGGCCCACGTCGTCTACGGCGTGGTGGGCTACAAGACGCACACCAAGATGATCCTCATCGTCCGCCGCGAGGCCGGGCGGCTGCGCAACTACGTCCACCTCGGCACCGGCAACTACCACTCGCGCACGGCGCGGCTGTACACCGACTACGGCCTGCTCACCGCCGACCCGCGCATCGGCGAGGACGTGCGCAACATCTTCCTGCAGCTGACCAGCCTCGGCCAGTTCAAGGACCTGCACCGGCTGCTCCAGGCCCCCTTCACCCTCCACGAGGCGGTCCTCACGCGCATCGAGCGCGAGGCGAAGCACGCCGCGGCCGGCCGCGGCGGCCGGATCATCGCCAAGGTCAACTCCCTGACCGAGCCGCGCACCATCCAGGCCCTCTACCGGGCCTCCATGGCCGGCGTCGAGATCGACCTCATCGTCCGCGGCATGTGCGTCCTGCGCCCCGGCCTGCCCGGGGTCTCGGAGAACATCCGGGTGCGCTCGATCATCGGCCGCTTCCTGGAGCACACCCGCGTGTTCTACTTCGACAACGCCGGCTCGCCGGACGTCTACTGCGCGAGCGCCGACTGGATGGACCGCAACTTCTTCCGGCGGGTGGAGACCGCCTTCCCCGTCGACGATCCGGAGGCGCGGCGACGGATCCTCAAGGACCTGGAGTACTACCTGATGGATACCCGGCAGGCGTGGCTGCTGCAGCCGGACGGCAGCTACGTCCGGGCCGCGCCGCAGGACGGCGACGCCCCCTTCAGCGCGCAGCAGGCGCTACTGGGACGCCTGGCGGAGGATACCTAGCCGCCTCTCGCCGGGCGCGAGGCCCTAGCCGAGCCGGCGCGGCGGCAGGCGCTCAGCCGCCCCCTCCTCGGCAAGCTCCAGGCGGACCTTGGCACGCTCCAGGTAGCGCTGCTCCTGGCGCAGGTCGGCGTGGAGCAGCGGGCTCGCGCCCAGGCACCCGGCCGGGAAGCGCAGCCGCAACCCGCCATCCAGCGGCTCCAGGCTCGGCTCCACCACGGCCCTGTCATCCCGGCCCCGGTGGAGCAGCACGGCCAGGCGCAGCACGACGGCGAGCCGCTTGCCCGTCTCCTGCCAGCGCTTGGGCAGCGCCTTGAGCGGCCCGCGGGCGAGCTTGCGGCGGTGGACGCGCACCAGGAACGCCAGCAGCTGCTGCTCGTGCCGGGAGAAGCCGGCCAGGTCGGCGTTGCGCAGGATGTAGGCGCCGTGCTTGTGGTACTGCGCGTGGGAG
>Ga0207714_1001343_pt1 | contig 15812 bp, 17 predicted proteins | sample PonA232FremontCA_2_FD_187270 | JGI IMG/M metagenome (GOLD analysis project Ga0207714, IMG submission 187270) | Marine sediment microbial community from Fremont, CA, USA - Pond A23 Sediment 2 (SPAdes) | ecosystem: Environmental > Aquatic > Marine > Unclassified | place: USA: Fremont, California... | reverse complement strand
GACCGCCATCGCCGCAGCTGCCGTGTCCTCCTCGAACGCCGTCGTCACCGCCGAGACGGAATCCGATTCGATGAGCCGGTCACCGTTGACGACAAGCAGTGGACCGGAGACGGTGTCCGCGGCCTGGAGCAGCGCGTGGCCGCTCCCGAGCTGTTTGTGCTGGACGACGTAGTCGATATCGACACCCCGGTACGTGGAGCCGAAATGATCCTGGACGCGGTTGCGCCGGTAGCCGACGACGAGTACCAATCGTTCCATCCCTGCCTCGATCAACGAATCGAGGACGTGTTCGAGTATCGGGCGGTTCGCGGCGGGTAGCATCGGCTTGGGCCTGTTCCGTGTCAGTGGCCGGAGTCGAGTGCCTTCGCCAGCCGCGAGGATAACCGCTGTCCGAACGCTCATACCGTCTGGTACGTGGCTGGCTGTTTGTACCTTTGGGAGCGGGCAGTACTTCCACCCGGCAGTGGGTGGATGATAACTGTCCCGGCACTGAAAGCCACGAAATAACAAGATTATACTACTAGTACCGCGATGATTTACTAGATGACAGTCGTCAGTGTTTCCATGCCGGACGAGTTACTGGAGCGTCTGGATGCCTTCGCGGACGAACACGGCTACACGGGTCGGAGCGAGGTCGTTCGGGAGGCGTCCCGGAACCTGCTCACGGAGTTTCAGGACAAACAGCTCGAACAGCGGGAACTGATGGGGATCGTAACGGTCCTGTTCGATTACGAGTCGACGGACGTCGAACACAGGATGATGCACCTCAGGCACGATTACGAACAGCTCGTAATCTCGCACGTACACAACCACGTCGGCGACCACTACTGTATGGAGCTTTTCATCCTCGAGGGGGATCTGGAGGATATTTCGACGTTCGTCGGCAAGATCCGGGCGACACAAGATACGCTCTCGATCGATTACTCCGTGATGCCGGTCGATCGGATAGACAGCGTCGTATGACTGTCGTCGTCCCGTTCGACGGCTCGGAGCTGTCGGTGGCGGCACTCGAACGCGGCCGGGAACTCGCGGAGCGTTTCGGCCCTGCGCTCCAGGTCGTCACGGTCATTCCCAACGGGAACGTCAAGTACGCACGGGAGCGCGGGTGGCTCGACGCCGGCGAGGAGTTCGATCCCGAACGGGTCGTGAGCGAACTCGCCCGGACCGTCGAGGCGGTCGCTCCCGACGCCGACTTCGAGTACCGTGTCGTGGGGCGGTACGCACAGCCTGGCACGATCGCGAGCAGGATCCGCCAGTTTACCAAGGAAGTCGAGGCGGAGATCGTCGTGCTGGGAAGTGACAACGCCGGCCGGATCGTAACCAACGTCAGCAGTGTCGCGGGACCGGTCGCCTCCAGCGCCGACTACGACCTCCACATCGTACGGCAGACCCGAAGCTAACAAGTTCGCACGGCACCCACACACAGCCGAAAGCGATTCATGACAGAAACTGTACGCTCGCGCCCACGGCTCCGGGCAAGACTACCGACGACACGACCGGCGCTCGCCGTCCTCGCAGGCGACCTGCTCGTCCTGTTCGCGTTCGTCGCGATCGGACAGTACAGCCACCAGTACCTGTTCTGGGAGGCCCCCGTTCGGACCGTGCTGGTACTGACACCGTTCCTGATCGGGTGGTTGCTGGTCGCCCCGGTGGCTGGACTGTTCAACACCGGAACGCTGCGAAGCTATCGACGGACACTGTCGTTCCTGATCCCTGCCTGGGTTGGGGCAGCGCTGCTCGGGAGCGGACTCCGGGGGAGTGCACTGTTCCCCGGCGGTGCACCGGCCGTGTTCGTCTTCGTGCAGGTCGGCGTCGGACTACTCTTTTTCGTCCCGTGGCGACTGGTGGCAACGTGGCTACACCGGCGATCCTACTCGTCGTAGTACTCCTCCTCGATGAACTCGTGGGCGTCCTCGAGTATCTCGCGTGGACCGTCCTGCGTGATCGTGTTGATCGCCTGGTCGTAATCGCGCCACTGATGGTCGCGGTGTTCGTTCGAGAGTTCGGCCGACGCCTCGAACGAGTGTGCGATAAACAGGTGGACAGTCTTGTGGATCGTGTCGCCGCCGGCTTCGAACACGTAGTCGTAATCTTCCCGGAAGCCATCGATGAGCCGGAACTCGCTGATTCCGGCCTCCTCTTTCACTTCGCGAATCGCGGTCTGCTGGAGTTCTTCCTCGCCTTCGACACCACCTTTCGGGAACTCCCAGTCCCCGGGGCGGCTCTTGAGCAGGAGGTACTCCCGGCGGCCACGCGTGTCGCGAAAGAGGATGGCTCCCGCGCTCGTGGCCTCTATCATTACCGTACTGTACTCGGTCCCCCGTTAAGTGAATGTCGGAGCACGCGAAGGGGTCGTGTCAAACAGCCAACTGCCGCCGTCCCGGAACCGAACCGAACCGGTTTAGTCCGGGGAGATGCTCGGTCCGGATATGCCCTTCGTGACCCGGCTGACACTCCAGAGCGGGGACGGCGAGTTGCTCGATTCGGTCGTCTCCGAAATCAAATCCCGGGCCGAGCGCAAGGGGGTCGAACTGAAAGGACCACACCCGAAACCACCGAGCAGACACTCCGTCCCGCAGTACAAGCGGGTCGGCCTCGACGAGACGTTCTCGAGCTGGGATTACACTGTCTACACACGGGTCATCGAGATTATCGACCACAATGAGTTCGCCCGTGAGGTCGCCGAACGGGAGTACCCGTCTCGCATCCACATTACAGCGGATATCGAACAGTTCAACCAGACCGGCGAGAGCTGACGCCGGGAGGCGCACACCCGACAGTTCGGTCAGTTGAACTATATATCTGGAAGCCGTCAGTACAGATATGGCCGCCAACAGCACTGGAGATCACGACGCCACAGGAGAACTCACGGACATCCCAGGCGACCGACCGAGCCGTCCGATCGGTAGACATCTGTCGGATCACCACTGTCGGGTGTTTCTGTTACTGTTGAAACGGGGGGCGGTCGACGACGTGAGCGACCTGCTGTACCGCAGCCAGGAGGAGATCAGGGGGGACCTCCTCGAGAACCACCTGCCGGCACTGGCGGAGGCCGGCTTCATCGAGTGGGACCGCGAAACGGGAACGATCGCGAAAGGGCCCCGGTTCGAGGAGATCAAACCGTTGCTCGCAGAGGTCGAAGCGGACGGCGACGGCCTCCCGGGCGAGTGACGCTGACCAGCACCCCGCTCGACCGGCACCGAACCGGCGTCGGACTCCGCGATCGCCGTGGAAACTAATAGGGAGCCACCCCTCGGAGCCGTATGGACAGCGACAGCGAGTGGCTCCGGTCCCTGCGCCGGGAGCTACACCAGCGCCCGGAGCCCGCCTGGCGGGAGTTTTACACCACTGCACGGATCGTCGAGGAACTCCGATCGATGCCGGTCGACAGTGTGCTCGTCGGCCCGGAGACAGTCGAGGCCGACAGCCGGATGGGTGTCCCCGACGAGTCGGAGCGGGCGGAGTGGCTCGCCCGCGCCAGGGACGCCGACGTCGACGACGAGATACTCGATCAGATCGAGGGCGGGTACACCGGAGCGATCGCCACCCTCGAACGCGGAGCGGGGCCGACAATCGGACTCCGGGTCGACATCGACGGCCTCCCGCAGCGGGAGAGTGACCGTTCGGACCACCGGCCCGCCGCCGAGGGGTTCCGGTCCGAACACGAGGGGTACATGCACGCCTGCGGTCACGACGGACACGTGACGATCGGTCTTGGCGTGTTACAGGCCGTCGCGGACAGTGATTTCGAGGGGACGCTGAAAGTTATCTTCCAGCCGGCAGAGGAACGGATCGGCGGCGGGAAGGCGGTCGCGGAGAGTGGACACCTGGACGACCTCGACGCCCTGATCGCGATCCACCTCGGACTCGACCATCCGACGGGGGAGGTCGTCGCCGGGATCGACGGCTTCCTCGCCGTCGCCCACCTCGACGCCGCGTTCGAGGGTGAACCCGCACACGCCGGTGGCCACCCCGAGGCCGGCCGGAACGCGGTGCAGGCGATGGCCACGGCGGTCCAGAACCTGTACGCGATCCCACGGCACAGCGACGGGCCGACGCGGGTCAACGCCGGCCGCGTCGGCGGTGGAACCGCCTCGAACATCATCGCCGAAGACGCGTTCATCGAGGGCGAAGTCCGCGGCGAGACGACCGAACTGATGGAGTACACCCGAGAGAAGGCCCGCCAGGTGCTCACCTCGGCCGCCGAGATGCACGACTGTGAGGTCCACGTCGAACAGAGCGGCGAGGCGCCGAGTGCCGAAAGCGACGAAGCCGTCGTCGAGGCGGTGTTCGCAGCCGCCGAGGCGTCGCCGCGGGTCGATTCGACCGTCCGCAGGGATACACTCGGCGGGAGCGAGGACGCGACCTACCTCATGAAACGCGTCCAGGAACAGGGCGGCCTCGCGGGCTACGTCGGCATCGGCACCGACCACCCCGGCGGCCACCACACCTCGACGTTCGACGTCGACGAGGAGTCACTGCTGATCGGCGTCGACGTCGTAACCGACGCGGTGTTGCGACTCGCCAGCGGGGAGTGATTCCGGCTGGTGTTGCACAGCTGACCACCGTTTTCATCTACGATAATTAAGCGTCAGAGAGGATACATCGCCCTCAGACTGTAGTTCGGAAAATAAGGCCAAGAATCGACCTGTCCGCTGCTAAGGGAAACAGCGCCCCCTGGCCCCGCAATTATCTTGTGTGATACTGTGAAACCATGGATACATATTAAGTCACTAGTTCCGGAATAAATCTAGTATGAATCGGACAAACCGGCTGTTGTACAGAAGTGCAGTAACGCTGACGCTCTGTTGGATCGGGAGCACTGTCGCCGTCGGGTCGGCGATGGGGTCGCCGCTCCAGTCGGGCGATCCGGACATGTATTTCGCCACGAGCGAACTCGCCCAGGTGATGCTGTCGATCGGTGCAGTCAGTTTCGCGGTGCTGGCCGCACGGATGTACGGTGGTGAGATCGGGAAGGCGATCTACACGGTCAGCGGGGGCGTCGTCCTGTTCAGCACCTGGCAGATGCTGAACGTCGGCTCCGAGTTGCTCCAGTGGCAGCGTCCACCGGCCAGTCTGACGAGTACGATCAACCTGATCGTGACTGTCCTCCTGCTGGCGGGATTCTACATGCTGTACGAGACGGTAAACAGCGCCACCACAGTCTGATATGAGTTACGAACATCTCGCGGGACGGCTGATCGAGACACAGCGGTCGATGCTGGGCGACTCGGCGATCAAAATCGCGCGATCGACCGAGGGGATCACTGTCACAGACGACGGTTCGGTCAAGCGGGTCGACGGCGACAAACGTGCGGTCGTCGGGGAACTGGCCCTGAAGTATACCTCGTTGCTGGGGAAAGCAGCCGAACAGCGACTCCTGGCTGCCGCAAGCGAGTTCGAGGACGAACTCGTCTTACCCGCGCCGCTTGGTGGTCCCGAGACGGTCGCGGCCGACGACCGGGCTCCGGCAGTCGGTTCGGCGAGTGCAGGGAGACCCTCCGACGCGGTATCCGACGGCGGAACCGTCGCGGTCGAGTCGGCGACGGAGACGGGACCGTCCGCTTCCGGGGAGGCGGGCGGAAAAGACGGCGAGGAGATTTCGGTCGAGGAGCCGCTGACGGTCGAGTACACGGTTGCGAGTCCGATCGCGGAACTCGACCCCGGAGTCGATCCCGGGAACGTCTACCTCATGCCGGCCCACGACGGCGGCTGGCAGGTACCAGTCAGCGTCGAGGACGCGGTCGTCGAGGCCGTCGTCGAGGCGACCCGACTGGAGGAGGGCGCTATCGACGCCGTCGGGGAGTACGTCGACAGCCGCCGACTCCTGTCGACGCTGAGCGGCGAGGGGGGACAGACGGTATCGTTCGGGGTCGAGGGGGTTACCGTCACCTTCCACCGGAGCGGATCGCTGGCCGTCCACTGACGAGCGCGGGGTCGGCAACGACCTAGGCGTCGAGTGTCTGCCGGAGAATCTCGGGTGCCGCCGCCAGCGCGTCTTCGAGCGCGTCGCTGTCGGGGCCACCGCCCTGTGCGAAATCCGGCGGGCCGCCGCCGCCCCCACCGACCCGGCTGGCGAGTTCGCCGACAACGTCGCCGGCGTCGATACCGACGCCGTCGGGCACTGCGACGACGAACTGTGCGCCGTCGACACCGGAGCCGATGACCGCGACCTTCCCCTCGTCGACCAGGGCGTTCGCCGTCGCGCGGAGTTCGTCCATATCGCCGTCGAGGCGCTGGATCACCGCCGTCGCCCCATCGAGTTCGACCTCCTCGCCGCCGGCGCCGCCCTGTGCACGCACGTCCGCGAGTTCCTCTTTGAGTTCGTCGATGCGCTTGCCGCGTGCCTTCCACTCGTCGAAAAAGCGCCGGGCCGTCTCCGGTACGTCTTTCGGACTCACGTCGAGGACCTCCGCGGCGTCCCGCAGTGCGTCCTCGGTCGCCTGTGTCGCCTCGATAGCCGCGTCCCCCGCGGCGTATGTCAGCCGGATAACACCGTCCTGGATGCGTTCGGTGCCGAGGATCTTGATCGCGCCGACGTCGCCGGTCCGGGAGACGTGTGTGCCGCCACAGGCCTGGGTGTCCGCCTCGGCGTGGATCAGCCGGATCTGCTCGCCCTCGGGGATCCCCCCCTGGTAGATGTCGAAGCCGTACTTCTCCTCGGCCTTGTTGCGGTCGAGCCACTGCTGGCTGACCGTGGCGTTTTCCATCACCAGTTCGTTCGCCAGCAGTTCGATCTCCCTGACCTGCTCGCGGGTGATCGACTCGTAGTGTTTCACGTCCAGACGGGCGCTGTCTTCGCTCTTCTGGGCGCCGGCCTGCCGGATGTGGTCGCCGAGGATTTGCCGGGCGGCGTGACCGACGAGGTGTGTCGCGGTGTGGTGGCGCATGTGTCGGCGCCGGCGGCGGGAGTCGATCTTGCCGCGGACAAACTCGCCTTTGCCGGGGTTGTCGTCGGTCCGGTGGACCACCACGTCACCGACCAGCTGGACGTCGGCGACGCCTGTGGTCACATCGTCGGTCGACAGCAGCCCGTGGTCGGCCGGCTGGCCACCACCCTCGGGGTAGAACATCGTCTGGTCGAGGACGACGTCGTAGCCGTCCTCGCGTTCGATCACGTCGAGGACGACCGCCTCGAACTCCATCCGGCGCTGATCCTCGTAGTAGAGGCGGTCAGTCGCGGGGAGGCTCTTGAACTCGGCCGGGTCGTAGGCCGACTCCGTCTCTGCGTCGCCGGTGGCGTCGCCGTGGCGTTTCGCGACCAGCGAGTAGAAGTCGTCGGGCACGGCCACCTCGGCGTCGTACTCGGCTGCGATCTCCTCGACGGTGTCGGGCTGGATGCCGTGTGAGTCGTACAGTTCGACCAGTTCGTCGGTGGGGATCGGTTCACCTTCGGCCGCGTACTCCTCGGCGAGGGATTCGACCCGGCGGGTGCCACGGTCGAGGGTCTCGCGGTACTTCTCGACTTCCGTCCGGACCACGTCGCGGATCGTGTCCCGGTTCTCGTAGCCGAGGCGGTCGGCCTGCATGTCGACCAGTTCGTCCAGCGGCGCGTCGATCCCGACGGTGTCGACCAGCCGCTTCGTGCGGCGGAGGACCATCCGGACCAGGTAGCCGGTTCCCACGTTCGAGGGGACGATCCCGTCGCCGAGCATGTACGCGAGCGTCCGGCAGTGGTCGGCGATAGCGTAGATCGACTCCAGCGGTTCGAGCAACTCGCGCAGGCGGTCGACGTCGACGCCGAGTTCTGCGGCAATCTCGCCGCGTGCGGCCTCGACGTCGTCCACGTCGTCGATGTCGAGGTTCCCCGAGAGGCGGGCCGCGTCGTGGACGATGGCCGCTTCCTCGTCGGTGTAGGAGATCCCGGCGTTCTCGCGGAGAAAGTCGATCATCTCGGGGTAGATCGCCTCGTAGATCGTCGGCGTCCCCTGGCTCATCCAGGTCCACCGTTCGAGCCCGTACCCCGTGTCGACGACATAGGTGTCCATCTCCGAGTAGTGGTTGCCGTCTTTGAGCAGGTACTCGCCGTCCGGATCCTGTTCGAGCGACATAAAGACGAGCGTGGCCAGTTCCAGCCCCTTGTAGATCACTTCGATCGCGGGGCCGGCGTTGCCGCCGCCGACCCACGGATCCTCGATGTAGGTCACCGCGTCCAGATCAGCGCCCAGCTCTTCGAGCAGTGTGTCACAGTACTCGACCGTTTTGTCTTTCCAGTACACCTCCCCCTCGAAGGCGTACTCCCCCTCGACGTCCTCGCGGGCGTTGAACGCGTGGTGGGCCATCATCTCGAACGCCATCGTGTGTCGGCCCGTCTTCCCGACGTTGTCGATGTCCTGCATCCGGATACAGGGCTGGCTGATCGTCAGCGGGTTCGCCGGCGGGGGCGTCTCGCCGCTCGTGACCAGTGGCTGGAAGTCGTAGATCGAGGCCTGGGTCAACAACACGTCGTCACGCCAGCGGTTCGCCGCCACGGGGTAGGGGTCGACCCGTTCGTGGCCCCGCTCCTCGAAATACGAGAGATACGCCTCGCGCATCTCCTCTAAGCTGTGTCTCTCCGCGAAGCCCGGATCGTCGATGAAGTCGTAGGTGTCACAGGGTGGCTCCCCACAACTCGACCGCGACCCGTCGCGGCTCCAGAAGGTGGCCCCACACTCCGAACACGAGAGGCGATGAAAGCCGTTCTCCTCGAAGTAGTCGAGTTCGTACTCGTCGTCCAGATCGCTCATTCGTTGCCCTGTATTGGCGAGCGTTCGCCTAAAACAGTTCCGAACGGGCCGTCTGTTTTCGCTGCGTGAAAAACGGAACAGGATCCGTTCGGGCTCCGCTGTAGCTGTGGGAGGGGGGCGGGGAGCCACGCGAGAACCTCGAATTTAACAGTGGTCGCACACCCAGTACGAGCGTGGACTGTTCGCGCATCTTCGAGGAGTTTCCCGCCCCCGAGTACCGCGGTGCCCAAAAGCAGGCACTCGCGGACATCCGGGCGGCGTTCGAGGGGAACGACGTCGTCCTCGCCCGAGCGCCGACCGGCAGCGGGAAATCACTGCTCGCACGGGCAGTCGCCGGCTGTGCGGCCACACCTGCCGAGGTCGGCCCCGAGGAACCGATCGGGGCCTACTACACCACCCCACAGGTCTCGCAGTTAGACGACGTCGCCGGCGACCCACTGCTCGAGGAGTTGAACATCATCAGAGGAAAGAACAACTACAGCTGTATCCTCCCGGGCGAAACCGACACGCCGGTCAACAGGGCCCCCTGTGCCCGGGAGCGCGCGTTCGACTGCCAGGTCAAACACCGCTGTCCGTACTTCTCCGACCGGGCGATCGCCGCCAACCGATCGATCGCAGCGATGACACTGGCCTATTTCATGCAGACGGCCGGCTCGGACGTGTTCGGGCTGCGCGACGTGGTCGTGATCGACGAGGCCCACGGACTCGGCGACTGGGCGGAGATGTACGCGGCGATCGAACTCGGCCCGGAGACGATCCCGCCCTGGGAGGACGTCCGCCCCGACACAGTCGACGGACTCGACGAGGCAGTCGCCTACGCCGACTACCTGACGACGATCTGTTCCCGCGGGCTGGAGTCGTTACGGGGGACCGCCGAACTCACGCCCGAGGAGGTCGACAGACGTGACCGGCTGCGAAAGCTGCGGACCGATCTCAACTGGTTTCTCGAGGATTACAGGGACCCCGAGAGTGTGACGACGTGGGTCGTCGACCAGCACGGCGGCGAGGGGTCCCCGGTGACGATCAAGCCGGTCGACCCCGAACGGTACCTGCAATACACCGTCTGGGATCGGGGCCGGAAGTTCCTGCTGCTGTCGGCGACGATTCTCAACAAGGAGGCCTTCTGTGCGAACGTCGGCCTCGACCCCGCAAACGTGGCGCTTGTCGACGTACCCCACACGTTCCCGGTCGAGAACCGCCCGCTGTACGACGTGACGCGGGGGAAGATGACCTACGACCACCGCGAGGAGACGCTCCCGGAGATCGCACGGCTGCTCGTCCGGCTCATGGCACACCACAGCGACGAGAAGGGGCTGGTACACTGTCACTCGTATGCGATCCAGGAACAGCTCGAAGCACTGTCGGCCGAGTTCGGCGTCGCCAGCCGGCTCCGGAGCCACGACCGGGAGGACCGCGACGGCCAGCTCGCGGCCTGGCAGCGCGGCGACGACCCCGACGTCTTCCTCTCGGTGAAAATGGAGGAGGCGCTGGATCTGGAGGGTGATCGCTGTCGGTGGCAGCTGCTGTGTAAAGCACCCTACCCCAACACACGGGACTCGCGGGTCGCCCGGCGGCTGGAGGACGGCCAGTGGGGCTGGTACTACCGGACGGCGCTGCGGACGGTGATCCAGGCCTGCGGACGGGTCGTGCGCGCGCCGGGGGATTACGGCGCGACCTACCTCGGCGACAGCTCGCTGCTCGAACTGTTCGAACGGGCCAGCGGGGAGATGCCCGACTGGTTCCAGCGCCAGGTCGAGCGCATGCACGAACCGGAGCTGCCACCGTTCGCACCGGACGAGGCAGTCACCGGGCGCTCGTCACGGGGACAGCGGCGTTCGACACGGTCGAAAACTGGAAACGCCGAGGATCACCCGCTCTCGGACGTCTGGGACTAGAGCCGGCGGGCCATCATCACCTCGTCGACGTACGAGCCGTCGAGTTTGTAGTGGTCCTCGCGGACGGCCTCGGTCTCGAAACCGTGTGATTCCAGGAACTCGATCGCACTCTCGTTGCTCGATGGGATCGCGTTGTAGATTTTCTCGAGGCCCTGTCCCTCGGTCCAGCGAACACCGCGTTCGAGCAGTTGGCTCCCGATGCCGTTCTCGCGGTACGCCTCCAGCACGCCGAGTGTCAGCTCCGCCGTGTGGTTGAGCTTCCGGAGGTCGGTGTGTTTCAGGTGGACCCAGCCGACGACGTCGCCCTCGACACAGGCGACGAAGAACATCCGGGATTCGATCTCGTTGTGCCGGATCAACACCCCCTCGTTGTCGACGATATCCGCGACCGTCTCGGCTTTGATGTACTCGCCGTCGCCGATGGCGCTCCGGATCGCGCCGACCAACCCGGTCAGATCCTCCTCGCGCGCCTGCCGGATGGTGAAGGAGAGTTCCTCGTGGTCGTATGCCTCCTCGGCGCCCGCATCGAACGCGACCCGGAGTTTCCCCTCCGTCTGTTCGATGACGCTGTCACGTTTGAGGATCGCGACGTGGTGGCCAAAGCCCCGTTTCCCCATGTTGAGCGCCCGTCTGGCCGTCTCCGGCTCCGTAGCCCCCTGTCGCTCGATGTACTCGTAGAGATCCGCCCTGTCATCGTGGTCGATGTCGGGCTTTTGTAACACTTCCATGGTGTGAGATACCACGGCATACTATATAATAGATCCGCCCGGATCGTGCGGAACCATGACAGATACAGCACCGTGATCGTGAAGTGGGTCGGTATCAAACCACACAAAAAAGCCAGTAAAAGTATTTATTCGGAACCGGACCTACGAATATGGAACTCAGTGTAGATGAGTTGACGACAGGGGAGAAAATCGCCAGCGGATCAGGTATCGTGACATTCTTCGCCGCGTTTTTGACCTGGGTCAAAGCAGGGATTTTCACAGTGGCGGGAACCTCGGGCGACGGAGTGTTCACCCTCACATCTGGGGTCATGGTCGTCGCAGTGGTCCTCCTGCGGGAGTGGGAGACGATCGATATGGCCGCGACAGGGATCCTGGGAGTCCTGACAATCCTTATCGCGGGGAACGTCTACTCGAATCTGGGGAGCCAGGCCGAACAGGCCATCGTCCGGGCGTCAGCCGGGATCGGACTCCACCTGACGCTGCTGGGCGGGATCGGACTCGTCGCCGCCGCGGGCTACGGGGTTCTCAAGGAACGAAACCGCCAGGGGACGCTGCACTCCCACCGGTAGCGAGAGCGGGTAAAACCGGCATCAGGACCCCGCCTGATCCGGGACGGTCATCTCGACGGTGGTTCCAGCGTCGGTCTCGAAGGAGACGGTGCCGTTGAGTTTCTTGATCCCCCACTTGATCTGCCAGAGTCCGAGGCCGCTGCCGTGCTGGAGCGGCGTCTCGCGGCCGGATTCCAGGCTCTCGAGTTCGGAGTCGGGGATGCCGGGGCCGTCGTCGGTGACGGTGATCCGGTAGCCGGTCGTGTACTCGGTAATACTGATCGAGACGGCTTCCTCGGCGTGTTCGACCGCGTTCTCGATCGCGCTTTCGAGGGCAGCCGTCAGCGCTTCCCAGTCGGTCGAAAGCGGTGCCGACTCCGGGCGCTCGAACTCCACGGCGACGTCCGGCCCGCTCCCGTTGGTCTTCGCGTTGCTGACTGCTTCGATGAGGTCGTCGACGACCGTCGTGAGGTCTCGCTCCGTATCCCTGACACTCCGGGAGACGAAGCGGTCGATCGACCGGGCCTTCCGCCCGAGGTGCGCCAGGCCGTCGGCCGAGTCGATGATCGTGTCGGCGTGTTCGTCCGGCGGCACGGCCCCTTCGTCGTCGATCAGCGCCTCGGCGTTGCTCTTGATCACGTCGACACTGTTTCGCAGGTTGTGCCGGAGGACCCGGTTCAGCACCTCCAGGCGCTGTTTCCGGAGTTCCCGTTCGGTCACGTCGTGCAGGGTGAGGATGTAGCCGAGCTGTCGGTCGTGCTGGTCGGTAAACGTCGAGACGGTCGGATCGAACTGGCGCCGGCTGACACCGGTCCGCAGTTCGTAAGTCTCCATCGCCGCGAGCTGGTCGAGCGGCACCGAGAGCAGTTCCTCGATCGGTTCCCCGAGTTGATCTGTCGGGTTCACGTCCAGGAGTTCGGCCGCTTTCGGATTCAGCTTGATTACCCGGTCGGACTGATCGACGACGAAGACGAGATCGTCGGTCTCCCTGGCGATCGCCCGCTCGCCGACGGTGCCGGCCGCCGGCGTCGAGTCGAACATGTCCTGTCCGAAGATGGTGTAGGCGATCAGCCCGGCCGGGACCGCGAACCCAGCCGTGTAGACTGCCGCCACGGTGGCCATCCCGATCTCGTTGTCGAGGAGGATGAGCGCGACGTTGACCGTCAGGAAGTTGCCGACACCGGCGGTGCCGAGACTCACACCCTGGACCAGTGAGAGGTGGCCGTACTCGTAGGTCGTCCGCAAGACGAGATAGACGCCGATGATGACGAGAAAGAACATGTGAACGGACGCGAACACGCCGGCGATCCCCACGAGTGGGCCGTCACCGATCCAGCCCTGCTGCTGTGAGACGATTATCAGGGCCAAAACGCCGACCGGGACGGAGATCAGCGCGACCGTCCGCCGTCGGACGCGGCTGTAGGTGCCGGTGTACTGTAACGAGAAAAGCAGCCACGGAACGGTCGAAATCAGCCAGAGGACGTACGCGAAATCAGCCCACAGCGGCGTCCGGGTCGCGGGATCCGGATCGAAAACCAGTGCGGAGACACCCCCGGCCAGCCCGCCGACACCGATGATTACCGTAAAGACGGCAAACGGCACTACACCGGGTTCGTCCCACCGCCAGTAACAGTAGAGACCGAGGACACAGAGCAACGCACCCGAAAGAGCCCCGACCCCGAACAGACCGCTGACGAGAGCTGTCGCCATTGTCCCACCATTCAGTTGGCCGAAATAAAAAAGCTGTACAACTGTCTCTCGTCGGGAAATGGTTCCGCCGGGAGGCCACAACCGACTCGCGCATCATATTTATTCTTCCACCGTTACTCCCCTAGTGATGGGTAGTTACGTGTGTACGATCGCAGGCGGCAACGGCGGCGTTGGAAAGACGACGACAGCGATCAATCTCGCCGCAGTGCTGGAATCACGGGGGTACGAGACGGCGATTATCGACGCCGACCTCGCAATGCCGAACGTCGCCGAAATGCTCGGTGTGACGTACACTGCGTGTCTGCACGACGTACTCGCCGGGGACGCGACGATCAGTGAGACGCTCACTGAAACGCCGGCCGGGATGACGATCATTCCCGGAGAGCCAAGTCTCGACGCGTACGCGCAGGCCGATCCAGACAAGCTCCGGCGGGTCGCGAACACGTTGCGCCAAACCTACGATGTCGTCCTGATAGACACGGCCGCCGGGCTGAGCAGGGAGACGACCGTCCCGCTGGAACTCGCTGATGGCGTCATCCTGGTCACGACGCCGGACCACGTCTCGCTCACCGACACCGGGAAAACCGGCACGATCGCGGAACTGGTCGACAGCGAGATCGTTGGTGCGCTGCTGGTCAGGGCCACGGTGGAGACGCCGATCGCCGAGATCGACGAGGAGTTCGCGTTCCCGGTGCTCGGGGGGATCCCGACGGATATCAACGCGGCCGGGACCGAACCGCTCGTCAACACCAGCCCGGGCAGTGCTCCCGGGGCTGCCTTCCGTGAACTCGTCGACGGGCTCGAACCGGTCTTTTTCGAGGGTGCAAGCGGTGCGGACGTCGAACTCGTCCCACAGGAGTGGATCGACGACTGATCGTCAGCGCTAGTCGCCGCTGACGTTGTCCAGAAACTCGCCGAAGATCGGCTGGCAGTCCCCACAGAGGCTGTAGTTCGCGTAGGCGGGCAGTTGCTCGCCGACCCGACGGTAGAGTTCGATCCCGAGGACACCGCCGGTACAGGCGTCCGTACAGAAACTACATTCGGTGTCGATAACCTCGTACCCGGCCCCGATCGAACGGTCCTCGCCGACCGGGGGTCTCCCGTGGGACTGCCAGGCCGTGAGTAGTTCGACGACCTCGTCCGCACACGCCGGGCACAGTGTGAGTCCCCCGTGGTCCGGGAGGGCCTCGGGCAGCTCGACCCCCTCGGCTGGATAGCTCTGTACGGCGAGCAGTTGCTCTGTCAGGGTACAGTCACAGAACGTACACGAGACGGTGCCCGTAGTCGCATCCGGCGGAAAGCTCGGCTGGCTGCTCATACCGGGACCACGGAGCCGTACTACTAAGAACCGCGTCAGACAGATGACAGCCGCCAGTCAGTCGGACGACAAAACGAAGACGGTATCAACCTCCTGACCTAGTTGCCGTACCATGAGCACGACCGACGAGCAGGGGAGTGATCTCGAACACGAAAACGCGATGCAGGACGTGATCGCCGTCGACGGTGACGACAACGAACAGGGAACTGTGAACAGACTCGACGCACACACCGGCGACGGCATCCGCCACCGCGCATTCACGACGCTGCTTTTCGACGGGGAGGGCCACATTCTGCTGGCCCAGCGCAGTCCCGACAAGCGTCTGTGGGACACACACTGGGACGGCACTGTCGCCTCCCACCCCGTCGAGGGCGAGACACAGCTCGAAGCCGCGAGCAAGCGACTCGAAGAAGAACTCGGCGTCGTGCCGGCACAGTACGAGGATCTGCGGGTGACAGACCGCTTCGAGTACAAGCGGTACTACCACCACGAGGGTGTCGAACACGAGGTCTGTGCAGTGTTGCAGGCGACACTGGAGGACACCAGCCTCGATCCCGACCCCGACGAGGTCGGCGGCATCATGTGGGTGCCGTACGAGCGGCTCTACCGGAACCCGCGGTGGTACCGGCAACTGCGGCTCTGTCCCTGGTTCGAGATCGCGATGCGACGGGACTTCGAGGAGTGAGCGACGGGCAGATCACTCCGCGCGGACGATCCGTTCTGTTCTGACGGGGCGTGTCGAGTGCGAATCTATACTGGAGAGCACTGTCACCGAAAACCGGGGGTGTTTATAGGCGGAACAGGCGCAATACCACGTCGTTTACGACGTGGATACGCGCCGTCACTCAGAGACGCAGACCACCGTCTATATGCCTGTCCTGAGTTTC
>Ga0207714_1001342_pt1 | contig 15819 bp, 11 predicted proteins | sample PonA232FremontCA_2_FD_187270 | JGI IMG/M metagenome (GOLD analysis project Ga0207714, IMG submission 187270) | Marine sediment microbial community from Fremont, CA, USA - Pond A23 Sediment 2 (SPAdes) | ecosystem: Environmental > Aquatic > Marine > Unclassified | place: USA: Fremont, California... | reverse complement strand
TACGGGATTAGGAGGGTATCGTCTTCTCTTTTTCTGAAAAATCATGTTCATCCTGTAAATCCTGTCGACATTCTTCCTCTTAAACTTTGAACTTTGAACAAAATCAGCCTGGGGTCTCTTTACGGAGCCCGGCTTTCCGGGCATGATTTGAAATAGGCTCGAGGTGATCGCTCAGGTCACCCAACAAGGGAGATAAAGGCATGCAAACCCTTATCGTCATCCTCCTGGTCGCTGTAGCGGCTTTTTTCCTGCTACGGCGCTTCCTGGGATTTCTTCGGACCGGAAAGAGCCCTTGCGGCTGCTGCTCCGACAGGGACACCTGCGGTGCCAAGCAAACGCAGGATTGGGTTCAGCTGCAGGACCACAGGAAGGATGCTCCAAAGGAGTGAGCCTCGTGCCAGGCCAGGAAGAACAAGGAGTCCGCCCTCCCGCTGCGGGCATCCACCGCATGTCAGGCAGGCGGGTCCTCGCAGCGCCGTATTGCGCCGTCGCTCAAGCAGAACACCGGCGCCTCCGGGGCCACGCGTCGAAAAAGCTCGATGCTGCGGGGATGACAGCTGAAATAGAGCACCTGGTTTCGCTCGGCCAGCTCGGCGATGGCCGCGGCCGCGTTCTCCGCTCGGCCGCGGTCGAAGTTGACCAGGATGTCGTCCATGATCACAGGCAGCCGCTCCCCCTGACGCCCGGCATTGTCCACATACCCAAAGCGAAGGGACAGATAGAGCTGCTCCGCGGTGCCGCGGCTTAGCTCCTCCGGCCGTCTGGACTGCCCCTCCGCGTCCACTGCGCGCACCTCTCCCTCGCCCAGGGGCGCGAAGACCCCGCTATAGGTCCCCCCGGTGATCCTCGCCAGATAGGCCCCGGCTGTGCGCACCACCTCGGGCTGCTGCTCCCGCTCGTACTTCTCCCTGGCCTTGCGCAGGAGATGGCCTGCAAGGGTGTGCTTGCTCCAGCCGAGCGCAGCCTGGTACAGCTCCTCCCGCAGGGACTCCTCCTCCTGCCGCAGCCGGGAGATGTCATCCGAGGAAGCCAATCTGCCCTGCTCCGCGCGGAGCTCCCCGATCCGGCCCGAGACCTCCTGGCGGCGCGACTCCCTGTCCTCGATCTCCTGCTCCAGGCGGGGGATCTCCTGCTCCAGATCCCGCCGGTCCCAGGCGCCGAAGAGCTCCTGCACAGCCCCCATATCGCTCTGACCCGTCCCCCGCAGCAGGGCCCGCTCCAGCTCCTTAAGCCTGGCGGAGATCTCCTGTCTCCTCTCCAGGGTCCGGCCCGCGCTCCGAAATGCCTCCTCATCAAAAGCCCCGGCCAGGGAGAGGAGCTCCTGCTGGCTCTGGAGCAAGCGCTCAATCTCCCCTTCAGTCTCTTCCAGGGCCTGTCCCTTCTCCCGGAGCTGCGTCTCGAGCTCCCGTATGCTCCCGGCATTCGCCCGGCTGGTTTCCAGCTCCCGCTCCAGGGTCTCCAGAAAGGGGACCAGGAAGCGGTCCTGGGGCTCCTCCCGGTTCAGCTCCCGGGCCAGCTCCCTGGTGCGCCGGGTGAAGTCCCGGACCCTGCTGCGGGACCGCTCCAGCTTCTCCTGCAGCTCACGCTCCTCGCCGATCAAGCCCTGGGCCCGCTCCACGTCCGCCAAGGCCTCGCGGGCCAGGTCCGGGGTGAGCTCCGGATCCAGGCCGGCGTCCTCCAGCCACTGCCTCCACTCCCGCCTTTTGGCTTCCAGGGCCTTCTCCGCCTCGGCAAGCTCGACCTCCACGCGCTCGTATTCGGCCTTGATCCTGGAATGCTCCTCAGCCTTGCGCTCCTGCTCCTTCTCCGCCACACGCCTTTTCTTCAGTCGCTCCCGCTCCTGTTCCACCCGCTCCAGGTGGCGATCCACAGCGGACAAAAGCTGCTCCCGGGAGGAGTCGGTCTGTTCTCCGTTTCCGGCGACCCTCTCGACCTTGGCCGCGAAGTCGGACATGAAGGATTCCAGACGATCGAGCCGGGCCTCGGTCTCCCGCAGGTGCCCCAGCTCGGACCGGGTGGTCTCCACCCGGTCCAGGACCCGAATCGCAGCGGAGGGCTCCAGCTCGGGGCTCAAGCCCATCTCGCGCAGCTCCCGCTTCCAGGCATCCCGCAGCTGGGATTCGGCGCGTCCCGTCTCCTTGCGGCGCTGCTCCAGATCCCGGGTCCGTTCCCGGGCCAGCTTCAGCTCACCGTCCAGACCCTCCAGATCCTCCTCCAGACGCAGCCACCGCTGCAAGAGATCCCTGGCCCGCTCCAGCTCGGCCTCCAGGGACTCCTCTCCCCCGGACTCCGGCAGACCCAACCGCTGTCGAAGGGAGCTCATCTCCTGCTCCAGATCCTGTTTCTGCAGCTCCGTCTCCTGCAGCTCCGACTCCCGGGCCTGCCGCTCCTCATCCAGACGAGCCCGCCTGTCCGCGATCTCCCCGCGCCGCCGAGCCAGCCGACTCCGTTCTCTGAGCGCCAGCCAGGAAAAGAACAAGCCCAGGCCTCCCAGAAGGCCTGCGGCAGGACCGGTCGCGCCCCAGGAAAACAGTCCGCTCCCCGTCAGGCCGAGAAGCAGGCAGCAGACGAGAAGGCCCCCTAGGGCCACTGACCCGTGCAAACGGATCTGTCCGGGCTCCTCCCGGAGGGACTCGGCCTCGCGCTGCAATCCGCTGATCCGGTCCCGCAGGGACTCCTCGCGCGCCCGGCAGGTCTCGTCTTCGCCCGCGGCGCGCCGCAGGCGCTGCAGCTCGGACCAGGCCTCGCGCACCCGCTCCAGGGAGGCGAACTCCGGCGTCTCCAGGCGCTCCAGATCGCGGCTCAGGCTGCTGCGCTTCCTCTCCAGCTCCTGGGCCGCCTCGCGGCTGGAGCGGATGTCCTGATCCAGGCGGAGCATTTCCCGCTCCTTGTCCGCGAGCTCCTTGCGGTACCGCTCCATGCGCTCCCGAAGCTGCAGGGAGGTGTCAAAGCGCTCCAGATCCCCGGGGGACCAGGAAGGGTCGATTTCCGCCAAAAGGCGCTCCACCTCGCGCCTGCCCCGGTCGCGCTCCCCCCGCAGGGCGGGGGCGTCCTGCAGGGCCTGGGCGAACCGGTCCCGCTCCCGCCTGAGCTCCAGGGCCAGATCCTCGTCCCAGTCGAGCTGCCCGGCCTTGAGGGCAGCGAGCTCCTCGTCCGCCTCGCCGAGCGCCTTGTCCGCCCCTGCCAGATCCTCGCCGCGGGCCTTGAGCTCCCGCGAGGCCCGATCGACACGGTTTTCCAAATTTTGAAGGGATTCGGCGAAGCGCGTAACATCCTCCTTGACCTTGAGGGAGGTGTCGAATGCCAGAAGGCGCTCACGGGTCCAGCCTCCGCCCAGCCGGCGAATCACGGTCTGCAGGCTTTCCAGACGGGCTTTCAGCTCCGACTCGAGCCCGGGAATCGCCTCCCAGGCCTCCACGAATCGCCCTTTCTCCTCGACCAGCCCCCGGACGGTCTGCTCCCGCTCCAGGAGCCCCTCGTCCGGGGCCAGGGACTGGATGCGGCGCTGCAAGGCTTCCATCTCGCTGGAAAGGGTGTCTCGCTGCTCCCGAAGGCTCTCCAGCTTGTCTGCCAGGTCCTCGTACCGCTTGAGCCCGTCATCCGGGAAATTTTCCACCTCGGGCAACCCCTGCAGCTCACGCAGCAGCTCGTCGCGCTCGAGCCATTCCCCCCACAGGGTGAGCACGCTCTCCAGCCCGGAGCGGCGGGCTCGCAAGCGGGAAAGCTCCTGCTTGAGATCCTCGTTCTCCTGGGCCAGGGATTCCAGCTCCCGCGCCGCGTTCTCATAGGCTTCAATTTCCCCCGAGGCCTTGCTCAGCTCGGATCGCGTCTGCTCCAGCCTGCTCACAAGGGAATTGATCTTCTGGCGCTGTCCCCCGGGCTTGAACAAAGCCCCCCGCTTGTCCTCGATCCCCTTGAGGATCTCCGGAAGCGAGGAAAGCCCTGCTCCCAGGCCGGCGCTGTACACCGCGTCCCTGACCCGCTCGCTGTTCAGGGTCTCCAGGGTCTGCAGCTCGCTCAGGCTGAAGGCGTACACATTCTTGAAGACCTCCCTGGTTGTGCCTCCCAGGGCCCGTCCCAGGGCCTCGCGGGAAAGGGGCTCCCCCTGGGATCCGCTCAGGGTGAGCTGTCCGCCCTTGCTCCCCGGGCCGCGGTCCACGAGGAGCCGACTCCAGTCCCGGCTGGCCAGGCCCAGGCTGCCGCCCCAGCGGCCTCCCCGCAGGGAGGGATAGGTCCGCTCCCTGCTTCGGCCGTCCGGGGAGCCGAAGAGGACATCCCGGATAAAGCCCAGAAAGGTGGACTTGCCCGCCTCGTTGTCCCCCAGGAAGAGGGCAAGGCCCTGGGGGAGATCCTCCACCCGGCAGTCGCGGAAGATGCCGTAGCCGCGTATGGTCAGGTCGGTGATGCGCATGCCCGCCCTACTTGTGTCTCGCTCATTCCCCGTCGGAGCTTTCCAGCCTGTCCGCGCACAAAAGCTCGGCCCGGCGCAGGAGCTCGTCCGCCTCCTCCCGGCTCAGGCCCTGCAAGAACCTCTTGGCCCGCCTGTGTCCAAAAAGATCGGAAAGGACCTCCTTGTGCAGGAACTCCAGGAGGTCCTCCCGATTCCGCAGCTCCTCGGCCTGGGCCAGGACCTCGCCCAAAAGGTCCTTTTGCCCTCTCCTGGCCTCGAGATCGATCTCCGGAGCGGATTCCGCCACAAGGTCCTTGATCCAGACAAAGGGCTCCGCTGCGCTGAACTGTTCCCGCAGCCGCTGCACAAGCTCCTCCCGGCCCTCCTCCTCGCTCACGCGGAGGTGCAGGGGGCCCCGCCCGCACAGGACCACCCGGCAGATCAGCCCGCAGTTCCCGGCCCGTTCCCGCTCGGCCTCCACCGCCTCCAGGACTCCCTCCTCCAGCCGGTCCAGGGTGTCCAGGTCCCGGAGGTCCACCTCGAGCACCGCCCACTGCACGGCGTGGAGGGGGTGAAAGGCGGCCTCCACGGAGCGGTCCCGGCCCACGTCCACAACATAACACCCCCTGCTGCCAGGCTCGGCTATGCTCAGCCCCTGGATGTTGCCCGGGTAGACGGCCCAGGGATCCCGGGAGCGGACGCCCCCGGAGTGCACGTGGCCCAGGGCCCAGTAATCCATGCCCCCGGCGCGCAGGTCCTGGAGATCGCAGGGGGCATAGGGCTCGTGCCCCGTGTTGCCGCCCAGGTTGGCGTGCAAGAGCCCGATCTGAAACACGTCCTCCGGAGAGCGGCGAAACTTTCGGGCCAGATTGCGGGTTTCCCCTCCCCGGGTATGACTCGCACCGTGGATCAGGGCGAGCGTCTCTTCCTCCCGTACGTACGCGGCGCATTCCGGCTCCTGCGACTCGAAGACCCTGGTGTTTTCCGGCCAGCGCACCGCCCGGGAAAGCGTACCCGTGGGATCGTGATTGCCGTGGACCACATAGGCGTCCACATTGTGATCCGCCAGTCGGGCAAGGGCGTCCCGGAAACGCAATTGGGCCCGCAGGCTGCGATCCTTTTGATTGTACACGTCCCCGGCCACCAGGAGAAAGTCGGCCCGGACCCGCAGGCACAAATCGACCAGATTCTGCAGGGCGATAAAGGTCGCCTGCCGCAGCTTGTCCCCGGTTTCCGCGGAGTCCAGGCTCAGGCCGCGAAAGGGGGCGTCCAGGTGGAGGTCGGCTGCGTGGACGAAACGCAAAGAGCTCATGGAGCGCTCCCTTCACTATGAATTGGTGTTCATCGCTTCAATCACCAGGAGCGATTTCCGCTTGATTCACATGGAGCAACGATCTTCGCAAAACCTCCTCCGGAAGGCAACATGCGGAGACAGATGCCCCGAAAGAGCCCCCATCCAAGAGGCGATGAGCCACCCAGGCCGCTCTCGGCTTGTTCACAAAAGCCCGGCACGATGATATCATTCGCGCGCAGCCCAACCCGACACCACAAGGGGAGCCCATGGATCACCGGGCAGTCACCAGATACCTCGGGCTCGAGTCCAATCCCTTCACTCCAGCCACAAGCGCCGAGGTCTACTTCCCCACCCAGCAGACGCAGCGCATCCTGCACGAGCTGCACTTCGGCATCGTCAGCCGCAAGGGCTTTTTGCTCCTTCTGGGCGAGGTCGGAGTGGGCAAGACCTCCCTCCTGCTCCAGCTGTTGGGCGCCCTGCATCAGGAACAGGGACTGCACACGGCCTGGATCTTCAATACCTCCGTGGACCGCCTGGAGCTCCTCAAGGCCATTGTCGCCGACTTCGGGCTGGAAGTCCCTTCCGGGAGCTCCCAGTCCGAGCTATTGCACATTCTTCACCGGCATTTTCTCCAGGTCAACGAAAGCGGCGGCAATTGCGCCATTATCGTGGACGAGGCCCACAATCTCTCCGAAAAGGCCCTGGAGTCCCTGCGCATGCTCTCCAATCTGGAGGGCGGGGGGAACAAGCTGGTCCAGATCCTGCTCTCCGGCCAGGAAGAGCTGAAAGAGCTCTTGAGCACCAGGCGCCTGCGACAGCTGCAAAGCCGCATCTACCTGCAGTGTACCCTGCAGCCCCTGGCCAGGGGCGAAATCCACGCCTACTGCAGCTTCAAGCTCTCCCGGGCCGGGGCCCAGCTCCCATTCACCTGGGGGGCGATTCGCCTGCTGTGGCGGGCCAGCCGCGGGAACACCAGGCTCCTGGACCTTATCATGGACCGTGCCCTGCACGCCATGGCTGCGCACGAGACCCACACGGTCTCCAGGGCAATCGTGCGCAGCGCCCTGAGGGAGATCGCGCCGCAGCAGCGCCTGGTCCGCCAAAACCTCGGGCTGAGCCGCAAGCGCGGTGCGGGGGCGGCGCTTGCCGCGGCAACGCTACTCCTCCTCCTGGCGGGAACATATCTTCCCGGGCTCATCAACTCCCTTCCCGGAAACAATGCCTTGCGCTCCCTGGATATCTCCGCCCTGACCAGCGACTCCAAGGGGTCGCCCCGAGACCCGGAAGCTGCCCAAGGGGAATCCCCCCAGGTACGCAAGCGGATCGATCCCGGGCGGGCCAACGCGACAAACGCCCACTCCCGAGCCAATAGCACAAGGAAGCTCTTGAGCTTCCTGAACCGATTCCATATTCCCGACAAGCTGACTGATCTCCAAGAATCCATAGATCGGGGCGAGATAGGGCCCTTCCTGCGGAGTCTGCCGTCGGGTCTGCGTCTGGCGGGCTTGGATGAGCTCCCGGAAGATTCGGGGCTCCGCTTTTCCGCGCTTCCCTGGCGGGAGCTGACCGGACAAGGGCCTGAATGGTACGTCCTGTGGGATCCCGTGCTGGAGCTCAAGCTCGACCAGCCCCGCGCGTCGAGCTCTTCCGACATCGTGATCCTGCAGACGATCCTGCGCGAGAAGGGGCTATACACCTATCGCGTCGACGGCAAGTACGGCCCGCGCACCCGCAAGGCCCTTGTGGAGTACCAGAAGACGCATCAGCTGGATCCCGCCCGGGGCCTGAACGAGCGAACCCTTTTCTTCCTGTGCCGGGATTTTCGTAGCAACAGCAGCGCTAGCCGGGAAAAAGAGTTGACACATTGACAACTTATTGAAAAAGTCCGTATCAGGCATGATGTGCTGGAATGTCCAGTGACGTTGCACAAACGTTCAAGCTCGAAGCTCAGTCGGCAACGCTCTCTTATATTCCACCGCCGCGCGCTGAGACTGCGTGAGGGCCGAACCTGTTCGAAACACCGTGGCAATTCAACGATCGAGGTCGTCCAATCAAGCCAAGACCATCTTTCCTGCGCGTTTGAAGCCAGGACATTGAGAGATTTCATGCCCAGACATCCTTTCCGGCTTTCAGGCAAGACCCGGATCCTGGGGGTCGAAATGAGCGAACAAGGGGCCGCTTTGGTTCGCTCCGCCTCGAACAAGAACACTCCCCGGATCATCGACGCGGACTTCTGCACCTGGCGAGAGGAAGAGGAACGATCCCGCGCCTTGAGCCGCAAGGTCCGGGAGTTGGGCGCCCACCGCACTCCAGTGGTCTCCACCCTGTCGCCCCAGACCTACCAGCTGCTCCAGATCCAGGCCCCCAATGTCAAGGACAGTGAAATGCGAATGGCAGTGGGATGGCAGATCAAGGACCTCATCGACTATCCACTCCAGGACACGGTGATCGACTATTTCCCGGCCCCGGACTCTCCCGGGCTGGGCAAAATGGTCTACGTTGTCGCAGCGGAAATGAGGGCTGTGCGGGAGCAAGCGGATCTCTTGCAAAGTGCCAGGCTCAAGATCCAGTCCATTGACATCGCCGAGCTGGCCCTGCGCAACATCGTATTTCAGCAGGAGAACAGCGACGCGGGCCTGGCGCTTTTGCACATGGAACAGGAGACCGGCCTGATCCTCATCTTCAAGAACAAGACCCTGTACGTGGCCCGGAGACTGCGCTCCGGGCTGAGCCACCTGCTCCAGAGCGGATCGGCCGAACCGGAAAATAGCGAAATCCTGGAGAGCGAGGAGCAGGAAGGGGCCGCATTCGAGTCCGTGCTTCTGGATCTGCAGCGCACGCTGGATTATTTCGAGAGCAACTTCCGTGCGCCGCCTGTGGGGAATCTGTTCCTGGCTCCCCAGCTGGGGGACATCCCAGAGCTCCAGAGCCACCTCCAGAACAACCTGGACCTTTCCGTCCGGCTGCTTGACATAGCGCAGCTCCTGGGCGAGGACCTTTCCTACGCGGAGCAGGGGCGCTGCCTTCTCGCGCTGGGAAGCGCCCTCAGGTCGGGAGAGGGTTGACAGGACGAACGGGAACGAGGGAAGGAAGAGTTGCCAGGATGAACAGGATGGACTGGATTTCTTGAAAATAAGAATGAAGAACCCTTTTTCCAATCCTATCCTGTCAATCCCGTCACCCCCAAGCACAGCGAAGAGGCCATGAGACAAGAGGTCAATCTCTACCAGGCCGGAATCCGGCCCCAAAAAAGCCACCTGAGCCCGCTCAGGGTGCTGCTTTTCCTTGTGGCCTTTACTTGCCTTTTGGCCGGAGTCTCCTTGTACACCCAGCACCGGGCAACTGAGCTGAATCGGGAGCTGGGAAAGGTCCAGGCCCGGAAACAGACGCTCAGCAAGCGGGTGGACGAGCTGCGGGAAAAGGTTTCCCAGCAGGCGGACCGGGATCTGCGGCAACGCATCCGGGAGCTCGAGGCCAAAAAAAGGGCCAGGCGGCAGCTCGTTGACGTGATCTCTCAAACCGGTGCCTCGCGGCAGCAGGGGTTCGCCCCCTACCTGAAGGCCCTGGCCAGACAGCATCTGCCCGAGCTGTGGCTCACCGAGTTCCGCATCGATCTGAAGGCACAGCCCTCTCTGCGCCTGAGCGGCAGGACCACGGACTCCCAGCGGATTCCGGACTATCTGCTCCGCCTCTCCCAGGAGGAGATCTTTTCCGGATTCACCTTCAAAACCCTCAGGGCAGAACGCCTGGAGAAGCAGCCGGATATCGTGGGCTTCACTCTGGCCTCCGAAGGGAAATAGCCGCTATGCAGCGAATCACCAACCTCCTGCGCGCAGCATCGGAAAAATTCGAGGAGCGTTCGCTCCGGGAAAAACTCCTGGTTCTTGGCGCCACCTTTGTGGTTCTCGCCTTCCTCTGGCACCAGCTCGTCTTTCAGGATCAGCAGCAGCGCGTCCGGCGTCTGGAAAGCCGAATTCCGTCCGTCAAGCAGGAGATCTCTTCCCTGAAGCAAAAAAAGGGCGAGCTTCTGGCGCAAGTCGGAGAGGACGAACAGGAAAGGCTGCGTCGGGAAATGGACAAGCTGCGGAAGGAGATCGCGGAGCTGGATCGCGAGCTGCGCGAAAAAAGCAGCGAGCTCATCTCCCCCAGACGCATGACCGAGCAACTGCCCAGCGTGCTGCGGAAGAGCTCCGAGCTGGAGCTGACCCATATGGCCAACAGCCCCCCGCGCAAGGTGGAGCTCGCCAATCTCATCGACTCGTCGCGAAAGCTGGAGAGCGACTCCTTGCCTGATATCTATCGGCATCCCTTGAGCCTCACCTTCAAGGGGAGCTATCGCCAGGCCATACAGGCCTTGAGCAGGATGCGGGACCTGTCCTCCCGTTTCTTCTGGGATAGGCTGGAGTATACCGTCGTGGATCACCCCCGCGCGCGGTTGCGCCTGAATGTGCACACCCTCAGCTTGGACAAGGCATGGATCGGATTTTGAGCACCATTGTCAAGACATCGCTCCTCTGCGGTCTCGGGTTGCTTGTCGCGCTTTCGGGACCACTGCGCCCCTTTCCGGCGAAGGGGGAATCACTTCCGGATCCCACCAGACCGGACCACAAGAAAGGACATGGGCAAGGCTCTCCTGGGGCCGATGAGCAAGAGATGCCCTCCTGGAAGCTGACCTCCATTATCCATTCCCCCCAGCGCAAGCTGGCTGTCATCAACGGCGAAATCCGTCAAGCGGGAGAACACGTGGCCGGAGCCAGGATCCAGACCATCCGGCCCGACAGCGTCATCCTTCTCTACAGGGGACAGCGCCGTGTGATCCGGCTCTTTCCCCGGGGGAACGGACTCAATCGAACCGGCAACGAGCAGGGAGCGAACAGGCAATGAAATCCTCTATACCCCGTATATGGCTCCTTCTCGCGGTCCTTTTCTTCCTTGCGACCGCCTGCGCCACACAAGGTCCGCGGCAGGACCGCAGGGCCGAGCCCGCTCGCGCCCAGGAAAAACAAGCCCCCTCTCAAGACGAGGCGAACAGCTCCCAGGAGGTGCCCTCATCCGTTGATTCCGCCCTGCTTCCGGAGAAGGAAGCCAAGGATTCCCGTGCGCGCAAGGGGACGGAGGACACTTCCCAATCCCTGCCCCGCTTCGACGTCCGGGCCAACGAGGTCCCGGCAAGGCAGTTCTTCATGGGCCTGGTCCGGGACACCCCGTACAGCCTGACAGTCCATCCCCGGGTTGAGGGGACCATCACCCTGCAGATGCAAAACGCCACCCTGCCCCAGATCCTCGAGGCCGTGCGCAGCATGTACGGCTATCCCTCCCGCAGAATAGGATCGAGCTATCAGATCCTGCCTTCGGGACCGGTGAGCCGCACCTTCCACGTGGACTATCTGGACCTCGCCCGCCAGGGAGGATCAAGGACCCAGGTCCGCTCCGGGAGCGTCTCCCAGAACGAGGGCAGCGGCAGCTCCGTGACCAGCACCGAGATCAGCACGGAAAGCGAAAGCGCCTTCTGGTCCGAGCTGGAGGGTACCTTGCAATCCATTGTGGGACAGGGCGAGAGCCGCAGGGTTATCACCCAGCCCCAGGCCGGGCTGGTGGTGGTCCGGGCCCTGCCGCGGGAGCTGGAGCAAGTGGAGCAGTACCTGAACGCCATGCAGGATAGCATCCAGAGACAGGTGATCCTGGAGGCCAAGATCATGGAGGTCCGCCTGAACAAGGGGCATCAGACCGGGATCAACTGGTCCGGGCTGCTCTCCGGCTCAGAGAGCTCCGCGGTAATCAGCCAGACCGGTGGCGGGACCGCGATCTCAGATGGAGCCGCAGCCAGCAGCGAAAACAGCATCGACTTGAGCCCGGACAACCCCGATCTCTCCACTGGGAGGGCCGCTAAAGCCTTCGGGGGCGTCTTTTCCGCCGCCGTCAACATCCGGGATTTCACCGCCTTCATCGAGCTGCTCCAGGAGCAGGGCGATGTCAATGTCCTGAGCAGCCCGCGCGTGGCGACCATGAACAACCAAAAGGCTGTGATCAAGGTGGGCACGGACCAGTTCTACGTCACCGACGTCTCCACGGAAACGGATGACGACGACACCGTGGACGAAACCCGGGTCAGCGACGTAACCCTGGATCCCTTCTTCTCCGGGATCGCCCTGGACGTCACCCCCTATATCAGCCGCGAGGACAGGGTAACCATGCACATCCACCCCTCGGTGAGCAACGTGAGCGAGGAAAAGAAATCCCTGACCCTGGCCGGGGACAAGGTCGCCCTGCCCCTGGCCCAGAGCGAGGTCCGGGAGTCGGACAGCATCGTCAAGGCCAGCAACGGGGAAGTCGTGGTTATCGGCGGCCTGATGAAGAGCAGGACGAGCGACAAGACTGCCTCCATCCCCCTGCTCGGAGACATTCCCCTCCTGGGACACCTCTTCCGGCAGGAAAAGCAGGTCCAAGAGAAAAGCGAGCTGGTTATCCTGCTCCGGCCCAGGGTCATCGGGTACGGCCAGGAAAGAGGCCGAATGCCCGAAGCAGGGGATCTCAACTCAGAGGACTTCGGCAGGCAATGGCGCGGGGGAGAGCAATAGCTCCTTTCCGGACGGAAACCAGCAATGGGCCGTGGCATATTGGCCCGAGCCTATTGCCCGAGCCGTGCACCAGTCACCTCTCCTTTATGGTCAAGCCGGACACCCGGGCTCAACTGCAGGGGGGCTATGAGCCTTATCTATCAATCCCTGAAGAAACTGCAGTCCGGCGAGGAAAGTACAGGCACCGCTCCGGGGCCTCCCCGGTCGCCGGATCGGGAGTTCCGGCTGCCCAGCATTGGACGGGTCCTGCTGGGGATCGCTTTGCTGGGCGCCGCCGTGTATGGCGCCTGGATCTTTTCCGGAAGCGACGCGCCACGGTCCTCTCCCCCGCGGGCCGCGGACAAGAGCGGGGCCACCCCCGGCCAACCAGAGGAATCCCTTTCGGCCGGCAACACCTCGCAGCCCGAATCCACCGCGTTCAAGCACGCCGCCAAGGGATCCGGAGCGGGCAACCACACCGGGCGATCCGCCGCGAATGAAACAACGGCGTCCTCCGGCACAAAGCATCCGGCACTGCTTCATCTCTCCTGCCGCAGGAACGGCACCCGTGCCAGACTCAGCCTGGAGTTCGACCGCGAGCCGGCCACCCCTGAAACAAGCTGGGACAGGCAAACGCGGACCCTGGACATGGCCTTTCCCGGCTCCAGGGTGGACATTCCGGAAACGCGCCTGATAAGCGATCCGCCCCGGGGCCTGGATATCTCCCTGACTTCCCGAGAGCCTCTGGGGTTGCGCCTCAAGGTTCCCGAGCTTAAGGGACACAACGCGTTCCTTATCCGCGAATCCGCTGAATATGGCCCGCGCTTCGTCCTTGCCCTGCGCTTGGCCCCGGATAAAGAGCAGGGCCACGAACCAAGCGCCCGGACAAAGGCATCCCCACCCGAGACACCGGACACCCCGAAAAACAGCGCCCGGAACAAGCAAGTCGGGGACAATGCTTCCGAGGCCGAGGAAAGCCCCAGGCCGGAATCAGAGGAAAAAAGCGCGTCCGGATCCATGGAGGTCGTCTCCAGCACGCCTCAGGATCGGTCTCCAGAAGGGAAAGGCGCCGAAGCCGACGAGAAAAAGCGCGTTCGGGATCGGGAGCGGAACAAGGGTGCTGCCAAGGATCTGCTGCAGCGTCTGCAAAGCGATCCGGGAAACATCGACGTGCGCATCCGCTACGCAAAAGACCTCGTCGCCGAAAAGCGCTACGGAAGGGCCCTGCAGGTCCTGCAGCTGGACAACCCCCCGAATGTGGAGGACAATATCACCTACTACGCCCTTGCCGCGTACGCCAGCCGCAAGCTGGGCCGGAACCAGAGGGCGGCCAGGATCTACCAGAGCCTTGCGGAGAACGAGCCCGGAAAGGGAAAATGGTGGATGGGTCTTGGCCTCTGCCTGGAGCGGACCGGGCAAAGCGGGGCCGCCCTGAAGGCCTATGAGCGGGCGCTGAACGCCTCCGGCCTGGGGGAGGAGGTGCGGGCCTTTGTGCAAAAGCGCAAGCAAAGGCTGGCCCGAACACGGGACGAATGATACTTCTCTCAGTTCCAAGTGCAAAGTATATAGTTTACGGTTCCTTCTTCTCTTCAACCATGAACGTTGAACCCCAACCCCAAGATCCATTATGGCCGCATTACGCAAGATCCGTCTCGGCGATCTCCTGGTCCAGCAGGGCAAGCTCAGCGAGGCCCAGCTGCAGAACGCCCTGCAGGAACAGAAGAAGAGCGGGGGCAAGCTGGGCAAGGTCCTGATCCAGCTGGGATACATCCAGGAGGACGAGCTGCTGCAGTTGTTGTCCCAGCAGCTGGACATCCCCTTCATCGATCTGCGCTCCTACCGTTACGACCCCGAGGTGGTGCGCAAGCTGTCCGAGACCCACGCGCGCCGCTTCCGGTCCATCCTGCTCAACACAGGCAAAAACGGGGCCTTAGTGGGCATGGCCGACCCCACGGACCTCTTCGCCGTGGACCAGCTGGGCAAAATCCTGCAGACAACGGTGAATCCGGCTGTCGTTCGGGAAGAGGACCTCCTGCAAACCATTGACAGCGTGTACCGCAAGACCCAGGAAATCCACCACCTGGCCACTGAGGTGGGCCAGGAGATGGGGGACGAGGACGAAGTGGTCCTGGAGAACGTGCTCGCCGAGGCCGGCCCTGAGGACGCCCCTGTAGCCCGCCTTTTGCAGAGCATGTTCGAGGACTCCGTCCAGATCGGTGCCTCGGATATCCATGTTGAGCCGGATGAGTCCGGGCTGCACATCCGGCAGAGGGTGGACGGCGTGCTCCAGGAGCAGACCATCCGGGAACGGCAGGTGGTGCGGGCCCTGGTTTCCAGGCTCAAGCTCATGTGCGGGCTGAACATCTCCGAGCGCCGCCTGCCCCAGGACGGGCGCTTCAACATGCGGGTCAAGAACCGCAGCATCGACGTGCGGCTGTCCACCATGCCCACCCAGTTCGGCGAATCCGTGGTCATGCGCCTGCTGGATCAGTCCCACGGGCTGCTCAGCCTGGATCACATCGGCATGCCCGACCGCGTTCTGGCCCGCTTCCGCGCGGCGATCCACCAGCCCCAGGGCCTCGTCCTGGTCACCGGCCCCACCGGCAGCGGCAAGACCACCACCCTCTACGGCGCCCTGAGCGAGCTGAACAGCCCAGAGGTCAAGATCATCACCGTGGAGGATCCGGTGGAATACCGCCTGCCCCGGATCAACCAGGTCCAGATCAACTCCCGCATCGGCCTGACCTTTGCCAACGTGCTGCGCTCTGGCCTGCGTCAGGATCCGGACATCCTCATGGTTGGGGAGATGCGCGACGAGGAGACCGCGGAAATCGGTCTGCGCGCGGCCATGACCGGCCATCTGGTCCTGTCCACCCTGCACACCAACGACGCGGTTTCCACCGCCCTGCGACTTCTGGACATGGGAGTCGCGGGGTACATGGTGGCCAGCTCCCTGCACGCGGTTCTGTCCCAGCGCTTGGTGCGCCGGGTCTGTCCCATGTGCGTGGAGGACGATCCCCTGAACGTGGGCAAACGGAACTGGCTCCAGGCTGCACTGGGCCCCAAGGGCCTGAATATGGGCTTCAAGCGCGGCGGGGGCTGCGCCCACTGCAACAACACCGGATACCGGGGCCGAATCGGGATCTTCGAGCTTTTGGAGATGGACGACATCCTGGCGGATGCCCTGCGCCGCGGGGCGAGCGCTGATTTCGCCACCGCAGCGCGGAACAAGGCGAGCTTCCGGCCCCTGACCAGCAACGCCCTGGACTATGCGCGCGAGGGGATCACCAGCCTGGACGAGGTCATCCGCGTCTCCGGAGAGCTGGAGCAGACCCTGGAGGAAATGGCCTCCGACTCTGCTGCTGCAGAGGCCGAAGCCGGGGAAGACAAGGAATCTCCTGACGGGGAAGAGCCTGGAGAAGCAACGAGCCCGGAGACCCGGTATCTGGAGGAATAGTCGAAAGTGAAAAGTAAAAAGTTAAAAGTTAAAAGTAGCAGAGGGCAGGGTCAGACATTTGGTCCAAAGCCTACTTTGCAAAAGCATTTGAACCTTGAACTTTGCACTTCGAACCTTGAAC
>Ga0207714_1001341_pt1 | contig 15819 bp, 9 predicted proteins | sample PonA232FremontCA_2_FD_187270 | JGI IMG/M metagenome (GOLD analysis project Ga0207714, IMG submission 187270) | Marine sediment microbial community from Fremont, CA, USA - Pond A23 Sediment 2 (SPAdes) | ecosystem: Environmental > Aquatic > Marine > Unclassified | place: USA: Fremont, California... | reverse complement strand
GACGCGCATGGTTGAGGGCCATGTGGCCGTTATAGGCCGTGGAGGTTCGAGTCCTCTCTCGGGCACCAAGCGACAGCTACAAAACGCCTCTGAGCGCCGCTAAGCGGTGATCTCAGGGGCGTTTTTTGTTTTAGGGTGCACTCCCGATGTTGCAGGAAATCGCGTGATATGGAATAAAATTGGGAATGACTTGGGAATATATTGGGAACGGCTTCCCAAGTGACTACTCATCGCCGAACGTTTTTTCCATGGCACGCTCCGACGCCCCCGGTGATAGGTGGCTGTACTTGTCCGCCATCCGGGTGGAGGAGTGCCCCAACACGTCCGCGACGACCTCTTTGGGCGCCCCATCCATCGTCAAGTGCGAGGCTGTGGAGTGGCGTAGGCTGTGAAAATGGAGGTCTTCACGATCTTTTAGCTTCGCCTTGCGGACGTACTTTTTGAACCGTTTCGTGACACGATCCGGGCGAGGCGACTCCCCGTTCTCGTCGGTGAACACTGGCTCTTTGGGAGACGCATTCGCGGCCTCCTGCATGGCCTCGAGCATTCGTTGGGCATCCCCCACGAGACTTACGGTCCGTTCCTGGCCATTTTTGGGTTTGAAATCGCCACGATGGCGTACGAATAGGCGTCCGTGATTTAGGTCCACGTCCCGCCACTGGAGATTGAGGAGTTCCCCTCGACGCAAGCCCGTCCCGAAGGCCACGACGATGATCTCCTTGAGCCATTCGTCCGAGGGAGTCGGGCCCGGCTCATCCTTGCGGGCGCGGCGGTACTTATCAATCGCCTGGAGAACCCTCTCCACGTCCTCCGGCTCAAAGAACGCCTTCGTCTTTTCCTCCTTCCGGGGCTTGTTCACTTCCTCGACGGGATTCTCGTCTGCCCACCCCTGCTCAATGGTCCACCGGAAGAACGTGGCGAGGTGACTGTGCCGGTGGCGCTTCGTGGCGTTGCTCACCTCCTCCTCCCCTCCCGCGACTTCCTTCGGGGCGTGGACGTAGGAGCGAACGTGGTCCGGGGATACGTCGCGGGTCATTATGCCGGGCGGCGTGTGCTCCCGCAAGCCCTTGAGGACGTAGCGGTACACCTCGATGGTGTTGGGACGAAGGCCTGCCTCTTCTTTTGCCTCAATGAAGGCATCAGCGGCGTCATCGAGGCCTTTGTGCTCCACGAGCCACCCGCCCTGCCAGGGATCAAACTCGCCCTCCTCATACGCCTGCTCCCATTTTACGAGCCGCTTCCGGGCCACGCTCTTTCGCGTGGTGCGGAGGGCCTTCTCCTTCTGTTTCGGGGAACGGTTCGGGTCGTAGAAGCGGGCGTAGTAGTGACCGCTTTTCTTCCGTAGAGAAGCCATTGAGAGATAGGGCTACGGGGAAACGAAAGTGGATTCAACGAAAGTAGATTCAATAGTCTCTTCTGCAAATACTTCTCCACGCGAGAGCATCACGGTCTATGGATTCCCGAATGCCACCAAGCGACTTGGTTCAATCCTATCCGAGTGACGGGTTCCTCCCTCAACATTCGGTGACGCTCTGCTCCATTGCTCTCAGTCGAAGTCGTCGATGACCGTGATGCCAACGCTCTCGAAGTCCCCCATCCGTCGCAAACTGTACCCTGCTTCTGTTAGCGGAATCGTCCGCTGAACAAGCCGACGGGGCTTGAGAACCCCCGCCTCGATCATGTTGAAGAGCGCCGGATATCGATGGGCTTGGAGGCCGTGCGTGCCCAGCAGCTCCAACTCGTCAGCCACAACGCGGTCGAAGGGGACCGCGGTGCTCGCGTCTTTCCCGACTAGAAGACCAACCTGGACGTGGCGACCGCGCTTGCGCAGACTGGCAACGGAGTTGTAACATGCGTCGGGATTGCCTACGGCATCAAGCGAAACGTGCGGGCCGCCATCGGTTACCTCACGGACGGCTTCAGCCACGTCCTCCATCTTTCGGCTATTGATCGTATGGCTAGCGCCGATCTCTTCGGCGAGTGCGAGGGCCTCGTCGGCAATGTCGATGGCGACGACTCTTGCGCCGGCGGCGCGGGCGATCATGATGGCCGAAAGCCCCACGCCACCGCATCCGTGGACAGCCACCCAATCGCCACTTCCGGCCTCCCCCTGGTCTACCACCGCCCGAAAGGCGGTGGCAAACCGGCAGCCCAGACTCGCGCCGGTCACAGCATCGATGTCACCGGGAGGACGAATGAGATTTTCGTCGGCGTAGTCAATGCTCACAAACTCAGCGAACGCCCCCAAGTCCGAAAATCCGGGCTGGAACTGATTGTGACAGACCTGCTGGTGACCGGCCCGGCACTGCGCGCAGGTCCCACAGCCGCCCATAAAGGGCACGGTTACCCGTTCTCCGCCACTCCATCGCTCGACCCTCTCCCCGACGGCCCTCACGGTCCCGACGACCTCGTGTCCCGGCACGTTTGGCGGGTCGATCATCGGGTCGTGGCCCTTCCATCCGTGCCAGTCGCTCCGGCACACCCCGCAGGCATGGACTTTCAGCACGACGCCACGAGGAGCGGGCTCGGGCTTGGGAATCTCCCGCAGTGTTAGGGGCCCGTCGAAGTCTTCGTAGACGAGAGCCTGCATGAACGTAGTCTATAGAATGGAGGACACTGCACTCATCTCTCCAACACTGGCCCCACCTATCCGCGACGGTTTGCCGCGCCCTTCTGTCCGGCAAATCCCATCCATGGTATGGACGCCGTTCGGGTGGAAACACAGGTTTTATGACTGGTTCGTTGAAGTGCACCATTCCCAATTCGCACGTAGCTCGTTGTTGGCTCCCCTCAGGCCTTCGATCCTGTGCAGACCTTTTGCGGGTCGGACGATGGCCACGGTCCTACCGAAGGACTAATCCTCGGTTCAGGAAAACGCCTAGCGTAGACTAGACATCGGACCTGCGGCCGGCGTAAGACCCGCAGCTCGGACAATGCGGCCAACCCCTAGCCTTCCTTCTGGTGGTCGAGGGCCTCCCGCTGAACCGCTACGTGGTGGGTCGCTCCTTCCTCGCCGACCGGCTTCTCCCCCGAGCCCACCGGCATGACCTTCCACTCCATCATAAACTCGGAGCCATCCTTTCGGTAGTTGACCGTCTGCCCATGGAAAACCTCCCCGGCCGCGAGCCTGCGGCCAAGCCGGTCGAGGACTTCCTGCTCGGTTTTCGGGCCCTGGAGAACGCCGGGCGTCTCACCGAGGACATCTTCGGCCTCGTAGCCGGTCAGGTCGGTGAACGCGTCGTTTACGTATATGATTTCGCTGGGGCGGTTCTCGCTCGCGGCGCGGGTGATGGTAATGGCATTGAAGGCGTGGTCGGCTGCTTTCTTCAGGAGGTGGTGGCCGAGTCGGTCGGGAAGGTCGAGGGAAGGCATACGTGGGGAGCCGTTGTAAGCAGGTACGGGGATCGAAGAGTGGGGCCGCGCCGATGCAATCTCCACCAACACGTTTTAAGATCAACGCGGGACTCCCCCAGAAGATTAGCGGGAGGCTGACGAAATACGTTTCCTCGGAAGCCAAGCTCCGTAGAAGAACCGACGCCCGTCAATCCATCTGGCCCACGAGAGGCTGGCCACGCGACCAGCGGGGACATCCCGGGAACTTCGGCTGAGTTTCGCGACCTGTATTTCAGCCCGAAAGAGTGACTAGCCGAGGCCCGAAACCGGGCCATATCGGCACGGTCGGAGACTAAATTCGGGACGAAGTTTCGCTCTACCCGGAGAAGGCGAAACTGGAAATCTACTCTTTACTCCCTCCGACCTTCGAGAGAGCAACTCTTTCCTAAGGCACAGAGATGGAGTCGGGCGAGAAAAAATAGAGAAGGCGTCTAGACCTCAACGACAGAGAGACTTTTGAAGGCTGAGTCCATTCCCTCAGAACCGGCAAACCCTAGTCGGCGACGGACCAATCCGCCTCGATCTACCCTACCACTCGTCTCCACAATCTGAGCATATGCTTTCCTGCTGGCCAACACCAGCCAGCCTTCAGATGCTACACAGTACTTATTTCTATCATACCGCTCGGGATATCCATCTCTCCACCAAACGCTCTCAACCACAACGTCCCTACGACGGTCAATCCATCGAAAGCATCTGTCTGATGCGGGACGCCATCCCAATTGCCTCCCAAGCGTTGGGTTGAGTGCGATCCAATCAGAAGCGGGAGTCTGAACGTCGAATGAGTTGTGGCCTACAACGAAATGACCTTTCGGCACGCCCCCTTGCGAATACCACTTAGCAGGTCGCTTATACATCGGGAAGAACGGGAGTTTATTCCCCTCGGTGACCTCCTCACGCCAGAGTTCAGTTTCAGACGCGTCAACAGTGTGAGACGTGCGGCGCTCTTCCATCCTTGGGTCAGTGCCTAAATAAACGAAGCGGCTACGTTCACCGAGGACAATGCGTCTATCGGAAGTTTGAGGGTAGAGACGCACGAGGCTTTCTTCCGTCCGCTCTAACCAACCGTCAGGAACTGTGCGAACTTGGTCCTCCTCACGGATACCGCCGATAGTCGGAAGCCAGTGGGGTCTTCGCTCCGGCTCTCGCAGCAGGAGGGACGAATCCTGACGAAAGAGATGTGCGACGATTTGCCGAGCTGACTTTGGGTTAAGTCGACCGTCGTCCCATAGTTCAGCGGCCACATGGGATATCGCCTGTACAGAAGGATCGATATGGGGTTTTGAAAATGATACTTGCAGTCCAATATCGTCAAAAAAACTGGTCAGCTCTTTCTCGCCCACTTCTTCGTAATTGATCCCCCAGCGACACTTTTGCATGTACCGATTGAGGAGCTCCGCTGCACGATGTAGGACAACGTCCTCGTTCAAGCCGACCTCTTCGGCGATCATGCGGGCATTCGTGTCAAACGGTTGGAGGGAGCGGGCAGGATCATCGAGGATCTTGGGAGTGTTCTTGTCCTCGGATAACTCCTCGGTATGGTGAGCCGAAATTTCAGGAAGCTCCAGGTCGTAAATTCCCGAAACCTCGCGCTGAATTTTAAACACCTGTGGTGGGGCTTCTTCAATTCGGGATAGAAGCTTCGCTGCGCCGGTTCGAATCTTGAGATTGGTAGACTCTGCTAGCCCGCCCAATACCTCGCCAAATGGTAACAGGAGATCAAACTCCTCTTCAGCTACAGCCTCGAGAACTGTCAGCAGGTGCTCCTTGGACACCTCTGTGCGGCTTGGCACCTCTTCAAGCGCCCGTTGCATTTCCTCTCTTTCTGAACCAGCAAGAAGGATCCGGGCGGAGGCTTTCGCGGCCTGTGAACCGACGACATAGGACGGGTGGTCGAGGTATTCAGCTACCGCGACAGAAACACCCATCGCTGCCTCTGCGAGTCCTGAATCTTCTACCGGAGAGTCTGTGAAAGCCTTCTCGATTTCCGGAATCGGCTCGACATCAACCGGTTCGTACAAATCGGCAAGATAATCCTCTATCAAATTCCATATCTCAAGGTCTGGTACCTCGTCGAAAAGAAGTTCAGTGATCTCGTCGAGTTGAGGCAAGAGACGCTTGAACGAAAGAAGTGAATCGGTTACGTCTTGGCTGTAATGCTGGATCGCTAACTCACGTCCTTTCTGTTCGTCAACTTCTTGTATGGACCGAATTGCTTGGAGTCGAGATCCTCCATCCCACCGTCGGTCCCACCCTTCTGGCTCGCTTTGCGAAAGCGCCTCCTCCGCGAGTGACTCGGCTTGTTCGGTCTCTCCCATTCCGTGGGCTTTGTCACTAAGTTGGGCGAGTAGCCTTGCAGACCTCTTCCCATCTAGCCTTGCGGTAATAGCCTCTTTGAGCTTTGCAATCTCCCTCGGTGTGCCTGCGCACGCCACGGCGTTTTCGGCAACTTCTTCCCACTGGAAAAACTCCCTGTGCTCGGTGTCTTCCTTGTCGATGAGTTTCAGAAAATCCGAGACAGAATCGACCGCACGCCGGGCCTCTTCTGGTGTCAATTCACGACCATCGGATAGACACAGCGTGTCAGGACCCGTTGGGCTCCCAGCTTCTTCGTTCTCATCTTCAAGCTCTGCTGGAGTGATACCTGCTTGCTTCGGCGATATTCCAACTCGCTGCAAGCCTTCCTTGATACTCTCAAACCATGCTGAGCGGTCTGCATCAAGAGCTTCGGAGCGAACCCTATCAACCAGATACTGTGCTGCGGAGGCCGCGTCATGCTTACCGTACACCGAAGCTGTCGCCTCTATCAATTCCTCGACGAGACCTTGCGTGCTAGGACTAGTCAGTGGGATGATCAGATTTACTAACGCATGAAGAACAGCATTTACCGGAGGTTCTGTATCTTCCAAGGTAGCGCGCAGGAGACTGGAAAGGGCTCTCTTATAAGTCAAGACTCGCTTCTCCTGCAGGCCCTTCATGAGGTGAACGGCACGCGTGGGCCTCCATCGAGTCCCAGCGAAGACTAGAGCGCTGGCCGCATCTCTTATCCCAGAGGCGTCTCCACTCACCGCTACGAGTCGCCGGAGCATTGTGCGGATTCGCCCCTCCGCGTTCTCAGGATCCACCTTGTTTGCGCGGTGCATCCACCGAACCCAAGGCTCAGATTGATAATCGTTCTCGTAAAGTATGCCGCGTGAGGCCGTGGTCATACGCTGGAGTTCTGCCCGGGCTTTCTCAGCATTCTGAGCAGCAAGCCAGGCTTCTGCCTGATCCCAGTGTTCTTCGGCCCGGTCACCAGGTGCCCCTTCCTTGCCTGTTTCGTCCTTTAACTGGACTAGAAGCATCCTGGCACGATTCCCAGCACCGGCCCTCATGAGTGAAGTAGCGGCATTGCGGAAGAGTGAGTTGAGCCACTTATCATTTTGCCACCTCTTTTCAAATTCATCGGCCAAAGCCTTTAGGACATTCTCACCATGCTCAGAGGCAGCCTGGACGAGGAAATCGACCGTGTCAGGCCGGCTTTCCATAAACTCCAAATGCAGACTTGAAGGAGGATTATATGGCCTACTAAGCTCATCAAGAATCCACTTTACTTCCCGCATGAATGCGGGGGGCTCCAGTCGCTGTCCTCGTCTGCCCTTTCCCCAAAGAGATGCAAGAGTCACCACCGTAAGCGACAAGCGCCGAAGTCCTTCCTTTTTCTCGGGCTTAACAATCTCCCCCCAGTCCGTAGCCTTCATTTCCTCATCTACCATTCTGGCAGGAGACTCCGTTTCTCCCAGCCAGTATCTAAGCCGGTGTAGCCGAAAACGATCTCGTTGGGAGACGCTGTCTTCACCAGGGAGATTGCTTTCCTGTATGGGGAAAGGGGGAAGGTCTCCAACCCACTCAGCCGCAGCTTCTCTGTCCTGCTCTATTCGAAGTATCAGCTCTGCGACATCGAGCCGATACCTTATCCTGCGTAAGCTCCAATCTCCAAGTGGGGGTGGCTCGAACCGTTCGAGCAGTTCATATAGAAGCTGGCGTGCGCGGTCCGGCTTTTTGTGAAGCACAGCCTTCGCAGATCGGAGCAGTGCCGTAAACAATCCCCCGCGATCAAATTCTTCGATCCAGTCCAGGTATTCTCTCCACTCAGACCAGGTCCCTTGCTCCGCGCAAGCAGCTGCTGCTCGAATTACGAGCCAGATCTGGAAATTGGCTATCGCCTCCTCGAAGGATCTGTCCGAATGAGGTTCTGGCTCCATTCGTAACTGCTCAACAGTGTCCAGAACCTGCTGTGGTGACTCAAAATGGGGAGCAGCTTCAATCCATGCTTTGAGTCGTTCAGCCGGATTCCCGGTCCTTCTGGACTCTCCGGACAGCGGTTCATCGGTAAATAGATCGTATGGCTCAGCAAGCTGATAGATACGTCCTCCTTCCCGTGTCAACCCCATTTCGGCGAGCCGAGAACTGAGATGGAGTGCGTGTACATCATCTACGCGCAGAGCTTGCCCGTCTCGAATGTAATCGAGAGCCTTGGAAGTATCCCCTAAGTCGAGCAGACGATCAGCAAACTCATAGCTCTCTAAGATATGCTCCTGCTGTTCAAGAGTCGCCGATACTAAAGTGAGACGAACCAGCGCCTGTGGATTCTGAAGCATTCCAGCAGAGCGAATCGCCAAGTTCGCATCTGCTCGCACCGCTTCTATGGGCCGGAGCGCCTGTACCTGCTCCTGAAACCACTCAGCAGTTGCCTGCTCAATGATCTTTGCATGGCTACCAGCGTGATGAAGATGATAAATCTTTTCCCAACGCCAGGGACTTTCCGTCCCTGCATAGAGATCGGCCAGTTTAGCGTGAAATGAGCGTTCTTTCTCTTCTGAGGACCCTCCCAGTATGGGTTCAGCAGTGCGTTCCTGGAGAAAAAGGCGAAAACTGTTGTGGAAGAAAGACCACCGGTTCGCCGAGTCAACATCGAAGTAGCGCCCGAAAAGACGTTTGAATTTGGAGGCAACGGGTCGATCAATCCATTGAGCTGCCCAATCCATGGGAATTGCACCTCTCACGCGAGATAAGAGGCCGACGACGTGTACCAGCTCATCATCGTCCTCCACCGGCTTCCAGTGAGACCAGTAATACACGTCGATATCATCTTCATACGCAACTGCCTCGGATAGAATCGAAGCTCTCGTCTCCTCATCGTCCGCCAGCTGCAAGGGCTTGATAAGGTATATTAGAGCCAGGGGATGGCCCGCCGAGAGGTCAAACAGTTTGCTTATCTCTTCCTCGTCCAATTCAGGAACGGCCTCCCTAGCAATGTTGTCGACATCCGCAGGAGAAAGCCGGTCCATTTCAACGCGGCGATCCGGGTCTTCGAGTTCGCTTCGAACATCGGGGGTAAAGTTTTCTAAGTTCGTCGTTTGACTCCCAAGCACAAAAAACACCCCTTCTGGGATCTGATCTGGGTGCGGAAGGTCCTTCAAGAGCGATCGCTCTGGGTGCTGCTCGCGAGGAATATGGTCAAGTCCGTCGACGAGAATGACGGCTGCTTCGCCGCTTTCTTCATAATTTTCTCCGAGCCTCTGGAGCTGCCTGTTCAGTTTTTCGAGGAGCTCCTTGCGATTCGACGGCTCTGATCGGGGTCCCGTCTTTCCGAATCCAGCTCGATCAAGTCGAAGCGTAATATCATGAAGAAAGCTTGTTGACTCCCCCCGCGTTGGATCCTGTGCATCGGGGACGTACGCATAGTAACGAACGAGACGAACTCTGAGGCTCCGTAGCGTCCTTGTTAGAAGCGTAGACTTCCCAGAGCCTGGAGAGCCAACCACAGCCACATACCCAGAGGGAAGCCTTTCTAACCTGTCAGTGAGATCCTCGACTGTCGACTCTATTGGTTGGTAGAATCGTGGGACCTCGAACTCGTGAACGTTTCGGAATTCGTATCTCTCAGACCACCCGAGCCGGTCTAAGAGTTCATTAGATTTAATTTTAATTGTACGCTCCGAACCTGCCGCCGTTTTGAATAGGAGGTCGGCAATCTCACGGTGGTCCCCATCTTCTGGAGGAGATGGCGTGCGAAGGTCTAGTTCGCAATCTTGAATGAACTCAGGGAAGACTTCCTTTTCCAAGCCAGAAGACTCCAAAAGCGCAGCCCAAACGGCATTCCATTTTCCGCTATAGTCAATGTCACCATCCCGTTTTGCTGGCCGCCAAGCCTGCTCTACAAACGCCGCAAAATGGTACGGAGACGGAGGTTTGGGGGTGTCTGGTAAAATACCGGGCGACTTCGAGGGATAGGCATTCGACAGTAGGTGGACGACGACACGTCGGTTTGGGTATGTCTCCTGGAGTTTCTGCCAACCGTCCGCGAGTTGTTTGATTAGAGGTGGACTCGATCCCTGAGTGAACTCGTTTAGGGTTAAGGTGCCACCATACTGCTTCCATTTGATCTGATAGGCATCAAGACGACCCGTGGTGGCAGTCTGAAGATCATCAACTCGGCCAGCTTCAGGATCCGCCACGCGAATCCACTGAAGATCATGCTCTCGAAGTGAGTGTATAACTAAGGAGGCCCCAACTCCATACTGATTCCGGAAACCACTGGCGGCAGCCCGTTCGCCTGTGCCAGGTTTGCTCATATTCTGAGTAGCTGTAAACAGTTTTACTTATCGATGTCACTGAAATCGCCGCCTGAACTCTTTCTCCGAAAGCTTGAGGTCAATTTCCGTAATCGGCCTAGGGGCGTACCCAGTCAAGATGCTCCTGGCTAGTTTTGTGACCACATTCGTTTCGAACTGATCGATGAAAGTGCAGTGCTCGTTCTTAAGAACCAAGACCTGATCGACCATAAATTTCCGCCTGGAAAAGTACTCGGCGTAGATGTGGTCCTGGTACTTAACTGCTAGACTTGAAGCCGGTCTCCTCATCTCGATGAGGGGAGTGCCATTATTCAGTCCCAAGCCGTGAATAAGGACGAATGCGACATGGGGGAATCGGTGCATCGTCTCCTCGATCTCGACGAGTGCCTCGTAGACAGTTTGCTCATCCCGGAAGGTCTCGGGGTTTTTGATAGTAAGAATCCCCGGTCGGTCTGCGGGGATCTGGCCTGTCTTGCTGTCAATTGCTGCCTTAACACGACCTGCCTGGTTCGGGTCTTCTGGGGGACCTGAAAGCTCGTTCAAGTCCAGTCCCTGTTCTTCAGCCCATGCCTCCACCGCTTCCGCCCTGTTCTCCGGCGCTGTGGCTATGCGAATAACATTGGAGACTGCAAGCTCCTCCAGCTCTCCGCTTTCTTGAGCTTTGTGCTCAAGATTACGGATCCGCTCATTTATTTTCTTCAGACGAACGGGGGCGAGACTCTGGAAGACAACTCCACTGAAGGGCGAGCTCGGGAGACGAATCCCAATGCTCGTTGCCATCGCCTTCCGCCGAGAGGCGGATGGTGTACGATACTTCACCTCCATGTAGCAGCAAGGAAACCCATTGCCCGCTTTGACTTGGAAGTCGGGGCGCCTCGTCGTCTCGCCGACCTCAATTGCAACTTCGGCCTCAAAGTCGCATCCAGCTCTTCGAAGACGAGCCGCCGTCTCAATTTCGGCGACCGTCGGCATAAACTCATCAGGATTCTCGATTTTTGAAAGAAACCGACCGTCGATAGATTCACGATCCAGGTTCAGAAGTTCGTTTGCTAACCAAATCAGGAAATGGAGGTGAGAAGTACTATTCGTCCATATGAGGTTATGGATTGGATGCTCTCCTGGGTCAAAGTCGGCGAGAAGATTTGCGTCAGGCTCGCTACGGAAGTACTTCAGGGCCTCGACCGCTCTCTCTTGACCCTGCTCGTCGAGCACGTTAGTGTTTCGCGTCCGCTCAATGTAGTAGTCCCAATTCTGAGGAGGACTTGTTTCCATGAGTTGAGACCCTTTGTCGAAACTCCGAACGAGGCAGATATGGTAACAGATTGCCTTCTCTCAGTTTCTACTTCCTGTCAGGCGTCTGGGACAGCTTCGAGTGTATAAGCGGCGGTGCAGTGTCGATAAGATGTGATCCTCTGGACCGGTTGGCACTACGCTTCCATATTGCTCTTGACTTTTGACCCGGCTGTAGCCTGGTCCAGCTCCTCCTGAATCCCCCGAAACTGTTCCAGCGCGGCTCCCAGATTCTCGACGATGTCGCTGGCGAGCACATCGGGCTCCGGGAGGTTCTCGGTGTCCTCCAGGCTGTCGTCCTTGAGCCAGAAGATGTCGAGGTTCGTCTTGTCCCGCTCGATGAGTGCGTCGTACTCGTAGGCCTTGAACCGCTCGGTCTCCTCCCGATCGTGGCGGTTCTCCGGGTTGTAGCAGTCGAGGAAGTCGGTCAGATCCTCGTACGTCATCGGGTCCCGCTTGAGGGTGAAGTGCTTGTTCGTCCGGAGATCGTAGATCCACAGCGTCTCCGTCCACGGGGTCTCACTGGCGGGCTTCCGGTCGAAGAAGAGGACGTTGGCCTTCACGCCCTGGGCGTAGAAGATGCCGGTGGGGAGGCGGAGGAGCGTGTGTACGTCGTACTGGTTGAGGAGCCGCTGGCGGACCGTCTCGCCCGCGCCGCCCTCGAACAGCACGTTGTCCGGCACCACGATGGCGGCCGTGCCGCCGATGGACAGCATGTTGGCGACGTGCTGGAGAAAGTTGAGCTGCTTATTGGACGTGCTCGTCCAGAAATCGTCGCGCTCGTAGGTAAGTGTCTGCTTCTGGCTTTCGCCTTCCTCGTTGATGACGGTGAAGCTGGCCTTCTTCCCGAACGGCGGATTGGTAAGTACCAGATCGTACCGGTCGTCCGGCTGGCTCACGAGCGAATCTTGCACGACGACCGGTGGATCTTCCTTCTCGGTAATCTCGCGGGGCCCGATGCCGTGGAGGTACAGGTTCATGGTGCAGAGCCGGGCCGTGTTGTCGACGATCTCCCAGCCCTGGAACGTGTCTTCTCGGAGCGCCTGCTTCTGGTCGCGGGTGAGGTTGTGGTTTTCGGTGATGTGGTTCTTGGCGGCGAGGAAGAAGCCCCCGGTGCCGACGGCCGGGTCCGCGATGGTCTGGTCCGGCTCGGGATCCACAGCGTCAACCATCGCCTTGATGAGCGGGCGTGGCGTGAAGTACTGGCCAGCGCCACTTTTCGTGTCCTGCGCGTTCTTCTCCAGCAGCCCTTCGTAGATGTCACCCTTCACGTCCACGTCGAGACCCATCCACGTCTCCTCGTCGATGTACTCGATGAGGCGGCGCAGGCGAGCGGGGTTCTGGATACGATTTTGGGCCTTGCCGAAGATGATGCCGATCATGCCGCCTTCCTTCTGCAGCTCCTGGAGGGTCTGGCGGTACTGGCTCTCCAGCGGCTCGCCCTTGAGGTCGTTGCCGTCCTCGTCTTTCAGCAATCGTTCCCACCGGTATTCGTCGGGGATGGCCGATTCTTTTCCAAGCTCGTGGCGCTCCTGGTCCATTTTCAGGAAAAGGAGGTACGTCAACTGCTCGACGTAGTCGCCGTAGCTGACGCCGTCGTCGCGGAGGACGTCGCAGAAATTCCAGAGGCGCTGAACAATTTGGGGGCTGCTTTCTGACATCCGAGAACGAATTTTACGTTTGGGTATCGACTTTCTGGAGACTGTGTACACTCGCGTCCTCACTCAAGTGGAAATCAATTCAATCCACATAGGCATCCGAGAGCTGGAGAAAACTCCGTTTCTCTTGATCGTCAGACTCGTTGTCAAACCGAATGGGCTGTGTGAGAGATACACGACAGACCGTCCCCTCAGGGATTATATCCGGAAGATCTCTCATCGACGCCAAGCTGAGCTCACCTCCGGTGTCCTCCAAAGCAAATGGATCGACATCTGGATAGCGATATCGGTCTGTTGTCTCTTCTTTCTCAATACGGTGTAGATCTCTGTCGGGCACCCAGAATGCTGTACTGATGGAAGGCAAGTCGCTCTCGTAAAAGAGGCCCAGACCTGTTGAGGTCGTTTCCATGTCCGGGGTAAAGAGTTCTTTCACGCCCCCCTCAAACCACCGATCACGGTCGCGGAGTCGTGAGCGGTTGGACTCAAGGAAACCAGCTAGATCATCCTCAGTGGAGTGGTAGTCATAGCTTGAAACAGAGACATCCTCGCTGTGAGGAGGGTTTGCGTTACAACCTGAGAAGTCAATTCGCCAGTGCTGTCCTACCTCAAAAGGGGAATCCTCTTGGAAGTATCGAGATGGGTTATTTCTGCAATTCTTGAGCAAGCGGACGCTTTCGAGGTAGTTATTATACCATGGTTCTGAGACTACAAGGCCTCCTAGACAGCGCCGGCCTTCTTGCATTCTGGTCCGTGCAATAATGAGAATGGTCGTGTTTCGCGGAGGAGTCATGGCTTGAGATGCGTAACAGTGAGATTATGCTGCTCAGAGAGGCGTTGAGCAAGAAGGGAACGATGACAGGCCTCCGGTTCCCGCTCAACGCAGAAAAGTGCGACGGTTTGGGCGTCGTCGGGAAGAGATCCGAAAAACTGTTCGGTATCGAATGGGTCAAGGATCTTATCCTTATACTCGCGGACGAACACGTCTCCTAACTCGGTTCGGTCGCGTTTCTTAACGTTCTGATCCTCGTCGGCTTTTTTTTGCTTGTTTCGGATTTCCTTTGTCGGAGATAACTTTTTCAAGTGGACATACCGGATTCCCATTTCATCCAGCCTCTCCTGCAAATATGTGCTGTTAGCGTATCGGTATCTCTTTCCGCGAAGACCGCGGTGCCGACGAATGTCAATGAATGTATCGACGTCAGCGTCCCGCAGGGCCTGGAAGTACGATTCTTCAGTCGAGTCGTAGACGCCTATCGTGACGATCTCAATGTCGCGAGTTTGCAATGACATGGGAATAGTGTTTATCGATAAGCCTTTCGCGAAGTGTAGCCGAGGTCAGGGGCATCGTCGAAAAGGTCTTGCATATTCGAATCCAGACGCTTGAGAACGTCCTCCTGACGAGAAAGCATGTCCCGTTCGTCGATGTGCATCACTTCGATTCCTTCGTCCTGCAAACCAACACCGATCATCTTACTTCGGTGGCATTTTTCAGGACGGATTTCACTACACATGAGCGCAACCCTGTGATTGCCCTCTTGGGCCGTCTTTAGGCGGTCGATGCCACGTCGAAACCAATCCTTCTTGCGACAACGATTGTAGATTACGAGCCCGTTATGGTAGCAGTCATTATCTTCTGGACGCCCTCCAAGTAAATCGCCGAAATATGAATAGGTGATGCCCACCTCGGTCAAACGATCTCTAAGGTTTTCCTTCATGTAGGCCTCACGATCCGAAGAAGGGGAAGATCGAACATCCAGCAGAAACTCGATATCGTACTCCTTCAGTAGTCTGGCAAACTCTTCGAAAGAGCGAGGACCATAACCAATCGTGAAGATTGGGGGCCGATCGCGATTAGTTAAACTGTTCATTGCGGTGCGAGAGAAGTTGGAAGCAACGCCGGAAGGTAGCATGATAACCTTCTCTGAATGGTGCTTCGCAATATCGAGAAAGGGTCCTTACAGGTCCATCTCAATCTGCGTGCCGGGATCGTCCCCGTTGTACAGCTCCTCGGCGATCACATCATCTTCGTCGGTAGAGACACTCGTATCTCCAGAAGCAGAGGCGGCCTGCCCATTGGAAGAGCTTGCCTCGATGGCTGACGGGGCGGCGTCCTCCTCGTGCGGCACAAGCTGGCCGCTGAAGGCCTGCTTGAGGATACTTTGCCGCAGCCGCTCGGCGCGGGTCTGCTCCCGCTCGGCGGTGGCCGCCGCTTCGTCGGCGACGGACAGCAGGCGCTCGACCTCGTCGACGATTTGTTTTTGCTCGGCGAGTGGGGGAAGAAGGAGCGGGGTTGCTTTCAACTGTCCAAAATTAAGATGAGGGCGGCCCTGACCATAGGCGAACCGCTCATATTGCTGCTGTCCAAGCTGCGAGTTCAAGTAGATCTCCAGATACTTCGAAGTGGTTTCTAAGGCAGGTCGCATGAGGGCAACACTCTGACATACCCAATGCTCGTCAAGCTCCCGATCCACGCGACACACATCTCCAGTATTGGCCCCGACAATTGTGACGAGCAGATCGCTCTTTTGAACCATGGCGCGATCACGACCGGACGCGTCTGAGGGAGGATTTACGTTCTTGGTGTCCGAGAGGTCGAGTTTCCACGGATTGACGTTCTGAGCGAGGATAAAGACCCCATCGCCTTCGTGATAGTAATCTGACCATCCACGAGGACCACTGGTGACGTGAGAGAGCACTGAGTCGAAGCTCGTCACTGTCCAGCCATCCGGTGACTCTGGAAAACTGTTTCCAAATTCAGGCTCGACCGGATCTTTGTAGCGACTCTTGTACCATTTCTTCTCCCGCTTCTCCAGAATCCGCTCCAGCAACTGATCGGCGGGCTCGGGGTCGTGGGTGCGGCG
>Ga0207714_1001339_pt1 | contig 15827 bp, 11 predicted proteins | sample PonA232FremontCA_2_FD_187270 | JGI IMG/M metagenome (GOLD analysis project Ga0207714, IMG submission 187270) | Marine sediment microbial community from Fremont, CA, USA - Pond A23 Sediment 2 (SPAdes) | ecosystem: Environmental > Aquatic > Marine > Unclassified | place: USA: Fremont, California... | reverse complement strand
GGTGTCGCTGATCGCACCGATCGCGATGGAAGAAGGCGTTCGCTTTGCGATCCGCGAGGGCGGCCGCACCGTCGGGGCCGGCGTCGTTTCGAAGATTATCGAGTAACCGACACGGCCGCAGGCGCGCGCCCGGGGCGGAGCCGCCCGCGGGCGAGTCGTCGTTTGGGTGTTCCGGTGCCGGTCACGGTGCACCGAAGAGTTTAGGCCAGTAGCTCAATTGGCAGAGCATCGGTCTCCAAAACCGAGGGTTGGGGGTTCGAGTCCCTCCTGGCCTGCCATTCACCAGGCCGTTCCCGTTGGGGGCGGCTTCGCGGGGCATGCAACACAGATGGCGGCGAAGGCCCAAACGCAGGAAAGCGGGCTCGACACCCTCAAGCTCTGGTCAGCGATCCTGCTGCTCGGTGCCGGCGTGTTCGGGTTCTACTCATTTGACGACGTGTCCGTGCTCTATCGTGCGCTCGGCCTCGTCGGTATCGCGCTCGCATCGGTAGCGCTCGCGTACACGACCGACAAGGGCCAGCGCGCCTGGGTATTCGCGCAGGACGCGCGGACCGAACTCCGTCGCGTGGTCTGGCCGACCCGGACCGAGACCATGCAGACCACCCTGATCGTTCTTCTGGTCGTGCTGCTTGTGGGGATCTTCCTCTGGCTGCTCGACATGCTTCTCCAGTGGGGCTTTGGTGCCATCACCGGGGTCGGAGGCTAAACGCGGTTATGGCCAAACGCTGGTACGTAGTTCAGGCGTTCTCCGGATTCGAGACCTCGGTGAAGCGCGCGCTGCTCGAGCATATCGCCCGCAGTGGTCTCGAGGACCACTTCGGTGAGGTGCTCGTGCCGACCGAAGAGGTCGTCGAGGTCCGCGGCGGGCAGAAGCGCAAATCCGAGCGCAAATTCTTCCCCGGTTACGTCCTCCTGCAGATGGAGATGACGGACGAGACCTGGCACCTGGTGAAGAACACGCCACGCGTGCTCGGTTTCATCGGCGGCACCGCCGACAAGCCGGCGCCGATCTCGGACGCGGAAGCCGAAGGCATCCTCCAGCGCGTCCAGGAGGGTGTCGAGAAGCCGCGCCCGAAGGTGCTGTTCGAGCCGGGCGAGGTCGTGCGCGTGACCGACGGGCCGTTCAATGATTTCAGCGGCGTCGTCGAGGAGGTGAACTTCGAGAAGTCGCGCCTGCTCGTCGCCGTGCAGATCTTCGGGCGTTCAACGCCCGTGGAACTCGAATTCAGCCAGGTCGAGAAGGCCTGAGCGGGATTTCAACGGGGCCTGCCTGCGGGCGGCTCCACCAGCAACGGGGAGCCGAACAGGCGCACGCACCCGTCAAGGAGTGAAACGTGGCACGCAAGATTACAGCCTACATCAAGCTGCAGGTCGCCGCGGGCAAGGCCAATCCGAGCCCGCCCGTCGGTCCGGCGCTGGGACAGCACGGCCTGAATATCATGGAATTCTGCAAGGCCTTCAACGCGGCCACGCAGGAGACCGAGCAGGGCCTGCCGATCCCGGTGATCATCACGGTCTACAGCGACCGCAGCTTCACCTTCGTCACCAAGACGCCGCCCGCGGCCGTTCTGCTGAAGAAGGCCGCCGGTCTGAAGAGCGGTTCGAGCAGCGCGCTGACCAACAAGGTCGGCACCGTCACGCGCGAGCAGCTCGAGGACATCGCGCGGCAGAAGGAGCCCGATCTGACGGCCGCCGATCTCGACGCGGCGGTACGGACGATCGCGGGCAGCGCCCGCAGTATGGGCCTCGAAGTGGAGGGCGTCTGAGATGGCGAAGATGAGCAAACGCAAACAGGCGATCCGCGCCAAGGTCGATCCGAACCGCGAGTACCCGCTCGACGAGGCATTCGGTCTGCTGAGCGAACTGACATCCGTGACGTTCCGCGAGAGCGTGGAAGTGGCGGTCAACCTCGGCGTCGATCCGCGCAAGTCGGATCAGATGGTGCGCGGTTCCACTGTGCTCCCGAACGGGACCGGCAAGAGCACCCGGGTCGCAGTATTCGCCCAGGGTGAGCAGGCGGAAACCGCGCAGAGCGCCGGCGCCGACGTGGTCGGTTTCGAGGACCTCGCCGAGCGTGTCCAGGGCGGTGAACTCGATTTCGACGTCGTCATCGCCACACCGGACGCCATGCGCGTGGTCGGGCGCCTCGGCCAGATCCTCGGCCCGCGCGGCCTGATGCCGAACCCGAAGGTCGGCACGGTCACGCAGGACGTCGCCCAGGCGGTCAAGAACGCCAAGGCCGGTCAGGTCCGCTACCGCACCGACAAGAACGGCATCATCCACGCCCCGATCGGCAAGGTGGACTTCGACACGAAGGCGCTGCGCGAGAACCTGCAGGCCCTGATCAATGACCTGAACAAGGCCAAGCCGTCGACGTCGAAGGGCATGTACATGAAACGGATTACGGTCGCATCGACGATGGGTCCGGGCCTGAAGGTGGATAAGGCGAGCCTGTCCCTGTAGGCCAGAAAGGAAAAATCGGTATCTCGCCAAGACGTGGAGCACGCCAAGGAAGGCATTTTTATTTAGAGATTTTCCTGGCGCGCTTGGCGTCTAGGCGAGAAAAGCAGTTTTTGACTTCCGGTTCGTTGAGCCGGGAGTCGACCGGGTTCGCCCCGGGAATGACTTTGAACGACCTGGCCTCACGGGTGTGCAACACCCTTTCCTGGCCGGATCGCGTCAAAGACCGCAGGTGCCGGTAGCGCCGGCTTAATTCCCTGCGCAGATGGCGATTCAGGCCGGTATGCAGCGCATTACCGGCGGTCGCCGCACTGGTGCATGGGCGGTAACGCCCGTGTGTGGCTCACCAGGGATCGGCTATCGGCCGTGTCCCGAGAGGAGGTGCTCGATGCCGCTGTCACTCGACGAAAAGAAGGCGGTCGTGGCCGAGGTGGCCGATGTGGCCAGCTCCGCGCACTCGGCCGTCGCGGCGGATTATCGGGGGTTGACCGTTTTCGAGATGACGGACCTGCGCCAGAAGGCACGGGCGCAGAACGTATATCTCAAGGTGGTCAAGAATACCCTCGCCCGTCGTGCCGTCGAGGGCACCGAATTCGAGTGCATGAGCGAAGGGCTGACCGGGCCGTTGATGCTGGCGTTCTCCACGGAGGACCCCGGATCGGCGGCGCGAGTCATCAAGGAGTACGCCAAAACCACGAGCAGGCTCGAGGTCCGTGCGGTCGCCATAGGCGGCCAGGTATACGGGGCCCACGAGCTCGATCGCGTGGCGTCGCTCCCGACGCGTGACGAAGCACTGGCCCAGTTGGCCGGCACGCTGCGTGCGCCGCTCGACAAATTCGCCCGTACACTCAATGAGGTGCCCGGCAAGCTGGTCCGTACGGTGGAAGCGATCCGTGCCGAAAGGGCCGGCGAATAACCTTTATCCGCTCCGGGGCTGGCCCGGATGCGTCTGCATACCTACAGGAGGCTGAACAATGGCCGTTTCCAAAGATGAAATCCTCGAGACGATCTCGAATATGACCGTCATGGAGATCGTTGACCTGATCTCCGCGATGGAAGAGAAGTTCGGCGTCAGTGCCGCTGCCGCCGCCGTGGCCGCTGCCCCGGCAGGCGGTGGCGAGGCCGCCGAGGCCGCCGAGGAACAGACCGAATTCGACGTCGTCATGTCGAGCTTCGGCGAGAACAAGGTCGGCGTGATCAAGGCGATCCGCCAGATCACCGGCCTGGGCCTCAAGGAAGCCAAGGAGATGGTCGAGGGCGTGCCCGCGACCGTGAAGGAACAGGTCGAGAAGGAAGACGCCGAGGCCGTGAAGAAGCAGCTCGAGGAAGCCGGCGCCGCTGTCGAGCTCAAGTAATCCCGGGCTGTACGCCGGGCGGGAAGGGTTTCCCGCCCGGCGCCGTAAGAGCCGGCTGGCGGCATCGGAGGCCGGCCGGGCTGTTCACACCCTGTGGGGGCGTGGCGACACGATGAGAAGCGGGACCGATGTAACGCATAGCCGGATGCTGTGCCTTGCGCCAGAGGTCGCCGGCGTCGTGCCGTCCGTGCGCAGGGGAATGAATGGCCCGGCCGGCTACCGGCCGCCGGCCTTTTTCTGCTTCCAGCAGATCAATATCGCGACGCACACGCGCGCGACAGAAGCACGGTGGTGAGAGAGAACCGCGATGGCATATTCCTTCACTGAGAAGAAACGCATCCGGAAGGATTTCGGCAAGCGCACTTCCATCCTGGAAGCGCCCTATCTGCTGCAGACGCAGATCGAATCCTACCGGGAATTCCTGCAGACGGACAAGGCTTCGGATGTACGCGACAATGTCGGTCTGCACGGGGCGTTTCAGTCCGTACTGCCGATTGTCAGTTACTCCGGTAACGTCGAGCTGCAGTACGTCAGTTACCGGCTGGGTAAGCCGGCGTTCGACGAACGCGAGTGCAGCGTCCGCGGGCTGACGTTCTCCGCGCCCCTGCGCGTGCTCGTGCGTCTGGTGATCTTCGACAAGGGCACCAGCAACAAGGCCGTCAAGGACGTGAAGGAACAGGAAGTCTACATGGGCGAACTCCCGCTCATGACCGACACCGGCACCTTCATCATCAACGGCACCGAGCGCGTGATCGTCTCGCAGCTCCACCGTTCCCCGGGCGTGTTCTTCGACCACGACAAGGGCAAGAGCCACTCGTCCGGCAAGCTGCTGTTCTCCGCGCGGGTGATCCCCTACCGCGGTTCGTGGCTCGATTTCGAATTCGATGCCAAGGACAATATCTATACGCGCATCGACCGCCGCCGCAAGCTGCCGGCGACGGTCCTGCTGCGCGCACTCGGCTATTCCAGCCAGGAGTTGCTCGACGCGTTCTTTGAAAAGAACCGGTTCCACTTCCGCAAGGACAAGGTGGAACTGGAACTCGTGCCCGAGCGCCTGCGCGGTGAAACCGCGCAGTTCGATATCTCCGACGGCGAGAAGACAGTCGTCGAGTCGGGCCGGCGTATCACCGCGCGCCATATCAAGGAACTCGAGAAGGCCGGCATCAAAAAGCTCGAGGTGCCGAGCGAGTACCTCGAGGGCAAGATCCTCGGTCACGATGTCGCCGATCCGGAAACGGGCGAGGTTATCGCGCAGGCCAACGACGAGATCACCCCGGACCTGCTGGAGATGTTCGGCGCGAAGGGCGTGAAGAACATCGACACGCTCTGGGTCAACGAGCTCGACCGCGGTCCGTACATCTCCAATACGCTGCGGATCGATACCACGCGCACCCAGTTCGAGGCGCAGGTCGAGATCTACCGCATGATGCGCCCGGGCGAGCCGCCGACGAAGGAAGCGACGCAGAATCTGTTCCAGAATCTGTTCTTCTCGGAAGACCGCTACGATCTGTCGTCGGTGGGCCGCATGAAGTTCAATCGCCGTGTGGGCCGTGACGAGCTGGAAGGCCCTGGTGTGCTCGACAATCACGACATCATGGCCGTGCTGCGCACGCTCATCGATATCCGCAACGGCAACGGCCAGGTGGACGACATTGATCACCTCGGCAACCGTCGCATCCGCTGTGTCGGCGAGATGGCGGAGAACGTCTTCCGGGTCGGCCTGGTGCGCGTCGAACGCGCCGTGCGCGAGCGGCTGTCGATGGTCGAGTCCGAGGGCCTGATGCCGCAGGACATCATCAACGCGAAGCCGGTGGCCGCCGCGATCAAGGAGTTCTTCGGCTCCAATCAGCTGTCGCAGTTCATGGACCAGAACAACCCGCTTTCCGAGGTCACGCACAAGCGTCGGATCTCGGCGCTGGGCCCCGGCGGCCTGACGCGTGAGCGGGCCGGTTTCGAGGTCCGTGACGTGCACCCGACGCACTACGGCCGGGTCTGCCCGATCGAGACGCCGGAGGGTCCGAACATCGGCCTCATCAACTCGCTGGCCGTGTATGCGCGGACCAACAAGTATGGCTTCCTCGAGACGCCGTATCGCAAGGTAGTTGATTCCCGCGTGACCGAGGAGGTGGAATACCTCTCGGCGATCGAAGAGGGCAACTTCGTCATCGCCCAGGCGAACGCCGCGGTGGACGATACCGGCAAGCTCACCGACGAGCTGGTTTCCTGCCGGTACAACAACGAGTTCTCGCTGTCGACGCCGGAACAGGTCAATTACGTGGACGTCTCGCCGAAACAGATCGTTTCGGTGGCGGCCGCCATGGTGCCGTTCCTCGAGCACGACGACGCCAACCGAGCGCTGATGGGCGCCAACATGCAGCGCCAGGCCGTGCCGACGCTGCGCGCGGAGAAGCCCTTGGTCGGTACCGGCATGGAGCGGACCGTCGCGATGGACTCCGGCTCGGCCGTCTCGGCCAAGCGCGGTGGTACCGTCGACGCCGTCGATGCCGCGCGCGTGGTCGTGCGCGTCAACGACGACGAGGCGGTCGAGGGCGAGTCGGGCGTCGACATCTACAACCTGACCAAGTACACCCGTTCCAACCAGAACACCTGCATCAACCAGCGTCCGCTGGCCCGCCCCGGCGACAATGTCGCCCGCGGCGACGTACTGGCCGACGGGCCGTCCACCGATATGGGCGAGCTCGCACTGGGCCAGAACATGCTGATCGCGTTCATGCCCTGGAACGGCTACAACTTCGAGGACTCGATCCTCGTGTCCGAGCGGGTCGTCGAGGAGGATCGTTTTACGACGATCCACGTCGAAGAGCTGACCTGCGTCGCCCGGGATACCAAGCTCGGGCCGGAGGAGATTACGGCCGATATCCCGAACGTCAGCGAGTCCGTGCTGGGCAAGCTCGACGAGTCGGGCATCGTGTATGTCGGTGCCGAGGTCAACCCCGGCGATATCCTGGTCGGCAAGGTCACGCCCAAGGGCGAGACGCAGCTGACGCCGGAGGAGAAGCTCCTGCGGGCGATCTTCGGCGAGAAGGCGTCGGACGTGAAGGACACCTCCCAGCGCGTGCCCGCGGGCATGGACGGGACGGTGATCGACGTCCGCGTGTTCACCCGCGACGGGGTGGAGAAGGACGCGCGCGCGCTCCACATCGAGCAGGAAGAGCTGCGCCAGGTCCGCAAGGACCTGGACGATCAGCGGCGGATTATCGAATCCGACGTTTTCGCGCGCGTCGAGCGCGCCATCGTCGACCAGGTCGCCGAGAAGGGCCCGAACGGCCTGAAGAAGGGCACGAAGGTCACCAAGGACTACCTCGACAGCCTGGAAGGCGATCAATGGTTCGAGATCAGCCTGCGCGAGGAAGAGGCGAACGTAACCCTGGAGAAGGCCGCGCAGCAGCTGCGCGAGCACCGCGAGGCGTTCGAGCAGCGCTTCGCGGAGCAGAAGGCCAAGATCACGCAGGCGGACGATCTCTCCCCGGGCGTGCTCAAGATGGTCAAGGTCTACCTGGCCGTAAAGCGCCGCTTCCAGCCGGGTGACAAGATGGCCGGCCGGCACGGCAACAAGGGCGTGATCTCCACGGTCGTTCCGACCGAGGACATGCCCTACATGGAAGACGGCACGCCGATCGATATCGTACTGAGCCCGCTGGGCGTGCCCTCGCGCATGAACGTCGGTCAGGTGCTCGAGACCCATCTGGGGTGGGCCGCCAAGGGCCTCGGCCACAAGATCGGCCGCACGATCGACGAGCAGGGCAATCCGGCGGACGTCCGCGACCTGCTCGGAAAGGTCTACAACCACGATGGTGCCGAACACCTCGAGGATCTGGATTCGCTCAACGATAACGAGATCATGGAGCTGGGCGAGAACCTGCGTGGGGGCGTGCCGATGGCGACGCCGGTGTTCGACGGCGCCAACGAGGACGAGATCCGCAAGATGCTCGAACTCGCGGATCTGCCGACCAGTGGCCAGACCACGCTGTGGGACGGTCGCACCGGTGATCCGTTCGAGCGCCCGATCACTGTCGGCTACATGCACATGATCAAACTGAACCATCTGGTCGATGACAAGATGCACGCCCGTTCCACCGGCCCTTACAGCCTCGTCACCCAGCAGCCGCTGGGCGGCAAGGCGCAGTTCGGTGGCCAGCGCTTCGGCGAGATGGAGGTCTGGGCCCTGGAGGCCTACGGCGCCGCCTACACGCTGCAGGAGATGCTGACCGTGAAATCGGACGACGTGAACGGCCGCAACAAGATGTACAAGAACATCGTCGACGGGGATCACCGGATGGAAGCCGGCATGCCCGAGTCGTTCAACGTTCTGTTGAAGGAAATCCGGTCGCTCGGCATCAATATCGAGCTGGAGCAGGACTGACACCGTGTCGGTCACGCGATCCATCCATTGCGGCAACTGACACGGTAGCGGGGAAACCATGAAAGATCTTTTGAACCTTCTCAAGCAGCAGGGAACGACCGAGGACTTCGATGCGCTGCGCATCGGCCTCGCGTCGCCCGACGTAATCCGTTCCTGGTCGTTCGGTGAGGTCAAGAAACCCGAAACGATCAACTATCGGACGTTCAAACCCGAGCGCGACGGCCTCTTCTGCGCGAAGATATTCGGCCCGGTCAAGGACTACGAGTGCCTGTGCGGCAAGTACAAGCGCATGAAGCACCGTGGCGTGGTCTGTGAAAAGTGCGGTGTCGAGGTCACCCTGACCAAGGTACGGCGCGAGCGCATGGGCCATATCGACCTGGCGAGCCCGGTCGCACACATCTGGTTCCTGAAGTCGCTGCCGTCGCGCATTGGCCTGCTGCTCGACATGACGCTGCGCGAGATCGAACGCATCCTCTATTTCGAGGCCTACGTCGTGGTCGACCCGGGCCTCACGCCGCTGGAACGCTGCCAGCTGCTGCCCGAGGAGCAGTACCTTGAGGCGCTCGAGGAATACGGTGACGAATTCGATGCCCGCATGGGCGCCGAGGCCGTCGGCTACCTCCTCCGTGGCCTCAATCTCAAAGACGAGGCGGAGACGCTGCGCCAGGAGATCGATTCCACGCGCTCGGAGACCAAGATCAAGCGCCTGTCGAAGCGCCTGAAGCTGGTCGAATCCTTCCTCGAGTCGGGCAACAAGCCCGAGTGGATGGTCATGAGCGTGCTGCCGGTGCTGCCGCCGGACCTGCGTCCGCTGGTGCCGCTGGACGGCGGCCGCTTCGCGACCTCGGATCTGAACGACCTGTACCGGCGCGTGATCAACCGCAACAATCGCCTGCGGCGGCTGCTCGAGCTGAACGCGCCCGACATCATCGTGCGCAACGAAAAGCGCATGCTGCAGGAATCGGTCGACGCGCTGCTCGATAACGGGCGACGCGGCCGGGCGATTACCGGCACCAACAAGCGCCCCCTGAAGTCGCTGGCCGACATGATCAAGGGCAAGCAGGGCCGCTTCCGGCAGAACCTGCTGGGCAAGCGCGTGGACTACTCCGGGCGTTCCGTGATCGTGGTCGGGCCGACCCTGCGCCTGCATCAGACGGGTCTGCCGAAGAAGATGGCGCTCGAGCTGTTCAAGCCGTTCATCTTCTCCAAGCTGCACATGCGCGGCCAGGCCACCACCATCAAGGCGGCCAAGAAACTGGTCGAGCGTGAGGGCCCCGAGGTCTGGGATATCCTGGAAGAGGTGATCCGCGAGCACCCGGTGCTGCTGAACCGGGCACCGACGCTCCACCGCCTCGGCATCCAGGCGTTCGAACCGATCCTTATCGAGGGCAAGGCGATCCAGCTGCACCCGCTGGTCTGTGCCGCCTTCAACGCGGACTTCGACGGCGACCAGATGGCGGTCCACGTACCGCTGTCGATCGAGGCGCAGCTCGAATCCCGCTCGCTGATGATGTCGACCAACAACATCCTGTCGCCGGCGAATGGTGAACCGATCATCGTGCCCTCACAGGACGTCGTGCTCGGGCTCTACTACATGAGCCGGGTGAAATACGGCGCCAAGGGCGAGGGCATGGTCTTCGCCGATGTCGCCGAGGCGCGCCGGGCGTACGAGTCGAAGGTCGCGGAGCTCCAGGCCCGCGTGACCGCCCGGGTGGCGACGCTGGAGACGAACGAGGCCGGCGAGAATATCACCGTCATGCGTCGACGCGAGACGACGGTCGGCCGTGCCCTGCTATCCGAGATCCTGCCCGAGGGCCTGGAGTTCGACCTCGTCGACCAGGACCTCAACAAGAAGGGGATCTCGCGGCTGATCGACGAGTGCTACCGGCGTGTCGGGCTCAAGGAAACGGTGATCTTCGCCGACCAGCTGATGTTTACCGGCTTCCGCTTCTCGACCGTGGCCGGCGTGTCGATCGGCAAGGAAGACATGGTCGTGCCGAGCGAGAAGCAGGAACTGATCGACGCGGCTGAAGACGAGGTCAAGGAGATCCAGAACCAGTACTCCTCGGGTCTCGTCACCTTCGGTGAGCGCTACAACAAGGTGATCGACATCTGGTCGCACGCGAACGATCGCGTGGCCACGGCCATGATGGAGAAACTCGGCAAGGAAACCGCGGTCGATACCGAGGGCAACGAGGTTGAGCAGAAGTCGTTCAACTCGATCTTCATGATGGCCGACTCCGGTGCGCGTGGTTCGGCCGCCCAGATCCGCCAGCTCGCCGGTATGCGCGGCCTGATGGCGAAGCCGGACGGCTCGATCATCGAGACGCCGATCACCGCGAACTTCCGCGAGGGTCTGAACGTCCTGCAGTACTTCATCTCTACGCACGGCGCGCGCAAGGGTCTTGCGGACACGGCGCTGAAGACCGCCAACTCGGGTTACCTGACGCGGCGGCTGGTCGATGTCGGCCAGGACCTCGTCGTGACCGAGGAGGATTGCGGTACCGAGCGCGGTATCCACATGAAGCCGATCATTGAAGGCGGTGATGTCGTCGAGGGCCTGCGCGAGCGGGTACTTGGCCGTACCGCCCTCAACGATATCCACGACCCGAACAGCGAGGAACTGCTGATCGAGGCGGGCACGCTGCTGGGCGAGGGCGAGGTCGATCGGATCGAGTCCGCCGGCATCGATGAACTGTGGGTGCGCTCCTCGATCACCTGCGAGACCCGCTATGGCTCCTGTGCCCGCTGCTACGGGCGCGACCTGGCGCGTGGCGACCTGATCAACGTCGGTGAGGCGGTTGGTGTCATGGCCGCGCAGTCGATCGGCGAGCCGGGTACGCAGCTGACGATGCGGACCTTCCACATCGGCGGCGCCGCGAGCCGTCAGGCGGCGGCGAACAATGTCGAGGTCAAGGCCGACGGCAAGGTCCGGTTCCACAACATCAAGACGGTCGTGAACCGCAACGACAACTTCGTCGCCGTATCGCGTTCCGGCGAGCTCGGCGTGATGGACGAGACCGGCCGCGAGAAGGAGCGCTACAAGGTGCCCTACGGCGCGGTGATCACCGTGGGCGACAACGAGCCCGTCGAAGGCGGTCAGATCGTCGCCAACTGGGACCCCCACACCCACCCGGTCATTACCGAAGTGGCGGGTTACATCCGCTTCCACGACTTCCTGGAGGGTGTGTCGGTCACGCACCAGGCCGACGAAGTCACGGGCCTGTCGTCGATCGTGGTCACGGATCCCAAGCAGCGCGGCACGTCGGGCAAGGACCTGCGGCCGATGCTCAAGCTGGTCGATGGCGACGGCAACGACCTGTGCATCGCCGGTACGGATATCCCGGCGCACTACTACCTGCCGCAGGGGGCTATCGTCAGTCTCGACGATGCGTCGCCTGTGGAGGTCGGCGATGTGCTGGCCCGCATCCCGCAGGAGTCGTCCAAGACCCGCGATATCACCGGCGGTCTGCCGCGTGTGGCCGACCTGTTCGAGGCGCGCAAGCCGAAGGAACCGGCGATCCTCGCGGAGCGGACCGGCACGGTCGGGTTCGGCAAGGAGACCAAGGGCAAGCAGCGCCTGATCATCACCGACGACAAGGGTGACCGCCACGAGGAACTGATCCCGAAGTGGCGCAACGTTTCGGTCTTCGAGGGTGAGCAGGTGGCCCGCGGCGAGATGATCTCCGACGGCGAGCCGAACCCGCAGGACATCCTGCGCCTGCTCGGCGTCGAGGAACTGGCGGCCTATATCGTCAAGGAGATCCAGGACGTCTACCGGCTGCAGGGTGTGCAGATCAATGACAAGCACATCGAGGTCATAGCGCGCCAGATGCTGCGCAAGGTGGATATCCTCGATCCGGGTGATACCGGTCTGCTGCAGGGCGAGCAGATCGACCACGCCCGCGCGCTCGATCTGAACGACCGCATGGAGGCCGAGGGCAAGAAGCCGTGCACGTTCGAGCGCCACCTGCTGGGCATCACCAAGGCCTCGCTGGTGACCGAGTCGTTCATCTCCGCGGCCTCGTTCCAGGAGACGACCCGGGTGCTGACCGAGGCGGCGGTGCGCAGTGCGCGCGACGACCTCCGCGGTCTCAAGGAGAACGTCATCGTCGGTCGCCTCATCCCGGCCGGGACCGGGCTTGCCCATCACGAGGAGCGTCGCCGCCGGCGCGCGCGTCCGACGGTGGAGAGTCCGTTCATGGCGCCGGGCAGTGGCGGCGGCATCGGCGAGCCCGGGCTCGCGAACTCCGGCGAGATCGGTGCCGACGCGGAGCAGGATGCCTGAATGAACCGCCACGGGGCGGCGCGTGGGCGCCGCCCCGTGGCGGCGGGTCGCCAGCGGCTTGACAGGCGGCGCCTGCACCCATAAAATTCCGCCTCTTTTTGGGGGCGATCCGGCCAGACCGGCCGCCTTCCACCAGGCACCACCGATTCTTTCGTCGCCGTGCGTCCAGCCTCCCGGCTGGCGCCAACGGCGACCCACTGTCGGGAACTGACCGCATTATGTCGACGATCAATCAGCTCGTGCGCAAGCCGCGCAAGCGTATTCACGAGAAGACGAATACGCCGGCGCTCGAAAGCTGCCCCCAGAAACGGGGCGTCTGTACCCGCGTGTACACGACCACGCCGAAGAAGCCGAACTCGGCGCTGCGGAAGGTTGCGCGCGTGCGGCTGACGAACGGCTACGAAGTCACGTCATACATTGGCGGCGAGGGCCACAATCTGCAGGAGCACTCGGTGGTCCTGATCCGTGGCGGGCGAGTCAAAGACCTGCCCGGCGTGCGCTATCACACGGTACGCGGCAGCCTCGACGCGCAGGGCGTCAAGAACCGCAAGCAGGGCCGTTCCAAATACGGCACCAAGCGGCCAAAGAAATAAACCGGGCGATCGACCATGTCCAGACGAGCCAGTGCACCGCGTCGCGAGATCCTGCCGGATCCCAAATTCGGCGATATCAAGCTGACCAAGTTCATCAATATGCTGATGCGTGACGGCAAAAAGGCGACCGCCGAGGCGATCGCCTATGACGCCCTCGATCAGATCCGTGACAAGCGCGGCGGCGATCCGCTCGAAGTGCTCGAGCTGGCGCTGTCGAACGTGAGTCCGTCGGTCGAGGTGAAGTCCCGCCGCGTCGGCGGCGCGACCTATCAGGTCCCGGTTGAAGTCCGGCCGGTGCGGCGCAACGCGCTCGCCATGCGCTGGATCATCGACGCGTCCAAGCGCCGCGGCGAGAAGACCATGATGGGCAAGCTCGCCAACGAGCTGATGGACGCGGCCGACAAGCGCGGTTCCGCCTACAAGAAGCGCGAAGACACGCATCGAATGGCCGACGCCAACAAGGCGTTCGCCCACTACCGCTGGTAAGGCCGGCCGGAGTACTACCGTGGCACGCAAGACCCCGATCGAGCTTTATCGCAATATCGGCATCATGGCGCACATCGATGCCGGCAAGACGACTGCGACCGAGCGGATTCTTTACTATACCGGCGTCTCCCACAAGATGGGCGAAGTGCACGACGGCGCGGCCGTCATGGACTGGATGGCCCAGGAGCAGGAGCGCGGCATTACCATCACGTCCGCCGCGACGACCTGTTTCTGGCGCGGCATGGATCAGCAGTTCAAGGATCACCGCATCAACATCATCGATACGCCCGGCCACGTCGATTTCACGATCGAGGTCGAGCGTTCGCTGCGCGTGCTCGACGGCGCGGTCTGCGTGCTGGATGCGAACGCCGGCGTTGAGCCGCAGACCGAGACGGTCTGGCGCCAGGCGGACAAGTACCATGTCCCGCGCATGGTGTTCGTCAACAAGATGGACAAGATGGGCGCGGATTTCTTCCGTTGCGTCGAGATGATGCAGAAGCGCCTCGGCACGACGCCGGTCGCGACCCAGATCCCGATAGGCGCGGAAGACCAGTTCGCCGGCGTCGTCGACCTCGTGCGCATGGAGGCGATCTACTGGGACGACGCGTCCAACGGGATGGTCTACGAGGCGAAGCCGATCCCGGATGACCTCAAGGCGACCTGTGACGAGTGGTATGGCCACATGGTCGAGCACGCAGCCGAGGCCAACGAGGAGCTGATGGACAAGTACCTCGAGGAAGGCGATCTCACGAAGGACGAGATCAAGGCCGGCCTGCGTCAGCGCATGCTGAACAACGAGATCGTCGTGACGATGTGCGGCTCCGCCTTCAAGAACAAGGGTGTGCAGACGCTGCTCGACGGCGTGATCGAGTACCTGCCGGCGCCGCCGGAAGTGCCGGCGATCCAGGGCACGCTGACCGACGCCGACGAGACACCGGCCGAGCGTCACGCATCCGACGACGAGCCGTTCGCGGCGCTCGCGTTCAAGGTGGCCACCGATCCGTACGTTGGTAACCTGACCTTCTTCCGCGTGTATTCCGGGATCGTCAAATCCGGCGATACGGTATTCAATCCGCTCAAGAACAAGCGTGAGCGCATTGGCCGGTTGTTGCAGATGCACTCCAACACCCGCGAAGAGATCAAGGAAGTCCGCGCCGGTGACATTGCCGCAGCCGTCGGCCTCAAGGATGTCACCACGGGTGAAACGCTCTGCGACATGACCAACCAGATCACGCTCGAGCGCATGGAGTTCCCCGAGCCGGTCATCTCGGTGGCGGTGGAACCCAAATCGAAGGCCGAACAGGACAAGATGGGCGCCGGGCTCGGCAAGCTGGCGCAGGAGGATCCGTCTTTCCGCGTCCATACCGACGAGGAATCGGGCCAGACCATCATCTCCGGCATGGGTGAGCTGCACCTGGATATCCTGGTCGATCGCCTGCGGCGCGAGTTCAAGGTCGAGGCCAACATCGGCAAGCCGCAGGTCGCCTACCGGGAGACCATCCGCAAGGAGGTCGAGGCGGAAGGCAAGTTCGTGCGCCAGACGGGCGGGCGCGGCCAGTACGGCCATGTCCTCATCCGCATGGAACCGCTCGAGCCGGGCAGCGGCTTCGAATTCGCCAACTCGATCGTTGGCGGTGTCGTGCCGAAGGAATACATCAACTCGGTGTCGAAGGGGATCGAGGAGGCCATGCAGGGCGGCGTTGTCGCTGGTTACCCGATGGTCGACATCCGCGCGACGCTGTACGACGGGTCGTACCACGAAGTGGACTCGAGTGAGTCCGCGTTCAAGATGGCCGGCTCGTTCGCATTCCAGGATGGCGCCAAGAAGGCGAATCCGGTCATCCTCGAGCCGATGATGCGGGTCGACGTCATCACCCCGGAAGACTACATGGGTGACGTGATGGGCGACCTGAACCGGCGCCGGGGCACCATCCAGGGGATGGAGGACGTACCGGGCGGCAAGGCGATGCACGCCGAAGTGCCGCTCTCCGAAATGTTCGGTTACTCGACCGATCTGCGTTCGGCGACGCAGGGGCGCGCGAACTACTCGATGGAGTTCTCGCATTACGCCGAGGCGCCCAACAGCGTGGCGGAAGAGATCGTCCGCAAAGCCTCGTAACCGGCTTCAACAGCTTCCAGAACAAGAGAGAGGGTAACGACCGTGTCCAAGGCGAAGTTCGAGCGCACAAAGCCGCATGTCAACGTAGGGACGATTGGTCACGTGGACCACGGCAAGACGACGCTGACGGCGGCACTGACGA
>Ga0207714_1001338_pt1 | contig 15832 bp, 13 predicted proteins | sample PonA232FremontCA_2_FD_187270 | JGI IMG/M metagenome (GOLD analysis project Ga0207714, IMG submission 187270) | Marine sediment microbial community from Fremont, CA, USA - Pond A23 Sediment 2 (SPAdes) | ecosystem: Environmental > Aquatic > Marine > Unclassified | place: USA: Fremont, California... | reverse complement strand
ATAGGCCTCGGCTACGTTGGCCTACCTTTGGCGGTGGAGAAGGCAAAGGCTGGTTTTGAAGTGGCTGGCATAGAAAGAAAGAAAAACAGGGTCGAAAAGGTAAATAACGGGGAAAACTACATCCCGGACGTGCTGGACGTAGAGCTGGCAGAAGTAGTAGATGCCGGCAGGCTCACGGCAACTCAAAGCTATGAAGTCGTGAAGGATGCGGACGTGGTCACCATTTGCGTGCCCACACCTCTCGATGAAGGCAAGAACCCAGATACGATATTCATAGAAAACGTCCTCGAGAATTCTCTTCCCTTTACTCACGAAAACCAGCTATTTGTCCTGGAAAGCACCACCTACCCCGGTACCACACAGGAAGTGATCCAACCCCGGCTGGAGGAGGCTGGCTTTACCGTTGGGGAGGACGTCTTCCTAGCTTTTTCGCCTGAAAGGGTGGACCCAGGAAACAGAAAATACAAAACCGGAAATACTCCAAAGGTAGTTGGAGGGGTAACTGAAAACTGTACGGAGGTGGCCCAAACGCTCTACGAGCAGGTCATCGACGGGAATATTCATCCGGTTTCTTCTCCGGCCGTTGCGGAAATGGAGAAACTTCTCGAGAACATATTCAGAGTTGTCAACATATCCCTGGTGAATGAACTAGCAATGCTGGCCGATAGGATGGATATCGACATCTGGGAGGTAATAGAAGCCGCAAAGACGAAACCCTTCGGGTTTATGGCCTTCTACCCTGGGCCAGGCCTGGGCGGGCACTGTATACCCTTAGACCCCTTTTATCTGGCATGGAAAGCGAAGCAGCACGATTTTTCCACCAGGTTCATCGAGCTTGCCGGCCAGATAAACGACCGGATGCCGGGCTACGTCGCCGGCAAGGCCATGGAGGTCCTCAACGAAAGAGGGAAGCCGCTAAACGGTTCGAGGGTTCTGCTGCTGGGGGTGGCATACAAAAAGGATGTAGATGATTTACGAGAATCTCCCGCTCTCGACGTGATGAAATCGCTCAAGAGCAAAGGAGCTGAGCTGAATTATCACGATCCCCATATCGATAATGTCGATCTCGAGGGGGAAAGTTATACTTCAGTTGATTTATCGGAGGAGCAATTATCGAAGGCTGACTTAGTTATAATTACTACTTCCCACTCCGCGGTGGATTATCAGAAGGTGGTAAACCAGGCTGACTTGATTTATGACACCCGCAACGCCCTGGGTGATTATGAGGCAGAACATATTTATAAGTTGGGCTCTTAATAAGTGTTGGGCATAAGTCCAACCAAATAGCGCGAGTTGGTGTCCTTTAACGTATTTTTGCTTTTTGTGTCAGCTACAGACACGGAGAAGATTTATCCGTTTTACCCTATATTGAAAATAGAATGCTATATTTTATCATCTTGATGGAGGCTAATTTTTCCAATGGAAGCTAAACTCAATTTTGGCATCATTGGTTGCGGCAGGATCTCAAGTAAACACATAGAAGGTGTGTTGAATAATCACGAAAACGCCCGATTGGTTGCAGTCAGTGACCTGGTGGAAAGTAAAATGGACGATGCCGTGTCTTTTTACCGAGAATATCTTGAAGGGGGAAACCTGCAGGTAGGCTCAAATACCTTATCGGAGCTTAAAAACCAAGAGATTCGAAAGTACGAAGGACACCAGGCACTTCTAGAGGACGAAGAAGTCGATGTCGTAACTGTTGCTACTGAAAGCGGTTATCACCCGGAAGTAACGAAGGATGCCCTCAATGCGGGCAAGCACGTTATTGTCGAGAAGCCGATGGCTCTCTCCATAGCCGATACGGATGAGATGATCCGTCTGGCAGATGAGAAAGACCGCAAACTTTCCGTCTGCCATCAGAACCGCTTCAATCCTACGGTACAAAAGCTGCGCGAAGCAAAAGAGAAGGATAGGTTCGGCAAACTCGTCCACGCCCAGGCCAGTATCCGCTGGAACAGAAATGACGAATATTACAACATGGATGACTGGCATGGAACTTTAGATTTGGACGGCGGAATACTAATGAACCAGGGCATCCACAACATAGACTTGCTTCGCTGGATGATGGGCGACGTTAAACGGGTTTCTGCGGAGACGGACACCTTCCTCAGGGATATCGAAACGGAGGACGCGGGCATGGCGGTAATAAGGTTCAAAAACGGTTCTATCGGTATAATAGAAGGAACGGTGTGCATTTACCCGGAAAACCTGGAGGAAACCTTTAACATCTTCGGCGAGAAAGGAACCGTTCGGCTGGCAGGGATAGCGATGAACGAGATAATGGATTGGAACTTTGTCGACGGTCCAGAGGGAGAAAAAGAGGAAATGAAGAAAGTAAGTTATCAAACCGACACCGTTTACGGCTATGGACATAACCTTCTTTTCGAAGACGTAATTGAAGCAATAGAGCAAGATAGAGAGCCTTTAGTTAATGGACTGGAAGGTAAGAAAGCCATCGAACTGGTCCTGGGTGTTTACAAATCCGACCGACAAAATAAACCCGTTGAGTTTCCACTCAAAGATTATTCTACTACCACTGACGTGAAAGAGGGAATTTAACCAGGGCTAAAATCAAGCCTCCGTTCGATAGCTAGAATAGTTGTAATCATGATAATTTGTTTTCTACAAGCTATAGGTTTCAGGTTCAGAATAATTATCAGGAGAGCCCAAAATGGTTAAGGAAGACAAAGACTTTTTCATTCATGAATCTTCCTACGTAGATGATGGAACCACTATTGGCGAGAACACCAAAATCTGGCACTTTTCTCACGTGAGGGAAAATGCCAGTATTGGCAAAAACTGCACTCTTGGCCAAAACGTCCTGGTCGGCCCAAACGTTCAGGTAGGAAAAAACGTTAAGATACAGAACAACGTCTCAGTTTACGAAGGTGTGACGTTAGAAGATGACGTCTTCTGTGGGCCCTCCATGGTTTTTACAAACGTGAATGCTCCTAGATCGGCATACCCAACCGAGTCCGAAGATTACCAGGAAACAAGGGTCAAAACCGGGGCCACTATCGGAGCAAACGCCACAGTAGTTTGCGGACACACAATTGGCCGGTATGCTCTAATCGGTGCCGGTTCTGTTGTTACGAAAGATGTCCCTGATTACCAGCTAGTTTACGGGGTGCCGGCTCAATTGAAGGGTTGGGTTTGTGAATGCGGAGAGCAGTTGAACTTCGTCAAAAATACCGCAAAATGTAAGGAATGCGGAAAAGAGTACGAAAAAGTAGAAGAAAAAGTGGAGTTGGTTAGTAGTAAATAGTAAGTGGTTAGTGGTTTTTGGAATGCCCTAGAGTGATAATAATATGGCAGACAGCGTTGAAGATCTGGATATATGGCAAGATGCAGTGCAAGTAGTAAGCGAGGTTTATTCTTTAACTAAAGATTGGCCGAATACTGAAAAGTACGGTTTAATAAGCCAAGCCCGAAGGGCAGCTGTTTCAATGCCAGCTAACATTGCCGAAGGTGTAGGTAGAGGGAACAGTAATGAAATAGCTCACTTTGCCAAAACAGCATTAGGGTCTTTGTATGAACTGGACACTCACATATATCTATCAAACGATCTTGGCCATGCTTCTGACGGTAAATCCAAGGCACTAAGGCAGAAACTCACAAAATTATCTAAACAAGTGTCTAGTTTCATCAAATACCATGAAAACCAAGACTCTTAATTCAACCAAGAAATTGACTGATAGAATTTCAGTTTTTGTTTGGTTATATCAGCAACCACCCATTATTAACAGATTACTGGTTTTCACCACTAACTACTTACTACAGACCACTAACTGTTTTTTTACCACTGACTACTCACCACTAACCACTGACAATTTTTCCGGAGGAAAAATAAATGCAAGTCCCACTACTTGACCTAAAACGCCAGTACAACTCTATCAAGGACGAAATAGACGCCGCTATCCAGAGGGTTGTGGGCTCCCAATATTTCATTCTTGGTGAAGAGGTAGAAAGTTTCGAAGAAGAGATCGCCGAATACACGAGCACCAAGCATGCAATTGGGGTAGCCAGCGGTACGGACGCACTAAAACTGTCCCTGGAGGCGGCAGGTGTGGGAAAGGGAGAAAACGACAAAGTAATAACTACCCCCTTCACGTATTTTGCCACCGCAGGTTCGATTGTAAACGCCGGTGCAGAACCAGTCTTCGTAGACATAAAGCCAGACACATTTAACATAGACCCAGCTAAGTTAGAAGAACTACTAACCAATAACCACTCACTACAAACCGAAGTAAAAGCGGTTATCCCCGTCCACCTCTATGGCCAGATGGCCGACATGAATCCCATTATGGAAATTGCCGAAGAATACGAACTCAAAGTAATTGAGGACGCCGCCCAGGCAATTGGGGCAGAATACAGAGGGACCAAGGCGGGTAGTATTGGTGACGCGGGTTGTTTCAGCTTTTTTCCGACAAAGAACCTTGGCGGCTACGGCGATGGAGGCATGGTAGTTACAGACGACGACAAAATAGCGGAGAAGACTCGAATGCTCCGAGTCCACGGCTCCAAGGAGAGGTATTATAACGAAATGATGGGTTACAATAGCAGACTGGACGCCATCCAGGCTGCGGTGCTTTCAGCAAAGCTACCGCATCTGGGAGACTGGTCCGAGGGTCGTGTTGAAAACGCAGCTAAATACAACGAAAAAATAGGCTCCGTTCCGGGAATTAAAACACCGGAAGTGGCCGAAAATCGTTCTCATATTTATCACCAATACACAATCAGGGTGACAGATGGAAGTAGAGACCAGCTGAAGAATTTCCTGGATAATCAGAGTATCGGAAACAAAATTTATTATCCTGTATCTCTCCATAAACAGGGTTGTTTTGATGGTTTAAACTACGAAACAGGGGGGTTTCCTAATTCCGAAAAGGCCTCGGAAGATGTGTTATCTCTTCCGATATTTCCCGAGTTGAAAGAAGGAGAAATTAATTTCGTATGCAAGCAGATTAGTAACTTTATGCGGGAAAACTAAAACACTTTGACAAGGTATAACTCACTTGACAAAGAGGTAAAGACAAAGTGCTAAAAATATTAAACATCGTTGGGGCCAGACCACAGTTTATCAAAGTTAGCCCGATTCTTCGTGCAATTAACAAACAAAACGAGAGTAATCCGGAAACCCAAATTGACGAAATACTCGTCCATACCGGCCAGCATTATGATAAGGAAATGTCTAAAGTATTTTTCGACCAATTGGAAATAAAAGAACCCGAGTACAATCTGGGCGTAGGTTCGGAATCTCATGGCCACCAGACCGGGGATATGTTAAAAAGAATTGAAGAAGTGTTAGAAGATGAAAAACCCGATATCGTAGTAGTTTACGGTGATACAAACAGCACTCTGGCTGGTACTCTTGCAGCTGCTAAGTTAAATATTACTGTTGTCCACGTAGAAGCGGGTCTGCGTAGTTATAACAGACAGATGCCCGAGGAAACCAACCGCGTCCTCACCGACCATGCTTCCGATATTCTCTTTTGTCCGACCGAGACTGCAGTAGAAAACCTGAGAAAAGAGGGTTTCACCAATATAGTAAATACTGGGAACCTGATTGCGGACGATATCGACACCTCTTCGGAAATTATGAGTAACTTGCCGGTCGTAATTAATGTTGGGGATGTAATGTATGATGCTTCCCTGCAGAACGTTGAGTTGGCAAGGGAGAAATCGGATATCTTGGAGGAGCATGATCTACTCACCCACGAATACGCACTTGCTACTGTTCACCGGGCGGAAAACACTGATAACCCTAATAAGCTAAGTAGTATTTTTGAAGCATTGAGACAAATAGCAAAAAACAAAATGTCCGTAATCCTTCCTATCCATCCTCGTACGGAAAAGCGAATTGAGAAATTCGATATTTTTACAGGAGAAATTGACATCATATCACCTGTCGATTACCTCGATATGATAATGCTGGAGGACAACGCCAGCGTGATTTTAACCGATAGCGGTGGTATTCAAAAGGAAGCTTATTTTTATAAAACCCCATGTATAACATTAAGAGAGGAGACCGAATGGGTTGAGACGGTGGAGATGGGCTGGAACAAACTTGTTGGGGCAGATCAACAATCAATCGTTAATAGTCTCATACTAAAAGACCAGCTAAGCATCGAGGCTAGCAATGTTCAGTCTTTTGGGAAAGGGAATTCAGCCGAGAATATGGTAGAAATTTTAAATTCTGTGGGTAAAATCAGATAGAAACCTTTTATTAAAATTAAGCAGATTGCCCCGGCTTGACGGTTGTAATGAATGTGAAAGCTTGTAAACAAACTAGGAAGTGCGGCGATAAAGCCATTAATCGGGTGTAATTCCCTGTTCATAGTAGGGACAGTGTGATTCAAGCTATTTTTTATTTTTCGATAACGGGTATAAGAAGAAGTCGATTCATTATAGAAATAGAAATTGTTACTGTAGCAAGTATTTGGTTAAACGCTCTATTAAAACATGAATAATGAATGATGGTGAAGGTGTAGAAATAGTCTATATTGTCGGGAGAGGCCATAGTGGTAGCACTATACTGGATATACTTTTAAATAATGCGAAAAACATAGAAAGTGTGGGGGAGCTGTTAAGTGGAATTGGTAGATTAAATAGTGAATGCAGTTGTGGAGAAAAGATAAAAGATTGTTCGTTTTGGGAAGAGGTTAGGTCTAGAACCGTAGAGAAATTGAAAAATGGGGAGCAAGAGGTCTGGGATTGGGGGGTTCGAGTTACAAAATATTTTGGTCATATCGCAAGATTACCGCACCTATTATTTAAGTCCAAAGATGGTGAAATTGAGTTTTACGAAGAATCAACCCAGGCACTTTTTGAAGCGATAGCAGAGACTTCAGGCAAATCAACCGTAGTCGATTCTTCAAAGGAAATTACCCGTGGATATTTCCTCTGCAAAAATTTTCCCAATGTCAAACTAATTCACCTGATTCGGAGTGGAGAAGAAACGGTCGCTTCCAACTACTGGAGGATGAGAGAAGGTGGGTATTATCGCATTTTGCGGGTTAACTTAAACACCACACACTTTCATGGTTTGTTCGTTTTTCTGGATAGCTTACTTTGGAATATTGGGAATCTATTGATTGAGCTTGTAAAGTTTATATCTAATTGCGAAGTCATGGAGGTCAGATACGAAGACCTTTGTGCAAATCCAGTAGAAGAGGTGGAAAGAATCGGCAATTTTTTAGAGCGAGATGTTGAACAAGTTAAAGAGAAGTTGAGAGAAGATAGACAACTGTATATTGGTCATAACATTGCCGGAAATGGAATAAGAATGAAGGAAAATTTGAAGTTTGATCCTAAATCCAGAACCGAGGACTTGCCCAGCCTGTACAGGGTTATGTTCAGAATTCTTAGTTGGCCCTTACTCAAGTATTATGGCTATTCTGTCTTTTCTTAAATGAGTTCTCTTCTATACGTATTACCAAAATCTGATTATTTTCAGGAAGGTTGCAGGGGGAGAGTGACTCACGCACTAGGTGTCATAAGGGGTTTTGCCAGAAACGATTGGGAAGTAATCGTAATTAGCGGCACCGGTTTGAAGGACTTTGTTGCTGATTTGCCTGATTCCCTTCAAGGTAAAGTTGAAGCGATAGAAGTAAAAAGCCCCGAAAACTATGACATAATTTCAGAAATAAAATGGTTATGGTCTCTCAGGAAGAATATTAGTGAAATTCTAAATTCTAGGTCTGATATTGAAGCTTTTCTCGTCCGGTACGCGGTTTCTAGGGGGGAAATATTAGCCTTACTCGCAAGGAAAATCAGGAGCTTTGGAATTAATACTGTCCTTGAAGTTAATAGTTTGGCGTTCCACCAACTCGACTTAAAAGGACCCTTTGCTAATTTGATCCTGGAGGTTGAGTCATTTATTTTATCATCCTTCGATATAATCTATGTGGTAACGGAACAGCATAAAGAAGATATTGAGGGAAAGAATGATTCCCACGACGTATTGTTTCTCCCAAATGCCTCATTTCCCAGAGAAACTGATTTTGATGTTAAAAGCAGTTCATTGGATACGTCTCCTCGATTTGTTTATATGGGTGTGATGCATAATTATTATGATTTTGAAACGGTTACAAGATCATTTGGAAGCCTTAAAGAAAAGTATGACTCTGAGCTGCATTTCTTTGGTGACGGAGAGAAACTTAAGCAAACTAAGAAACTTGCAGAGGCAACTCAAGGGGTAAAATTTCATGGAAGGTATCAATTCAAGGAAATAAATGAAATAGTTGAGGCGACTGATATACTTTTGCACCCCCACAACATAGGATTATCGACAAAACTTTTTGAATACTTTTCGCTTGGGTTACCTATTATAGCTGCGCGGGAAGGGAAAATTGATGAATTTATCGAAGATGGAGAAACAGGTTTTCTGTATGAACCCGGAAACGAAAACGATCTGAGTAGTGTCATGGAGTACGTTTTAGAACATCCCGAGGAAAGAAAACTTGTAGGAGAAAGAGCTTTAAAAGTGTTTAAGGAGAAGCATACTTGGAAGAGTAGAATGGCCGAATTAATTGAGAATTTGGAAAAAATAAATTCTTAAACTATATTTAGATTAGTGATGATTTAGATTAAGAAATAAAATCCTTATGGTTCTTGGAGTTTAAGGGTTTGGCTATAAGAAACCGAGACAAGTCCGTGGAACATAATTCTCGTGTATCCATACTAGAGCAGGAAGAAGAGAATTCAATCCGGGCGATTACGGAAGGGCAGATTCTGGCCTGTGATGGGTTAGATATTTACTATCGGGGGATAGAAGATAGCGAGTGGAAAAAGTGGAACGAAGACAATCTTGGTTCGCTGAGTGAGCGGCTTTACTCTAGTTCTAACCTGATTTCCAGACTGACCAGAACTGATATCTCTCAGGTTATTCAGCTTGACGACGGTTCTGTTTTAGTGTTTGTAAACTATCGATCAGTTGTTGTGGGGGAGCCAGGAGATATCATACACCAGTCTGAGGGTCGGCGAGGCCGCGGCCCTCTGAATCAGGGGGTTGATGTAGGTGAGGATGGAAGGATTTTTTACGGGGAATACTGGAGGAATTCGGATCGTAATTCAGTCCGAATTTACGGTAGCTCAGATAAGGGGGCCATCTGGGAAGTGCTAAAAGAATTTCCTTCCGGTTCTATAAGACACGTCCACGTTCTCCAGTACGACCCTTATACTGGAAACACATGGTTGGCTACAGGGGACGAAGGAGATGAGTGCCGAATAGGTTACTCCGAGGATTTCTGCAATACTTTCACTTATATCGGTCGGGGGTCGCAGAAATGGCGAACGGCTGGTTTGATTTTTACCTCCGACTGGGTTTACTGGGGAACGGATAATCCTATGGGAGAAAACCATATCTACCGCTGGAACAGAGAAAGCGGAGAAACGGATAAGGTGGCGGATCCCATCGGTCCGGTCTATTACACTCACAAGGCTGGTGATTGGTTGCTGTTTTCCACGGCGGTGGAAAAAGGAGAGGGCGAGCAGGATGGTTATGCACGAGTCTATGGCCTGGATAAAGGCTTAGAGCTACACGAGTTGCTCAGGGCAAAGAAGGACCGTTGGCATCCGGTGCTATTTGGTTACGGCCTGTTTGAGTTCCCCCGTTATGAAGTTGAAAGCGAGGGTGTCTGGGTGGTTGCCAGGGGGCTAGAAACACCCTGGAAAAGCATGAAATTTAGGATCGAGGAGAATTAGAGAATGGGTTCAGGTGCAGAAAATGTACCCGATCTTTTTATAGTTGGAGTGGGGCGCTCTGGTACCTCCCTTTTGATGAGCATGCTGAATGCTCACCCGGAGATAAGTTTTCCTCCAGAAACGGGGCTGTTGCGACGGTACGGGTTTTCTCGCCCAAAATCTAAGACTCCGGGAGAAGTAAGGGGGGAGTTGGATCAGGATAAAAATTTCGGCCGTCTGGAACTCCAGCAGGAAGAAGTTCTGTCTCACTTCTCGGTAACGTTTTCAGAAGTTGATGGCTTATCCCTATACAAAGAAATCATGAGGCAGTACTTTGAAGAACAGGATAACTGTCCTGAATTAATTGGGGATAAAGACCCGAAATTGATAGAATATTTGCCTGATATCCATGATAAGTTTCCTTCCGCCAAGGTAATTCACATAATCCGCGACCCTCGCGATGTTTATCTCTCGCGACGAAAGGCAGAATGGTCATCGGGTCGGGGTTGGTTTTTGCAGGCTTTTACCTACCGAATACAGTACAAATTGAGCAGAAAATGGGGCCGGGAATTGTTGGGCGAGAACTATTATGAAGTTCAATACGAGGACCTGCTGACCCGGCCGGAGCAAAATCTCAGGAGGTTGACCGACTTTCTCGAACTGGAGTACAACACGGCTATGCTCGAATTTGGGGATAAAGCGGAGAATCTTGTTGCAAAGGACGAGGAAGATTGGAAGGAAAACGTAACGGGACCTCTGCTCAAGGATAACTACGACAAGTGGAAGTACCAGTTAAAGATAAATGAGGTCTACAGGATAGAGGAAATATGCTCACAGCCGTTCCGGGAAGGTCTTTACCAGCGGGCGGAACTCAAACCCTCACTACGACAGAAAATAGGGGTTCTTCCGTTAAAATTTATTAGTTCAATTCTTGAGTTTGCCTATACAAGAAAACTGTGGCTGAAGCGCAAATTGCGGAATTAGTTCGCGATTTTTTATTATAATTTGCGATGAAATTACAGGTTGAGGTAAAAGAAATTGAGGGTACCTGTCCAGTATACGAAGTGGGAGATGAATTTGAGATAATCGAAGGATATAAGCTGGATAACGAAATCCAGCTCTGTACCCATTCTCTATCCTCGCTCCTGCCGTATTACGTACCGTTGAGCAAGGGAATCGAGCCGGAAGAGCTGGGTTTGGGGCATGGTGAGAATGCTTATATCCAGTGTCTTGACCCCTGTAAGTATACTGATGGTGGAACCGTAGTTTTTGAAATCAAGAGGGAGAAAATAGATGAGTCAATCTAAAGTTTGTGTGCTTGGTCTTGGTTACATAGGGCTACCGACGGCCGCTATTTTAGCGACAAATGGATTTCAGGTGGTTGGGGTAGATACCAACGAGGATGTTGTAGATACGCTAAACAATGGTGAAGTTCACATAGATGAGCCCGGGCTTCGGACCATGGTTCAGGCCGGTTTTAACTCGGGTAACCTTCAAGCACGGTCAGAACCAGAAGAGGCGGATGTGTTTGTAATTGCGGTACCTACGCCACTTCAGGGGGAGGAGCCGGACGTCAGTTACATCGAATCCGCAGCTGTTAGTATATCAAAATATTTGAAAGAGGGGAATCTTGTTATAAACGAATCCACCTCTCCACCAAAAACGACGGAGGAGACAGTACGGCCGATTCTGGAGGAGTCTGGGTTGAGTGCCGGGAAGGATTTTTACCTCTCGTACTGTCCGGAGAGGGTGCTGCCTGGCAGCATCATGAAAGAACTGACCGAAAACGACCGGATTATCGGTGGGGTGAATGACGAGTCAGCCCAAAAAGCACGTGAAGTTTACGAGGAGTTTGTCGAAGGGGATATATACCTAACGGATGCAACCACTGCGGAATTCGTCAAAGTGATGGAGAATACCTACCGCGACGTAAACATCGCTCTGGCCAACGAAATTGCTGGGGTTTCAGAAGAGCTGGGGGTAGACGCCTGGGAAGCGATTGAGCTAGCCAATAGGCACCCTAGGGTGGACTTCCTCCGCCCTGGGCCCGGAGTGGGCGGTCACTGTATACCGATCGACCCTTGGTTTATCATTGACCAAGCTAGAGAAGAGACCCCTCTCTTACAAATGAGCCGAGATATAAATGACTTCCAGTCTGAAAGAGTGGTAGAGATGGTTGAAGGAATGGTTGAAGCTGTGAAGGAACCAAAAATCACAATATTGGGAGTTGCTTACAAGGGGAACGTAGAAGATACGAGGGAGACGCCTGCCCTATCAGTGTTGGAGAAGCTAGAGGGAAGTGGCTATGAGGTTTCAGTTGTGGACCCTCACGTTAAGGATTTCCCTTATGATCTGGTCAATCATGAGCAGGCTTTCCGGGGATCCGATTGCGCAGTATTGCTAACCGATCACGAGGAGTTTACGGAAATCCAGCCGGACGAAATGGGCGAACTAATGCACGCTGAAAAAATACTGGACACCAGAAATCTCCTCGACCACGAGAGCTGGGAATCGGCTGGTTTTGAGGTGAGGCGATTCGGAGTCAGCGGGTAATTGTGATTTATGGACATAAAAAGATTGTCCGAGTTTTTAAGTCGGTACTATCACACAGGAAAGCACCTCAAACCCCGTCAGGTATTGGCCCGATTAAAAAAGCTCTCTCCTTTCAATAACGTATTTTCCCCTTCCGAATTTAGCCCCTCCGAAACCTATCGCCCTCCGGGCGAAATCCATATAGTACCTTCTATTAGCTTGATCGAGGCCAGGCTGGATAGGGAGACGGCTTTGCAAAATGCCGAAAGGGTTTGCGGCGGAGTCTTTCAGTTTGTCGGGAAAAAGGTGGAATACCCGGAAGAAGTCAACTGGGATGATACTTCTCAAGGCAGGTTATGGCGGTTCAATTTGAACTATTTTGATTACCTAGTTGACCTGGCTTACGCCTACCGGAAGACAGGAAACCCCAGATTTCTGCAGCAGCTTGAAGAACTACTGGAAAGCTGGATAGATAAAAACCGGAAAGCCTCCGGCGACCCATGGCATCCCTACGTTATCTCTCGCAGAGTTATTAATTGGATTTACGCTTTTGCTCTAGCTGGAGAAGAGCTTTCCGAAGATATCCGGAATTTATTATTGGAATCTCTGGAATTTCAGCTCGATTATTTGAGCAATAATCTGGAATACGATCTTTTTGCGAATCATCTGTTCTCCGACGCAAAGGCTCTGTACATCGGAGGAAAGTTTTTCGGGAAAGATAAGATCGAAGATAAGGGAGGGGAAATTATCTCCCGCCAGCTCGAAGAACAGGTGCTTCCAGACGGAGGCCATTTTGAGCGCAGCCCCACCTACCACTGTCAGATCTTGATGGACCTTCTGGATATAATTAGCTGGGTCTCCGAATACGAAGAAGGGAAACTAAAGAGGGTTTTGGTTAGCAAATCCAGCCGGATGCTCGAGTTTTTGGAGGGTATTTTGCACCCTGACTGCACGATTCCCCTTTTTGGCGATTCCACGCTAAATGGGGCTCCCTTTCCGGAAGTGATCTTTAGCTACGCGGAAGAACTGGGAATAGGTTGTGGGAAACGATCCAATGAGAGGACTCGTGAGCTCTCCGATAGCGGGTATTTCATTGTGGAGCCGGAAAAGCAATTTATGATTATCGACGGAGGGAAGTTCGGACCTGTCTATCAGCCTGGACACGGCCACTGCGACCTGTTTAGTTACGAATTATCTCTCAACGATAAAAGGTTTATAACGGATAGTGGGGTATACGAATACAAAGAGGGTAAGATGCGGGATTACTGTCGGGGAACGACGGCACATAACACGGTGAAGGTAGATGGCGTGGAACAATCTGAGATTTGGAAAAGCTTTCGGGTCGCCAGACGGTCTAGACCCCATGATGTTACCTTAAACGAGGAAGAAAACCTCTGCTGTTTTAGTGGGTGGCACGACGGTTATAGGCGTTTGCGTAGCGGCGTTAATCATCAGAGAAAGATTTGCTTTATAAAAAATAGGTTCTGGCTAGTTTACGATCTCGTTGAGGGAAGCGGCAGACACGAAGTGGAAAGTTACGTTCACTTCCACCCGGATGTAACCCTCTCCGATGAAATGGTTGCTAAGTGGGGGGAGGACGAGGTCCAGATTCTACCTTTTGGAGCGGACGAGGTAGAGCAAGGTACCAGCGATTACTGCCCCGAGTTTGGCAAGAAGATAGAAAGATCCATGGTTCAATTTGACATGGAAGGAGAAGTTCCGCTTAAATTCGGGTATTTGCTGGTGCCAGATGCGGGTAGTGTTAATCTGGGAGATTTTGACGTGGCTCTCGAAGGAGCTTCCCTTTACCTGACAATCGATGGAGATTCCTATAGGATTGAATTTGTAGATAATGAAGTTTCAATAGTCACTTGAGGTTTATCTAATTTCATGGATATCTTGCTTGTCTCGCAGTATTTTCCACCGGAGATGGGAGCACCGGCCGCCAGGGCTTACGAAAACGCCAGGCGATGGGTCGAGATGGGCCACGAGGTAACGGTTTTGTGTGGAGTTCCTAATCACCCGGTGGGGGAAGTTTACGAAGGTTATTCCAACAGGCCGAACCAGCGGGAAGAGATTGATGGAATTAATGTCGTCAGAACATGGGTTTATCCGACACCGAACCGAAAAGCCTGGGAAAGGATAGCTAACTACACTTCCTTTGGGCTAAGTTCTTTGTTGGGTGCAATATCGGTGGGAAAAGTTGACGTGGTGATAGGGACGTCTCCACAACTTCTAGCAGGCCTCAGCGGTTACTTAATCGGTAGGCTGAAACGAGTACCGTTCGTTTTCGAGGTTAGGGATTTGTGGCCGGAGTCTATCGAAGCATCCGGTCCGACTGATAATTCCCTGCTCTTGAATACTCTGGATAAAATCTCAGGTTTTTTGTATCGAAGGTCTGACAGTATTGTTGTAGTAACTAATTCTTTTAAGGAAGAGATAAGTGCTAGGGGGATTTCCTCCGAAAAGATCAAGGTAGTTCCCAACGGAGTCGACCTCCAATTCTTTAACCCGGAGGAGACAAAAGAAGATGGGGCTATTGGGGAGGAACTCAAGGGGAAGTTCATTGTTTCCTACGTAGGGACAATGGGAGCTGCACACGGCTTAAATGTAGTCCTGAAGGTTGCCGAAAGGCTTGAAGACCAGCTAACGGACCTCCAATTTCTTTTCGTCGGAGAGGGCGCAAAAAAAGAAGAATTGATCGAACAAAAGAAGTCTATGGGGCTTGGGAACGTGAGTTTTCTCGATAGACAACCAAAGTCCAGAATACCGGGAATATTAGCAACTTCCGAACTATCATTGGTTCTTTTGAAAGACCGGAAGGTATTTCGTACGGTGATTCCGTCTAAAATGTTTGAAAGTATGGCGATGGAAAACCCGGTAATTCTTGGTGTGGAAGGTGAAGCCAGGGGGGTTCTCGAGGAGGCCCGGGCGGGGTTGGGGATAAAGCCCGAATCCGTGGATGAGCTGGAAGCTGCCGTAGTTGAAATGTACCAGGATCGAAAAAAAGTGGTTAAAATGGGGAAAAATGGTAGAAAGTACGTAAAGGAAAATTATAGCCGGACGGCGCTGGCCCGGAAATACTTAGACATCCTAGAGGAGCTAGTTCAACAGAGTTAAAACTTCACTAACTGGCAATAGTCAGATATTGAAGCGTAAATGTGTCAAAATCTTGTGTTTGCTGTATTATTCAACGATGTATGGTATTTTTAATTGGTTTAGATAAATCCGATAAAAAAATCAGAGTCAAAGTGGGTAAAAAACCGCCATGTGGATATTTGCGATAATTCCCGCGATAGCTACTTCCGTCTCCTGGGCCATTGCTATAGAACTACTGCCAAAGCTAAAGGAGCAGAGTATAGACGGGAAAGACATGCATAAGGAAGGGGATCCAAGGGTACCCGAAATGGGCGGCCTCGTCCTGGTGGGGGGCTTTGCTGCTGGTCTTTTGGCGATAGTGGGGTTTAACCAGTTCGCTGATAGGCTTAACGTAGTTGACCTGAACTCGCTGTTTGCCGTGGGGTTTACTGTTTTAATTGTCGCGATAATTGGAATGGTCGATGACCTCCTTCGGATCAGGCAGTTGACAAAAGCAGTTTTGCCTTTTCTGGCTTCC
>Ga0207714_1001337_pt1 | contig 15840 bp, 14 predicted proteins | sample PonA232FremontCA_2_FD_187270 | JGI IMG/M metagenome (GOLD analysis project Ga0207714, IMG submission 187270) | Marine sediment microbial community from Fremont, CA, USA - Pond A23 Sediment 2 (SPAdes) | ecosystem: Environmental > Aquatic > Marine > Unclassified | place: USA: Fremont, California... | reverse complement strand
ACTGTCGAGGTTGACGGAGCGGACGGCCTCGTCGAGGTCCTCGTCGAAGCGGATGAGGGTGGCCTGCTGCCGGTAGGCGTCGTCGGTGAGGCCGTTGGCCTGGCGAATGAGATCGCGCACTGTGCGCAGGCTGTCGCCGAGCGCGTACGTGCCGGGCTGGAACACGGCGCCGCTGATGCGGGCCGAGGCGACGGCGCTGGCCGCGGCGGGGTCGGTCCGCGCTGCGGTCCAGCCCGCCATCGCGCCTTCGAGGAAGCCCCGGAGCGCATCGGGGCGTTCCCGGAGCGTCTCGCAGCGGACGACGAACGCGGGGCCGGGGACGGGGAAGTGGTCGGCGAGCAACACCGAGTCCACGTCGTGGCCGGCGGCCTCCAGTTCCAGTGGGTCGGTGAAGACGCCGGTCACCACGTCGGCGTCGCCATTGAGCAACGCCTCACGTTCCTCGCCGTCCGCGCGAACGACGGTCACGTCGTCGACGACGCCGGCCTGGGCGAGGAAGAGGCGCCCGAGCGCGCCGGTTTCGGAGCCGGCGGGCATCGCGACGCGGCGCCCGCGGACGTCCTCGACGCTCCGGAGCGGCCCGCCGAAGGCGGAACGGGTCGTATAGAGCGTGACCATCGCGCGCTGGTAGTACAGCGCCAGCGGGACGACGTCGGCGCTCGTACACGCGCGGAGATACGTCGCGGCACCGGCGAGCCCGACGTCGACGTCGTCGTCGGCGACGGCCGAGAGGGCGGCGCGGGAGCCACGACAGCCGGAGAGGGTCACGTCGACGCCGTGGTCGGCGTACGCACCGGCAAAGAGCGGCGCGTGGAGGCCGTTCGGCTCCCAGTTCAAGCCGACTGCGACGTGGCCGGCGTCGCGGTCGGATGGGAGCGAGCCGGTGGGCCCGGAACGGGCTGGCGGCTCGAAGTCGTCGTCGAGCGTCGAAGCGACCGTCGCCGCCTGATCGAGCAACGTCCCGGAGTGGTGGGCACGAACGCGGGCGAGGGCCCGGTCGTGGCCGGCGTCGGCCCGCCAACCCTTCGGCGGCCGACCGGGGGCCTCGCTGTCGACGGTCGTCTCGGCGACGAGACCGAGGTCCGTGAGCGTTCCCAGGGCGTCAGAGACGCGGCCACGACCCAGGTCGACGCCGACGCGGACGGCGAGGCGCGACGCCGCCTCGCCGGAGAAGCGGTCCGACTCCTCGCGGCCGACGAGGTAGGCGAGGACTCGCGCGGCCTCGCGGTCGAGACCCGTGGCGAACGCCTCGACCATCTGCGCGTCCTCGTCACCGAGGATGGGGAACTCTCGAACTCGCACGCTTTCCACTTGGCACCACACGATATATAAACTGCGGGCGGGGCGAAACGGTGGCCTCGAGTATCGTACAGGTACGAGGTATGCGTGGGAGTCCCTGACGCGAATTCACAGGCTTTAATCCATGGAAACCAAAGTTCGGAGCGATGGTTTCAAAACAGCCGAAGAAGTTCCTGTCGCGCCGGAAGTTCGCAGCCACGTTCAGCGGCGTCGCCCTCGCCGGGCTCGCGGGATGTTCCGGTGGAGGCGGCGGCGGAGATGGTGGCGACGGCGGTAGTGAACCGACGGCAACGGAGACGGCCACGGCGACCGACACGCCCGAACCGACGGCAACGGCGACGGCGACGCCGACGGCGGAGGCGGACGCCACGATTGCAGTGGGACCGGGCGGCAGCCTCCAGTTCGAGCCGGCGAATACGGCAGTCTCACAGGGAGATACGGTCGAGTTCGTCTTCGAGTCCGGCGGCCACAACGTCTCGGGACATCCGGACGCACACTCCGATGTGTCCCTCCCCGAGGGTGCGGAGCCGTGGGCGAGCTACGACATCTCCGGCGACGATATCAACCACATCTCGCTCAACGAAGCCGGTACCACCTACCGGCACACCTTCGAGACGACTGGGAAGTACACCTACGTCTGTGTCCCCCACGCCGCGTCGGGCATGGTTGGCGAGCTGACCGTCCGGTAACCCGAACAAATTCGACAACGGCGGGTAGACGGCCCCATCCACGGGCTTATGACGTTTGACGAATAGATACATATGTAATTATATTTAATTTACTTTTTCGATTGTGAAATATATCACAAAGTTAAATATAGACAGTTCCCTCGCTATATACGGAGTGGTATGGCATGTCGCAATATGTAAACGACGGAATGCCCGAGATCGGCCAAGAGGATCGTCGACAGTTCCTCAAGGTCGTCGGGCTCACTGGCGCAGTGGCAGCAGGCAGCGAGTTCACCCTGAGCGATCTCAGGGGCGAAGTAGAAGGGGAAACGGCGGGGGAACTCGCCGCGATGGGCGAATCGATCCGCTCGGACCTCGTCGGCACGCTCGACGCGGGTCTGCTCGGTAGCGAACTCGCCTCCCTCGAAGGCCAGATCGAACGTCTCCCCGAACTGCGGGCGATGGGCGTTCCGGCCGAGAACAGCACGGAGTATCAGGCGCTCGCCGAACCCGGCTGGGCGATCCACGAGCATCTCGTCGGAGTCGGCTTCTTCGAGAGCGTCGAGGAGCACCTGCCGGAGTTCACGCCCGAGCACATCGGCGCGACGGCACGCGAGTTCATCAACACGGGCGTACTCGCGTCCGCACTCGCCGCACTCGGGTACTCCGAGGAAGAACTGACGTCGACGGTGGTCAACGTCGTTAACAACAAGGAACGGCTGGCCATGTGGGTGCCGACGAAGAACATCCCGGCCGGCGTCGAAGGGTTCGACCCCGCGAACATCGCCCCGCTCCACCAGCGAGCGTCGGCCGGTGTTCTCCTGTGGACGGACTACCTCGACACGTACCTCTGGCAGAACGAGGTACTCCTCACGGACACCATCCTCGACAACAACTACGGCGACCTCAAGCAGATGTACGCCGGCCTGCACCTGCTCGCGAACGCGGCCGAAGACCTCGCGGGTTCGCAGGAACTCAGCGACGCGCAGCTGACGGCTGCACTGTCCGCCGGCGCCGCGATGATGATCGTCGGACAGGAAGACCTGACGAACGACGTGATGCGCATCACGGACGAAATGCGCGCCCCACGCACGGGAGGTGCGTAACGCATGGCTAGCATTCACCAACACGACGCGGCGGTAGCGGCGGCACAGAAGATCGAGATGGTGGAGGTCGAGGACGGCTACACGCTGACCAACCTCCCCGACGAATCGGTCACCCAGCAGTTCGACATCGACCAGATTCCGGAGATGGACGTCACCCAGGAGATGCGGGAGGCCTCCGCGAAGGAGGACCCGACGTCCTGGCTGATGTACGGTGGCGGCTATCAGCAGCAGCGTCACACCTCTGCTGACGTCATCACGAAGGACAACGTCGAGGACCTCGAACTCGAGTACCTGGTACAGAGCGGCGTCGCCTCCAGCATGGAGGGGACGCCGATCGTCGTGCCCGGCGACCCGCCGGTCATGTACCAGACGAACGGGCCGAACCACGCGAAGGCGATCAACGCCCGTACCGGCGAAACCCTCTGGAGCTACACGTACGCGAACCCGCAGGGGCTGCTTCTCTGCTGTGACGCGAACAACCGTGGTTTCGCGGTCCACAACGATAAGGTCTACATGACCACCCTCGACTCCGGCATCGTGGCGCTCAACCGCTACACCGGCGAAGAGGAGTGGTACACCTCGACCGGGGACCACGAGATCGGCTACTCCGCCACGTGGGCGCCCATCGTCCACGAAGGCAAGGTCATCACCGGCTCCGCCGGTGGTGAGTACGGCGTCAGCGGGTTCGTCGCCGCGCTCAACCCCGAAGACGGGTCCGAGGTCTGGCGAACGAACACCACGCCCGCCGACGAGTGGGCGGGTGACTCCCACGAACACGGCGCCGGTACCGTGTGGATGACGCCGACGCTCGACCCCGACAGCGGCATGATCCACGCCCCGGTCGGGAACCCCGGTCCGGACTTCGACGGCACCGTCCGTCCGGGTCCGAACCGCTACACCATCGGGACGCTGACCCTCAGCGCCGACGACGGGTCCATTCAGTGGCACTACGGCGAGTCCCCCCACGACGTGTGGGACTACGACTCCTCGGCCACCAAGATCCGTGTCAACGACATGGATATGGGCGACGAGACACGCGACGTCGTCATCAGCCCCGGCAAGACGGCCTGGGCCTACACGATGGACGCCGACAACGGCCGACTGCTCGAGCGATCCCAAGAGACGACCCAGCACATCAACATGTGGAAGATGGTCCCGCACGTCGACGAGGACCGTCGGGTCGCCTTCGTCCCCGGTGCGCACGGTGGCAACGACTGGCAGCCCCCGTCTTACAACCCAGAGACGGGTCTGGTCTACTTCAACCAGAACAACTCGCCGCACGAGATCTTCTGGGAAGAAGCGTCGTACGAAGCCGGCCAGACCTACTGGGGCGGCGGCCTGAACGACTGGCCGGACGTCACCGAGCCGCAGGGCTGGAACGGAAACCTCAGCGCCATCGTCGCCGTCGATCCGGTTTCCGGCGAGCGCGTCTGGCGTGACTGGATCTCCGCAGACACCACCACCGACTACCTCTGGGGCGGGTCGATCACGACCGCGAGCGGTCTCACCTTCACCGGCCTCCAGACCGGCAACATCGTCGCCTACGACGGCGAGAACGGTGACCGTCTCTGGGAGTTCCAGCTCGGCGCGCCGATCTGCTCGTCGCTCTCTAGCTGGTACGACCCCAGCGAGGGAAAGCAGTACGTCGCGGTCCAAGTCGGTGGCTCCGGCTGGCTCCACGGCGGTCGCCGTGGCTCCACCGTCGCCGTCTTCGGCCTGAGCGAGTAATCGCACCGCGTCCGACCGATTTCTTTATTTTTCACGACCCGACAGCGACGCGTTAGCTACTGTGAGAGTCGTTCTCAGTCGTAATATCCCCTAATTTTATTTAATGTGGGATAGACGGAACGGATATGGCGACGCGAAGAAAATTCCTGATCGGAACGGCAGCGGCGACGACTGGACTAGCAGTCGCCGCGGGCTCGGCGACAGCACAGGCGCAAACGTTCGAACTCGAACTGACCGAGGACGGGTTCGTCGGGCGATCACCCTCCGGCATCTCCGGAACGACCAACCCGACACTGGAGATGGAAGCCGGAAACGAGTACACGGTCAGCGCCAGCTTCACGTACTTCCCCGAGATGGAAGGACTGCCGGCACGGCACAACCTCGCCCTGCGGACGGAGGGTGGGACCCCCTTCCGGAGCGAGTACATTTTTCCGGACGACGACGACCCGGAAAGCCCGTCGACCGAGCAGAGCGTCTCGGCGACCGTCGAGGCGACGTCCGACATGACGGCGTACCTCTGTGAGGAACACATGGGCGAGGGTGGTGACATCGCCGTCAGCGGCGGCGACATGGGCGACGGCGGCGACGGCGGTATGACCGCCACGGCGACCGATACGCCGATGGGTGACGGTGGCGACGGTGGCGACGGCGGCGAGGAGACCTCCGGCGGCGGCCCCGGCTTCGGCGTCGGTGCGGCTGTGACGGCCCTCGGCGCGGCAACCTACGGCGCCCTCCGCAAGCGCGACAGCGACGAGTAACGACCCGGCTCACAGCTTTTTTCGAGGTGTCCCCCCAACGGAGTAGCGATGCGTAACGCACTCACCGCCGTCGGGGACCGACTTCGGCGCCCGGAGTATACGGGCGACAACCGCTGTCTCCCGTGTACCGCTGTGAACGTCTGTCTCACGCTCGTCCTCGCCACCGTCGCCGCGATCGCGCTCACGCCACTCGGCGGTTTGGCCGTCCTCGTGGGCGGGTTGAGTGCGATCTACTTCCGTGGCTATCTCGTGCCTGGTACGCCGACGCTCACGGTGCGGTACTTCCCACCGTGGCTGCTCGAACTGTTCGGGAAGGAACTCGAACTCCGCGAGACGCTCCAGCCGATCGAGGGGGTCGCCGTCCGAGCGACGCCCGAGGGCGGCCGCCTCGTCGACGCCTTCGCGGCGGCGTGGGACGACCGGATCGAATCGATGCGGGCCGCGGGCGTCGCGGACGACGACGTGGCGGCGTTGCTCGGCGTCGACGAGGCGTCGAACGTCGGTGAGGCGGCCTACGTCGTCGACGGCGGCCTCAGACGGTGGCTCTCGCCGTCGGCGCTGTTGGCCGACGCCGCGGCGGCCGCGGTGCTCGCGAATCGAGGCGGCGACGCGTGGGCGTCGCTCGACCCCGACGAGCGAGTCGCGACGCTGCGTGACCTGCGGAAACATCTCGACTACTGTCCACTCTGTGACGGGAAACTCGACGACGAAGAGACCGAGACCGTCGAAACCTGTTGCACCGAATCCGAGCGGGTGTTGATGGCGACGTGTCTCGACTGCGACGTTCGCCTGATCGAGGACCTAGACGACCGGTGACGACCCGTCGTCAGTCGTCGGCGGGGGCGTCCACGTCGCTGGCGTCCGACTCGACCAAGACCTCGATTTCGGCGGCGGCAGCCTTGTACTCCGGAATCTTCGCGCGTTCGTCGAGCACGTCGTTGGTGAGACGGTTGCCCGCGGAGTCCGCGAAGTGCGGCGTGGTCCAGACGGTGCCCTCCTTGATATCCTCGGTCACGCGAGCCTCCACCTCGATCTCACCGCGCCGGGATTTCAGGGTCACGTAGTCGCCGTCTTCGATGCCGTACGTCTCCGCGTCGTTCGGGTGGACGTCGACGAAGTTCTCGGGCTCGACGCGGTTGAGCGTCGCGGAGCGACGGCTCATCGTCCCCGTGTTGTAGTGTTCGATGATCCGGCCCGTGGTGAGGATAAGTGGGTACTCCTCGTCGGGCGTCTCCTTGGGCGGCTGGTGGCACACGCCTTCGATCTGACCCAGGCCGCTCTCGGTGGTGAAGCCGTCCTCGTAGAGGTACGGGTCACCCTCGTCACCGGGTTCGTAGCACGGCCAGTGGACACCCTCCTCGCCGAGGACGTCGTAGGTCATGCCGTGGAAGATGGGCGCGACCTGTCGAAGCTCCTCGAACACTTCCTCGGGACCCTCGAAGTCGAAGGAACCGTCGCCGAACAGACGACTCCCCACGTCACAGAGGATTTCGAGGTCGTCTTTCGTGTTCGGGTGGACCTTGTCGACGCCGCGCATCCGCTGGGTGCGGCGGTCGGTGTTGACGACGGTGCCGTCGCGCTCGGCCCACGAGGTGGCGGGGAGGATCACATCGGCGTACTCCGCCGTCTCGGTCTGGTAGATGTCTTGGACCACCATGAAGTCGAGTTCTTCGAGCCGCTTCTCGACCTGGTTGGTGTCGGGTTCGCTCATCACGGGGTTCTCGCCCATGATGTAGAGCCCGTGGATCGTCTCGCCGATTTCGTGGGAGACCTCGACGTTCGTCAGGCCGGGTTCGGACGGAATCTCGAAGTCCCAGACCGCCTCGACGTCCGCGCGGACCTCGGGGTCGGAGACGTCGCGGTAGCCCGGGAGGACGTTCGGCATCGCGCCCACGTCGGAGGCGCCCTGGACGTTGTTCTGGCCACGAAGCGGGTTGACGCCCGTCCCCGGACGGCCGAGGTTGCCCGTGATCAGCGCGAGGTTGATCTCGTTTTGCACGTTGTCGACGCCACAGGTGTGCTGGGACATCCCCATGCCGGTGAAGATGGCGGCGTTGTTCGCCTTCGCGTACTTCTCGGCGGCGAGTTCGATGTCCTCCAGCGGAACGCCGGCCTCCTCGGCAGCGGCTTCCTTGTCGAAGTCCTCAAGCGTCTCCTCGAGATGGTCGAAGCCCTCGGTGCGCTCCGCGACGAACTCCTCGTCGACCCAGTCGTTCTCCAGCACCGTCTTGATGACGGCGTTCAGGAGCGGGATGTCGGTGCCCGGCTCCAGCTGGAGATGCATGTGGCGGTCGGTCTCGGTGATTTCGAACGACTTCGTCGTCTTGTTGGCGTGAGGATCGACCTGGATAACGGTCGCCCCCTCCAGAACGGCCTGACGGAAGTACTGACTGTTGGCGATGGGGTGCTGTTCGCCGGGGTTGGCGCCCTGGATCCAGAAGACGTCGGCGGCCTCCTCTAGGTCCGCCATACTGTTGGTCATCGCGCCCTCACCCAGGCTGTTTTTGAGCGCGTACACCGTCGAGGAGTGGCACATCCGCGTACAGGTGTCGACGCTGTTGGTGCCGTATCGCCGGGCGAGCTTCTGGATGAGGTAGTTCTCCTCGTTCATGGCCTTCGAGCAGCCGTAAAACCCCATGCCTTGGGCGCTGTGCTCGTCGCGGATGCGCTCCATGTTGTCGACGAGCACGTCGTAGGCCTCGTCCCACGACGCCTCGCGGAGTTCGCCGTCGTCGTCGCGGACGAGCGGATCGGTCAACCGATCCTCGTGGTTGACCGACTGCGTGGCCGCGCCGCCCTTGATACAGATGCTTCCCTCGTTGACCGGCGCGTCGCCCCACGGACGAAAGTTGACTTCCCCGTCGTCGTCCTGCGTGATCTGGATACCGCATCCGACCCCACAGTACGGACAGATCGTTTTCGTCGGCCCGTCTGATTCACCGCTTGATTCTGATGACATTATATATAAAATTCAGGACGGTGGATCATCAATGTTGTCATCCGGTAGCGTGCGAAACACCGGTATCGGGGCCTTAAAGTGCCGATTGGGGCAAATACAGCGGCGGGGAAACGTTCACGCTTCGGGGGGCGAATACGTTGCTATGAGCGGTTACAACGGACGGCCTGACGAGGGAAACGAAACCACAATCGACCTCACCCGCGACCGGATCGACGAACTCGCGGCCGAGTACGAGGCGCGCGAACCGTTCGATCTGGTCGAGCGCGAACACGTCGAGACGGTGCCGGGCGCGTTCGCCTCGGGCGAGTTCGGACGCCGTGACGCCGAGTGGCCGGTCCAGTGGTACTACCGCCGCCGGTCTCTCCCCGACGCCGATCGGCGCGCAGCCGAGGAGCGCTTCCTCGACAACGACTACGAGGCGATGGTCGACGCCATCCAAGGCGCCGCAGTCGCCGACTCCCTCGATCGAAAACTCGACTCGTTGACCGCGCTGGTCGGCGTCGACGTCCCCATCGCCTCGGCGATACTGGCGTTTACCCATCCGGACGAGTACGTCGCGGTCGGGGGGCGCGAGTGGGAGGTGCTGCGTGCGACCGACGAGCTGGACGGAGAATACCCCGACCCGCCCGTCACCGACGACTACAGGCGGTATCTCGACGCGGTGAGACGGATTGCCGACCGCACCGACCGGGACGTCTGGACCGTCTACCGGGCGCTGTGGCGGCTGGACGCCGACGACTAGCGCCCGATCCGCTCGGCGTAGTTCGTGATGGCCGGGTCGGTGTCGTCGACGTACTCGTTCGTCCACGCCTCGGCGGGATCGACCGGAGATTCGAGGAGGTCCGTCTCGGCGAGCATTGCGCCCAAGTTCTCCCAGCGCCGTTCGTCGAAGTGTCCCCAACCCGCCTCGCGAACGAACTCCGTGAACTGGAGGTCCTCCGCGGAGGCGAGGAACTTCATGTGTTCGACCTCGCGGTTGTGTTCGAGCTGGGCGTTGCGGGCGATGAGCGCGTCGACGGCGCGGTCCGGATCGTTCGTCGCCAGCTCCCACCCGCGGGCGGTCGCCCGCAGGAACGAGCGGACCGTCTCGGGGTTCGCGGCGGCGAACTCGGGGTTGGTGACGACCGTCATCCCGTAGACGTCCAGATAGTTCCCGATCAGAAGCTCGTCGGCCACGCGGTCGTACTCACGTTCGAGCTCCTTCCCGTTCGTGACGACGCCGACCGCGGCGTCGATGTCGCCGTCGAGCAACTGGTGTTCGACGCGGTGGTGGGTGTGTTTCTGCACGTCGTCGACCTCGACGTCGTCACGGATACCGCGGTCCTCCAGCAGCTGCAGGGTGAGGATGCGGGTCTTGGTCGCCGACGGGCCGACGTGTCGGCCACGGAGCTGTTCGGGCTCGGTGAACTCCTCGCCGAAGGTGTCCCGGAGCGTGTAGATAGTCGCCGGTGTCTTCTGACTCACGGCGGCGACGGCCAGCGGTTCGAGCCCCTGACTCCGGACAGAGAGCACCGCGCTCCCGCCCGAGAGGCCGAGGTCGCTCCGCCCTTTGGCGGTCTGTTCGGCGGCGAAGGGGGAGCCGTGGCCCTCGACGAACTCCACGTCGAGACCCTCGTCGGCGTAGAACCCCTCCTCGCGCGCGAGGAAGTAGGGTGCTTGGAAGCCGTTCGGTTCCCAGTTCAGCTGAAAGGTGACTGTCTCGGTCATGGGTTCGTCTCGAAGGTGCCCTCCGGTATCTCCTCGACGCCGAGCGCCTCGGCGCCGGCCACGGACTTCAGGTGATCGAACAGTCGGTACATGCCGTCGACCTGCTCGTCGTCCCAGTCGCGGACAACCATCTCCCGCCAGCCGTCACGGACCGCGCGCATCACGTCCGGATCGTCGTAGCCCATGAGTTTCTCGCTAATCTCCTCCCAGATCTCGTCGTCTTCGGCGAGTTTGTCCACGGCGTCGCGGTAGGCGTCCGCAAACGCCCGTACCGTCTCGCGTTGCTCGTCGAGATACTCCCCGCTCGTCAGGAAGGCAGCGAGAGGGAGTTTGTCGTCCGTCTCCGAGAGGCGCTGGACCAGTTCCGAGACGGCCAACACGTTCTCGAACGGCCCTGTCTCCGTGATTTCGGGGATGATCTGCCAGAACTGGAACCCCGCGTCGACCTCCCCCTCCTCGATCATGTGGGTGAGTTCGACCTTCGAACCGGCCTCGACGGGCGTCGCCGTCTCGTCGGGATCGAAGTCGTGGAACTCGCGGCAGGCCGCCCGCGTCAGAATCCAGTTCTTATCGAGGCGGCGGACGACGCCGATGCGCTTGCCCGAGAGGTCCTCCAGCCCCTCGATGTCGGAGTCCTCGGGGGCAACGAGGCCGCCGACGGTCCGGCCGTACGGGTGGAAGGCGACGATGTCCGCCCCCGCAGCGCGTTCGCGGGCGATGGAGATGTAGTCGATGTCGATGAGGTCGGCGTGCCCCTCCTGCAACTGGGCCTCGACGGTCTCGATGCCGTCCTCGAGGGCGTCGGAGACGAGCTGGACGTCGAGGTGGAAGCCGTGGTCGTGGTCGAAGCCGAAGCGTTTGATCGTATAGAGCAGGTAACGCGGACTCCCGTTGTGCTCGAACCGCGCGCGCATGGTCGGCAGGTCACCCGGGTCGTCGTGGTACTCGTCGAGGGCCGCCTGCTGGGCGTCGACGTGGTCGCTGCTCATCGATCCCCGCGAGCGAGTGTGATCGTCCGTCGGGTTGACTCGGTGGCGTCGCCCACTGGGCGCGCCGCGATAGTCTCGTCGGTCAGCATACCCGCAGGGTACGACTGAACCTTGATAAAAGTTCCTCGGAAACGTTCAAATTGAGAAGCGAGTCACCGGTCGGGACGAAAGGTCCCGTCGGGGATCGCCTCGACGCCGATGGCATCGGGACCGGCGACGGACTGCAGGTGATCGAACAGCCGGTACATCCCGTCGATACGCGCCGAGTCCCAGTCGCGGACGACCATCTCACGCCAGCCGTCACGGACCGCGCGCACGACCGTCGGGTCGTCGGTCCGCATCAGACAGTCGCCGATATCAGTCCAGAGGTCGTCGTCCGCGAGGAGTCGGTCGACGCCGTCCCGGGCGGCCGCTCGGAACCCCCGAACCGCTTCGGGGTGGTCGTCGAGATACGACTCGCCGGTGAGAAAAACCGCAATGGGGAGTTTGCGGTCGGTTTCGGCGAGTCGCTGGATCAGGTCGGCGACGGGAAACACCTCGACGTAGGGACCGGTGCGGGTGAGTTCGGGCACGAGCGGCCAGAACTGGAAGCCCGCGTCTACCTCACCTGTCCGGGTCATCCGGGTGAGGTCGTCGCGGGAGTCGGCCTCGACGAGCGTCGCCGTCTCGTCCGGGTCGAAGTCGTGGTACTCCCGACAGGCCGCCCGCGTCAGAATCCAGTTCTTGTCGAGCCGGCGGGTCACGCCGATGCGGTGGCCCGACAGGTCGGCGAGGCCCTCGATATCGCTATCCTCGGGCGCGACGAGACCGCCGACGGTCCGGCCGTACGGATGGACGGCGACGACGTTCGCGCCCGCGGCGCGTTCCCGGGCGACGGAGATGTAGTCGGTGTCGACGAGGTCGGTGCCGCCCTCGTCGAGGCGATGCCGGATGGTCTCCATGCCACTTTCCAGTTCGTCGGTGACGAGGTCCACGTCGAGGTGGAAGCCGTGGTCGTGGTCGAAGCCGAACCGCTTGATCGCATAGAGCAGGTAGCGCGGACTGCCGTTGTGTTCGAACCGGGCGCGCATGGTCGGCAGTTCGCCCTGACCGTCGCGGTGTATGTCGAAGGCGGTCTGCTGGGCGTCGAGGTGGTCCCGGTCCATTCACCGCAACGGCGAGACGATGGCGTCGATGTCGGCGTCACCGTCGATCAACTGCCGCTGTTTCATCCAGTCGAGGTGGTCGTCGAGGTCCTCGCGGTCCGCGAGTTCGGGCACCTCGTAGTCGGGTACCTCGATGGCCTCGCGGACGGCGTCGGCGTCGACGTCCTCGAAGAGGTCGGGCGCGACCGTCTCGTCCTTCCAGAGCATGTCGAGATACTGCTCACGGTAGGCGTCGGGATCGGCGTTGATCGTCTCGACCGCGCGGCGGTAGGCACGCATGAACGCGTCGAGCGTCTCGCCCTCCAGCGCTTCGGCGCCGACGACACCCATGTGATTCTCGAATGCCAGTACCTTCTGGAAGCCGAGGTGCTCGGCGAGAGTGATGTGTGGATCGAGCAGGGTGACCGCGTCTACCTCGCCGTCGCGGAGGGCACGGAGCCGGTCGGTCGGCATCCCGTGACCCTCGAGGGCCACCTCGTCCGAGTCCATGTGTTCTTCGAGCGCTCGGATGGCCGTGTACTCCTGCCCCGTCCGCCGGTTGACGCCGACAGGGACGTTCGCCAGATCGGACGGGTCCTCGATGCCGGAATCGGGGCGGACGAACACCGCATACGGCTGGTCCGCGAAGGTCCCCTTGGCGACGATGCGACCGTCGTCGAACTCCCACGTCCGCTTCAGACTCTCCCACTTACAGATTGGGTAGAGATCCACGTCGTTGTCGTCGGTCAGCGTCTCCTCCGACGGGATGTACTTGTTCGTCACGCAGGTCCGATCCCGCTCGATCAGATCGACATCCAACCCCTCGTCGGCGAAGTAGCCACGGTCGGCGGCGACGCGCTGGGGGAGCATGAACGAGAAGGGGAGGTGGAACACCCTGATCGTCTCACTATCTGACATACGAACTGGATACGACTATATGTATATAAAAATTTCCTAGGAACATTTATTAACAACACGCAGTATCGGGCATACGAGGACAGATAGAATGAGGCGGATCAATGACGACGGCACGGACGGCGAGGAGGTTGCGGAGGGCGTGTATCTCGCCGATCTGGCGGCTGGAGAACAAGCGTCGATGAAACACTGGCGAGTCGAACCGGGAGCTACGCTCCCCGCCCACCGACATAACAACGAACAGATCGGTTATATGCTCCGGGGGACGCTCACGGCGATCACCGAAGACGAGGAGATAACGCTCCGTCCGGGCGACTCGTACCTGTTCACGTCCGGCGAACTCCACGGCGCGGAGAATCGTGGCGACGAACCCGCCGTCGGCATCGGCGTCCTCTCACCGCCTCGTTCCGATCCCGACTGGAAACAGTCGTAGCGACCACGCAGCGACGCCATCCCACTCGCCGTCACTCGTGACCGACGAGCCGGTGGCCTCGCGTGGCTGGGATCGTCCCCGTTCCAGCCCCGCCGCTCGTAGTAGACGTCGAGTGCGTCGGCGGCGTGCTCGGTTCGCCACGTGCGGTCGCGGAGGTCTATCGAGAGCAGGGCGTACCGCATCGTTCGGTGAAGGGGTGCCGAATACATATAGCTCCGAGAGCGGGTGAGCGGTACGCAGATACGTTCGGGGGCGGTAGCTGTACGAGCGCATGGACGCGAACGACCGCAGCGTGGTGAAGTTCACGGCGCTCGCACACGCGGTCTTTCACACTTACGAGCTGTCTATACCGCTGTTCATCGGAGTCTGGATGGCCGAGTTCGACGCGTCGGCGGCGCTCGTCGGAACGGTCGTCGGCGCAGGCTACGCGCTCGTCGGACTCGGCGCCCCCGTCAGCGGCGTGCTCTCGGATCGACTCGGCTCCCGACAGCTGATCTCGCTGTCCATGGTCGGGATGGGTGCCGGGTTCGCGCTCGTCAGCCTCGCCGACGGCGTCGTCGTCCTCGGCGCCGCGATGCTGGTGTGGGGGGCGTTCGCCAGCCTCTATCACCCCGCGGGTCTCTCGTTGATCAGCCGTTCGGCCGAGGAGCGGGGCACCGTCTTCGCGTACCACGGCGCCGGCGGCAACGTCGGCACCGCGGTCGGGCCGCTCGTGACCGCACTGCTCCTGCTGTCGGTCGACTGGCAACTCGCGGTCGGACTGCTCGCCGTCCCCGCGTTCGTCGCGGCGCTGCTCGGTTCGCGCGTCGAGTTCGACGCCGTCGGCGGCGACGGCACGACGGCATCGCTTGGGGCGGACCTGCGGCGGACGGTCGCCGAATCGCGGGCGCTGTTCGGCGCCGCCTTCACCGTCGCGTTCGTCGCCGTCCTCCTGTACGGCACGTACTACCGGGGCTTGCTCACCTTCCTCCCCGACGTGCTGGCCGAGTCGCCGTCGCTCGTCCCGATCGACCTGTTCGGCCGTGAGGTCGACCCCGCACAGTACGTTTACACGGCGCTGTTGACCGTCGGCATCGGCGGCCAGTACGCCGGCGGACGGCTCACCGACCGCGTGCCGAGTACGACCGCGTTCGTCGCCGCCTTCGCGGCGCTGGCCGGGCTCGCGGTCGCGTTCCCGGTGGCCCGGAGCGTGGGCGTCGTCCCGCTCGTCGGCGTCTGCCTCGCGCTCGGGGTCGTCGTCTACGGGACCGCACCGATCTACCAGGTGGTCATCGCGGAACACGCCGCCGCCGACGCCCACGGCCGCTCGTACGGCTTCACCTATCTCGCGATGTTCGGCGTCGGGGCCGCCGGGGCGTCCGTCGCGGGGGTCGTGCTCACGCACGCCACCAGCGGCGTCCTATTCGGAGTGCTCGGCGCCGTCGCCGCCGTCGGCTGTGGCTTCGTGCTCTGGCTCCGCCGGCTCTAGTCGAGCACCGGCGGGGGAAACCTATATGCAGCGCCACTCGCCAGTAGCCCCATGGACGCCGTCGATCACATCAACATCGACGTGGACGATCTGGACGTCGCGTACGAGTTCTACCGGGACGTACTCGATCTTGACCTGTTGCGACCGCCGGAGGATTTCCAGGGCGCCCACGTCATGTTCGAGACGGGGGCGGGAACCGTCGTCACGCTCATGGAGACGGGACGGGCCGAGAAGTGGGACCAGAAGGGGCTGGCCCACCCGCTCGACAAGGCGCACGTCGCCTTCGGGACGGACCGCGACACCTACGAGGCGCTGATGGACCGACTGGAGGGGCAGTTCCCGAAACAGGGACCCTACGACTGGGACGAGTTCGAGGGGTTCTACTTCCTCGACCCCTCGGGGAACCTCCTCGAAGTCGTCACCTACGATCCGGCGCCCGCGGACCGGGAGCGGACACTGTTGGATCACGACGACGTGGAGTGAGCGACGCGGCCGGCGGTCAGTCGGCCGGGGCGGGGGCGTTCCCCATCTCGGTCGTCACCACGTCGCTGAAGATCCGGCGCCGGGCGTAGAAGAAGTAGACGTACGGCACCTTCGCCAGCACGTCGAGGAAGGCGTACGTGAGGCTGACGCCGACGAAGCCGGCATAGCCTATGCCCGCAGGCCCCATCAACCAGACGAAGGGG
>Ga0207714_1001336_pt1 | contig 15848 bp, 12 predicted proteins | sample PonA232FremontCA_2_FD_187270 | JGI IMG/M metagenome (GOLD analysis project Ga0207714, IMG submission 187270) | Marine sediment microbial community from Fremont, CA, USA - Pond A23 Sediment 2 (SPAdes) | ecosystem: Environmental > Aquatic > Marine > Unclassified | place: USA: Fremont, California... | reverse complement strand
AGCGAGGGCGACAACGCCGATGGCGTATCAATACATCTATGTCATGAAGGAGCTGACGAAGGTCGTTTCGGGCGGGCGCTCCGTCCTCAACGACATCAATCTGCAGTTCCTGCCCGGCGCGAAGATCGGCGTGGTCGGCCTGAACGGCGCCGGCAAGTCCACGCTGCTGCGCATCATGGCGGGGATCGATACCGATTATCACGGCGAGGCCTGGGCCGCCGACGGCGTGCAGGTGGGCTATCTGCCGCAGGAGCCGCAGCTCGATCCCAACAAGGACGTCGCCGGCAACGTCATGGAGGGCCTGGCGGAAACCAAGGCCCTGGTGGACCGCTTCGAGGAAGTCTCCGCCCGTTTCGCCGAGGACATCGATCCCGACGAGATGGATCAGCTCATCGCCGAGCAGGCCGATCTTCAGGAGAAGATCGACGCCGCCGACGCCTGGGATCTGGACCGCAAGGTCGAGGTCGCCATGGACGCCCTGCGCTGCCCGCCGGGCGAGGCCGACGTCTCGCGCCTCTCCGGCGGCGAGAAGCGGCGTGTGGCGCTGTGCCGCCTGCTGCTGCAGAAGCCCGACCTGCTGCTCCTGGACGAGCCCACCAACCACTTGGACGCCGAGTCCGTGGCCTGGCTGGAGCAGCACCTGGAGCAGTACGACGGCACGGTCGTCTGCGTCACCCACGACCGCTACTTCCTGGAAAACGTGGCGGGCTGGATTCTGGAGCTCGACCGCGGGCGCGGCATTCCCTTCAAGGGCAACTATTCCGAGTGGCTGGAGCAGAAGCGCCAACGGCTGGAACAGGAGGAGAAGGAGGAGAGCGCGCGCCAGCGCGCCCTCAACCGCGAGCTGGACTGGGTCAAGGCCAACCCCAAGGGCGGCCAGACCAAGGCCAAGGCGCGCCTGGATCGCTACGAGCAACTGCTCCAGCAGCAGGAGGCCGACAAGAGCAAACAGGCCGCCGAGTCCGGGCGCATCGTGTTTCCCACGCCGCCGCGCCTGGGCCAGCGCGTGGTGGAGGCGGAGAACCTGCGCAAGGGCTACGGCAACACCCTGCTCATCGACGATCTCACCTTCAGCGTTCCGCCGGGCGCGATCGTCGGCATCATCGGCCCCAACGGCGCCGGCAAGACCACGCTGTTCCGCATGATCGCCGGGCAGGAAGAGCCGGACGGCGGTGAATTGCGTGTGGGCGAGACCGTCAAGCTCGGCTACGTCGACCAGTCGCGCGACACGCTCAACGCCGCCAGCACCGTCTGGGAGGAGATCGCCGACGGCAAGGACGTGATCGACCTGGGCAAGCGCGAGGTCAATTCGCGCGCCTTCGTCGCCGCGTTCAACTTCACCGGCCGCGACCAGCAGAAGAAGGTGGGCGATCTCTCCGGCGGCGAGCGCAACCGCGTCCACCTCGCCAAGATCGTCAAGTCCGGTGCCAACTTCCTGATGCTGGACGAGCCCACGAACGACCTGGACGTGGACACGATGCGCGCGCTGGAGGACGCCCTGGAGGACTTCGCCGGCTGCGCCATGATCATCAGCCACGACCGCTGGTTCCTCGACCGCATGGCCACCCACATCCTGGCCTTCGAGGGCGACAGCCACGTCGAGTGGTTCGAGGGCAACTTCCAGGATTACCAGAAGGACCGCATCCGCCGGTACGGCCAGGAAGCCGTGCAGCCCCACCGCATCAAGTACAAGCGCCTGGAGCGCTGACGCGAGCGCCGTCGCGCCGCGTCAGCCCGTGAGCTTCGGCACCAGGAGCGAGGCGGCGACGCTCCACATCACGACGGCGACGGTCACGTCGAGCAGCTTCCAGGCGAGCGGGCGCTCGAACACGGGCGCCAGCTTGGCGGCGCCGTAGCCCAGCGCCAGGAAGAACACCAGCGACGCCGCGATGGCGCCGCCGGTGAAGGCAATCCGGGCCGCCTGCGTGGCGTAGCCCCCGGCGACGCTGCCCAGGATCACCACGGTGTCCAGCCAGGCGTGCGGGTTCATCAGCGAGAGCCCCACGGCCGCCGCCGCGACGCTCGCGGGGCCGGCCGTGGTTCGCGCCTGATGCGACAGCTCGAAGTCCGTCCGCGTCAGCGCGGTGCGCAGGGCCAGCGCGCCGAAGATGATGAGGAAGGCGCTGCCGGCCCATACCGTCCCGGCGCGCAGCACGGGGGTCTCCGCGATGAAGGTGCCCACCCCGGCGGCGCCCAGGGAAATCAGCACGCTGTCGGAGAGCGCGCACACCGCCACGGCCACGGCGACGTGCTCGCGCTTGATGCCCTGGCGCAGCACGAAGGCGTTCTGCGCCCCGATGGCCAGGATCAGCCCCAGCCCCACGGACAGCCCCTGGATCGCCGGCCCCAGCAGCGTCATTCCGCCCCCTCGTGTGCGCACATGCCCTCTTGCCGGCGGCGAGGCGTGGCCGAGCTTGTGGGCTGAAGCAAGCTGTGCGGGCCTCAAAACAGCGTGAGCGGGCGCCGCGGCTTGCCCAACCCCGCGCGCGTGGCGTACAGCACGCATTCGCGCTCGCTCTCGTACGTTTGCGGGCATGATGCGGAGCCCGGATCGGTCCGATCCGACCTCATCATGCCCTGGCCGTCCGCCACACGGAGCCGCCATGCCGGAAGACCGTCTCGCCATCGCGCTCGCCCAGCTCAACCCGCACGTCGGCGACATCGAGGGCAATCTCCGGCGCCTGCGCGACGCCCGCCGCGAGGCGGCGGACCAGGGCGCCGAGGTGCTGATCGCCACGGAGCTGGTGGTCAGCGGCTATCCGCCCGAAGACCTGGTGACGCGCGCCAGCTTTCTCGACCGCGTCGAGGAAGCCGTGCACGAGCTGGCCGCCGAGACCGGCGACGGCGGGCCGGCCGTGGTGCTGGGCGCGCCCTGGCGCGAGGACCCGGAAACGCGCAAGCGCGTCGCGGATGGTACGCTCCACAACGTCGCGCTCGTGCTCGACGGGGGCGAGGTCAAGGCGGTGCGCGCGAAGTGGGATCTGCCCAACTACGGGGTGTTCGACGAAAAGCGCCTCTTCACGCCGGGTTCGCTGCCGGGACCGGTGCAAGTGCGGGGCGTGCGCCTGGGCATCATGGTCTGCGAGGACATGTGGAGCCCGGACGTCGCCGAGAGCCTGGAGGAGAACGGCAGCGAGATCCTCGTCGTCATCAACGGCTCGCCCTTCGACACGGCCAAGCTCGACGTGCGCCTCCAGCTCGCGCTCGCACGGGTGACGGAGTGCGGCCTGCCGCTGATCTACCTGAACCAGGTGGGCGGGCAGGACGAGCTGGTGTTCGACGGCGCCTCCTTCGCCCTGGACAGCGGGCGCAACCTGATCGCCCAGTTGCCCGCCTTCCGGGAAATGGTCAGCGTGACCACATGGGCGCCCTCGGACGATGGCGAGTGGACCGCGCGCGAGGCACCCCGCATCGCGTCGCCGGAGGGACCCGAGGCGATCTACCGCGCCCTCGTCCTGGGCCTGCGCGACTACGTGCGCAAGAACGGCTTTCCCGGCGTCGTCGTGGGACTTTCCGGCGGCATCGACTCCGCGCTCACCGCCGCCGTCGCGGCCGACGCCCTGGGCCCGGACCAAGTGCGCTGCGTGCTCATGCCGTCGCCCTACACGCGCCAGTCTTCCTCGGACGACGCGCGGGCCGTGGCGGAGCTTCTGGGCGCACGCCTGGACACCCTCGGCATCGAGCCGGCCATGACGGCCGTGCAGGACATCCTGGCGCCCGTCTTCGACGACCTGCCCGCCGACACGACGGAGGAGAACATCCAGTCGCGCTTGCGCGGGCTGACGCTCATGGCGCTGTCCAACAAGTTCGGCCCCATGCTGCTGGCTACCGGCAACAAATCGGAGCTGGCTGTGGGCTACGCCACGCTCTACGGCGACATGTGCGGCGGCTACAACGTGCTCAAGGACGTCTACAAGACGCGGGTCTACGAGCTGGCGCGCTGGCGCAACCAGCAGGCCCCCGAGGGCGGCCTGGGGCCGGACGGCCGCGTGATGCCCGAGCGCGTGCTGGAGAAGGCGCCCTCGGCCGAGCTCAAGCCCGAGCAGACGGACCAGGATTCCCTGCCGCCCTACGAGCAGCTGGACGCCATCCTGGAAGGGCTGGTGGAGGACGAGCTGGGCGTGGAGCGCGTGGCCGAGTTCGGCCACGACATCGCCCTGGTGCGCGAGGTCCAGCGCCGCCTGGAGGGCGCGGAGTACAAGCGCCGCCAGGGTGCGCCCGGCGTGAAGGTGACGCGCCGTCAGTTCGGCCGCGACCGCCGCTACCCCATGACCAACGCCTTCCGGGGGTAGGGCCGTGCGTGTCCGCGTGCGCTTCGCGCCCAGTCCCACCGGCTACCTCCAGGTCGGCAACGCGCGCATCGCGCTCATCAACTGGCTGCACGCGCGCGCCCACGGCGGCACCTTTCTGCTGCGCCTGGACGACACCGACGCCGCGCGCTCGGACGAGGCCTGCACGGCCGCCATCCGCGCCGATCTCGACTGGCTCGGCCTGCACTGGGACGACGAGGTGCGTCAGTCCGACCGCCTCGACCGGTATACGGCCGCCGCCGAGCGGTTGCGCGAAGCGGGGTGGCTCTACCCCTGCTACGAAACGCCGGACGAGCTTGCCGAAAAACGCCGGGCGCAGGAGGCGAAGGGCAAGCCGCCCGTTTACGACCGCGCGGCGCTCAACCTCTCCGCCGACGAGCGCGCGCGCCTGGAAGCCCAGGGCCGCCGGCCGCACTGGCGCTTCAAGCTGGCCCCGGAAACCGTGAGCTGGACGGACCGCATCACCGGCGAGCAGACCTTCCAGGCGGGCAGCGTCTCCGATCCCGTGCTCATCCGCGAGGACGGCCGGCCGCTCTACACGCTCACCTCGGTCGTGGACGACCTGGAGCTGGGGATCACGGAGGTCGTGCGCGGGGCCGACCACCTCGCCAACACGGCGGCGCAGATCCAAATCTTCCGCGCCCTGGGCGGGGAGCCGCCGCGCTTCGCCCATCTGAACCTCATGACGGACGCGTCGGGGCGCAAGCTGTCCAAGCGCGAGGCCGACCTCTCGCTGCTCACTCTGCGCGAGCGCGAGGGGATCGAGGCCATGGCGCTCAATTCCTATCTGGCAAAACTGGGCACGCCCGAGCCCGTCGATGCGCATCCCGATCTCGACACCCTGGTGCGAGGTTTCGACCTCGGCCGTTTCGGCCGCGCCGCGCCCAAGTTCGACTGGGACGAGCTGGTGCGCCTCAACGCGCGCGTGCTCCAGCTCCTGCCGGTCGAGGCGGTGGCGGACCGCCTGCGCGCGCTGGGCGTGCGCCGCGTCGACGCCGCGTTCTGGGAGGCGGTGCGCGGCAACCTCACCGGGCTTTCAGACGCGCGCGTCTGGGACGCCGTCTGCCACGACCCCATCGAGCCGTGGATCGAGGAGCCGGACTTCCTCGCCGAAGCCGCGCGCCACCTGCCGCCCGAGCCGTGGGACGACACCACCTGGACAACCTGGACGGACGCGGTGAAGGCGGCGACGGGCCGCAAGGGCGCCAAGCTCTTCAAGCCGCTGCGCAAGGCGCTGACGGGGCGTGAGCACGGGCCGCCGATGAACGCCCTGCTGCCGCTGATCGGGCGCGACGCGGCGGACGCGCGCTTGCACGGCCGCACGGCCTGATCCGACCGCGCCCTTGGCCCCGTGCGCGGGGGTTTGCTACACGACCACCGTTCCAGCCACCACACGATGGGCGCCGCCGTGGACATTCACCTCACCAACACCCTGACCGGCCGCAAAGAGCCCTTTCAGCCGCTCGATGCCGGGCGGGTGCGCATCTACGTCTGCGGCCCCACGGTCTACGACCTCGCCCACATCGGCAACGCGCGCCCGGTGGTGGTGTTCGACACCCTGTACCGCCTGCTGCGGCACGTCTTCGGGGCCGAGCACGTCGTCTACGCCCGCAACATCACGGACGTGGACGACAAGATCCTGGCGAAGGCGCGCGAAACCGGCGAGCCCATCGACGCGATCACCCAGCGTACCACGCGCGATTTCCACGCCGACATGGGCGCGCTCCGGGCGCTCGACCCCACGCACGAACCGCGCGCGACCGACTACGTCCCCGCGATGGTCCGGCTGATCGAGCGGCTGGTGGAAACGGGCCACGCCTACGCCACCGACGACGGGCACGTGCTCTTCCACGTCCCCTCGATGCCGGACTACGGCAAGCTCTCCAAGCGCTCGCGCGACGACATGATCGCGGGGGCGCGCGTCGAGGTGGCGGATCACAAGCGCGATGCGGCCGATTTCGTGCTGTGGAAGCCCGCCGGTGCGGACGAGCCGGGCTGGGATAGCCCCTGGGGCCGCGGCCGGCCCGGCTGGCACATCGAGTGCTCCGCCATGAGCGGCGAGCTGCTGGGCGAGACCTTCGACATCCACGGCGGTGGGCAGGATCTCATCTTCCCGCACCACGAAAACGAGATCGCCCAGTCCACCTGCGCCGGCCACGGCGAGTTCGCGCGCTACTGGCTGCACAACGGCTACCTGCTCGTGAACGGCGAGAAGATGTCCAAGTCCGAGGGCAACTTCTTCACCGTGCGCGAGCTGCTGGACGAGGGCTGGCCCGGCGAGGCCATCCGCCTCGTCCTGCTGACGGCGCAGTACCGCCATCCCCTGGATTTCAGCCGGGACAAGCTGGGCGACGCGCGCGCGCAGCTCGACCGCCTCTACACCGCCCTGCACAACGCCGCCCACGTCGAGGCCGAGGGCGCGCCCGATGCGGATGTGCTGGCGGCGCTGGCCGACGACCTCAACACCCCCGAGGCGCTGGCGGCGCTGCACGCGCGCGCCAACGCCCTCAACAAGGCCGGGGATGTGGCCGAAGCCGCGCGTCACAAGGCCGCGCTGGAAGGCGGCGGCGCACTCCTGGGCCTGTTGCGGGCGGAGCCCGAAAGCTGGCTCAAGGGATCGGTCGTTGCCGACGAGGCCGCTGAGATCGAACGCCTGATCGCCGAACGCACGGCGGCGCGCAGGCGCAAGGATTTCGCCACGGCCGACCGTATCCGCGACGACCTGAAGGCGCGCGGAATCGTGCTGGAGGACGGGCCGCAGGGGACCACCTGGCGGCTCGCGTGACACGCGGCTGGCGGCGCACTCGGCCGCGTCCGCGCACGCGTAACGTCATGGCACAGCTTTACCCGTATTTACACGCACAGCGTGCGCATGCCAGGGCTTGACCGTGTTCCGGGTGTGCAGGCCTTGCTCTGATTAACAATTTTTGATAAAAATTGTTAAGGCGCTCGAACACCCCGGCATAGGACGAATGGATGCCGTTCTCCGACGAACTCCGCCGCGCGCACGCGGATTATGTGGACGATCTCACGGCCCATTCGTTTCTCGATCAGGTCGCAGCTGGCAGTATTCCTCGCTCGTGTTTTCAGCGCTTCCTGGAACAGGATCTCTGCATTCTGGCCGAAGAAGCGAGAGTTTTCGGCGTGGCCGTCAGCCGTGCCTCCACGCTGGCGGAAGCCGCGAACTTGTCGTCCATGATTCATCAGCTCAACGCGGACGAGCACGAGAGGCACCGAATCCTCCTGGAACATCTCGGCTCCGCGCCGAACGAGACCGCATTCGAGCCGCTGCCCACGACCTACGCGTACGCCACCCACCTGCGAGCGCGTGCGGCGGACGGGCATCGCGCGGAAATGCTGGCGGCGCTTTTGCCGTGCGCGCACGTGTATCGTCAGTTCGGCCGCCGGTACGCGGATGCAGCGCCGGCCAACCCCATCCACGCGACCTGGATGCGGCCGTATCAGGACGGCAGCCTGGATAGCTATATCGAGACCCACGCCGCGCTGCTCAACGACGCGGCCGACGGGGCCGGCGAGGGCGAACGCGCCGCCGCCCACCGCGCATTCGCCATCAGCCTGTATTACGAGCACGCGTACCTGGACATGGCCTGGCACGGCGAAGCGTGGACACCATCCAGCCCACTGGCCGCCTGACATCCCGGTTGTCCGGGCGTTGACCTCCGCCCGAGGCCCCGCGTACCACCATGCTCGGACCCAACCGGACACAGGCGCGCGAACGGCCCATGAGCACCGGCGAGCCCGTCACGTTCTACGATTCCACGCTGCGCGACGGGGCGCAGACCCAGGGCGTGGACTTCTCCGTCGCCGACAAGCAGGCGCTGGCGGCCTCGCTGAACCGCATGGGGGTGGACTACATCGAGGGCGGCTGGCCCGGCGCGAACCCGACCGACGACGCCTTCTTCGCCGATGCGCCGCGCTACGACCACGCGCGCCTGATCGCCTTCGGCATGACGCGCCGGCCCGGCCGCTCCGCCGCCAACGACCCCGCGCTGGCGGGCCTCATCAACGCGGGCGCGCAGGGCGTGTGCATGGTGGGCAAGACGTGGGACTTCCACGTCGAGGTGGCGCTCGGCATCGATCGCCGGGAGAACATCGACCTCATCGGGGACAGCGTCGCCCACGCCGCCGCGCAGACCGAAGAGGCGATGTTCGACGCCGAGCACTTCTTTGACGGCTACAAGGCCGATCCCGAATTCGCGCTCGCCTGCGTGGAAGCCGCCCACGAGGCCGGCGCGCGCTGGATCGTGCTGTGCGACACCAACGGCGGCACGCTGCCCGAGGAAGTCGAGCGCATCGTCGGCGAGGTGAGCGAGCGCATTCCGGGCGGGCGCCTGGGCATCCACTGCCACGACGACACGGGCAACGCCGTCGCGAACTCCCTGGCCGCCGTCCGCGCGGGCGCGCGTCAGGTTCAGGGCACGCTCAACGGCCTGGGTGAGCGCTGCGGCAACGCCAACCTGATTTCCTGCATGGCGAACCTGGCGTTCAAGACCGATGTCCCCACGAACCTGACGGACAAGCATCTGCGCGAATTGACGAGCGTGTCGCGCGAGCTGGACGAACGCCTCAACCGCGCGCCCTCGCAGGGGCTGCCCTACGTGGGCGAGAGCGCCTTCGCCCACAAGGGCGGGCTGCACGTCTCCGCCGTTCAGCGCGACCCGCGCACCTACGAGCACATCGAGCCCGAGCGCGTGGGCAACCGCCGCCACATCGTGGTTTCGGATCAGGCCGGGCGCGCCAACGTCCTGGCTCGTTTCCGCGAGATCGGCCTGGAGCTGCCGGACGACGACCCGCAGGTGACCAAGCTCGTGGAGACGGTCAAGGCGCGCGAGTTCGAGGGCTACGCCTACGACGGCGCCGCCGCCAGCTTCGAGCTGCTGGCCCGGCGCGCGCTGGGGCAGGTGCCGGACTATTTCGGCCTCAACCGCTTCCGCGTCATGGACGACCGGCGCTGGAACGCGCGCGGCGAGCTGGTGACGGAGTCCGAGGCGACCGTGAGCACCACGGTGCGCGGCGAAGAGGTCATGACGGTGGCCACGGGCAACGGTCCCGTGAACGCGCTCGATCTGGCGCTGCGCAAGGCGTTGCTGGGCGTCTACCCGCAGCTCGCCGACATGCGGCTGACGGACTACAAGGTGCGCATCCTCACCCCGCAGGCCGGTTCGGGCGCGGTGACGCGCGTGATGATCGAGAGCATGGACGGGCAGGGCCGGCACTGGTGCACCGTGGGCGTCTCGGCGAACATCGTGGACGCCTCGTTCAACGCGCTGCACGACGGCATCACCTGGAAGCTCTACCACGAGGGGACGCCCGCCGTCGCGGCGGCGGCCGAATGAGCGCGCCCGCCTCCACGCCGCCCGTGGTCGTTCTCGACCAGCCGCAGCTCGGCCAGAACATCGGCATGGCCGCGCGCGCGATGGCGAACTGCGCGCTCACCGAATTGCGCCTCGTCGCGCCGCGCGACGGCTGGCCCAACACCCACGCCTGGGACGCGGCGGCCGGTGCCACGGGCATTCTGGACCGTGCGCGCGTGTTCGACGAGCTGAGCGAAGCCGTCGCCGACCTCACGCGCGTCTACGCCACCAGCATCCGCCAGCGCGAAACCGTCAAGCCAACGGTGACACCCAAGCGGGCCGCCGAGGAGCTGCGCGAGGCCGGTGGCATGGGCGAGACGACCGGACTCCTCTTCGGCCCCGAGCGCACCGGTTTGACCAATTGGGCCATGACGCACGCCGATGCCGTGCTCACCGTGCCGCTCAATCCCGAGTTCCCATCATTGAACCTGTCCCAGGCGGTGCTGCTGGTCGGCTACGAGTGGTGGCAGCTCGGCGACACGAGCCCCATGCGCACGCTCGCCTCCACGGGCGCCGGCCCGCGCGCGAGCAAGGCCGACCTGGAGAACTTCCACGGCCGGCTGGAGGGGGCGCTCGCCGACGCCGGTTTTTACACCGACGATGCCAAGCGCCCGTTGGTGCAGCGCCAGGTGCGCAACATCTTCGCCCGGACCGGCCTGACGCGGGCCGAGGTGAACACCCTGCACGGCATCGTTTCCGCCCTGCTGCGCCTGCCCAAGGGCGCGCCGCCCGTGCGCGCCGGGGACGACGAGCGCAAGGGCTGACGCCGCTTGACTCGCCCCGCAGGGTTTGTAGGCTCCCGCGCCATTCCCGGGATGCGGGCCGAGGGTCAGGTGTGCCCAAAGCCGCCGGCCGTCGTGCCCCGCCCACCCTCGGTCTTCCACACGCGCTGTGCACGCGGGGACCGCTGCGGATCGGGATGACCGGGAGCCACGCGAAACGCGTCCAACAAACGGAGCCGCCACGCGCCATGACCAAGCGCAAGACGCAGAAGCACAAGATTGACCGCCGGCTCGGCGTCAACCTCTGGGGCCGTCCCAAGAGCCCCTTCAACAAGCGCCAGTACGCCCCCGGCCAGCACGGCCAGCGCCGCCGCAAGCCCTCCGACTACGGCCTGCAGCTCCAGGCCAAGCAGAAGCTCAAGGGCTACTACGGCTCCATCGGCGAGAAGCAGTTCCGCAAGTACTACGAGGAAGCCGAGCGCCGGAAGGGCGACACCTCCGAGAACCTGATCGAGCTGCTGGAGCGCCGGCTGGCCACCGTGGTCTACCGCGCCAAGTTCGTGCCCACGGTCTTCGCCGCGCGGCAGTTCGTGAACCACGGCCACGTCTTCGTGAACGGCAAGCGTGTCAACGTGCCCTCGTATTCCCTGCGCGACGGGGACGTGATCGAGGTCGTCAACCACATGAAGGACAACCAGATCGTCTCCGAGGGCCTGGATGCCGCCGAGCGCGACAGGCCCGAGTACATCCAGGTCGATGAGGATGCCCTCAAGGCGACCTTCCTCCAGGCGCCCAAGCTCGCCGACGTGCCGTACCCGGTTCAGATGGAGCCCAATCTCGTCGTCGAGTTCTACTCGCGCTAAAGCTGGTCGCGGCTTGACCCGTTCTGGCTCTGCGGGGCACGCCATGCCCGCGGGTGGCGGCACCCGCCGAAATGGGGTGCCCGGCACCGCATGCGGCCAAGCCGACACGCAAAGCCCCGGCGCTCGGCGCCGGGGCTTTTTCGTGTTCGCGCGTGACGGTTTGAGGGTCAGGCGCTGCGAACCTGATCCACGAAGGCGCGCGCCTGGGCCTGCAGCGTTTCCACCTGCGTGCCCAGCTCGTCCGCCGACTGCTTGACCTCGCCGGCGGCCTCGCCGGCGTTGTCGGCGCGTTGGGCGACGTCCGTCATGCTCTTCGTCATCTCCTGCGTGCCGTTCGAGGCCTCCTGCGCGCTCCGGGAGATCTCCTGGGTGGCGCTGTCCTGCTCCTCGACGGCCGAGGCGGTGGTGCTGGCGACCTCGTTGATGGCGTTGACCGTCTCGGTGATCTCGCCGATCGCGGCCACGGCTTCCTGAGTCTCGGTCTGAACGCGGTTGATGCGCTCGGCGATGTCCTCGGTCGCCTTCTGGGTTTGGTTGGCGAGCGACTTCACCTCGTCCGCCACCACGGCGAAGCCCTTTCCGGCCTCGCCCGCGCGCGCCGCCTCGATCGTGGCGTTGAGCGCGAGCAGGTTGGTCTTCTCCGCGATGTCCTGGATCTGCTGGATCACGCCGCCGATCTGACTGGCGGCGTCGGAGAGGCTGTTCACGCGCTCGTTCACGGTTTCCGCCTTGCCGGCCGCGTCCTGGGCCTTCGTCGTGGTGTCGGCCACCTGACGGGAGATTTCGTGGATGGAGTTGGTCATCTCGTCCGCCGCCGAGGCCACGGATTCCACGTTGGACGATGCTTGCTCGGCGGCGGATGACGCGGACTCGACGCCCTCGCGCGTCTGGTCCGCGACCGTGCGCATGCGCCCGGCGGTGTCGTTCAGCTGCTGCGCGGCGGTCGAAACGCGCTCCACGATCGTGCCGATCTGATCCTGAAAGGTGTCGGCCAGCTCGTTCATGGCGCGCTCGCGTTCCCGGCGCGCGCGCTCGTCCGCTTCGGCCTGTTCGCGCTTGAGGCGGTCGGCCTCGGCGGAGGTGTCTTGCAGCGTCTTCACGGCCTGGGCGAAGGTGCCGATTTCGTCCCGACGGTTGGCGAGCGTGATGTCCTGGCTGTAGTCGCCGTCGGCCAGCCGCAGAACGGTGTCGCGCAGCCGGAGCACGGGCGTCACCGCGATGCGCCGGATGGCGAGGGCGCCGCCGACCGCCGCCAGGAGCATGACCCCGGCCAAAACCCAGGCGACCGTGCCCACGCGACCGGCGCCGGCGGCGACCTCGTCGAGGCTGCGCTCCACGCCGCCGCGGCTTTCTTCACGCAGCGAGTCCACGTGGTTCTGCAGGGTGCTCAACCGCTCGCGCAGCTTCGTGGCCTCGGCGTCGAACTCGCCCATCATCGCGTTTCCGCCGGCGGGCCCCGCCTCGACGTAGGCTTCGGCCATGCGCTGACCGACCTCGTAGTAGGGACCGAACGCCTCGCGCACGGCCGCGATCTCCTCGACGACGGTCTCCAGCCCCAGCGCCTCGGCGCGGTCCCGCGCGGCGGCCAGCTCGCTGCGGACCGTTTCCGCCTGCGCGCGCGCTTTCTCGAACCCGTCGTCCAGGCCGTCACGGCCGCGCGTGGCGGAGATGTCGGTGAGCCACTGCTGCACCTGCGTGACCGCGTGTTCGGTTGTGGTGAGCCGCTCGTTCAGGGCCGTCAGGCCGTCCAGGTGGCGGTGCACCGAGGCCATGCTTTCGTCCACGGCGGCGCGTTGGCTGGTGCTGGTGACAAGCAACACACCGCACAGCACCGCCGTGACCAGAAGGAGTCCCGCGAAGGCTAGGTTAACGCGTGCGCCGATCGAGGTAAGTCGCATCAGGCTCTCGCTTCGGACAACGTTTGGGGAAGTAAATTGTGAACCTTTACACTAAAACCGGGTAGATTTCGGTTTTCTTAACGCGTTTCGCAGCGCTCCCGGCGCCGTGAACGCCGTTCCAGCGTCAGCCCGAGTCCTCGTCGGCGCCCGGACCGAGACGCCGGGTCACCGTTCGCAGGGCGCGCAGGGTTTCCTCGCTGACGTGATGCTCCACCCCCTCGGCATCCATCATCGCCGTGTCCTCCGACACCCCGATGGCGCGCAGGAAGCGCAGAACGACCGCGTGGCGTTCCCGTGATGCCTCGGCCATGCGCCGGCCGGCATCCGTCAGGTGAATGGCCCGGTAGGGTTCGCTGCGGATCAGACCCTGTTCCCGCAGGCGGGTGACCATCTTGCCCACGGTGCCCTGGCGGACGCCCAGCCGCCGCGCGATCTCCACGGCCCGCGCTTCGCCCTTGGTGTCGATGAGGTCGGCGATGAGCTCCACATAGTCCTCGATCAGCTCGGTCTGATGCGCTTGGCGCACGCGCTCGTGCTGGCGCGCGTGCGCGTCCGGGGCGATGAGCTGATCGCTGCCGCGCGGTTGCTTGGGGTCGTGGGTCGGCATGGGCTCTCCGGGGTCGCCACGGTGTGGCGTTCTACCGCATGCACCGGAATTGACAAAAGCCGCGCGGCATCCCAGGTTTAGCCAAGGCTTAATTCTGAAGCGTAGGCCAAACTGTGGAGCCGGGGCTGGAATAGCCCGCGCACGGTTGGTTGGGAATCGCGGCGATGGCGGGACGGTTCGGGCAATGACGGCACTGGTGGCGAACGCGATGACGGGCCTGTCGCAGTCCGCGCGCTTCGCGCGGTCACTGGGACCGGCGAAACTCGTTCTCCTCGTCGCGCTCGCCGGGCTGACGCTCGTGGGCCCGGAAACGCGCGCCATCGTCGCCGACATGCTGGCTGAGGCGTACCTTCAGGTTTCCGTCTTCGTCGCCGCCACGCTGGGGCTCATCTACTTCGTCGAATCCCGGCGCAAGACCGACTTCGCCACCTTCCTCGACCAGCACCGGCGCTGGCAGATCCCCATCGCGGCGTGCTTGGGCGCGCTGCCGGGGTGCGGCGGCGCGGTCGTCGTGGTGGTGCAGTACGTGCGCGGTGCCATCAGCTTCGGCGCGGTCGTTGCCGTGCTCACCGCGACAATGGGCGATGCGGCCTTTCTGCTGCTGGCGGCGGAGCCGCGCACCGCGATTGGGGTCTACGTGATGGGCGCCGTGGTCGGCATGGCTTCCGGCGCCCTGATCGATCTGATCCACGGCCCCAATTTCATGCGCCAGACGCGCATCGACGTGAGCCCCTGGGTTCCGGAGTCGGACGCACCCCGCATTAACCCCCTGCGCCCGCTCTGGCTGGCGCTCGTGATGCCCGGCTTCGTGTTGGGCGTGCTGCTGCTGCTGGAGGTCGACACCGACGCCCTGTTCGGGCCGCTGGCGGCCCAAGACCCCACCCAGCTCATCGGCATGGCCGGGGCGCTGCTGGCGCTGGGGATGTGGACCCTGGACCCGGAGCAGCGCTTCGATCCGGGTGTGTGCCGCACCGGCGGGCCGGTGGCGCGCATGATGGACACGACGAACTTCGTCACGGTGTGGGTCGTCGTGGGCTTTCTCGTCTACGAGCTGGGCGTGCACTTCACCGGCATCGACCTGGGCTCGATCTTCCACACCTGGGCCTATCTCGTTCCGTTGCTGGCCGTCGTGGTCGGGTTCCTGCCCGGCTGCGGGCCGCAGATCGTGGTGACCACGCTTTACATTCAGGAGATCGTCCCGCTCTCGGCGCAGCTCGGCAACGCCATCTCCAACGACGGCGACGCGCTCTTCCCCGCCATCGCGATCGCGCCCAAGGCGGCCGTGGTGGCGACGCTCTACTCCGCCGTGCCGGCGCTGCTGATCGCCTACGGCTATCTCGTCTTCTTCGAGTAAGGCCGGCCCGGCGCATCGGCCGGGTGGTCTCGACGCCAGCGCCGGTGCGGGTCCATCATGATCCTTCCCTGGGCCGCAGACCTGCAGGGAGGGCCGCCATGCAGCTCGTGCTGGTGCAACACGGGGAAGCCGTCTCCAAGGAGCAGGATCCGAACCGTCCCCTGACGGACGCGGGTCGCCGGGACGTGGACGCGCTCGCCACCTTCCTCGGCCGCGCCGAGGCCGTGCCGGCGACCGTCTGGCACAGCGGCAAACCGCGCGCGCGCCAGACGGCGGAGACTCTTTCCGTCGGCAACGCGGCGGAAGCGCGCGGCGGCCTTGGCCCGCAGGACGACGTGGACGCGCTCGCGGGCGAGCTGGCCGAGCGCTGGTCAGACCTCATGATCGTGGGACATCAGCCCTTTTTGGGCCGGCTTGCGAGCCGGCTCCTGACGGGCACCAGCGACGGCCTCGCCGTTGCCTTCGAGCCCGGCAGCGCGCTGGCCCTGGCGCGCGGTGAGGCCGGCTGGGCGCTGGCCTGGATGGTGCGCCCGGGGCTGATCAGCCGGTCGTGACGACGTGCGAGAGGAGGCGGCGATGGCCGACATCCCGGAGGCCGAGCGCGAGCGCCTGGAAGCGGAGCTGGCGCTGACGGAACACCTGCTGCGCGCGGAAAGCCAGCACGTCCAGGAGCTGGGCGAAAAACGCCGACTCATCACGGACGGGCTGGCCGAGCTTTC
>Ga0207714_1001335_pt1 | contig 15852 bp, 14 predicted proteins | sample PonA232FremontCA_2_FD_187270 | JGI IMG/M metagenome (GOLD analysis project Ga0207714, IMG submission 187270) | Marine sediment microbial community from Fremont, CA, USA - Pond A23 Sediment 2 (SPAdes) | ecosystem: Environmental > Aquatic > Marine > Unclassified | place: USA: Fremont, California... | reverse complement strand
GGGCGATCGATATATAAACCGGGCGGCACCGACGCCCGAGCGACCCGGTGGCCGCCGCCACGTTGCCCGCGTCCGATCGCCGATGCGACGCGCCGAATCGGTGCGTGGATTTTTGTTCGGAGTCATACAGAGTTGGACGATGCCCTCCACGTCACAGTTCAGCGCGGACGAGACCGCCGTCTCCCCGGTGATCGGGACCGTGCTCTTCTTGGGTATCGTCGTCGCCATCGCAACGCTGTTCGGCGCGCTGGCGCTCGACGTCAGCGGCGACCTGGTCGAACCGGCACCGGCGGGCTACTTCGAGGCGGAGTACGTCGCCAGCGGCGAGGGAAACACCGATCGCCGGCCCTACGTCGAGATCACCAACAAGTTGGGAGAGACGGCCGACGCGGACAACATCATTATAAAAGACGAGAGCGGGAACACCATCGCCTGGAGCGACGTATGGACGGGCGGCGAGAGCGTAAAAGCCGGGGAGTACGTCCACCTCGATGGGTTCGACAGCGACAGCACGCTCGATCCAATCTGCGAGGCAGGGGACACATACACCATCGTCTACACCGACGGAAACGGCCACACGCTGTTGGTGAACGAGTGGTCCGCCCCGACGGATCCGCGGGTACCGGCGGGCTCCGGTGCGGCCTCCGACGACACGCCCCCAGGCGCCCCGGAGGGATGTTGAAACCGTCCGCTCCCGGCCCGACGACCGCGGCCGCGAGCACCGCCCCGCGGCCGGCAGTGTAAACTCCGAGCAGCCCGAAGGACCGATCGATGGTATCCGTCCCCCGTGCCCCCTCCCGGCGGATCCGACGCCTCGCTGTCCTCGCCGCAGTTGGGTCGCTGCTGTTGCTCGCAGCCACCTCCGGCGCGCTCGCAGCCGTCGAGCCCACGGCGGGCGGCGGACAGAGCACGGGATCACCCGACCGTGCCATCGATACGCACGGGACCGCGATACGACCGACACTGGGATCGACAGCCGACCCCGCGAACGCGACCGGCGAGGGCGTCACCGTCGCGATCCTCGACAGCGGCATCAATGGCGACCATCCCGATTTAGAAGGGCGTGTCGCAGAGCGGGTCGATCTCACCGGCTCGGAGCCGACTCACCCCGCCAATGGGACGGACGAAAGCGGCCACGGGACGTTCGTCGCGGGCGTCCTCGGCGGGAGCGGCGCGGCGAGCGACGGCGACCACGCCGGGGTCGCGCCGGACGCCGCGTTGGTTGACGTCCGCATCATGGCTGAGGACGGCGATGCCGACGAGGCGACCGTCGCCGAGGCTATCGAGTACGCCGTCTCGGAGGCCGACGCCGATATCGTCTTGTTGAGCCTCCAGAGCGTCGGTTCAGAGCCAGAAGTCATCGAGGAGCGCGTCGAGTGGGCGAACGATCGAGGCGTAACGGTCGTTGCCTCGGCGGGCAACCGCGGCGGCCCGCGCGCTGTCACCACGCCAGGTACCTCGGCGGGCGCGTTAACCGTGGGTGCGGCCGATAACGCGGGGACCGTGTGGGAGCGCTCCGCCTACGGCCCGACGCGGGCCGGGGCGTTCAAGCCAGAGCTGCTCGCACCCGGCGTCGGGATCGTCGGCCCGCGCGCCGACTACAACGGTGAGACCGATCTTGAGGGGGAGGACAAGGACACGGACGCCTCCGACCCCTATGCACGCCGGACGGGGACGAGCATCGCGGCCGCCAAGGCCGCGGGTGTCGCCGCGCTTATTCTCGAAGCCGAACCCAACCTCGGGCCGGCAGCAGTTGAACGTCGACTGACGAGCACTGCTCGCCCGGTCCCGACCGACAGCAACCGGACGGCCGCCGCGGGATCGGGCGTGGTCGATGCCGAGCGAGCGCTCGCGCCGGACGTCGTCGGCGACGGCGTCCTCGATCTCGGGGTTGTCGCCGACGACGAGCCGATAACTCGGACGGTGACCGTCGAGAACCGTGACGATCGCCGCCACGAGCTTGCGTTCGAAGCCACGCTCCGGAACGCGGAGACGGGCGAGCGGGCCGACGGCGCGATGTCTTTGAACGAGAGCAATCACTCGCTCGCGCCGGGCGAGCGCGCGACGGTCGAGGTCCGAGTCGACGGAAACGTCTCCTCGGGCGTCTACGCCGGGGGGATCCGGTACACCGTCGACGGCGAGGCCCGGTCGATCGCGGTTGGGTTCGTCCGCGGCGGTCGCGTCACCGTCGAGAAGCGACCGCTATCTGCGGGCGACCGCGTCAACGGCGACGAGTTGCTCGTCTTCACCGAGGAGAACACTCACAGCGAGGTGTTGTCGTTCGAGGATCGAACCGCGAGTTTCATAGCCGGCAGCGGTACCTACGTCATCTGGTCGGCGGGCGTCGACGACGCGACCGGGTCGCTGGTGTTTCTCTCGGAGCGGCTCCGAGTCGACGGCGACACCCGGGTGGTCCTCGACGAGCGCGAGACCGTTCGGTCGGGGGTTGACGCTGACGCGCTCGAATCGCAGTACGGCCCCCTGGAGAACCGCTCGATCGCGGCGTCGATGGTCACGGAGACGGCCGGCGGGACCGAACGGCTCTCCCGGCGCGTCCTCAACGCCGACAACCGGACGGTCCGGGTCTCGCGGGACCGAGAGACCGCGTTCACCGCAACGTATCTGCTCACGACAGCGACGGACGGCGGGGAACTGGATGCCTCAGACGTCTTCCACCTGAGCAATCACGTCAGATGGACCCGGTGGGCGGCCCCCCGAGAGGTCCGCCCCGACGATCTCAAGACGACCACCTACCGGATCGGGCGGACGACGCTCGATCGGACCCCGGAGGTCCAAGAACGGACCTCGGTGCGACGGACAAAAAGCGGCCGACAGCTCTCGTGGTTCGCGCTGGGCGATCGCTCGACACAGCGCGTCCACCGCACCCCCGAGATCGACCACGGGCGGCACCTCCGGCTCGACGGGTGGCGCGCAGCGCTCTCGACGCCGGTAGCGGAGCGGGAAATCGGAGGATCGGGGACAATGGGCGCGCTGTCGCACCCGTTCGTCGCGAGGGCAGGCGTTGCGGTCGACGACGGGACCATCTCGGTCGAAGCACGGCCGCTTGACGACGGTATGGGGACCCGACTCCACGCCGACGGCGAGCACGACGTATCGGTCGCCGTCGACGGTGACGTTCGGGTAGAGCGTCGGAGTGACAACCCTGTGGTCGGTGTCGGGCCGATCCCGGTTGCCGACGCCGATTCGCTGTCGGTGCGGATCGACGGCTCGAACCCAGAGGGTCGGCTCTCGACCCGGACGCGGACCGAGGTGACGCTCCGGGGCAACGACACCGCCAACGGCGCGTCGGTGCCGCTCATTCGGAACGTCCGTCTTGAAGAGTCTACGCCGACAAACGCCGCCGGGCCGGGAACGGTGCCGATCCGCATCCGCACCGAGGCGCGCGAGGAAGTTGCCGAGGCGACCGTCTGGTACGCGACCGGGAGCGTCGAGGTGCCGCCGTGGGTCGACGAGTCGGGCTGGGAGCAGACGCCCGCGGGGTTCGGCTACAGGGGGCTTCGAGCAACGGTCGAGGCGCCCAAATCGGCCGAAACAATGAGTCTCGCGGTCGTCATCGATTCCGGGTCAGGGAGCACGATCCGGACGATGACAGCCGACGCCTTCCACGTGGGGCGGGCGCCGAACACCTCAACGCGGTTCATCGAGGGGCGGCTCCGGACCGCCGACGGCCACATCGCCGACAACGACACCGTTCTCGCGGCCCCGGTGGACGGCGACAGCCCCGTGCTCGCGTCGACGGGGACCGACGGACGGTTCAGCCTCGAAGTGCCGAAGGACGAGTCCTACGAGCTCCAGTACCGCCGCGGGGATCTCTGGGATGCCGAGGGACCCAGCGACCCGGATCGCCCCGACTTCTACTCGCTCGGGCGGATCGAGGCGACCGAGGATACCGAACTCAATCGGACGCTGCCGACGCCGACGCGGCTCAACGTCCGCGTCCGCGACGAGCGCGGCGTGGCTACCGAAAACGCCACCGTCCGGATCGCCCACCGGGCGGACAACGCAACGAGTGCCGTCGAGCTATCGACGGGCGGGAACGGGACGGTCGCTCTCGGTTCAACGCCCGGCGTTGGCGTCGGCGGGACAGTCGATGTCGTTGTCGAAGCGCCGGACGAACGACCCTTCGTGGGGTCGGCGATTCAACGGACAGTGACTCTCGAGGGCGAGCGCGCCACCGAGCAGTTCGTCCTCGAGACTGAGCCGCCGACCGCGGCGCTGTCGACGAGCCGGACCTGGATGCTCGAGGGGACGCCGACGACACTCGACGCGGGCGACAGCGACGTGCCCGCCGGCCCCGCGGAGTACCGCTGGGACCTCGACGGCGACGGGTCGGTCGACCGGGTGACCGACTCGGCGACGACGCGGTACGCACCCGCACTCGGCGTGACGGAGCCCTCGGTGACGATCGTCGACGCGGCTGGCAAGCGCGCGAACGCGACAGTCGGGCCGGTGCGGGTGACCGAGGAGTGGGAGTAACATGTATCATCTGTCGGGTGGTACCGGAGCGGACGATGTTAGCGACGATGTTCACGGGGGTGCGTAAGAGTCATCAGGCAGTATGATCGATTCGTTTCGGGAGTCGTCGGTTCTTATGAATAGACGTCTGGTCACGGCATGGAAGACATCACCGATGGTCGGAGGACGCCTCGGTATAGTGTCGTACGCTTTTGTACTTCGGCCGCGGAAATGGGAGTATGGATATCGGGGTCAATCTTGGCGTGAACGTGCCGTCGGGCGTGGTGGCGCTGCACGCCCTCGTGGGCGTGTTCTTCCTGTACATCGCGGGAGCGAACGCTGCGGGCGGCGAACTCGTCGGGGCCGGACTCAACGCCGTGATCGGGCTGTCACTCGTGGCCGTTGGGGTGATCGCGGGACGCATCACCGCGCGCCGGTGAGCCGGCCGGAGCGGGTCATTAATTCACTCCGACTCTTCGCGAAGCAACTCATGCCGTGGCTTCGTCAGCCCGTATAGGTAGCCCAAGCCGACCGCAGTCGTGAAAGCGAGTATCGCAACGATCTGTTTCGCCTGCGCGAGCGACGGCCCGAGGATCGCCTTTTTGATCCGTCCGGGCAGATACCGCACGAACAGGTCGCGGAGGTACGCCCCCTCGTTGCCCTGGCCGCCGGGGTACAGGATCGCCATCACGCGCTTGGAAAAGCCCTGCCAAAACGAGCGAAACAACAGCCACCGGAACTCGCCGCGGTACTCGAACAGCTTGTGGTGGACGACAGCGTCCTCGGTATAACTAACGCCGTGGCCGTAGCGCTCCCGGAGCCGGATTCCGACCGGAGCCTCGTGCGCTTGGACATGTCTGTCGCCCTTCCGTCCGGTGTTGGCGTCATAGCCGCCGACCGAGAGGAACGCCGAGCGCCGATACGACACGTTCGACCCGTATGTGTTTCGGACCTCCTCGCCGTCCTCAGCGAACCCCCGCTCCGTACAGCCGACGAGCCAGTAGAACTCCTCGGGAAAGAAATCGGGCTTTTCGGTCACCCACTCAGGGGCGACGTACCCTCCAACAGCGAGCGTGTCGGTCGAGTTGTACACGTCGACCAGTTGCTCGATCCAGTCGGGTTCGGCGACAGCGTCGTCGTCGATGAATGCAACGACCTCACCCGAAGCCAACTCCGCACCCTTTGTCCGACTGTAGGAGATGCCACGGTTTTCTTCATTGCAGTGAAGAACGATATCGCCGTCGACGCCCGCGGCAACGTCGCTGTCGGGACCGAATCGCTCCCGGACGTGGTCGAACACCTCGTCGTTGCCATCGACGACGAGGACGACTTCCAGTTCCTCGTGTGTTTGTGCGAGAGCACTCTCGACCGCCTCAATAAAGGGCTCAAGACGGTCCATCGCGTACGTGCAGACGACGACGGAGACCTCCATTCGTCGATCGATTCACCGCCGCCGCGAATAAGCGTTCTGAAGCCGTATCGCGACTGTGAGGGGGCGAAAGCGTGGGGAGCGGAGCGTCAACGACCGATTATACCATCACCAGCACCGCAAGTCCGACGAGAAGCGCCAGCGTCAACAGGAACACACTTGCGCCAGAGGAGGCCCGGAGCCGGAGGGTCTGCCTTCCGTCGCCGGCAGGTAGTTCCTTCACGTCAACGCCGGGGAGTCGGTCGGCGGTCCGGTAGGCGTACCCACCGGGGTCGCGCCCGACGCGCATCGATGTGCCGGCGGTCGCCATCACGACCCGGTCGACGGCGGCCCAAAGCTCCGTGACGCCCCACGTGAGCCCCCGGTTTAGGTAGAAGCCGGCGGGGAAGACGACGCGGTCGACATCGGGCAGCCATGCCAGCCGGGTGATCGGCCCTTTGAGCCCGAAGAAGGCGACGAAGCCGACGACGAGGAGCACGACTCCCTCGGTGAGGTGGCCGGTGCTGTAGGGGTGCAGTTCGGCGACGAGTGTGTCGGTGAAGGGTAACAGTTCGAACAGCAACCCGGGCACCAACCCGTAGAGTAGACAGAACCCGCCGACAGCGAGCATCGCAACGGTCTGGCCGAGCGTCGCGTCGGCCGGTTCGAGGGTGTTCTCGCCGTGGAAAAAGACGTAGTAGCCCAACTTGATGAACGACATGAACGTTCCGATGGCGCCAAGGATGAGCAGCCACCACAGGACGTCGCCGTGCAGCGGGCTTCCCTCGAGACCCAACTCGATGTTGTGGATGTGGTGGGCTTCATCGAGGATCATCCCCTTCGAGACGAACCCGTTGGTGCCGGGGACGGCTGTAATCGACGCCGCGCCGAGCAGGTACGCGAGGAACGTCAGCGGCATCACGTTCCAGAGGCCGCCCATCTTTTTGATGCTTTGCTCGCCGGTCCGGTAGACGACGACGCCCAACGCCATGAACAGCAGCGCTTTATACAGAATGTTGTTGAACAGGTGCGCAAGTCCCCCGGCGATGGCCTTCTCGGTGCCGAGGCCGATCCCGGCGAGAATGTAGCCGACCTGTGCCTGAATATGATACGACAGCAGCCGCCGAGGATCGTACTGCAGCAACGCGAAGAAGGCACCGTAGACGGCCATCGCACCGCCGAGGTAGGCGAGCCACATGCCGCCGTCGGGAAACGCCCGGTACATCACGTAGGCAGCGGTCTTCGTGGTGAACACCGACAGGAACACCGACGCGGCCACGTGGGGGCGCGGGTAGGTGTCAGGCAGCCACGAGTGCAAGAAAATGAACCCGCAGTTGATACCGATTCCGATCGCGGCGATTGGGGCGGCGGCATCGGCGATGCCGGTCGTCGCGGCGTAGCGGAACGAGCCCTCGCTGACGAAGTGGATGACAACGGCGGCCAACAGGATCGACCCTCCGGTGCCGTGATACAGCGCGTAGCGGTAGCCCGCCCGGACCGCCGCACCACCGTGGTGCCACACCAGAAGCGTCGATGTAACGGCCATCAGCTCCCAAAAGAAGATCATCGAGAGCCAATCGCCCGCGAAGACGAGACCGGCAGTACCCGCGACGTAACTCATCGCGAAGGCGGTCATCACCCGCGAGGCGTCGGTTTCGTAGGCGTAGACGACCGCCGCCGTCGCGAGAGTGGCAACGGCGACCGCGACCAGACGGGCAGGGTCATCGACGTTGAGAAAGACCACGTCGAAGCCCAAAAACCGCGTGTCGACGTAGGTACCGTTCGACAGCAGCAGCGCCTGTACCCCGATCCCGGCGGTCGCAAGCGCGGCGACAGCGTGGCCGAGGAGTCGAGGAAAGAACGCGACCGCGAACGCGGCGATCGCGACGTAGACGAACGGCGGGATCGATTCGATCACGCCGGCACCTCCGCGCCCGAGAGGGCGCCCTCGACGATCAACTCGATCAACTCGAGAAAGCCGAGTTCGTAGGGGATGATCCCGAGGAGTATCGCGCCCGTCACGGCCGCGAGGATCGGCCCGAGCATGAACCATGTCGTCTCCTCGCCGCGGAGCGCCTCGGCGGTCGAGAGCCGCTGCCACCCGCCCGGCGGTGGCCCCTCGTGATGGGCGTCGTGGGCGTCGATGTCGGCGGCGTGGTCGTCGGTGGAGCCGTCAGGCATCTCCGTGGCGTCTGCGTGGCCGGCAGCGTCCGACGATTTGACCGACTCCGTATCCCCATCGGATTCGTCTGTCTCGTCCGCCGGCACGGTGTGATCGCTCGGGTGTTTGTCTACCGCGTACTCTCCCTCGACTAGTGGCGCCGGCGTGCCGTAATCGCGGCGTTCGCCTGGCGAACCCGAGAAGTCCGGCTGGAGGTCCGTTGGATCGATATCGGCATCGTCGGCGTCGTCTGCGGGGGCATCGGCCTCGCTATCGCCGTCCACATCGTCGGCGTCGTCGACCGGGCGGCCGCCGTCAGATGCGACATCCGACGAGGATCGGCCCCCATCGTCTCGGGCCTCACCGCCGTCCGCGGAAACGAGCGTCGAGCGCTGTTCGCCGCCGGGGCGATAGTCGACGAGCGGCTTCGCGTCGTGGTCGGCCTCGGCCTCGAAGAAGGCCGTGTAGACCACCGGCCAAAAGTACGCGATGTTGAGCACGCCGGAGACCAACAACGCACCCGCCAAGTAGTAGCCCACGGGCGCGAACGACCCCATCTCGACCGCGCCGATGAGCATGTAGTACTTCGAGACGAAGCCGGCGAACAGCGGGATGCCGGCCATTCCGGCGGCTGCCAGCGCGAACGCGCCGAAGACGACCGGCATCCGCTTGCCGATCCCCGCCATCTCGGAGATATGATCGGTGTGGGTCTCGACGTGGGCCGCGCCGGCACAGAAGAACAGCGTGAGCTTCATGAACGCGTGGGCGGGGATATGCAGGAGCGCGCCGATCAACCCGTACGGGCCGAAGATTCCGAGCCCCAACACGATGTAGGAGAGCTGTGAGACCGTCGAGTACGCGAGGCGCTGTTTGAGGTGGTCCTTCCGAAGCGCGATGAACGACGCCGCGAGCAGTGTAAAGGCCGCAAGCGACGAAATAGCGACACCCATCCCGATCTGATACGCGACCTCGGGGCCGAAAACCTCCAGCGTCACGCGCGCGACCCCGAACGCGCCGGATTTGACGACCGCGACCGCGTGGAGGAGCCCGGAGACGGGCGTCGGCGCAACCATCGCGGTCGGGAGCCACTGGTGTAGCGGCATCAATCCCGCCTTGACTCCGAAGCCGACGGCGAGCAGCAGGTACGCGAGTTGGACGGCCGACTCGTTCGAGTTTGCGACTTCGGCGAGCCCCTCGATACCGCCAGGGGTGAACGTGACCGTTCCGGCGAGGAAAAAGACCAACACCGTCCCTGCGAGCACGAGGACGCCCCCCCCGAACATCGTGTAGGCAAGGTACTTGCGGCCCGCCGAGCGCGCCTCGTCGGTGCCGTCGTGAGCGACGAGCGGATACGTCGCGATCGAGAGCAACTCGTAAAAGACGAAGATCGTCACGAGGTTGCCCGCGAAGGCGATCCCCATCGTCGCCGACAGCGAGGCCGCAAAGGAGGCAAAGTACCGGGTCTGACTGTGTTCGTCGAGGCCGCGCATGTAGCCGATACTGTACAGAGAGGTGATAATCCACAGCAGGCTGGCGAGGGTGGCAAAAAGGGTTCCGAGGGCATCGGCCCGGAGGACGAACTCGATGCCGGCGACGAACTCGCCGGCGGAAAAGACGTACGTCTCGCCGTCGAGGACGCCGGGCACCATCGCGGCGACGAGTCCGAACTTCGCGAGCGCGACAACGATCGTGACCGTCTCGCGGACGTTCGGGTGGCGGTGGGACGCGAAGATGCCGAACATCCCGAAAAACGATATCAACACGGCGTACAGCGGGAAGTTATCCATCATAGTACAGCCTCCAAGAACGGGTCGAGGAACGTTTCAAACACCGGGCCGGCGAAGCCGAGCGCGACTGCGGCGATCGAGAGGGCGGCAACGACGAACACCGCCTCGAAGGAAACCGGGCGGGCGTCGGCTGGGGACGGCTCACCCGCCTCCGCCGTCGGCGCATCCGTCCCGGCCGGATCAGCGCCATCCCCGTCGCCGCCGTCGGAGAGCAGCCGGACGTCGGCACCCGGCACCGCGCCCGTGGCCTCATCCGGGGGGCGGAAGTACAGCGTCTCCAACAGGCGAGCGACGTACAGAAGCGTCAACAGCGTACTGAAAAGGATCACGCCGGCGACGATCGGTGCGCCCGCCTCGATGGCTCCCCAGGCGATGTACCACTTGCCGAGGAAGCCGACCGACGGCGGGATGCCGACCAACCCGAGCAACGACAGCCCCATCGCGGCAGCCGTCACGGGCGAGCGGTATCCCAAGTTGGCGTACTCCCGGACGGTCCGGACGCCGTAGGCGGTAGCGATGACACCAACTGCGAGGAACAGTCCCGCCTTCATCAGCCCGTGACCGACGAGGTGGATCACGCCCCCCAGGAGGGCCTGTTCGGTCCCGAGGCCGAAGGCCGCGACGATCATCCCGAACTGCGCGACCGAGGAGTACGCCAACATTCGCTTGATGTCGGGCTGGATCACCGCCAACACCGAGCCGGCAACGATGCTCGTCGTCGCGAACGCCACGAGGGCGTCGCCCGCGAGCGGGACCGCCTCGAAGAACGCGGGGGTGTACACCGAGTAGATGAGCCGTGCCAGCGCGTACGCCCCGAGCGTCGAGACGAGCGCGGAGATGTAGGCGGTCACGGTGTCGGGCGACTCCGCGTAGGCGTCGGGCATCCACGTGTGTAGCGGGAAAATGGCGGCTTTGACCGAGAGCCCGACCGCGATGAAACAGAAGGAAGCAACGATGAGCGGGTCCGAGTAGCCGACGGTTTCGGGGATCGCCGTCGCCAACTCGACCATATTCAGCGTGCCGGTAGCGACGAACGCGAAGCCGACGCCGACGAGGTACATCGATGCCCCCGCAGTCCCGATGATGAGGTACTTCAACGCCGCGAGCGCCGAGCGCCCCGATCGATCCGTCGCGACCAAGGCGTACGTCGCCAAGCCGACGATCTCAAGGAAGACGAACATATTAAAAACGTCGCCGGTCAGGCCGATGCCCATCAGCCCGCCACACAGCAGTAGGTACGCGGTGTAGAAGGGGTTACGCCGGGGGCCGTTGCGGCGGGCGTACACCAACACGGCGAACGTTACAACGGCGATCAAGAGGACGATGGCCGCGGAGAGGCCGTCGGCGACCAACTCGATGCCGTACTGGCGGGGGTAGTTTCCCAGGGAGTGGACGAAGCGTCCCTCGGTGGCGACGCGCACCACGACGGCGGCGGCGAGGGCGATCTCGACGAGCGACGTGAGCGCGGCGACCGGCCAGCCGATCGAATCGAACTTCAGGCCGACGATGACAGGCAGCGTCGCCGCGAGGATCGGGATCGCAACGAGCAGCGCGAGTTCGGGATTACTCATTCATGACCTCCCGGATCGTCTTCTCATTGAGCGTTCCGTATTCGGTGTATAGCCGGACGATCAACGCCAGCGCGACAGCGGTGAGGCTGACGCCGACAACGATGGCGGTCAGCACGATGACCTGCGGCAGCGGGCTGGCGTACTCGCCGACCGCGCCGCCCTCGCTCGGTATGACGGGCACCGACCCGCCCCGGACGTACGCCATCGCGACAAAAAACAGGAAGATCGCGCTCTGGAAGAGGTTCAATCCGATAACCTTCTTCACGAGATTGGGGCTTGCAATCATCATATACAGCCCGGTGGCAAACAGGATCGCAAACGTCGCATAGGCGTACCGCGTCGAAAGGGCTTCGAGGGCCAACGGAAACGTCCCTTCCGCGGCGAGCGTGACGCTCGGCATGGGAAGCGCTGCGATGCCGGCTAGCATCACGCCTCGTCACCCCCTTCGGAGTCGTAGCCGGCGGCGGTGAGGAAGAACAGCCCCATGATGACGCCGGAAACGATCGCCGAAACGCCGCCGATCTCGATCGCCTCCATCCCCCACTTCGTCGCGTCGGAGCCAACGAAGGGCTCGTAGAGCCCGTACTCGAGGAACGTCCCGCCCAGCGCGAGCGTTCCCAACCCGACGCCGACGAAGACGAGGACGCCGCCGCTCGCGAGGCCGGACATCAGCCCGCTACCGACCCACTCGCGGGTCGGCTGGATGCCGAACGCGAACGCTAACATGAGGACGACAACGCCGACAAGCGCTCCGCCTTGGAAGCCGCCGCCGGGCGAGTTCGCGCCGTGAAAGGTCAAGTAGAGCCCGTAGGTGAGCACGAATGGCGTGACAATTCGGACAGTAGTCATGATAATTTCGCTTTCTGTGTAGGGGCGAACAGGGTCGAACTCGACATTTATGCCGGCATTTATATTGGTATCCGCGTCGGGAACGTCCGAGGCGTCGAACTCGACATCGGCATCGGGGGCGAAGTCAGCATCCGAATCCAGGTCAGTGTCAGCCTCCGCGCTCGTCTCCGCGTCGGCGTCGATATCGCTCATATGAAATCACCCTGATGCAGAACGAGGACGACGGCGACGCCGGCGGCGAAGACAACCACCGCCTCCCCGAACGTATCGAAGCCACGGTACGAGGCGAGCACCGCCGTGACGCTGTTGTGGACGCCGGTCTGTTGGTACGCCGACGCGAGATAGTGGCCGGTGACGCCCTCGCCGGGGGTCCCCGCAGCGCCGGTCACAGGCGTCGTTCCGCCGAGGAAGTTCCCGGCAGGGATCGATCCGATAATCGCAAGCAGGACGGCCGCCAACCCGGCCGAGACGGTCGCGGCGGGCCAGTTGATCCCCGCGAATATCTCCTCGGCGGCCGGGCGCGTCGTCTTTGTGATTGTCACGAGCAGCAGGATGGTCGTCACGCCGGCCCCGATCGCGGCCTCGGTGATGCCGACATCGGGCGCGAGCAACAGGGTGTACAGAAGCGCCATGCCGAGGCTGTAGGCGGCGAACACGATGATAACCGCGAGCGTGTCACGCAGCATTGCGGTGGCACCAGCGGTGATGAGGACGAACGCCGCGAGGGCAAAGCCGACCACGCTCATCGTCTCTCATCCCCCTCGGTCCACGGTTCGATTCCCTCCTCGTACGCCGCGCGGGTCGCCGCGTGGGCGGCCGTCGGGTTAGTGATGAAAATGAACACGAGTAACAGGAGTGCCTTGATGACTTCGGTCTCGACGCCGTAGGCGAGCACGACCGCTCCCACGACGAGGCCCGCGCCCAGCGTGTCAGTCTGGGAGGCGGTGTGGGCACGGGTGTACACATCGGGGAGTCGGAGCACGCCGACGGCGGAGACGAACGTGAAGAACACCCCGCCGACGAGCAACACGAAGATCGCGGCAAGGCGGACATCGGTCATATGACATCCCCCCGTTTGACGCTGAACTTCGAGATGGCGACTGCCATGAGGAAATTCAACAGCGCGTACACCAAGGCGATGTCGAGAAACGATTCGCTGTCGAGGGCGACCGCTAAGAGTGCGAGGATGACGACAGTGTTCGTCCCGAGGACGTTGACCGCGATGACTCGATCCTGCATTGTCGGACCCTTGACCGCGCGGTAGAGGACGACGATGGCGAGCACCACGAGGGCGGCCGCGGCAGCGAGGAAGACGCTCGAAAGCGTCGACGACGTGGGAATCACGGCGACCGGCCCTCCGTTTTGACCGTTTCTGTTTCCGTGGCTTCGGAGCCATCCGGGGCGTCCCCATCGGCTTCAGGCCCCTGAAGTTCCGTGTAGTCGCCGCGTTCGTCTGGGCTCGAAATCGCGGCGGCCCGGCGGCCGTAGAAGACGAACCGGACCGCACGCTCTAAGTCGCCATCGGCGATACCCCCGCGGGCGCTCGCGAAAAGACTGTGAACGTAGAGGTGTTGACCTTCCGTCCTGATTGTGAGCGTCCCGGGCGTGAGCGTGATGCTGTTGGCCAGCGTGGTCAGCGCAGGGCCGCCCCAGACCGCCGATTGAACCCGCGTCAGACGGGGCTCGATCGGGAGTCTGGGGTGCAGGATGATCATCGTAATCAGGATGTTCGACTTCACGATCTCGTAGAGCAGGTAGGGCACGTAGATCGCGAGTCGGATCGCCTGGACGGCCATCGTTCGGACGCGGGTTCGCGCCGAGAGCGAGACGGTGTACAGCGTGCCGGCGACGATGCCGGCGACGAGCGTGCTCGTCGCGAGTTCGTAGTAGAAGTCAAAAGTGTCGCCAGTCACGACCGCGAAGCCACCGAGCAGATGATAGAACAGAAACGAAACGCCGAATAGCAGGCCGAACTGGATCGCGCCGCCGGGTTGCACCAATCGCGACCGGCGGACGGGCCGACTGCCGGGCGCCTCCGAGACATCGAGGCCACGTTTCGCCAGCGCGACCTCCATCGGCCGCAACAGCGGGACGTTGCCGCCGGGGCTGTACTCGGGATCGATGATGATCCGTTCGATGCCGTGCTCGGCGGCGTACGCCGAGAGCACCGCAGCGTAATCATCCGGGCTGAACAGGTATTCATCCGTGCCGATGACGGCCGTCCGGATCGTCGGGGCGTCCGCCTCGGGGGAGTCTTCCTCTGCCCACGTCGAAATGCGATCGAGGAGCGCACGGATGGCCTCGCGAGTCGACCGGTCGGCATCGCCGATGAAATGCTGTGCGACCGGCGCAACGAAGTGGACCTCCTTGAGGCCGTCCTCGGCGGCGGTTGCCACCGCGTGTGCGACCGTGTTCCGCAGCGTTACCGACTCGCCGACGGGGACGAGCAACGCGCCTCCGGGAGTCGGGTTCTGTGTCTGGTCAGCCACGGGCGTTCACTACAGAACTATTCAGCAACCCACGTCAAAACCGTTTATCATTCCGGCGGGGACGTCAGCGGCCAGAAACGGTGGCGTGATCGTCCGAAACGGGGGCTACGTGATCGTTCCGGGCCACACCGTCGGCGGTTCGAAGCAGTGCCGTGGTCGTTCCGGACGGCGGTCACGCGTCAGTTGGAAGATTTAACACGGTCCGTCCCGCAAATAATCTCATGCCAGATTCGGCGCGCGCGTTCGTCCCCGGCCACGTGACGGGGTTTTTTAGCGCCCATCCGGACGACGACCCGACGAAAGCCGGCTCCCGCGGCGCCGGCCTCGTCATCGGCGACGGCGTCACGGTCGAGCTCGAACCCGGCGGCGGGGTCGAGCTCAACGGCGAGACGGCGACGATCGAGGCCGTCAACCGGGTTCTCGAGGCGTTGCGGGCCACCGCACACGTCGTCGTCAAGACCGATCTGCCGCTCGGGGCCGGCTTCGGCGTCTCGGGGGCCGCGGCGCTCGGGACCGCGCTCGCAACGAACGCCGTCTTCGGGCGCGAACTCTCGGAGAACGAACTCGTCACCATCGCACACGGCGCGGAGGTCCAAGCTGGGACCGGCCTCGGTGACGTGGTCGCCCAGGCCCGCGGCGGCGTCCCGATCCGACTCGAACCCGGCGCGCCCGCCCACGGCGCGATGGACGGGGTCCCGGAGCATCAATCCGTCGAGTACCGCAGTTTCGGCGAACTCTCAACCGAGGAGATCATCACCGGCGACACCGACGATCTGACCGCGGCCGGCAACCGGGCGCTGTCGGCACTCGTCTCCGAGCCGACTCTTGAGACGTTCATGTCGTCCTCCAGGCGGTTCGGCCGCGAGGCGGGGCTATTGACGCCAAAGGTCGAGGAGGTCGTCCGCGATGTTTCCGATGCCGGCGGGGAGGCGTCCATGGCAATGCTCGGCGAGACGGTGTTCGCCCTCGACAGCGGCCTCTCCGATGCGGGCTACGACGCCGAGCGGTGTTCGGTCTCGCTGGCGGGCGCCCACCTACTGTGAGCCGCGCATATAGCTGAGAGAGCCGAATGCAGGAGATGGGTATATATACCGCCGTGGCACGGAAGCCC
>Ga0207714_1001334_pt1 | contig 15856 bp, 13 predicted proteins | sample PonA232FremontCA_2_FD_187270 | JGI IMG/M metagenome (GOLD analysis project Ga0207714, IMG submission 187270) | Marine sediment microbial community from Fremont, CA, USA - Pond A23 Sediment 2 (SPAdes) | ecosystem: Environmental > Aquatic > Marine > Unclassified | place: USA: Fremont, California... | reverse complement strand
GAGGAGCAAGGTGAAGGTGAAGATTAGAAAAAAACACTTAGACATCCGTCAACACCGAGGCTTGAAAGCCTCGGCTAGCGGATATTTTTCGAATAAGTAGGCAAGCCCCCTTGTGCCCCGCCGGAAGGTTGTTTCTTATCAACTAGAAATTATGGCTTCGAAAATCAATAGCGGCTTTTTTTAGCACATTCGCCCCGGCCTTCAGCCACACTCAACAACAAGCCTGGGCAAGGCCTGCTTATTAAAAAATACGGGGAAATAATTGAGTCTATTAAAACTATTTCAACTCAGATTTGACCATATTGACCCCGGTCTGCAGTGCTTCCTTCATGGAGGAGGTATTCGGTCCGCCACCCTGGGCAAAGCTGGCTGAACCACCACCGCCACCGCCGAGGACTCCGGAGGATTCCCTGATTATCTCGCCGGCATTTAACCGGTCCGTAAGTTCCTCGGAAACCTCACAGACGACGGAGGCTCCGTCTTCACCGCCCGTTCCAAGGATTACGACTCCTTCAATCCCGGCTTCTACTTGATCGGCCAGCTTCTGCAGATCCGAGCTGTCCACCTCGACTTGAGCTGCGACGACGTCGTAACCGTCGCAGGTTTCGGCGCCCTCTATCAGACCGGCTCTGACCGTGGCAAGTAACCTCTCGGTCTTCTTCTCGAGTTCTTCCATCAGTTTGTCCTGCTCGTCCAGAATAGCCTCAAACCTACCAACCAGGTCGCTTACTCCCGAGCCCGCCATGTTTGCAAGCTCTTCCAGTTGAGCCCGCTGCTCCCGGTAGCTTGCGAGGAAGTTCTCTCCGGTTATGGCTCTGATACGGCGGATGCCGGAAGCGATCGTCTCCACCGACTCGATCGCGAACCCACCGATCTCTCCAGTCCGATCGACGTGGGTTCCGCCACAGAGTTCCTTGCTGTAATTGTCGACTGTGATAGTTCGAAGCCGTTCTTTGCCGCGGTATTCTTCCTCAAAGTGTGCAGACGCACCCAGTTCCCGCGCCTTTTCGACGCTATCGACCCAGTTGACAGTCACGTTCCTGTCGGAAAGGACTATCTCGTTTACCAGGTCCTCGATTTTTCGTTGCTCCGCTTCGGTCGGTATCTCAAAGTGGTTAAAGTCAAACCGGAGTTCTCCGGGTGATACTTTCGAACCGGACTGAACCACGTGGGGACCGAGTACCCGCTGCAGCGCTTCGTGCAGCAGGTGGGTCGCCGTATGGTTGCGCTCCGTACTCCTTCTTTCGTCTTCGTCAATAAAAGCAGTTACTTTGTTTCCCGCTACCAGCTCCCCCGAGTCAACTTTTACGCTGTGGTAATAGGCGCCCTTCCTCTCCTGAACTTCCTGCACCAATGCCGTGCCATCAGGGCTCTCCAGTCCCCCCACGTCACTGACCTGACCTCCGGCCTCGGCGTAAAAAGGCGTCCGGTCGAGAACTACCAGACCTTCATCACCTTCGCTCAAGGATTCCACTTCGTCGCCGTCCCGGGTCAGTGCCAGCATCTCGGCTTTTCCGGTATCGTGCTCGTATCCGATGAACTCGGTATCCGGAACGTCGAGGACCCCGAGAGAGTCCTCCTCTTCTTCCTGATCGGTTCGGGAGCGACTGCGCTGTTCCTCCAGCTCCCGCTCGAACCCGGCCTTATCGACGCTAAGTCCTTCTTCCTCGGCCAGCTCTTTCAGAAACGAGTACGGCAGACCGTGAGTATCGTAGAGCCGGAAAGCGTCTTCCCCGGGTATTTCCGTCCGGGATTCCTCCTTCAGGTCGGACGCGAGGCGATAAAAAAGCTGTTCTCCTTCGTTGAGCGTGTTCCTGTAGGTGGCCTCTTCGCTTTCGATCACGTTCTCGATCAGGTCGCGCCTCTCGACGAGTTCGGGATAAGTATCACCCATCTGGTCGAGCAGAGGCGGCAGGGTGGAGGTCAGAAACGTCTCCTTCATTCCAAGCCGGTCACCAGCCTGAACCGCCCGCCTGATTATCCGGCGCAGTACGTAACCCCGGCCTTCGTTTGCCGGTATGACTCCTTCCGAAACGAGAAAGGCCGAACCACGCAGGTGGTCGGCAATTCTATTTACATCGTTTACTTCGGATTCCCCATAGTTGTTCAAACCAATAATATCCTGTAATTTTCCGATCAACGGCCGGAATATATCTATCTCGAAGTCCGATTCGACTCCCTGGAGGACGGAAGCAACCCGCTCAAGTCCCATGCCGGTATCTATGTTCTGGCGATCAAGTTCCTCCACGTTGCCCTCCGGATCCATCTGATAACCGGTAAAAACCAGGTTCCAGAGCTCGTTAAACCTATTACAGTCACAGGCAACGCCCTCACAGTCGGGACCGCAGCTGTACTCCTTCCCGGCATCGTAGAATATCTCCGAATCGGGGCCACAGGGTCCGGAATCGCCGACCGGCCCCCACCAGTTCTCGTCGTCGCCGAGCCGGGCTATTTTTGTCTCCGGAACACCGATCTCGTCACTCCAGATATCGTAGGCTTCGTCATCCGTTTCGTGAACTGATACCCAGAGGTTCTCTGCATCAAATCCCAGTACGTCCGTGACGAATTCCCAGGCCAGCTCGATTGCCCCTCTTTTGAAATAGGCCCCGAAGGAAAAGTTTCCCAGCATTTCGAAGAAAGTATGGTGGTACCAGGTCTCTCCAACCCGCTCTATATCGTTGGCCCGAAAGCACTTCTGGCAGGTAGTAACCCGGTCGTAATCCGGTTTCCTCTTGCCCCAGAATATATCCTTGAACTGGACCATACCGGCCGAGGTAAACAACATGGAGGGGTCATCGGGCACGAGCCCTGACCCCTCCTTGATTTCGTGTCCTTTCTCTTCGAAGTAATTTAAATAAGCTTCTCTAAGTTCGTCAGTAGTCCACTCCATGATCTAACCTTTGTTTATCTCCAGTTTGTGCATAACCGGTCCTGTCAGAAGTTTGGGATAGAAGTCAGTCGACTTCTGCGGCATCTTTTCGCCCCTGTCCGCGACTTCCTTAACCTGCTCTATCCGGGTCGGGTTCATAATGAAGGCACCCTGGTAGCCCCCTTCTTTCAGCATGTCGAGGGCGTCGTTCCGGCCCCGGACGTAATCCAGGTTTCTCTTCTCCTCCAGAGCTTCTTCGTCTATACCGAGGTACTTCTCCAGCACCAGCTTGTGGAGGATCGAAACGTCCAGTCGGCGCCAGGCCTCCGATTTATCAGGCAGAAGATCGGCCATCACGGACTCATCCTGCAGGGTCAGACTCCAGTAGGCCTTGTCGCCCTTGGCCCGGTAACCGAAGGTATGTGCTTCGCCCCGGTCCTCGTCCAGTTTCCGTAACATGTCCTCCCGTTTGTCGTAGCGGGATATCGAGAAGTGTTCCCGGGCTCTGTCCAGCACGCCGTGCGGTTTGAAGTCCCCGAGGTCGTGCAGCAATCTATGGGTCGCCAGAATCGTCAGCCCGGGGTCGTCTACGTTTACAAAAGTCATCATCCTGTTGTCGAAGCCACCGGTTTCGGGGGAAGTCCACCCTTTTTCCCGGCACTCGTTCCTGAAGTTGAGCGCCGTCTCGTACCTGTGGTGACCGTCCGCGATGTAGAGGCTCCTGTCGGACATTTCTTCCTTGATGGTAGAAATTACGTCGTCCGCCCCGACCTTCCAGAGCTTATGAGTATTACGGTACTTGTCCTTCGCCTCGAGCAGTGGCTTGTCACCGATCGACTCGTCCATGAGTTCGGTCACCCGGTTTTCCGGGTCGGAGTAGAGCATGAATATCTGACCGAAGTTGGCTTCCGTCGCCCGGAGCAGGCGCAATCTATCGGCCTTGGGACCGGACATAGTTTCTTCGTGAGCCTTTACGCCTTCACCAGACTCTATTTCGCCGAGTCCAATAAAACCCTTCCTGGTTTTCCTTTCACCTTCGGCCTCGTAATCCTGATAATAGGCGTAGAAACCCGGCTCCTCGTCTCTCTGCAGCACTCCTTCGTCGATCCAGTCCTGGAGGTTCTTAGCAGCTACTTCGTACTTATCCTTGCTCCCTTCTTCGGCCTTACTGAGGATTATCCGAACTATATTATAGAGGCTATCGTTGGCCAGGTCCTCTCTTTCCTCGTCGTTGATCTTGTCATAAGGTGGACTCACCACCCTGTTGATGTCTCCAACTTTCTCCGGATTGTACCTGTAACCCTGAAAGGGATGAACTTTTGCCATCTCTAGCCCTCCTTCCCAAAGAACTCGATCAATTCGTCAGCAGTCTGGGTCCCAACTCGCCTCTGGGCTTCAACGGTCGAAGCACCAAGGTGAGGTGTTAACGATAGGTTATCAAAACTCAACAGTTCGGCGTTCTCCGGTGGTTCCTCCGTGAATACGTCCACTCCTGCACCGCCGATCCAGTCGTTTTTTAGAGCCTGGGTCAACGCAGCCTCGTCCACGACGCCACCTCGGGCACAGTTGATCAGGCAGGCCGAATCCTTCATTTGCTTGAGCTCGGCCTCGCCGATTGTTGCGCCTTCGGACTCCAGGAACGGAATGTGCAGAGTAACGTAGTCCGAACTGGAGAGGAGTGCGTCCATATCGACCATTTCCAGCTCTTCCACCGGTGCCTCGTCGACGTACTTGTCGTACCCGAGAGCATCCATGCCGAGTGCCGTACCCTTCTGAGCCACCAGGCTACCTATCCGTCCAACGCCGATCACGCCGAGAGTCTTGCCAGAAAGCTCCGTCCCGGTCAGTTCTCCTTTGATCCATTTTTGTTCCTTGAGGCTTGCGGTTCCCCTGGAGATGTCCCTGGCAAGCGAGAACATGTGGCCCAGTGCAAGCTCGGCAACCGAGTTAGAACTCGCTTCCGGCGTATTCTGTACCTTGATTCCCAGTTCATCGGCGTGGTCGAGATCTATGTTATCCAGCCCGACTCCCGCCCTGACGATTATCTCAAGATTGTCGGCCTCGTCCAGAATCGGAGCGCGCAACTTGGTAGCCGAACGGACTACTATCCCGGCGTACTCGCCGATTTCCTGCTTGAGCTCGTCCGCGGACAGGTCGTACTTGTGATCAAGGTCGAAACCGGCATCTTCCAGTTTTTCGATCCCTTCTTCGGCGATCGGATCGGATATAAGTAGTTTAACCATGCTTCCTCCTTTTTTTATAAACCAAGAATGTCGTTAATTGTCGCGAGCAGTCCGCGGATTTCCGGCTCAGAAGTATCAGCCATGTTGGAAATCCTGAAGGTTTCCTCCGACATGTCACCATAACCGTTGGCAATCCGCAGGTTGTGCTTATCGATCAGCTCCTGGTTCAGGTCCGCCACCGATATACCTCGGGTGTTTTCGACGCAGGTCAGCGTCCTGGACCAGTAACCCTCTTCCGGGAATATATCGAAGTATTCCTTCGCCCAGTCCTGAACTATACCTGAAAGTTTATCGTGCCTGGCAAACCTGTTTTCTATTCCCTCTTCCTCGACGATGTACTCCAGCTGTTTTCTCAATCCCAGAATCTGGGGTATCGCCGGAGTGGTTCTGGTCTGACTCCTTTTGTGGTACTTGTGCAGGAGCGGCAGATTGAAGTAATAGCTCCTCGGTTCCACGTTTTCGGCTCTTTCCAGAAGTCGATCGCTGACCGCAGCTACAGCGAGACCAGAGGGTAAACCAAATGCCTTCTGGACGCCCGCGAGACACATATCGATACCCCAGTCGTCCACCTCGATCTTCGCACCGGCCATACCGGATACGGCATCAACAAGGAACATGACGTCATCGTAACTGTTTACGACTTCGCCCACTTCCTTGACTGGGTTCATCATACCCGTGGATGTCTCGTTGAAGACCATGGTAACTGCGTCGTACTCTCCCGTGGCCAGCTTATCGTCGACGGCCGATGGTGGCACGGGCTCTCCCCAGTTCCGCTCTATCATGTCCATTTCCACGCCGTTTTTCCTGGCTATTTTGTGCCAGCGCTCGGAAAAAGCACCGTTGGAAACCGTCAGGCCCTTCTCCATTACGCCGTTCGTCACTGCTGATTCCATCGCACCGGTAGAAGAAGACGTAAAGAGGAAAACCGGGTTATCGGTAAATAGTAGGTTTTGCAGTTTCGGCTGGATGTCGTCGTAGATCTCGCTGAACTCTTCCGTCCTGTGATGGACCTGTGGAGTAGAAAGTTCCTGCAGCAATTCGGATCTGACTTCCGTCGGACCAGGTGTAAATAACTTCTCGTGCATTTGGTAAGCACCTCCAAGAAAAATCTGACTAATTTATTAATTCTCTCCGTTAGTTTTAGTAAAAAAGGAGAAGGAGAAATCTCCCCGCCCCCATTGGTAAATTAGACCACGCCCGAAAACCGGACGAACCACACCCCTCTCTTTTACTGCTACTTCGCCGGCACCGACTGAAAGCCGCCAGTACGGTTAAAGGTCACGGTCATAACAACTCTCTCCCGCTAACGGAACTGGCGCCATCCGGGTAGCTCAAAAGGAGAAAACTCTATTGAGATATCAGGCAGTACCGGACGGACAAACCGGAGCAAGTACTTCGCGATCTCCATTCACCTACCCGGACCGCATCAAGCAAATATTAAAGCAGTTCAAGCCAGTTTCAATTAAGGATATTAGAATGAGATAACCTTTGCAAAGAAGCGACTCAACTGGCACCTTAGCCGTTATCTCACTAAGAGACGGGCTTTCCGGGGTTTATGTTGCCATTTTAAGAAATATTCTTATAATTACACTCACAAGCTTTAATTTACCAGTGAACCACTATTCGCGGTTGGCCCAATTGACGACCTGGCATGGTATCCGGGTGGAGATAAGTTTGCCCGAAAAGAATTAACCATTATAATCAAGTTATAAAAGTCATCGGCTCAAGGGTACCAGGGGATAGAAACTTGTGGAAGTTCGGTTGACCGAATGAATTAGTCGGACCAAGCTGGACTGCTGGTTGAAATACATATTGCCAAATCCGAAACCTAAGGGCCTCACCGGCCAAAACACAAAACAAAACAGGTGTTATAGCGAGGATACCCAATGAAAGAAAGAAAAATACCAAAAGAAACGATCGATCGCCTGCCACTTTACCTGCGCTGCCTCGAAAAGCTTATCGAGGACGGCGAGGAAAATATATCTTCAAAGAACTTTTCGAAAAGGTTAAATCTAAATTCAGCTCAGGTCAGGAAGGACCTATCTTACTTCGGGGATTTCGGCACCAGGGGCGTCGGCTACAAAACGAAGAAACTCGCGTCCAAGATTAGGGAAATACTCAACTTAAATACCAAATGGAAGATGGCCCTTGTCGGAGTCGGAAATATCGGTTCCGCGCTCCTGACCTATACCGGATTCGACGAACGGGACTTCCAGGTAGAGATGGCTTTCGACAGCGATCCCGAGCTGATCGGGAAGGAGATAAACGACGTCGAAATAGAAGAAGTTTCCCGGCTTCCGGAAAGAATTGAGGCAGAGGAAATCAAGCTCGGCATAATTGCAGTACCGGCTTCGGCTGCCCAGGAGATCGCTGATCAGATGGTTGAAGGTGGCGTAACGGGTATTCTGAACTTCGCACCGGCGTTACTCAATCTGCCGGAGGAGGTCAGGCTGGCTCAGGTCGACATTACCAAAGAGCTGGAACAGCTGGTTTATTACCTCTAAACCCACTTAAAGGTTGCAGTCGCGGGAACGGCCTCCGGGAAGATTTGAACTCTGCAAAGAGGGTCTTTGTAATTCCATCTCAATACGGTTAGACTTCCACTTAATCAGCAATTAAGGAGGTCAATATGGCCCCGGATTCGGAAGAATTAAAGAACCAGGTCAAAGCAGAAATAGATAGGTGCTCACCCAGGTTAAAGGAACTGGGAAAAAAGATATTCAAAAATCCGGAATTGAAGTTCGAAGAGCACCGGGCGATGAATTGGCTGGCCGCAACACTGGAAGAAGAAGGGTTTTCCGTAAAGAGAGGTGCAGGGGGGCTCGAGACGGCGTTTCGAGCTCGGTGTCCTGACGGTACGGATGGACCGACAGTCGCTTACCTGAGCGAATACGACGCACTGCCCGGACTGGGGCACGCCTGTGGCCATAACCTGATCGCAAATATCGGCGTCGGTGCCGGAATGGGCCTTTGTTCGGTAATGGACGAACTCGATGGAGAAGTTCTGGTAGTAGGAACCCCGGCGGAAGAAGGTGGCGGGGGAAAGGTGGAGCTAATCGAAGCGGGGTTATTTCAGGACGTTGACGTCGCCATGATGGCTCATCCCTCCGACAGGACCCTTGTCGGCCAGGGCAGCCTCGGGGTTCAGGAACTCAAGTTCGATTTTCACGGCCGGGCTTCGCACGCCTCCTCTCAACCGGAAAAAGGGATTAACGCCCTGGACGCGGTAATCTCGACCTTCAACAGCGTCAACGCTCTCCGGGAACACATTAAGGAAAGTTCCAGAATCCACGGAATAATAACTGACGGTGGGGAAAAGCCAAATATAGTGCCCGAACACGCAGGAGCCCATTTCTACGTCCGGGCCGAGCAATCCGGGGATCTGGACGATCTGCTGGAAAAAGTAAAGAACTGCGCGGAGGCCGGGGCCTTAGCGGCGGGGGCGGACCTGGAAATAACGGAGGCCGGGAGGCGGTACGATCCGATGAGGCCGAACCCGGTTCTTGCCGATTTTCTGCGGGAAAACCTGGAGGAACTCGAAGAGGATATTGAAGAAGTGAGTGGAGGCATGGGGTCTACCGACATGGGCAACGTCAGTCAGGTAGTTCCGGCAATTCATCCTTACATCAAGATTGCAGAAGCTGGTACACCGGCTCACTCCGAAGAGTTCGCGCAAGCAGCTGACTCCGAATTGGGCTACGAGGCAATGATTACCGCTGCCAAAAGCCTGGCGATGACCGGAGTCGATATCTTGAGCGACCGCAAGAACTTCGATTCGGTGCTGGAACACTTCCAGGCGGACTAGCGAGCCCAATCACGGACAGTCTGAATCTCGTTCTGATCGGGGTCCATTCCGATTGGGCATTTTTCCAAAAGAAACTGTTGTAAATCAAAGTCCATTCAGCAGGTAGTTTTAACTTCCACAAACGAGGAGTTGATCGACCGACATGTTTCTTGCACTGGACGTCGGCAATACCAACATCACTGTAGGTTGTTTTCAGGATCACGATATAAAACAGACGTGGCGGATTTCTACCACCCAGGGGGTAACACCGGACGAGATAGGTTTGAAAGTTTTATCTCTGCTTTCGGCTTCGGATATAAATCCGGAAGAAATCGACGACGCCGTCGTATCGTCCGTCGTCCCGTACCTTAACAGGAGCCTCAACCGGGGACTGGAACGCTACCTGGAAATCTCTCCGACCTTTCTGCGGCCGATGGATAACGGGATAGTGGAACTTGACGTCGAAGAACCGGAAAAAGTAGGTCCGGATAGAGTGGCGACGATAATAGCCAGTTGCGAGCTCTATGGCGGGCCAGGCCTGATCATTGACTTCGGTACTGCAACGAGCTTCGAACTTTACTCCGAAGCGGGTCATTTCCTTGGCGGGGCAATTGCGCCGGAAATGGAAACCGCGCTAGAAGCCCTGGTTGAAAGGGCCGCGCTGCTACCCGAAATAGAGCTGGAGCTGCCGGCAGGGCCGGTGGGTAAAACTTCTGCCGACAACATCAACTCCGGCTTCGTTCTCGGTTTTATCAGCATGATAGAAGGCATGATAGAACGGTTTCGGAAAGCTTACGGCGGTAAAGAACTGGAGATAATCGCCACCGGGGGAAAAGGCAGGTTATTTTCACGGGAGATAGATGCAATTCAGCATTACGAGAAGGATCTGGTGCTGGAAGGTCTGAATTTATGGCGGGAAAAGACCGAGAAATAAAATAATTAGCCCTCCCGTTTTACCGGGAGGGCACATAAATCCGTTTTATTAAATTCCAGTTCCGAAATTAGTTTTCTTCCGTCCCGGAAGTCTCCCTCTCCTTCATGTCCTCGGTAACTCCTTCCGAAAGTAGTCTCAAGTACTGAGAGTCCGGCGTCACCAGCAAGGTAGATTTTCCACCCGGGAAGGATTTCCTGTAGGAGGAAAGCTTGCGCCAGAACTCGTAGAACTCAACGTCCTGACTGTAGGCGTCCGAGTAAATCTGTAGTGCCTTTGCCTCACCTTCACCCCGAATTGACTCTGCCTTGTTCCTGGCTTCGGCGACTATTACGCTGCTTCTTCTATCCGCTTCCGATCTAATTTCCTGTGCCTGCTCGTCACCCTCGGCTCTCAACTGAGCGGCTCGTCTCTCTCTTTCGGAGATCATTCGGTCGAAGACCGCCTGCTCATTTGCCTCGGGTAGATCAGCGCGCTTGATCTTGGCATCGATAAGGTTTATCCCGTATTCGGCGAGCTTCTTCGCACTATTACTTGTTATGGTGGCCAGCATGTTTTCCCGTTCGCCAGAAGCTATCTGGTTGAACTCGTAATTTGCCAGTACGTTTCTAAGGTCCGAATAAAGTATATCGTCTATTCTCGTTTGCGCCGTATCCAGACGAGCATTGAAGGACTCCTTGAATTGCTGCGGGTTCTCTATCCTCCAGATTGCGTAGTTATTTACCAGCAGTCGTCGCTGGTCGGCAGTAATTAGTTTTCTGGGCTCGATATCGTAGGAAAGCAGCCTTCCCTCCATCTTCTGGACCCGCTGAATGAACGGCACCTTGAAGTGGAGACCGGCTTCGGTTGCTACCTGCTTTATGTTACCGTACTGGATAACTATCGCCTGCTTGGTCTCGTCGACGGTAAAGGTAAAGAGGTTAAAGACTATTATGATCGCTATTACTATACCGGCAAACCAGGCTAATTTTTTCATTTGCTCTCACCACCCAGGTTCTCGCTGCTAAGGTCGGAGAGGTTCAATAGCTTCAGTACGGAAGACCCGTCCGTCGACTGAGTCAGCAATACCTTGTTCATCTCGGGCAAGATTTTCTCCATGGTTTCCATGTACAGGCGTCTCCTGGTGACCTCCTGGCTCCCCTGGTTGTATTCTTCAAGCACCTGGAGGAACTTGCTTACTCCACCTTCGGCTTCGTTTATCCGTTCCGCCCTGGTAGCTTCGGCCTGGTTGGTGATTTCTGCTGCTTGACCCCTCGCCTTCGGTACGACGTCGTTCCTGTAAGCCTCCGCCTGGTTTATCTTCGTCTGTTTATCCTCCTTGGCACTGGTAACGTCGTCAAACGCGGGAATTACCGGCTCCGGAGGCTTGGCGTCCTGTATCTTGATCGTCTCGATATTTATACCCGTCTGGTAAGAATCGAGAAGTCTCTGCAATGCTTCTTGAGCGTTCGCAGCTATTTCCGCCCGCTGCGTCGTCAGGGCCTCTTCCACCGTATGCTTGACAATTTCCTGTCTTATTACCGCCTCACCGGCTTCTTTGACTAGTGCCTGCGGATCTATTATGTTAAAAGCCAGTTGTTCGGCATCCCTCACCGTAAACTGCACGGCGAGTTCAACGTGAACTATATTGTCGTCCCCCGTCAGCATCAGCGCCTCCTCCTTGTCAATGCGGTACTGCGGGTTGGGAGGCGGAGAAATCGTCTCGTAACCGATTTCTATCTTGCGAACCGAGCGGATGTCGACCTTCTGCACGGTCTCTATCGGGGGCGGTAAGTGATAATTTAAACCGGAATTGACCGTCCTAACGTGCTTTCCAAACCGTTTTACCAATCCAACTTCGGCCGGGCCGACCTGATAGATGCCCTGAACCAGGTAGATGGCGATTACGACTGCAATAATGATCCAGCCGGTCTTGCCACCGAACCGTTTCAGGGTCCGTTTGAACCTTTCCCAGTCGGTTCCGCCGCGGCCTCCTCCTTGATCGAAGTCAAAGTTCTCTGGCATAATTCACCCCTCTTTGAGGGAATATTGCTAAAGTATAAAGTATCCGTTAGCCTTGTACAACTGAGTTAGAATCAATGGATTGGGAGGTTGAGTTGAACACCAGTCGAAGAACAACCACCATCATTTCCGTAATATTCGGAGCAGCGGTTCTAGCGGTAATATTGAGCTTTATCGGTCCGAGTAAGGTCATTAGCCAGTTTACCGCCCTCGGGTGGGACGGCTTCTCGGCCATGATCGGTGCAATACTGATGACTTTCTTCTTCTGGACCGTGGCCTGGATAGTTCTGATGAAGGGTTACGGGGTAGAGGTACCCTACGCTCTGAGTTTCTGGGCCCGGATCGGCAGTTTTTCCGTCAGTTTTCTTACTCCTTCACTTCACTTTGGCGGCGAACCCGTCAGAGCTCTGGTAATAGAACGAGAGACGGATACGTCATACAGCCGGGTATTTGCAACCATAGTCGCAGAGCGAATTACGATGATGGCCGCACTCGTTTCCGCAATACTTATCGGAGCGATGCTCGCCGTCTACAGCCAGATACCGACTGACATGATGCTTTATCTCGTCTTGATTTCCCTGTTGTTTTTGAGCTTGCTGTCGGTTCTCATTCTGAACTTCTATAGAAAACTCTTCATCTTTTCCAGATTTGCGGCGTTTTTGAAGCGCAAACTGCCGTGGACCGAAATACTTCAGAAAGCGGAAGACATGATCCGACACCTGGAAAAGGAAATCAGCATGGCGTTCGGCAAACATATTAAGCATACGGCGGTCGCGTTTTTACTCGACCTCGTTGCAACGTTTTTCATGTTCATTCGGCCGCAGATATATTTTTACTTCACCCAGGGCCGGCTATTTACGCTGGTTGAGATAACGATGCTGTTTGCGATGATATCCGTTCTTTCCTCTTTCTTCTGGGTAACTCCGGGAGGTATCGGGATTTCCGAGGGCGGTTTGATTGGTATATACGCCTTATTCGGGGTAAGCGGAAGCGAGGCCGTTGCTTACTCCTTTTCGGTCAAGGCAATAGAATCGGTGCTTGTCGCAATCGGGCTCAGCCTGCTGGCTCACTACGGTATAATGAACATGCTGTTTGAAAAGCGCAAGGAAAGAGCGGAAGAAGCAGAGGAGGAACTCAAGGAGGAATGAAACTCCGCGAGGGGCTCGGTCGTTCCGGAGCAAAACCGTCGGGGCCGAAATTGGCCCTTCTGGTTCTACTGATCGGAACCTTCATTCTATTTTTACCATTTACAGGATACGGGGCGAAAAACACCATTTCCTTCAGCACGGATGGGCCAGCACTGCTTGCCACCGGCGAATTAAACGGCTACGGCCTGGGTATCACCAGGAGTCGGGCCGGGGAATACGGACTGGGTTTTTCGCTGAGCCAGTCGCTCGTGCCCGCTCCGGAAAACTGGGATTATCAGCCTTTCCTGACCGGCCTCCTTTCCGCCGAAGACGAGCCAGGCTGGGATACACTTAGCGCCGGCCTCATGGCCTCCTATTTTGACTACAGGATCGGGGGCTGGGCATTGTCTGCCGACTCGATTGCCTGGGTCCGGCGATCGAGTTACGGTTTGAGCAGTACGGGTTCCTTTACAATTGGTAATATTGGCTTAAGCTACGAGCTGGGGCTTTCCGGCGCGGCTGATGGGGCTAACTTCTGGTTCCCCCCGAAGCAGAAAACGGAATTCTCTCAGCTCTACCGGGAAAGTCCGGGAGGGTTCAGTAATAACCGGAACGACTACCTTTTATTCGGCGGCAGCAAGCGTTTATCCTTGAAAGAGGAAAGTCTAACCTGGAGTCAGGGAGTCGGCCTGGATCTTCGAGAAGAGAGTCCCGACCTGGAACTGGTCGCGGACCTGAATTACCTGAGGAACTCGGCTACTTTCCTGGTAAGTGACCTGAGCCTGAAACGCTGGTCGCTCCAGGTAAAAATCGGTAAACTCGTTCTGGGATACATCTCCCCGGATGGCTACTTATCCGGGCACGGTTTACGGATCGGCTACCGGGACGACCTGGAAATCGACCTCGAGCTGGTTACGAGAGACCGTGAAAGGGATAGAGTTTTTAACGTTGCTTTAAGGTGGTAAAAAAATGACTGCGGAGCCGGAAGTTCTAATCGTGGGCGGCGGTCCTGCCGGCTCGATTTCCGGAAGGGTGGCCGCCGAGGGCGGAGCCGAGACCCTGCTGATCGACAAGAAATCCGACCTCGGTAAGTCGAGCGCCTGCGGCGGTCTCGTCAGCCTGGAGACCTGGGACCGCCTGGAGACCGCGGACGAAGCAATCGTAAACGAAATAAAGGGAGTAGTCGTCCACCCGCCTGAGGGCGAGAACTACCGTCTTTCCGCTCCGGACACCAAAGCTTACGTCGTGGACAGGAACCAGTTAAACGCCAACTTGCTTGCCAGGGCAGAAGAGAGCGGCGTCTCAGTCCGGCCCGGAACAGGTATTTACGGGAGAAACGGGTCGACGGTAACTCTCAGGTCCGTGGACGGGGAGAACGAGGAGATCCTCTCACCGAAAATTGTAATTGGTGCCGACGGACCCAGAAGCGACGTCAGGCGGTTGTTCGGTCTGGACCGGCCCTCCAAATTGCTTTATGCGATTCAGACGGAAACCGAGTTTCCATCCGGCCGGAGCGACCACGTCGAGGTATTCTTCGGCAGGGATATTGCACCCGGGTTCTTTGGCTGGATCATCCCCGTCTCAAAAAGCCGGGCAAGAATTGGCCTTGCTACGGCCCGGGGGGAGAAACTGCTGCAGTTCTTCGAGAGGCTAATGGGTGAAATCGGCGAGGAAACGCCCGATGAATTCCGCACGGGCGTCATCCCGATCGGCGTTCCGGAAAATTCCTGTGAAGGGAGAGTTCTTACCGTCGGTGATGCCGCGGGACAGGTAAAACCGACTTCGGGTGGCGGCCTCTACCCCCTATCGATAACCGCCAGGATAGCGGGAGAAGTGGCAGTAAAAGCAGTAAACGACCTCGATGATCCCGCAGAACTTTACTACAGTAGCTGGATGGACGAGGTCGGCGAAGAACTCAAGCGGGAGATGCTGCTTCACCGGATCCTGAATCGGGTTTCGGACGAAAAGCTGACGAACCTGCTTGAACTGCTGAAACGGCGGGGAATATCGAACTGGATAGCAGAAAACGGCAACATCGACCACCTATATCCGCTTGCCCGGCGGATGATCCGTGATCCTGCAGTAGTAGGAACGATCCTTAAGACACTGCCCGGCGAAATAGGATCCAAGCTGATGGACGAATTGCGCTAATACCCCACCGCTATACGCCCGAAATTGTCCAACCTCTAGCGGTATTTGTCAGCCTAACTATTGGCTATTTAAGCCGGTCGGCTAAAACGGGATCTCCTCGTCGTCATCGCTCGAACCTCCAGTCGGTCCCTGGTTTGGCTTTTCGGGGGGTGGTTTCTGACCTCCCTTGGACCCGGAATCGTCGTCCCCGCCAAACCCGAGAAACTGAACCTTATTGGCGACGACACTGGTCCATTTCCTATTGTTTCCGTCGTCGTCCTCGTAGTTCGATATCCTGAGCCTGCCAGTTACCGCCACCGGCCTACCTTTGCTGAGGTAAGTGGCGCAGTTTTCCGCCTGGTTCCGCCAGGTAGTTATGGGAACGAAGGTAGTTTCTTCCTGTAATTCGTCGTTGCTATCCCTGTACTGCCTGTTTACGGCTATGGTGAAGCTGGTTCTGGCTACTCCGGATTGGGTATACTGGAGTTCCGGATCCTCCGTCAAGTTTCCAATTAAGATAACCTGGTTAAGACTTGCTGCCATCTCGTTCCACCTCAGTTTTTTGTTAAACCTATGATACTAATTGGAGGTGGTTAACTCAACCAGATGCGGTTAAACTGCCTTGACCTCTTTGATTTCGGGAATGTTCGACTCAAGGACCTTCTCGACTCCCTGCTTTAACGTCATCGTGGACATCGGGCAGCCAACGCAGGCTCCGACTAGCTGTACCTTAACGACGTTATCCTCGGTAATTTCGTCCAGTATTACGTC
>Ga0207714_1001333_pt1 | contig 15861 bp, 17 predicted proteins | sample PonA232FremontCA_2_FD_187270 | JGI IMG/M metagenome (GOLD analysis project Ga0207714, IMG submission 187270) | Marine sediment microbial community from Fremont, CA, USA - Pond A23 Sediment 2 (SPAdes) | ecosystem: Environmental > Aquatic > Marine > Unclassified | place: USA: Fremont, California... | reverse complement strand
CATATCGAGCTCTCCCTCAAAAAAACGGGCAAAGCCCTTCAAAGGGTGCCTGCTGTCTGCCGCACCTGTGGATTCGAGTTCACGAAAAGGCAGGATTTCAAGAAGCCTTCCCGATGCCCCTGCTGCCGCAGTGAATCCATTTCCCCTCCCCTGTTTTGCATTGCCTCCTGATGCGCCTGCGCGCACATCGTGAGCCCACGAGGGATTGCAGCCGGCAGATGCCGTTTGCCGTGGTCATGGCCCGCTGCGTGGAGGCACCCTCTTTTGCCCTGTGGGTGGGGTTCGCCGTCTATCTCAATCTGGGGATCGTGCTGCTCAATTGAGGGGGTTTTCCGGAAAGGGAGGGCCCCATTTAGACGGCGCTTCTCGGGACCCCTGGAACACGCAGTGTCCAGCGCCCCCTTGAGGAATGCAATGAATAGGGTACAATGTACAGCATGGGTATAAGATCCTTCAGCGAATCCGCTTGAAGGTCCTTGACGGAAGGCTCCCGGCTCGTTCTGATGAGCCTTTGCTTTCGAAACCCGGAAACATGGAAGGAGGAGAGCCATGGAACAGAAATTTACCTGGGACGCGAAGTCCATCGCCGTGGACGAGCCGATCAAGGATGAAGTGGAAAGGCAGATTGCCAAGGTTCTGGATTACGGCCCAGCGGAAGAGAGCGGGAAGATCCGGCCGTGTCATATGGAGGAGCCCTCAAAGGTCCATCTTTTCCAGTACAATCCCTTGAAGAACGAAGCATACGGCGAGATCACGTGCTGTTGCGGGGACGATCTCACGCGATTCACCGTGCGTATCGATGATCGGGATATCACCTATTACTGACAGGACACCCGGTCTCGTGGAAGAATGAATGATTGAAGCTCCAGTCTTTTCCCTTATTCGTTTGGCAATGAATCATTCAGAAAAATGGTGAGGACAGATAAACCCCTTCGTGGGGAACAATCTATTTTTTGCTCAATGCTAAATAGAGAGAGGCATGTATGCACAAGGTACTGATAGCCTATGTCAGCAGGACCGGCAAGACGGAAAAGATGGCCAACCTGATCGCCGAGGGGCTTCGCATGGGAGGCCAGGAGCCGGTGGTGAAAAAGGTTTCGGAACTGAAGAAGCCCGAGGATCTGGAGGGGTACGACGGGTACGTCTTCGGCTGCCCCACCTACCATCGCGACATCACGGAAGGGATGAAGCAGTTCCTCTTCCTGGCGGAGAATCTGAACCTGGTGGGCAAGATAGGTGGGGCGTTCAATGCCTATACGCACAGCGGGGAGTCCGGGGCCATCATCTATGACACGATGAAATACGTGTACAAAATGGACACCACGGATCTCGGGCCCCTTGAGCTCAAGGAAGCCACTGTGGAAACGGATGAAGGGGCTCGGGCCTGCCAGGATTACGGCAAGGCCATAAGCCAGAAGCTCGGCGACTGAGCCCTTCGGCCGGGAAAAGAGGGTCGTGTTCTGTATTCTCCCGATGTCCGGCAGACTCAAGTCGGCCGCTGTGAGCGGAGACGGAGGTTTCCCGTTCCGGATGCGCGGACAGCAGCGGAGAGGTCCCTTCGCTCCGCCTCCGCATGCGGGGTTATCGCGGTCAGCGGGACATGGGGGTTCCCGCATTGCCAATCCATTGGAGCCTGAGACAAGAACAGTGGGTTACCGGCCTTCCTGCGGCATCCTGGATGAATGATGCTCCACAATGAGCCAGCGGTCCCCGGGGATGAAGAAATGACGTGGCAATCAGCAGAAGGGATGAATGAGTATCTCGGGCCCACGAATCTGTGTGACTGCGACCATGCAGGGCTCCATCAGAGAGCAAGAGAGATTGTCGAAGGTGCAGAGTCTGACAAGGAAAAATCATTGAAGATATTCTATTTTGTGAGAGACGAGATACCCTATGGCATGGACTATCCAAGCGCAAAAGCCTCTCGAACGCTCAGGAAAGGCATAGGATATTGTTATAACAAAACGAACCTTCAGATTGCTTTATTGCGATCCGTCGATATTCCGGCAAGATGTCACTATGTTCTCCAATCCATAGAGCTTCTCCAGCCCATCATTCCGAGGTTGATCTACGAGAGAATGCCGAAGGTGGCAGGACACCCCTGGTGTGAGTGTTATCTTTCCGGGGAGTGGATAGCTTGCGAGACTGTCCTCGATGAAGCATTGTACCAGGCAAATCTGAGCAAGGGGTTGATCACCAAGGAGCAGATCCCCACCATTGATTGGGATGGGCAGACCGATCTGGTTCCGGTGAAACCCTGGATCGCCGAGGACGTTGGTATTTTCCCCTCCCTGGACGATATGCTGAGGGAGGTCGGAAAGCGAGGCGAAACGGCCCCGCCAAGCAATAAGCTCTTCGCGTGGCTGATTTTCTTCCTGACCAATCTGCGCATAAACAAAGTGCGCACGGGATGAGAGCTGTCCTCCCCGCAGGGAAGCCCGCCGACAAGCAAGAGAATCAGGCTTGATGGGCTGCTTGGATCCGGCTTTTTGCCAGACACAGGGTCGAGGCCAGGCCGCTGGCCATCCCCAAAAGAAAGGCCCAGGTGTAGGCGCCGGTTATATCGATGGTCCAGCCGCAGATGACTGGAGAGACGATGGCGCCTGCTCCGAGAAACACCGTCCAAAGTCCCACCACACTTCCTGTCTGGCTGCTGTGGAAAAGATCGGCCGCTGTTGCGGCATATACCGGCCAGACAGCGCCGTAGGCCAGGCCGTAAAAGCTGGTCATCCCATACAGCCACCATTCGTCGGGGAAAAGACTCATTCCCAGACATGCGGTTCCCATGATAAGGCCACACAGCATCAAGACATGCACTCTCCCCATCCGATCGGAGAGCGTGCCCAAGGTCAGCTGGCCGGCGATGCCGAAGAAGGCAATAAGACTGATGAGGCGGGTGGAGGTGGCATAATCAAAATGGAGCGATTCCCGTGCATAAACCGGAAGGAAGGTAAACGGCACGAGAACGTTGAAGCCCACCAGCAGATAAGCTGTGCCCACGATCCAGAACCGTTTGTCCTTGAGCAGGGCCCTGTATAAGTCGAGCACAAACTCGGTCCGTTGGCGGGCGGATGTTATTTCCCTCTCCGGGCTGCCGGGATTTCGGATCAGAATGAAGTTCATGACTGCCACTGCCATGGCGAAAAAGCCCATGCCCATCCAGCCCGCCCTCCAATTGAAGGCGGATACAATAACCGGCAGGAATGTCCCCCATAGAGGGACCCCTACCCCGATGCCAATGCTCACAACGGATAGCATCATCCCTCGTTTATCGTTGGGCACCCATTTTTGCACCAGCGAGGCAACAGGGGCCCAGCATGCCGCATGCCCCAAGCCAGCCAGCCCGAAAAAGAGGCAGGCCTGAAGAAACCCCGTGACATAGGCCATGAGCAGGGCGCCCAATCCCAGGATGCCCGCAAAGAGCGTCAGAAGAAGACGGTAGTTGAAGAGATCCGACAAGATGCCCAGTACAGGCGTAAAGACGGTGTACATAACAAAATAGGTTCCGAAAATCGCCCCGGCCTGGGTCTTGGAGATGTCCAGCGAAGGCAGCATCTCCGGCAGGAGCATGCCGTAGCCGTAGCGGATGGAATAGGCGATGGAAACGGTGAAAAAGCCAGCCAGAATGATTGCGTATGCCCGTCTGCTCATACCAAACAGCCTTGAATCTTGATCTGCGGCAGATTGTTCCTGGTCCTCGATCTCGTTGCCTTTTAAAAAAACCCAGACCGGGGAATAGCCTTGATCACCAAGATTTGCAACAAACTGCGCCGCGCCTCGCTGCTCGGGATACGCAAGGCAGGGAATAGGCGCATCCATTTGACCGGCAGCCGGTCAACAGCTACAATTCCGATATTCTTGTTTTTCCTGATCCCCTTTCCACATACAGGGAGACGTTGCCGGCATCCGCCATCACGCGGCATGGCCACCTTTTGCTATGAAAAAAGAGGATGTACCCCAGGATGACGGACTCAATATGGGCATGCGCGAAGTGACGTATGCCCGGGACCAGCGGGGCAGGTACGTCAAGGTGCCCAGCCTGGGATGGGAGCCCAAGAACATTGCCAATGAAAAGGCCTGGGAACAGGTGAATGAGCAGATCGAGGAACAGCTCCGCCTGATCCGGGAGGGTCAGAAAAGCCCATTGGCCTACTACATGACGCTCAACCTCATGGACACGGGGTTGCTTGCCAGTTATATGCGCCTCTCCCGCTGGAGAATCAGGAGACATATGAAGCCCGGGGTCTTCGGCAAATTGCGTCATGAGCTTCTGGCCCAATATGCCCGGCTCTTTGATGTGTCCCTGGAGCAGCTCAAATATCCGGAAGCCGCGCACGAAGGACGAGCCAAGGAATGAACGACGTGGAAATCCCCTTCGAGCATCATCAATCCGCCCATTGCGAGACAGGCGTCATCTCCAACCTCATTTCCCACCACGATCTCACTATCAGTGAAGCCATGGTCTTTGGGATCGGCTCGGGCCTGTTCTTTGGCCACTTCCCGTTTATCCGGCTCAATCATCTTCCCCTGACCGCCTTCCGGATCAGCACGGGCGGCATCATGAAGAGGGTGGTGACAAGGCTGGGGATAGGGGTGCGCTGGGCCAAGTTCCAGGACCCTGATCAGGCCATGCGGGCCCTGGACCGGATGCTGGAGCAGAATATTCCCGTGGGCTGCCGGACCGGTGCCTATTGGCTGAGCTACTTCCCCCGCAGGTACAGGTTCCATTTCAATATGCACAACCTGGTGGTGATCGGGAAACAGGGAGGGGATTACCTCATCAGCGACCCCGTCTTTCCCGAGCCGGTCCGCTGTCCGGAAAAGGATCTCAGGAGGGCCCGATTCGCAAGGGGGGCGATGCCTCCCAAGGGCAGGATGTACCATGTAACCCACGTTCCCCGAGATCCGGACTTTGCCGGTGCTCTAGCCCGGGGCATCAACGAGGTCTGCCGGACCATGCTCAAGGCGCCCGGGCCCTTTCTGGGTGTCCGCGGTATCCGGTACTTGTCCAGAAAGGTCCGCAACTATCCGGACAAGCTGGGACAAGAGAAAACCGAGCTCTACCTGAGCCAAGTCATCCGCATGCAGGAGGAGATTGGTACCGGGGGCGCCGGGTTCAGGTTCTTGTATTCCGCCTTTTTGCAGGAAGCGGGTTCCTTTTTGGACCAGGAGAAGCTTTTGGAGCTGTCCGACCGCATGACCCGGACCGGAGACAAATGGAGGGAGTTCGCCCTGCTTGCTTCCAGAATATGCAAGCATAAGGCGGAGCCTGTGCGGGGCTGCCAGGGGTTGGGGGATCTCCTCGCGGAATGCGCTGATTTGGAAAAGGCTGTGTACACCGAGTTGAAACAGGCTGCTCACGAGATCCAAAAATGATACCCAATGATGAATACTGAGCTGAAAGAGCAATTAAAGCAGATCGTTGTCACTGAGTTCGATCTCAGTGACATGGGGCCCGAGGACATACAGGACGACGATATCCTGTTCGGGGACAAGTTCGGCTTGGATTCCATCGATGCCGTGGAGCTGGTGTTTCAGGTCAAGAACCACTTCGGGGTGGAGATCAGGGACATGAAGGAAGGCCGTCCTGCCCTGCAGTCAATCAATACCCTGGCAGAGTTCATTCAAAGACGATTGGCCCAATGAAACGATTTTCTCCTGTGGCGATATCCGGAGTGGGGTGCCTGACTGCCCTGGGACATGACCTGGATCAGTGCATGGAGGCCATGTTCAGGGGCGAAAGGAATTGTGGCCCCCCCACCCGCTTGAGCAATCCAGTCAGCCTGGATTATCCGGTGTTTGAAGTCAGCCCGGATTTTTCCTCCGCTCAAGACCGCGAAGGCTCGAGCGGGGTCCGGAGCGTGCAGCTGGCCCTGACCGCGGTGGAAGAGGCCTTGAGAGATGCCCGGCTGAGCGGTCCTGAGCTGCAGAACCGGAGGGTGGGCATCTGCCTGGGGGCTACTGTCACCGGATCCTTGAAGCATGAGGGCATTCCGGAGGCGCAAGGGGCAAACAAGCCAGAATATCTGACCCCGGAACAAAGGTTCCTCCTGACCAGCCCCGTGTTGGGCATTGCCAATCAATACCGTGCCTCGGGCCCGTTGCAGACGATCGTGACTGCCTGTTCCGCCGGCAGCGACGCCATCGGCCTGGCTGCCCAGTGGATCCAGTCCGGGATGTGCGATCTGGTGCTCACAGGTGGGGTGGAGGAGCTCTATGAAATCACCTACAACGGCTTCGTCTCCCTGATGAACTGCGACACGCGACCCTGCAGACCTTTCGATGCCTCCAGGAACGGGTTGAACCTGGGAGAAGGGGCCGGCCTCCTGGTGCTGGAATCCGAGCAGGCCCTGGGACAAAGAGGGGGGCGGGCCAAGGCCTTTGTCTGGGGCTACGGCAATTCCAGTGACGCCTATCACTTGACCTCGCCCTCTCCGGAGGGACAGGGATTGCGCGGCGCGATTCTGGAGGCCCTGGAAGTGAGCGGGGTGGGGCCGGAGAGGATCGGCTTTATCAACGCTCACGGCACTGGCACCCTGGACAACGACGCCCTAGAGGCCAGCATGTTCCGGGAAATATTCCCCGAGACCCCCTTTTTCTCCACCAAGGGATATACCGGGCACACCTTGGCCGCGGCCGGGGGGATCGAGGCGGCATTCACCGTATCCTGTCTGGAAAGACACCATCTTCCCCCAAGTGGCGGATTTTCCACCCCGGATCCCGAGTTGCCCGCGAGTCCCATACAAAGCAGCTTGAAGGTGCGGGCCGATTTCGCCCTTTCCCAGACCCTGGCCTTCGGAGGCATCAATTCCGTATTGGTGTTGGGCGGAGAAAAGGAGGCGTGATGCGGGCCGCGGTACTCGGACTGGGAGCAGTGGGGGGATTCGGTTGCGGCGTCGGGGATCTGGAAAACGCGGTGCAAAACAGCATCCCCTCGACCCGGCTCGTGGATATGGAGACGATTCACGGCGTTTTGGAGGTCCCCGGGGTCACGGCCTCAGTGAGCCCCCTGGAGCACAAGATCGCCAAGCGTTTCTTGAGACGAAGCACCAGGTTCATGCAGCTGGCCATCCTGGGTTCCCTCTTGGCCCTGGAGGATACTGGCGAGCAGGATGGCGCCCTCGAGGGCCGGACGGGAATAATCCTGGGCACCGGATACGGAGCCACATGCAATACATTGAATTTTCAAGCCCTTTCCCCAAGGGATGAATCGAGCAACATCTCCCCCACCAGTTTTTCCCATTCCGTGGACAATGTGGCAGCTGCAAGCATTGCCGCCCTGCTGGAGAAAAACACCCCCAATATAACCATCAACCACTTTGACATGTCCGTTCCCCTGGCCTTTATGACCGCTTTGTCCTGGTTGCAATCCGGCCGGGTGGACAATGTGTTGGTGGGCTGCGTGGACGAGTTTTCCAAGATATCAGCCTATCACCAGAGCACGTTTAAGGGGGACGGATCCGGTGCGCAGCAGTGCGGCATAGGGGTGGGGGAAGGCAGCGTGTTCTTTGTGTTGGCTCCGGAGAAGGGTTCCGAAATATCCTATGGCCACATCAGGGAGGCCCGGACCTGTGCCTGGAGCGCCAGTGCCCCGGAGCCGGAGAATGATTGCGTCTATTTCTGGGACCACGGCTTCCAGGCCTCGAATACGGAAACGCTGTTGCGGGACAGCTTGGGGCATGCCCCGAGCGCCTCGTATTTGGGATTGTATGGATATCTGCCCGTGGGGCTCGGATTTGCCCTGGCGATTGCCGCCCTGAGCCGGAAGAACGATTGGGTCTATCCTTCTGTGGAAGAGCGTGGCGGGCACTGGGGTCTTCAGGGGCACGAGCCGCTGGACGGGCGCAGGATACGCTGTCTGAGGCCCGGACTGGCCGGGGAATGGGGTACGGTCCTTCTGGAGCCGTAGGATCGAGCCCGGAGGGACATCCGAGCCACCAGCTGTCAACGGACCCCTTGGAGCGCTTCGCCGGGCTTCATAATACACCTTGGCCTTGTTCTTGCCGCAATAAGCGAGAACATGCTCGAGCCGAGCATCAAGCACGATATCGGCATATGAGAAGGGTCCCGAGGGGTTAGGGTGATGCCCCTCAGGGGCTGCTGGTCCCATCAGCTGAAACCCGGATGAAGCCCGTGCTTCAGCGTCCACCCGCCTTCGCCTCGTCCCATTCTATGCTTGGTTGTGCCCGGATTGGCCCGGGATGAAGCCTTGTCCGCGAGGAGGTCGAGAAGGGCTTGGGGCCTGCTATTCGGACTCCTCGTCGAACCACCCCTGCTGAATGCTCTCCAGTTTGTCTATAAGCGTCTCCAGCTCTTCCATGTCCCATTCTTCGATTTCGTGTCCGTGTTCATCGCAAAGCTGATGCAGGTAGTCCAATGCCTTGCCGATGAGCTCCATTTTGTCCATTTGCGCCTCCTGATGGCTCGTTTCTTTTGGGGTGCTCCGTCCGGCCCGGGCACCGGTCCGGAAACTGCCTGCCTTGCGGTTGTGGCCCGGGGCGCATGGGTCTCGCCTCAAGGACCAAAATGCGCCTTGCATTCAGAACCGAAAGCCAAGGAGCTTGTCGGCGCGAAAGCAGCCATTCTTAACCTGGTGGAGCTGTTCGCCACTTTCGGCTAGCCGATATGGCCCAAGAGGGGTGGATGCACTGCCCTGGGTCCCTTTCCGGTGCTGTGACGCCAGTCGCTCTCGAAGACGGTCCCGCTTGGGGGCGCGTCAGCGAGCATGCACGCGAGGCAGGGAAAGGTTTGTCCGGTGCAGGATGAAGGATTTATTCCTCCAGATGCGAGACTGGGGTGTGCTCGGCCTCGGCGCGGCTGTCCACAGGTCCGGGCAGGGTGAAGCAGACGCGCGTGCCCTGCGGCAAGGCGTTCTCGATCCACAAATTTCCTTGCAGAATGCCGATGATGCGGGAACAGATGATAAGGCCAAGCCCGCTTCCCCGTTCCCCGACGTAGGTCCTGTAGCCCAGCTGTATGGAGCGCATGAGCTCCTGCAGCTTTTCTTCCGGAATGCCCTCGCCTGTATCCTCGATGCAGACCGTGGTGACCCCGGAGGCCAAATCCTCCTTGCGCTTGGCCGTGTGCCTGGACCAGGAGAGGGTGATGCTCCCCCCGACGGGTGTATGGCGGATTGCGTTGGAGATCAGGTTCTGCAGGAGATGATGCAGGAGGGACTCCTTGGCCATCACCTTGATCCCGGCGGGTCCCTCAGTGTGGAGCCGGATCTGCTTGTCCTCCAACATGGACTGGTGTTCCCGGTGCTGATTGCACACAGCCCGATCCAGATCCACGGGTTGCAGGGCAGCGTTCTGGGAGTTGAGGGATTCGAGCCTGGAGAGCTCCAGGAATTGCGTGATGCGCTGGTAGAGCTTGTGGGCGCTTGTGAGCGCGGTCCGGGCCAAAGTGGCCTGTTTTTCGGAGCCGCTTAATCCGTGCAGGAGATCGAGATTGGTCATGAGCGCGGCCAACGGGCTCTTGAGGTCGTGGATCACGAACTCCAGATCCTCGAGGTGACTTTCGCCGTGAGAGGCAGCGTGTCCCCAGGGTTCGCGGCAGCTTCCCGCCTCCGGGGCTTGGAGCGGATCGTTCCGGTTATGGAGACAGTCCGCGATAAACGGGGAAATCCATTGGCCCACAAGCGCGAGGTGGTCCAGCTCGGTGGGAGAGAACGCAGTGGAGCCGGTTGTGAGAAGCACTCCGAGAGGGCTCTCCTCGTGGTCCGAAAAGAGGGGTGATGCGATGAGGGCGCGATTGGCCTTTTCGACCCCGGTGCAGGTGTGCCGGAATCTGGTGTCCTTGCGAAGGTCATCCACCTGGAGCGGCTCCCGGCTGGAAAGGACGTAGTCGGCAGCCGCCCGCCAGGGATGCCCCTGGATGGATTCGTCCTCGCCGCGGAGGCCGTCCTCTCCGAGGACGCGCCTTTCGCCGTTGGGAAAGACATGGAGCACGCTCGTCGCCGCGCCGAGCTCCTCGCGGATGAGGGAGAGGCTCCGCCGGAGCCTGGTGATGCAAGGGGATTCGGAGTCGGCCAGCGCGCTGGCGAGTCGAGAAATGATCACTTGATGATCCTGCAAGCTTTGCATGGAGTGTGCTCCAGGGGAAAGTGCTTCTTCCTTTTTGTCGGATCGACGTCCCGGGGTGTCTGCTTTCGGTTTGCTTCCCGTGGCTGTCGAATGCCCCGTGCCGCCGAAAAACGGCCGGACTTCCCGGGACAGGGCCGGTCACGGGATGCATCTTTTCCTCGGAGCCGCCAGCGGTATATCGTGTTTGCGTCTTGTCCGAGAATTTGCCATTGCTGATCTGGAGCGGGCCCAAGGGTGGCCCCGTCCTGGCGCACCCGCTTTCCCCGGGAAAGTGCCCGGGCTGGGCGATACGTGTTCCATACACCAATGAATCAGGAGACAAAGGTCATGACGGAGAGAGAGCACTCCGCGCCGCAGCATTTCATACGCAACATAATCCAAGAGGACTTTGCGGGCAATCGTCTTGAGGAACTTGTCACTCGTTTTCCTCCAGAGCCAAACGGCTACCTCCATATCGGCCACGCCAAGTCCATTTGCCTCAATTTCGGGCTGGCCCGGGAATTCGGGGGAAGATGCCATCTGCGCTTCGACGACACCAATCCCCTGAACGAGGACGAGGTCTATGTGGACTCCATTGTCGAGGACGTGGCCTGGCTCGGATTCGACTGGGGCCAGCACCTGTACTACGCCTCGGACTATTTCGAACAGCTCTACCAATATGCAGTGGAGTTGATCAAGAAGGATATGGCCTTTGTCTGCAGTCTCAGCCCGGAAGCAATTCGGCAGTACAGGGGGACCCTGACCGAGCCGGGAACGAACAGTCCCTATCGCGGCCGGGGTGTCGAGGAGAACCTGGATCTGTTCCGGCGCATGCGGCAGGGCGAATTCCCCGAGGGGAGCCACGTCCTGCGGGCCAAGATCGACATGGCCGCCTCCAATCTGAACATGCGCGATCCGGTCATCTTCCGCATCCTGCACGCCAGGCACCATCGAACTGGGGACGCGTGGTGCATCTATCCCACGTACGACTTCGCCCACTGCCTCTCCGACGCCCAGGAGGGGATCACCCATTCCCTGTGCTCTCAGGAGTTCGAGGACCACAGGCCCTTGTACGACTGGTTCATCGAACACCTGTCCGTGCCCGCCAGGCCCAAGCAGATCGAGTTCGCGCGCATGAACCTGACCTACACCGTGCTCAGCAAGCGCAGGCTGAGCCGGCTGGTGGAGGAGGGGTATGTGGACGGCTGGGACGATCCCAGAATGCCCACGATTTCCGGCCTGCGCAACCGCGGCTACACCCCGGATGCGATCCGCGCCTTCTGCGACATGGTCGGCGTGGGCAAAAGCGAAAGCCTGGTGCAGATGTCCATGCTGGAGCACGCCCTGCGCGACGACCTCAACTTCAAAGCCCCGAGGTTCATGGGGGTGCAGGACCCGCTCAAGGTGGTCCTGGTCAACTATCCCCAGGAGGAAGAGGAGGAATTGGAAGGGATCAACAACCCAGAGGACGAGTCCATGGGCACCCGGGGACTGCCCTTTTGCCGGGAGATCTACATCGAGCGGGACGACTTCCGCGAGGACCCGCCAAAAAAATACTTCCGGCTGGCGCCGGGCCGCGAGGTCCGGCTGCGCTACGCCTACTTCATCACCTGCCAGGACGTGGTCAAGGATGAAAGCGGAGAAGTCGTGGAGCTGCACTGCACCTACGATCCCCAGTCGCGCGGCGGCTCGTCACCGGATGGGCGCAAGGTCAAGGGAACCCTGCACTGGGTCTCCGCCAGGCACTGCCTGGAGGCGGAGTTCCGGCTCTACGACCGGCTCTTCACCAAGGCCGATCCCACCGCGGAGGAGAAAAAGGGCGTGGATTTCACGGAGTACATCAATCCGGAGTCGCTGCGCGTCGTTTCCGGATGCAAGGTCGAGCCGGCCCTGCGGGGGATCGATTCCGGCACCAGGCTCCAGTTCGAGCGCAAGGGGTATTTCTGCCGAAGCGGGGGCTCCGAGGAAGAGCCACTGGTCTTCAACAAGGCGGTGGCGCTCAAGGATACCTGGGCCAAGATCGAGAAAAGGGAGCAGCAGGGCGGGTGACCATTGGCAGGGCGTTCAAAATCTTCCAATGGCTGCGTTGCTTCAAAAAGCTCAACCTCTCACGTAGCTCACTACGCTGCGAGCTTGAGCTTTTTTCGCGCCTTGCCCGTGAATTTTTTGAACGCCCTGCTAGCTCGAGAGCTTTTCAATAGTCTGTTCATGCATTACCCGTGACCAGAGGTTTCAACCTCGAGCTTCGAACGTTGAACGGGGAACGCCGAACGTAGAACGGGGGAACGCGGAACGACTTGAGTGTGGCCCGCAATTCTGCTACTGAAACGCGGGTCCCACCACGCACAGGCGGCTTCGCCGGGCACTCGAGGATTCAGACCGTATCCCGGGCGCGATGGCCCGGGTCCTGCAAACCAGGGAGGCTTTGCGGCTGAGGTAGGGGTTGTTCCGAAATATCCCTGACAGGGGCGAGCAGGCCTTGTCCGGGGAGCAAAACCGGAAAGGAGAGGTGCGAGAATGTACAAACAAGGACTTTTCTGGCTCGCTTGTCTGGTCGCAGGTCTCGTTCTGTTCGCAGTCCCGCTCTCAGCGGTGGCCGGACAGAGCTATGTCAACGGCATCGACGCCAATTTCCCTCCCTTTGCCTATGTGGACAAGTCCGGAGAGCCCAGTGGCTTCGACGTGGACGCGGTGGAGTGGATCGCCGAGGAGATGGGCTTCGAGGTGACCCACAAGCCCATCGCCTGGGACGGGATCATTCCAGCCCTGAAGAGCGACAAGATCGACTTCATCGCCTCGGGCATGAGCATTACCGAGGAGCGCGCGAAGGAGGTGAACTTCACCATTCCCTACTGGAAGGTGAAGAAGGTCCTGGTGGTGCGGGAGGACGCCGATCTCAGCGTGGACGAGATCATGTCCGGTGAAAGAATCGGGGTTCAGCGCGGAACAACCAGCGCCGAGTGGCTCAACTCGCACAAGGACGAGTACGGCTATACCCTGCGCTCCTACGAATCCGCTCCCAATGCGGTGACTGACGTGATCAATGGGCGGATCCAGGCTGCGGCCATGGATATGGCCCCGGCCAAGGACGCGCAGGAGAAGCAGCCGGTGAGCATCCTGGGCACCTTCGGCATGAAGCCGGAGTCCTTCGGCTACGCCGTTCGCAAGGGGGACGAGGACCTTCTCCAGACCCTGAACAAGGGGCTGAGGAAGCTCAAGAAGGATCCCTACTGGGACAAGTTGGTCCAGAAGTACGAACCCGGGGGCCACTAGGCCGTGCCCGGGATAGCCGGGGCAGGGTGCCGCCAGCAGCCCACGGAAGGCGTCCGGCGAAAGCGACAGCCCTGTCCCGGCCTTTGTTCGGATCCATCCGGTCTATCCGGTCAGGCTGGGATGTATGCTTGAAGCCCTTATAGCGGTAAAGAACGCCCTGCCCTATATCCTGCAAGGCAGCCTGGTAACCGTGGGAATCGTCCTCGGGGCCATGCTCATCGGCCTTGCCCTGGGCCTGCCCATGGCCGTGGGTCAGGTCTACGGAACGCGGCCTATCCGCTGGCTGGCTGCCGTATATGTCTGGTTCTTTCGCGGCGTGCCGGTGCTGGTCCTGTTCTTTTTGTTCTACTTCGGGCTGTTCAACGCGCTCAATCTGAACCTGTCCGCCATCGTGACCGCGGCCCTGGTCCTGGGGCTACGCGGAGTAGCCTACCAGTCGCAGATTTTTCGGGGAGGGATCGAGGCCCTGCCCCATGGACAGCTCAAAGCGGCCCGGGCGCTTGGGATGAGCGACACCAAGGCCATTGGGTTCATCATCCTTCCTCAGGTCCTGCGCACGTCCATTCCCGGCTGGGCCAACGAATACTCCATCGTGCTCAAGGACTCGGCCATCGCCTTTGTCCTGGGGGCACCCGAGATCCTGTCCAGGACCCATTTCGTCGCCTCGCGCACGTACGAGCATTTCGCCCTCTATCTTACTGCCGGGGTTATTTATTTCTGCCTGACCTGGGCCGGGGTCCATCTCCTGCACAGGCTGGAGAAGAAGCTCTATATCCCGGGGTATTCCAGCTAGGCCCGCCAGGAGGCCGGTGGGTCAGTGGGTCAGTATGTCAGGGACTCGGTGGGTAGGACGTCGGATGTCGGACGTCGGACACCAGACAACCTACAACCTACAACCTACAACCTACAACCGATCACCTACAACCGATCACCTACAACCGATCACCTACAACCGATAACCTACAACCGACATCAGATAACGGATAACCAATCAGGAAACCCAAACCCTGAGGGTCCTTGCATGTGTGAAGGCCCGAGCACAGGGACCAATAGCGGCGGGACTATGTCTGGAGAGGAATTGCTTCGGGTCGAGGGCCTGAACAAGACGATCGGCGGCTCGAGCATTCTGAGCGATGTGACCATGTCGGTCCAAAAGGGGGACCTCAAGGTCCTTATCGGTCCCTCCGGGGGAGGCAAGAGCACGTTGCTGCAATGCATCAACCTGCTCCTCTTCCCGGACAGCGGACGGATCGTCCTGGACGGCAGGGAGGTCACCTTCCGCCGCAAGCGGGAAGTCCTGGCCTACAGGCAGCAGATCGGAATGATCTTTCAGGAGTTCAACCTCTTCGACCATCTGAGCGCCTTGCGGAACGTGAGCATCGCCCTGCGCAAGGTGAGGCGCATGAGCTCCCGACAAGCAGCAGAGCGGGCTGAGCGCGAGCTGGAGCGCGTGGGCATCTGGGAACAGAAGGACCTCTATCCGGCCGAGCTCTCCGGAGGCCAGAAACAGCGCCTGTCCATCGCCAGGGCCCTGGCCATGGACCCGGCAATCCTGCTCCTGGACGAGCCCACGTCCGCTTTGGACCCGGAGCTCATCGGCGAGGTGCTCGCGGTGATCCGGGATCTCTCCCAGAAGGGGATGACCATGCTCATGGCCACGCACCAGATGGGTTTCGCCAGGACCCTGGCCCAGGAGATCATGTTCATGGAACAGGGGCGCATCGTGGAGCAGGGCGGTCCCCTGGAGCTCCTGAACCGTTCCGGCCCGGAGCAAAGCAGAACCCTGTCCTTTTGCTCCAAGATCAACGAGTTGTACGCCTAGGGCGAGATTGCCATGGATCCTGCCTTCATCTGGAGCGAGCTTGTACCGGCCCTCAACGACGGGCTCCTTGTGTCGCTCCTGTTGATTCTTCCTTCGGCCTGTCTGGGCCTTCTGCTGGGTGTTCTGGCCGGATTTTCCCGGACCTTCGGCCCGCCCTGGCTGACCCGCGTCGCTTCGGCCTACGCCACTGTATTCCGCGGCACTCCCTTGTTGGTCCAGCTTTTCATGCTCTATTTCGGGCTCCCCAAGATCGGGGTCTACCTGAGCCCGTACGTGGCAGCGATCACCGGATTCTCCCTGTGCAGCGGGGCCTATCACTCGGAGTATATCCGGGGGGCCCTGCTCTCCATCAAGAGCGGCCAGATCCGCGCCGCGGAATCCCTGGGCTTTTCCCGCGTCAAGACCATGGTCCACATCGTTCTGCCCCAGGCCATGCGCCGGGCCCTGCCGGGCGTGGGCAACGAGCTGATCTATTTGATCAAGTATTCCTCTTTGGCCTATATTATCACCTGCATCGAGCTGACCGGGGAGGGGAAGATCCTCGCCGCCAGAACGTTCCGCTACACCGAGGTTTTCCTCATCGTGGGCTGCTACTATCTGCTCCTGGTCTCCCTGGCCAGCGTGGGGCTGCGCAAGCTGGAGGACATGCTGCGCGTCCCCGGGTTCGGGAAGGGGTGATGGCGTTTCCCGTTCTGGGTTCCG
>Ga0207714_1001332_pt1 | contig 15870 bp, 11 predicted proteins | sample PonA232FremontCA_2_FD_187270 | JGI IMG/M metagenome (GOLD analysis project Ga0207714, IMG submission 187270) | Marine sediment microbial community from Fremont, CA, USA - Pond A23 Sediment 2 (SPAdes) | ecosystem: Environmental > Aquatic > Marine > Unclassified | place: USA: Fremont, California... | reverse complement strand
AGGTTTTAAGTAAGAAAAAGAACCAATAGCCTGTTTATTCAACAAGTTGAGTACCTTTTCATGCTTCGTTGTGCCCGCCAGGGCATGGGAGTTAAGATGAAAAAAGAAGCCTTTAAGCTCAAAAGCTGTTGAGTTTTTGAACAAGAATAAAAGAGAGATTATGAGCCCATAACTCCTTAACTGCTTCCTGCTTAACAGCTTTTTTCGCCCCGCCCTGTCAAGGCAGGGACGGGGTCGGGATCGCCCTTGCTTCGTTGTGTTTAATAGGAAAATACAGTCCAATACTGAGAGAGTTGGGTGTGTAATGAATAAAGGCACTAACAGGAAACAATAAACTGTTATAAAACTAAAGCCCCCAAAAGGAGGAATTGATGAGACAGCTGAAACCTGTGAAATGGATTTTTCCAATTGTCGCGCTCTTGATGTTTTTATTGCCGCAGATCTTGTTCGCTGCTCAAGGGAAAATACAGGCCCAAATAGAAGGCAAAAAGCACAAGGCCGGGGACAAGATCACTATCAAAGGGCAAATACAGCCAGGGAGCGATCTGAACGTAGCTGTATTTTCGGAAAGGGAGTTTGCTCCGCAGGAAGCAGAAGGGGTGAACGAAAAAAAGGCCTTTAAGGATGCAGTAAGAAATCATGCGTTTGAGATGGATACATCCGTGCCTGTGTTTTACTACATGCTCACGAACGAGCCCTCGCAGTACGGGAACATCTCCAAGGAAAAGTTCGGTGGCCCCTCTTTTATCGATGGGCTGTACAGTACTACAATGTTCAATTTGACAAACTGGGACAATCTGGACACGCAGCTGAAAAACTATCTGGGACCTTTGGACTCCAGGGAAAAATGGTCCTTTTACAAGTACAACCACGAAAACACCTACGGAATTAATACTGTGACCAAGGAAAGGACCCAAGTGGGCAAGGTGACCATATTTTCCCGCAGTGTGCTCTCGGATCACGAGAAGAGCGGCAACTACTGGGACAAAGGCACAAGCATAGACCTGGACAAAGAGACCGGTAAATTTACAGCCACTTTCAACTCCTTTAGGCATACCCCGCCGGACACTGACTTCAACGTCTATGTAAACGGGGAAAAGATCGGGAGCTACAACCTGGCAGGCAACGGTTTCTGGCTCTCCATGGGCGGAAGGTATATGAATCCCCTCTGGATCATTATAGGCGCCATCCTGGTAGGTGCCTTCTTCTCCCTGATCGGTGCAGCAGGAGGAATGCTCATGGCTGCCTTCCAGGTTATGGTGGTAAACACCATGGGCCCCGTAGGCTTGAATGCCGCCAATGTGCTCAGGCCTTCCAACGTGGCACTGACCCTGTTTTCTCCCCTGGGCGGTTTTTACCGCTATGCAGTAAAGGAAAAGCGCGTGGCCTGGCCTGTGGGGATATCGTTCGGTATAGGTATACTACTTGGCTCCATCTGGATAGGCAAATACGTAACCGAGCTTCTACCCATGTCCAGTTACAAGGAATGGCTGGCAGTTTTGGTCGTGCTAATGGCTATTAGAACCGTGTACGAACTGACCCCGAGGGTTATGGAGAAGCGCAAGAATATCAAGGCAATGACAGAAAAATTCAACCAGGAAGTACAAAAGGCCAGGGAAGAAGGCCGTGCCACTCAAATGGGCAAAATTGAACCCGTACAAAGGGGAATTTTCGATTACAGGTTCAAATTCTGGGGAGAAGAGTTCAGGATCAACCCATTTCTCTTTTTCATCATCGGAGTAGGTGTGGGGATTGTATCCAGGTGCTTCGGAATCGGCGGGGGATTTCTGCTCACACCGATCATGACCATGATCGGGGCCCTGCCTATGTATGTTGCTGTTCCGGTGTCCCTGGTGGGTACCTGCTTCTCCAGTATCGGTTCCTTTATAGGCTATTTGGCCAACGGTTATTTACCTGACTTCTGGATTGCCCTGGCCATAGTCATTGGCGGTTTTGTGGGCGGAGTAATCGGAAGCAGGATGCAAAAGATGTTCACCGAGGTGCAGCTTAAAATTATCCTGGCACTGGTACTCTTTTTCCTGTTCTTCCGCTTCTTCAAGATCGAGATCTGGATCTAGTTTTGCCACCGTGTCCGCACCCATTAACCGGGGCTCCGGTTGATGGGTGCAAATTTTATTAACAAGGATGTATCTTTTATGGATGCAATTTGGCTTTTTATACTGGAATGCGCCAACCTGGCCAAAGTTGGCTTGAATCAAGCCTTCAGCCCCTTGCACTTCCTGGGGCCGGCATTTACCCTGTTTGTTATAGCCCTGTTGACCGCACTTCTAACCCACATCCTCTCCAAGCACATCAAGACCAGGAGGTTGCAAAAACTGCAACAGGAGTTCGAGTACTGGTACAAGATAAGACATCAGGCCCTGAATTCCGAACAAGACCAGGACAGGGGGAAACAAAAGGCCAGGGACATAGACAAGGGAAAGCTGAACGAATTATACTACAACTATTTTATAGAAGGGCTGTTGAACAATCTTTTGACCAAATACATCCCTGTTCTCAGTGTATTGGTCTACATCAATCATGCATACAATCCAGAAAGGCTGCAGGCAGTCTTTGGCCGGGAATATGTTTTCAGTCTCTGGAACCAGGGTAGTGATCCCATCCTCGTGGGTTCCATATTCTGGTTTATTATCTGCCTTGTACTGAGTTATATATTTATTTTTGCCCTTAAGCATTACTTGGGGGCAAGAATACGCAAATCAAAAGAAACACCCGCATTGCGCGGAAAATCTGCTTCTGCAGCAAATACGGGAATGAATTTATGAAAGATACTCTGGAAGTTTTGGTCCAATGGCTGGACTTGAAGGTACCGAATTGGTTCGCCCTGATCTCCGGGGCCTCCTTGGGCATCCTGGGAGTCTGTGCCCTGGGTTTCCTGGTAGTGGTGTTCGCCCCGGACAAATCCATAATCCTAATGCCCGGCGTGGTATTGTTTTGCGGTATTAGTTGCGGATACAAGTTCTGGGAAAAAAGACAAAACGACATCAGGCTGCTCAAGATTGGCATGTATCTGCTGGCCGGTCTTATCACCGCCGGAGTGGGAATTGCGATCCAGTACAACCTGGACAGGTATTTATTTCAGACCCAGACTCCCCCAGGGGCAATACTGCTACTTATTGTTTGCGGTCCTTTGGGTGCAGTCCTGGGAGTATGGCTGCGTGATAAATATGAGAGACTGCAACAAACAGGTACGAATCCATAAAAAAGTGTTTCAACAGGAGTTAGTGATATGGCAGAACAAGTTTACAGCCAGTGCTTTATGTGTTCCATCCGTTGTCCCATAAAGGTTACAGTGGAAAACGGACAAGTTCGCTTCATCCAGGGCAATCCCCATGTACCGGGAATCAAGGGAAGCTTGTGTCCCAAGGGTGTCGCAGGGTCCGCTCTTGTGAACGATCCCCAGAGGGTGCAATCCCCCATGATCAGGAACGGCCCCAGGGGGAGCGGACAATGGAGAAGTGCATCCTGGGACGAGGCACTTGATTATATCGCGGACAAGGTAAACAAAATAAAGGAGCAATACGGGGGCAAAAGTATTGCCTTCGGGGAACGCGCCCAATTAAGCACCCATGTGAGCAAGACATTTACCAGGGCTGTTCTGGAATCCCCCAACTACTTCTCGCACGATGCCCTTTGCAAGGGTTCTATAAATACCGCGTGCAGATCCTTGTTCGGTTATACCGACGGGCAGATCGGCATGGACTATTCCAACGCCAAACACCTGGTTCTTTACGGCAGGAATATATTCGAGAGCATCCAAGTCAAGCCGGTGAATCAAATCATGGATGCCCTGGAAAACGGGGCAAAACTCACATATATCGATCCCAGGGTAACAGTTACCGCCAGCAAGGCCCACCGCTACTGGATGATTCGTCCCGGCACGGATCTGGCTTTGAATTACGGACTTATCCATACCATAATAAACGAAAGGCTCTACGACCAAACATTTGTGGATAATTGGGTCAAGGGCATGGATAAGCTAAGCCAATTTATCCGTCCCTACACACCGGAATGGACTGAAGGGGAAACCGGGATACCGGCTACGGAAATCCGGGAATTTGCCCGGGAAGTTGCCAAGGACAAGCCCTCGGTGATCTTTCACATGGGATACAGGGGTGCGCACCATCAAAATGAAATCCACCTCAGGCGTTCCATAATGATACTGAACTCCCTCATGGGGAGCATAGAAGCCAAGGGAGGCAATTTTATCAAGAAAGGGCCTGGAGAAGTAGACGCAAAACCGGCCAGAAAACTTACAGAACAAGACCTTCCCCATGTGGATGAGGCCAGGTTCGACAAGGTGGGCACTCCGGATTTTCCCTTGCCAGATCCCAACCACGGAGTAGCCCAAATGTTGCCCCAGGCTATCCTGGACCAGGACCCATACCCGATCAAGGGACTTTTTGCATTCAGGTTCGATCCCTTGATGTCCATACCTGATACCAACTTCACCAAAAAGGCTTTGCAAAAACTGGAACTGGTGGTGAGCATAGATATAAATTACAGCGACATAGCCTGGAATTCGGATGTAATACTCCCGGAATCCACTTATCTGGAGCGCATGGACAGTCCGCAGCAAGCAAACAGCCTGAAACCACAGATCTTTTTGCGTCAGCCGGCTATAAGCCCGGTGTTTGATACCCTGCCCGGGCCTATTATCCTGAAGCGATTGGCTGAAAAGATGAACGCTGGCGAATATTTCCCCTACAACAGCATGGAGGAGTTGGTTGACTGGCAGCTGGAACCCACTGGATTTTGCCTGCAGGACTTCAGGGAAAAAGGCTTTGTATCCTATACAGACAAAAGTATCTTCTGGGACAGGGAAGATGGTCTCAAATTCAAGACCCCTTCTGGAAAGATAGAGTTCGATTCCTCACTTCTGGAAAACGCTGGCTTTGATTCCTTTCCTGAATACGAATCAGCCTCCAAGCCCAAGCAAAAGGACGAGTTCAGGCTGATCGTGGGTAGATGTGCTCAGCACACGCACGTATCCACGCAAAACAACCCCCTGCTCAACGAATTGGTCCCGGAGAACGTACTCTGGATTAATTCCAAAAAGGCGGAAGAACTGGGAATTGGTAACAATTCCCTGGTAAGAGTGGTATCCGGACAAGCTTCCGGTACAATAAAAGCCAAGGTTACTGACTGCATCCATCCGCATTCCGTATTTATGCTCCACGGATTCGGGCACGAATCCGAACTTGCCCTGCGCTCCTTCAACAAGGGGGTTTCGGATGCAACCCTGCAAAAAAACGTTACTGACAAGGTAGGCGGCAGTCCGGGATTGCACGAAACCTTTGTGCAAGTAAAGACAGCTTGAAAAAATGGCAATCCAAAAGGATGGAAAAACACAATAAAGCTAACAGTTAAGCGGAGCTAAAAATATGAGCAAATACTATCTGTTTCAGGATCAAAAGAAATGTATTGGTTGCGAGGCATGTGTGGCAGCCTGCAAAGTCAAGAACAATCTTTCTTACGGTCCCCTGCCCTGCCTGATAGTAACAGTGGGACCGAAATGGGTGGGTGAGCAGCCCAGGACTTCCTTTACCTATATGTCCTGTTTCCATTGCGAGAACCCCTGGTGTGTTGCTGCCTGCCCCACTGGTGCCATGCAGAAGAGGAGCGAAGATGGTATTGTCTTTGTGGACCAGAACCTGTGTGTGGGCTGCAAGACCTGTATGTCCGCATGTCCATGGGGAGCCCCGCAGTGGGATCCTTCCAACGGCAAGGTGGTAAAGTGCGACTTGTGCATGGATCGCGTGGACGCAGGGCTGGATCCAGCCTGCGTTACTGTCTGCACCACTGACTGTCTCCATTTCGGGACCCCGGATCAAATACCGGAAATCAGGAGAAAGAGATATGCCCGGGCCAAGGCTTGGGAATGATAGAAAAGTTTTAAGGTTTTAAGGTGTTAAGGTTTTAGGTAAGAAAAACAACTAGTTATTCCAACTGACTACCGATATACAGACTACAGACGCACTGTTTTTGCCCGCAAGGGAATGGGAGTTAACATGAAAAAAGTTTTATGTTTTAGAGTTTTAAGGTTTTAAGGTGTAGAATAAGACTTTTCATCATTCGTTGTGCCCGCAAGGGAATGGGAGTTAATATGAATATAAGCAGATGCCAAGTGATAGAGACCTACGATTGGATCCAGGGGAAGCAGGATGCCGGAGAGTTGACACATCCGCGCTGCAGGCAGAAGGCTTCGGAAGCCCTGGAACTTGTGCACGATATCGCAACAGGCAGTGCAGGGAACGAACATTTGACCGCCCTGACATCCCTGGGCAAGACACTGGAACAAGAGGGACTCACCCCGGAATGTAAACAGCTGGGCCAAAAACTGAGCCAAATACTGCAAGAGAACCGGGAAGTCTTTCAAAGTCATATACTGACTCATACCTGCCCCAGCGGGGATTGTCCCCAACTCACCCCCTCCCCCTGCCAAATGGCCTGTCCGGCTGGAATCGATGTTCCCAGCTATCTCACCCTGATCGGACAGGGCAGATACGAAGAGGCAATACGCATAATCAGGCGGGACAATCCCTTTGCTTGGGTTTGCGGACTGGTCTGCACCCATCCCTGTGAGTTTATGTGTGTAAGGGGCAGGATGGACAGTCCCATTTCCATAATGCAACTAAAAGGATTTGCTGCGGAAAAGGCAATATCCGCACAGAGATATATAAACCCGGAACAACAGGAAGATAATGGGAAGAAGGTCTGCGTACTGGGAGCCGGTCCCGGAGGCTTGGCCGGGGCATACTACCTGGCCCTGATGGGCTACCGGGTGACGGTGTTGGAGTCCCTTCCGGTTGCAGGCGGTATGATGATGGTGGGCATTCCCAGATATCGCCTGCCCAGGGAGGTTATAGACCGGGAAGTCTCCATGATAGAAGATCTGGGTGTGGAAATCCGCCTGAACACCAAAGTGGGCAGGGATGTCAGCATCCAGGACCTGAAAAACGAGGGTTTTCAAGCCTTCTTGCTAGCGATTGGTGCACATACTTCCTACAAGCTGGGTATCGAGGGTGAAGACGATTATCAGCAGGTAGAGTCTGCAGTGGATTTCCTGCGCAGGGTGAATCTGGGTAATCACCGCAAACCCGGCAAGAGGGTTGCCATCGTGGGTGGCGGCAATGTCGCCATCGACGCTGCCAGGACCTGCATTCGCCTGGGGTGCGAATCCGTAAGCGTCCTCTACCGCAGAAGCCACGACCAAATGCCAGCGCACAAGGAAGAAGTGATCGAGGCTGAAGAAGAAGGAGTGGGCTTTTCCTTTCTTACCGTACCATCCCGGATCGTGGGTGAACAAGGCAAGGTGTGCGGGATAAAATGCCTGCGGGCGGAACTAAGCGAGCCTGATGCAAACGGCAGGCAAAAACCAATGCCAGTTGAAGGTAGTGAACACACTATGGAAGTGGATGCTGTGATCCCGGCCATTGGGCAGGGAGTGGATGCTAGCGGCTTGGAAGACCTGCAGGAGATCAGCTGGACCAAAAGGAATACCATCTCCGTACATACCTCCAGCATGGAGACGCATTCACCCGGATACTTCGCAGCAGGAGACGTGGTAACAGGTCCGGCAACCATAGTAGAAGCGATAGCAGGCGGAAAAAAGGCGGCACTGGCAATCAACCGCTATTTCGAGGACATTCCCCAGCCTTCGATGCCGCCTGTACCTGTCAGGAGGAGAAAACTGGACTTCCCTAATATACCCGCCTCCCTGAAGATGGACCTGGACAGGCCGAATGTGGAGGTACTAAACACTGAGAGGAGAAGGATCACCTTTCAGCAAGTGCACCTGGGACTGACTGAAGACAAGGCCAATAGTGAGTGTAAAAGGTGTTTGAGATGCGACGTTTGCATGAGGTGCGGCAAGTGTGTACAGATTTGCAGGGATCAGATGGGAATAGACGCACTGCAAATCGGATACTTGGATTTTGATAATCCGGGCAGGACAGACTTGAAGATTGCCGCGGAACGTTGTATATGCTGCGGAGCCTGCGCCACAAACTGCCCCACCGGGGCAATGCAAATGTACGATCAAGACGGAGAACGCGTTCTTTCCCTGTGTGGTACTGAACTGAACAGATTAAAGCTTGAATATTGCGAGTATTGTGGTAAGGTCTTGGGACCGAGGAGGTACCACGATTATATTACCAACAGGCTAAAGGACATAAGCCCGGCCCTGGGCAACCGCAGTATCTGCATAGATTGCGCCAGGAAGCACAGCGGTCAAGTGCACGCGGAAACCGAGCCCCCGAACAAATTTTAGCAGTACTTGCGTGTCTTGGACTGAATAAGTCGGGCTAATCTGGAGATTTTAATAAGAAACGGGGTAACATTATGACATTTAGCCAGGGACAAAAGGTGGAGATTTTTCAAAGCTCCGGGGACGAAAGCTGGGAGACCTACATGGAGGAATTTATAGGAATGCACGGGGTAATCACCGACCCGGATGCGAACAAGAACGACCCGGACGACCTGGTGGAAGTCAGCCTGGACGAGAAGGGCACTTTCCGCTTTCCCCAGGACTGCTTGAAGATAATTTCCTGAACACGAGGATAATCGCATATGCCAGAGGTAATACTGAACAATAGCCCAATTTCGGCAAGACAAGACCAAAACATCCTGGAACTGGCCCGTGAACATGATATCGAGATACCGGCGCTCTGTTACCACCCGGCGCTTTCTCCGGCCGCTTCCTGCAAATTGTGCGCAGTGGAAGTAAAGACCCCGGACAAGCCTTTCCAGATCAAGCTGGCATGTGTTACAAAAGTAAAACCGGGAATGGAGATAAAGACAGAATCAGCAGCAGTTTACGAGGCCAGGACTACTGCCTTCAACACCCTTATAAGATATGCACCTGAATCCGAAGCTATTCGTGACCTGGCCCGCAAGTTCTCTATTGACCTTGGTCCTACACCGGACGAATGCATCCGTTGCAGGCTCTGCATCAGGGTTTGCAAAGAAGTAGTGGGGGCCGATGCCCTGGGTATGGAAAAGAGGGGAAGTGAAAATTTTGTAGTTCCCAAAGAGGGGAATGAATGTATCGGCTGCGGTACCTGCGCAAATATTTGCCCCACAGGTGCAATCAAAATGAAGGACCGGGACAATATTCGCTACATCTATATAAGGGATGAAATAATCAGCCAAAACCCCTTGCTTCGCTGCGAGGCCTGCGGGAAATACTTCGCTACCAGCAAGTTCCTGAACCTGGTACAACAAAGGGAGCGCGAGGCACAACATCCTGAATTGAAGGAACAACACAATTACTGTCCCACGTGTGCCAAACTCCTTTCTGACAAGACAAAACTATCTCCCTAAGAGCTGTCATTTCTCCAAAAATTTTTAGTATACTGGACAGTCAAAAATTTTAACATAATCTTCTGAAACTACGATTTGTTATATCGCACCTGAATGCACCTTCCCTCCTTATAACATAACTCATTGTTTTAATTCAAAAAATCGAAAATAGAATCTAGAGCTTCGAACTCTTTCTTTAATTTGTTGTTTTAAAGATTTTCATTTTTTGGCTGAACTAAAATTAGAATTGCCGCAGGATAAAATAATCCATTGAAAAACAGAATACTTGCTGATAAAAATACGTATAAAATCAGTCTTTGGATGTGGAGTGGCTTCTATTAATTAAACTGATAATAATTGTGAGAGATAAGCATGAACGACAATTCAGTTAATGCAAACAAACAAATCAAATTCTTGCTAAAAACGATCAGAGAAATACCCACGATCCCCTCAGTAGCTGTAAAAGTACTGGAATCAACCGCTTCCGACGACATTGACATTACCTACCTAGCCAATATTATAGAATCTGATCCGGCACTTAGCTTAAAGATATTGAAACAGGCTAACCGTTCGGGTAACCCTTTGTCTCAACAAATCAATTCCATCCAACATTCTATCACCTATTTGGGAATGAATACCATCAGGTGTATCTTGTTGGGGATTTTATCCCAGGATTACCTTGGCAGTCAAAACCTGGACCTCCTGGAGTGGAAAAGACAAATCTGGGCCCATAGCTTGGCATGCGCAGTAGCAGCCCAATTGATAGCTGAGACCACTTATCCTGATTTAAAGGATGAAGCCTTCACTGCCGGAATTTTGCACGACATAGGCAAAATAGTTATAATGACCGCGTTACCGGGAAAATATAAAGACATACTTCAGGAGGACGCTTCTCAGGGAGTTATGTACCAAGAGATGGAACAGGATATTTTTCATTGTGACCATACCCTTGCCGGTAAGTGGCTTGGCCAGAAATGGTCCCTACCAGACTATCTTTTGAATACAATTTCTTATCATCATCAGCCAGTAGAATATCTAGACTCTTTGAGAGACAACAAGTATCTGGTCTTGATTCTTAAACTGGCAAACAATCTTGCACACGAATATTTCCTGGACTTAAAGTGGAACAACCAATTTATTCAAGAATACAAGTACTTAACTAGAGAACTCGAAATTGATCAAGAAACACTGGATAATATCAGACACAAAATACCTACACTATATTCCCAAAGGGCATATTACTTTGAACTGGAAAACGACTTGTACAAAATTCAGACCCCTTTAATCCAGAAAGCCAATCAAAAACTTTCCTCTATCTCCGTGCAACTTGAAAACAAGAAACAAAAACTCCAAGAAAACAACAAGTTGCTTTTCTTTATCAATGATCTGGCAATGAATTTATCCAACTCCGGTTCTTTTGACGATGTTTTCTATAACACAGCGAACACTTTTCTGGAATTCCACAAATTCTACGCAGGAGTGATATATATCGTAGATATAGAGAACAGGATGTTGGAAGGACGAACCTGGATACAGAATCAAAGAAGCAAAAAGCTGAACTGCTTTCTGGATAATGAAGGCCTGCCTATATGGGATCAACAAACAGAAAATTTTCCTACTGGACTAAAAGAAATCCTTTCCTCCTATAAGTCCAGACTGGAATTCCAAACCCCTCAACCTGATTTATTCAATGATAATATATACTTTAGGCATCCATTCTACATAATTCCTCTAATTTCCAATTCCCACAATATCCGGGGAGAATTTTGTTTTGCACTCAATAAAAAGGCATTGAACATCAGTAGCGAGGAAAGACAAGGCTTAAAACAAACTTCAAACCTGATAATATCTACCTTTGAAAAACTTAAACTGCAAGAGAACCTGGAAGTCAAGAATGAAGAATTGAGTTTGACCTTGAACAAAAATCAACAATTGAGCCAGGAGCTAATACAAACCGAGAGGCTAGCTGCGGTGGGACAATTGGCAGCCGGAGCAGCTCACGAAATTAACAATCCATTGGCTATTATAAATGCCAGGGCGCAACTTATTCACTCCAAGGAAAAAGACGAAAACAAAAAGCAGCAGTTAAATCAAATAACCGGACAGATAGAGAGAATAAGCGAGATTCTTTCCAATCTTATGGATTTTGCCAGGCCATCTCCTCCCCAATTTACCAAGGCTGATATCACATCTATTATTGACAAGGTACTCAACTTTGTACAACCCAAGCTAGATAAATTTGCTATTCAAACACACAAGGAATATCATCCTGACACCCCAATGATTCAGGCTGACATAAATCAATTGGAGCAAGCCTTTTTAAATTTTATTATCAATGCGCAACATTCTATGGAAGAACAAGGGGGCACTTTGCAGATAAGGGTTTCTCCCTTTAGGAGAAAAAAATATTTAAAAATAACTATTGAAGACACTGGCATCGGAATACCCCCAAAAAATTTGAATAAAATATTCAATCCCTTTTATACCACCAAACAACCGGGGAAAGGAACTGGACTCGGCCTTTCCACCTCTCTTTCCATTATCGAGAACCACTACGGTAAATTGGATATCGACAGCCAGGAAAATCATGGCACCTCTGTTACAATTCAATTACCTATAGATTTAGAAGAATTGCGACCGACAAAGGAAAGAATCTCATTACCCAAGCAAAACCAAAGCCAAAAATCTCAAATCCTTATTGTGGATGATGAAAAACATATACGAGAGATACTCCACGAAACATTGGCTAACGAAAGCATGGAAATAACCACTTGTGAGAGTGCAGATCTAGCCCTTAACTACCTGGATGAACAAAACTTCGACCTTATGCTCTTGGATTTGCGTATGCCTGTGTTGGACGGTCTCTCCATGATCAACGAAATCAAGGAAAAAGAAATAGATCTGCCTATTATCGTGATAACAGGTTTAGCCACCTTTGAAGAAATGGAAGAAGCCCTGGGTAAAGGTGTCTACAAGTGTATAAAAAAGCCCTTTCATATAAAACATTTGGTCAAAGACATCTACGACGTACTCTCCAATAACTGATGGTTGGCACTATGACCCGGATAATTTCGGTAGCAAGCGGAAAAGGTGGAGTTGGCAAGACTTCGTTTTCCATAAATCTTGCCTTTTCACTATCAAGCTTAGGCAACAGGGTTTGTTTGGTTGATGCGGATTTGGGATTAGCCAATGTAGATGTATTACTGGATTTATACCCTGAATTCACCCTGGATAATATAATTTTCGACAACACCTCCCTGCAGGAAACCTTGCTGAGCATCGACGAAAATCTGGATATTCTTCCCGGAGGATCTGGGATCACCAGTCTGGCCGATCTATCTTCTGAAGAAAGAAACAAATTGGTTCAAAGATTACAAAGACTTCAGGAATACGAATATATTCTTATTGACAATTCTCCGGGCATCACTGCCGGTGTGATATCCTTTTGTTTAGCTACCAAGGAATTAATCTTGGTTATATCCCCGGAAGTAACCTCGATTGCGGATGGTTATGCCCTACTAAAGAGTCTGAGGGAAAACGGGCTCAATCTTCCGCCTTTTCTGATTATCAATAAAGTTAACACTAAAAAGGAAGCCCAAAGAATACTAAACAAACTCAATACTGCTTCCAAAAAATTCCTGGGGTTATCTTTCTTGTTTTTGGGGATTATACCAGAAGATCCTTGTTTCAAGGCTGAATTGGAACACAATTGTCCAGTAGTAGATTTATATCCCCACAATCCTGCTTCTCAATGCTTTAACAACATTGCAAACAGGCTGCATTCAAGGCCACACAAGGAACAATTCCGCAGCTCTATTCAAGAATTCTGGGAAAAAACTCTAAATCAATTCAAGAATAGACTGCAGTCAAAAGAATCACACAAAAAATCTACACCTCCTGCGAAAACCAATGAAAACAAAGAACCACCCAGCAAGAATATTGAAGAACAAATCCGGACAATGAAAGAAACCATACATACCCTTCTCTCTTTGTCCAATTCCCAGCTTACAAATTATATTGAAAGAATATCACCACTTGACAATTTTTATGGGGATCTTTCGAACTTGTTAAAAAGAATGGAAACACAGCTCCCCCAAAATGTTCCTGCTTGCCGACGTAACGTTGGGATTATATCCAATGACGAAGATATGAAGAAACTGATTCACGATGTGTTAGCCAGTCATGGTTTTAACCCGTTGGATTTAAACAATCGCCCGGAAAAAACAAAAGAATCGGACCTAATAATCTACAATTTCGAACGTTTTTTGGATAACGGCAATCAATTGAAAATCCTGGACTCAGAAAACAAGATTCCGGTTATTTTTCTATTAGGTATTTACTATTACAATAATCCTCCTGTATTTTTGGAAAAAAAGACAGAAAAAAAACTAATTCCCGTACCTTTCAATATCAAAACTCTGTTTAATGCTATTAATGACCTGATTGTAGACAGTTAAGCTATTATAAAACCTAATAAACTTTAAACTTGTATTTGTCCTGTTTGAAGTTTTAAACCCCGAAGGGGTTAAATTGCGATTTGTAGCCTGAATAAATTTACAAAACATCTATTTTATATTAGGAAAGAACAAATATTTTTTTAATTTTATCTTTTGAATAATCCTCCAATCAAACCTAAAGGTATTTCATAAATGGACAAGGAAAACCCAAATATACTGATAGCTGAGGATGAATACGAACTGAGAGAAATATGCTCTGAAGCCTTGCAAGCTTCCGGATACAATGTTTTTGAAGCCTCAAACGGGATTGAGGCATTGAATATATTGCAGGAAAAAGATATAGCTTTAGTACTTTCAGATATCCGAATGCCGGAGATGGATGGAATACAGCTCTTGAATCAGATAGTTATGGAGAATATAGATGTAGATTTTATAATTATCACCGGCTTCGGCAGCATTGACACTGCAGTGGAAACAATCAAGAAAGGTGCTATTGATTACCTGCCCAAACCATTTAATATAGACCACTTGAGACTACAAGTTGATAAAGCTATAAATCAACGCTTGGAGCGGGAAGAAAAAAACATTCTCGATAAGAGAGTCCAGGTCTTAAAATTAAGTCAAGACTTGAACAAACATTTGGAACTAAATACATTGCTCGATGAATTCCTTTTTCATATAGAAAAAAATTTTTCACCTTCCAGTACCGGAATATTCCTAAAAGCCGATCAAAGCAACGAACTGAAACAGGCCAGGGCAAGTGGAAAATTACTCTATGCCGATTCAACAACACTGAATATTATTCGAAAATTGTGCAAGGAAACAATGGAAAAACAGCATTACAAACTGATAGATCCATATACTATAAAAAAAGATGCTTATCTGTACTCACTTTTAAGAGATTCTAAATTGAACTATTCCATGCTATTCGCTCCAATCCTAAAACAAGAGGCTTGCTTGGGAGTTGTGGTATTAATGCGCGATAATACAAAGTCCTTTTATACCAATGATGATCTGCAGCTGTTAAAAGTATTTACTTCCCAGACTGCCTCAGCTATAGAAAATGCCAAGCTATACGGACAATTGCAGGTAATGAATCAAGAGATCATCAGATCTCTCACCCAGGCTGTGGAAGCCAAAGATATTTATACTCGAGGTCATTCCTATCAAGTAGCAAATTACGCAACCCAATTGGGAAAGAGACTGGGGCTCACATCCGGGGAATTGAGTCAATTATATTATGCCGGTTTGGTCCACGATATCGGCAAAATCGGCATCCCTGACAACATCTTAAATAAACCCGATACATTAACTCCTGAAGAATATTCCATTATGAAGAGGCATCCGGAATTGGGGAAGAATATTTTGCTACAGGTCAAAAGCCTGGAAAACATTTTACCCATAATTTATCATCATCACGAATATGTGGATGGTAATGGGTATCCGGACAAACTCAGGGATTCGCAGATTCCCTTTCTTGCCAAATTAATCAGTTTAGTGGACGCCTTTGATGCCCTGACTTCGGACAGGGCCTATAGATATGCACTCTCGGTTCCTGAAGCCTTGAGTATAATACAAGCTAAGGCCGGCCAACAATGGGATACAGAACTAATTGAAATTTGGGTGGATATTGTAAACAAGGAAAACCCAAAGGTAAATATCGGATGAATTTAGGGCATATATCCTTAAACTTAAATATCAGGATGATATGCCCTATAAAAAATCAAGGCTGCTATGTTCTTATTGCATCTGTTTAACTATTTGTTCCAGATCCTGGGCCAATCTATTCAACTCGGAAATGGCCTGCGAAGATTGCTGCATAGTTTCCGCCGCCTCAGTAGCGGTTCTGTTCACTTCTTCAGTGGATTGATTGACTTGTTCACTTGCAGAGGATTGCTCTTCAGAGGAAGTGGCTATGTTTTGCACCTGCTCGGCATTTGACTCTGCAAGTCCCACAATCTCCTGCAAGTAATTGCTGGCCTTGCGTGACTGTTCGGACGTCTCTTCCACCGCTTTTTCAGTTTCTGTCACCTCTTCCACATTCTTTTCCGTACCCGAGGTTATGGAACTTATGGTATTGCCCACTTCC
>Ga0207714_1001331_pt1 | contig 15872 bp, 10 predicted proteins | sample PonA232FremontCA_2_FD_187270 | JGI IMG/M metagenome (GOLD analysis project Ga0207714, IMG submission 187270) | Marine sediment microbial community from Fremont, CA, USA - Pond A23 Sediment 2 (SPAdes) | ecosystem: Environmental > Aquatic > Marine > Unclassified | place: USA: Fremont, California... | reverse complement strand
TTCCCAGGGTTGCGTCTCTTACGCTCTCGCGCGCCCGCGCGCGGATGGTGATGCGCACGTTTTCCCCGGCGGCGACGATGGGACCGCCCGAGGCGAGGCCGGTAACCTGGGCGCCCAGGATGACGATCTCGCCGCTGCCGTAGCCGCCCTGCACCGGCACTTCCGCGGGCGCGCTGCCGGCCGGGCCGGCCGCCGCCGTTGCACCGTCGCCGCTGTCCGCCGAGGGCACCGAGATGCCGGCGTCCGTTCCGGCGATGAGGCGATTGTAGCGGTTGGCGGCGAACTCGGGATCGCCGCTCGCGACCAGTTCGCCGCGATCGAGCACGAGGGCGCGGTCGCACAGGAGCTTGACGGTATTGATGTCGTGGGAGACGAAGACGATCGAGCCGCCGGCGCGCTTGAACGCCCGGATGTGTTCCATGCACTTCTGCTGGAAGTGGATGTCCCCCACGCTGAGCGCCTCGTCCACGACGAAGCACGCCGGCTCGGCGTGGATGGCGATGGCGAAGGCCAGCCGCATGGTCATGCCCGCCGAGTAGGTGCGCAGCGGGTCGCGGATGGCGGCGCCCAGCTCGCTGAAGGCCTCGATGGCCTCGCGTTTGGCCGCGATTTCCTCGCGGGTCATGCCCAGCAGCGCCGCGTTGAAGTCGATGTTGTCGCGGCCCGAGAGGTCCATGTTGAAGCCGGTGCCCAGCTCGAGCAGGCCGGTTACGCGTCCGGAGACCCGGATCTCGCCGCTGTTGGGCAGGGCCACCCCCATGATGAGCTTGAGCAGGGTTGATTTGCCCGCGCCGTTGCGCCCGACGATGCCCAGGACTTCGCCCTCGCCGACGCTGAAGCTCACCGCATTCAGCGCCGTCTTGGTCTGGTGCAACGGCCGCCGGACGATGCGCTCCGTCAACCAGTCCGCCTTCCGGCGATAAACGCGATAGGTCTTGGTTACCCGGTCCAGCTCGATCATGGGGTCGGTGGCGTCGCGGGACAGAACTGCCTGGTGTGGACGTCAGATGAAATCACGGATTTCCCGCTCCCAAAGCCGAAGCATGCGGAACAGCCCGGCGCAGACCAGCGCGATGCCGGCGAATTTGAGGGCCAGGAGGGCGAGATCCGGCGTCTCGCCGTACACGAGAATTTGATGCCATGCCTCGATGAACCAGAAAACGGGATTGTAGGTCTGGAAGGTCTGAACCACGCCCGGCACGTCGTCCACGAGATACACGATCGGCGTCACCCAGAACCAGAGGAAGGTCACCACGCTAACCAGCTCTTTGACGTCGCGCACGAACACCGTGCACACCGCGCCCAGCAGGCCCAGCGTGAACGCCAGCGTCTGCTGGAACACGAGCAGCAGGGGCGCGTAGACCGTCTGCGGCGGCGGCGTGCCGAAGAGCACCACCATCAGGGCGAGGAAGAGCAGCAGCACCGCCACCAGCGTGATCGCCTCCGCGATGGCGATGTGGGCGGCGACGTGCCACAGCCGCAGCGGGACCTTGGACAGGATACGCGCCTTCTGCACGAAGACGTTCGTGGTCCGGCCCAGGGTGTTGGCGAACGCCGTCCAGGGCAGGATCCCGGAGACGAGGTAGAGCCCGTAGGCGTACACGGAATCCGAGCCGGGAATGCGCGGGCCGATGAGCTTTCCGAACACCAGCGTAAAGACCAGGATCTGCATCAGCGGCACGATCAGCATCCAGGTCACGCCCAGGGCGGAGCCCGAATAGCGGTCGATGAAGTCCTGGCGCACCAGGTGCCAGAGAATGCGCTGGGACCGGCCCGTCGGCACGAGGTTCATTGCGCTGCTTCCCCGGCGGCCGTTTCGGTGTACCCCACGTCGAGCCAGTCCGTGCGCCAGGGGCGCGCATCCGCGATCAGCATGCGCCACAGGCGCTCGGAAAGGTGCTCCCAACGCCGCGCGTCCAGCCATGTCGCCTGCGCCGTAGCCAGACGCGCGCGCAGGTCGCCGTCGTCCAGGAGCTGCGCCAGGCCGTCGGCGATCGCGTCCGGGCTCGTTCCGGGCAGGCGGTAACTGGCGTCGGCGACGTCGTCGAAGATGGGTAGCGGCGTCGTCGCGACCGGCCGGCCGCTCGCCATGCCGAAGCGGACCGCGCCGGATGCCGATTCCTGCGTATCCTGATACGGGAAGACAACCGCTTCGGCGAGGCCGAGCAGGCCCAGCGCCGTCTCATCGGGCAGGTAATCGGTGATCAGCGTGATCGCCTCGGCGTGCCGGCTTTGGGCGATCCGCGCCTGAAGGGCGTCGCGCGCCTCGAACGAGGGCGTGTTGGGATAGAGGGCGTGGCACATCACGAGCTGCAGGTCGGGCCGTTCATCGCGTAGGGCCTCGAACGCGGCGACGAGTTCCCGGTGGCCCTTGTGCGGCAACAGGAAGCCGAAGCTCGCCAGGATCGGGCCGTCGCCCAGGCCGTGCTGCGCGCGCACGGCGGCCGGGTCGACCTCGGGCGCGCGCCCGACTCCGTGCGGGAACAGCGCCACGTTGTCCACGTGGCCGAGGTCTTTGAGCCGGTTCAGGTCGGCGATGCCGTGGACGAGCAGGCGGGTGCAGCCGGCCAGCGCATCCGGGATTTCGGACAGGCTCATGCGCGCGTCCGGCTTGTCCACGTCCGCAGTGGCGTGAAGGACCACATAGGTGCGTACGCCCGCGGCGTGCAGGCGCCGGAGAAGTCGGCCGAAGGCCTGGAGATCGAAAAGGCCGAAGTTGAACTGGATCACGGCCGCCCCGGCGCCGCTGTCGCGGATCGCCCGTTCGAGCCCGGCAAGGTCGTCGTGCCAGCCGGCATCCCAGCAGCGCACGACGTTCTCGGCGTCCGTGCCCAGGCGCTCGGTGCTGCGGCTGGCCAGAACGGTGAGCCGTTCGCGCGGGAGGCGGCACGCCAGGTAGCCGGCGTAGGCCGCGATGCCACAGCGCGTGTTCCAGGTCGTCACCCAGGCGATGCGCGGCGGCAGGTCGGGGCAGGGCAGGTCGTCCAGCGCGCCCAGCGCGGCCCGGGTCCGCGCGGCCACGGCATCCCAGGTGAAGGTCGCGGTCACCCGGCGGCGCAGCTTCGCGGCGGCGCGCCGGCGCGTCTCCGCATCCGCATCGCGCACCGCGCGCAGCCGGCGCACCAGATCGTCCGGGTCCGGTTCGGCCCAGACGGAATCGGACAGCCCAAGGTGCGTCCGTGCCCGTTCGAAGCGGTAGGCCACGAGCCAGGCCGTTTCGGGTGTGCAGATATCGCGCTGCCCGCCGTGCGCCGTGGTGATCACGGGCAGGTCGAAAAGCGCCGCCTCCGCCATGGGCAGGCCGAAACCCTCGCCGCGCGAGGGCGCGACGAACGCATCCGCGACCGCGTAGAGCCCGGCCAGTTCAGCCTCGGGCAGATCGCGGTTGATGAGCACCACGGGCGCGTGCGCGGGATGGCGCCGGCGCAGCTCGGCCAGCTGGGCTTCGATGTCGTTATGCGGGTTGGGGAAGGTCTTGATGACCAGCGCTACGTCGTCGCCCGGCCCGAAGGCGCGCGCCCAGGCGTCCAGCAGCGCGTCCACCCCCTTGCGCGGAAAGCACGACGAGACGTGCAGGAAGGTGAAGCCCGCGTTGCCCAGGTCGTCGCCGGGCCGGCGCGGGGGAACGCGGCGCAGGTGGTCGACGCCGTTGCCCACCACAGCGATGGGTGTCTGCACCCCGTTGTTCGCAAGCACCTTGGCGACGTAGCGCGACGTAACCGTAATGAGGTTCAGGTCGCGGCTGAACGCCGCCGCCCGCTCGCGCGGGAAGCCGGACTCCTCCCAGGCGTAATTGGCGATCACGGCCGTGGGCGCGGCCATGGCGTCGGTCCGCGGGGGGAAGCAGTTGCGCAGCACGACGTCCGCTTGCGGCTGTTCCCGGTTCGCCGCTTCGAGCCGCGCCGCCTCGGGGTCGGCGCGCAGGAACCCCGGATCCGGGGGATAATCGCCGCCGCCCTCGGTGGCGTGCAGACCCACGCGGCAGCCCGCGCGGTCGAGCGCCTTGGCGAGTTCGCGGTTGACGATGGCGAGGCTGTAGCTGGTGTCGAACGGTCCCTCGACCCGGACGTCCAGCGGGCCGGACGGCGTCGCCCGTCCTGCGTCTTCCGGTTCGCGGCACCCCACGCCCAGTTCGTTCAGGAGATCGCGCAGATCCCGGCGCAGGCGGGCCGGCTCGAAGCGGGCGAGATTACGGCGTTGCCCCTGAATCACCCGGCGGCGCAGGTTGGGGTCCTGGGCGAGCACGGCAAGTGTCCCCGCGGCCGTCGCCGGCTGCGCCTCGTCAAGCAGCAGGCCGCCCTCGCCCATGGTGTCCGGGATCGCGCCCGACGCCGCGGCAACCACGGGCATATCCGCGGCCATCGCCTCGATCAGCGGCATGCCGAAGCCTTCGTGCGCGCTCAGGCAGCACAGGGCGTCGCAGCCCTGGTACTCGGCGGCCAGCCGTTCCGCCGATACGGCGCCCGGGATCTCCACGGCGTCGGCCACCCCGTGCGTTTCCGCGAGCGTATGGAGGGTGCGGGTGTAATCCGCGTACACCGGCCGACCCGGAAGCACCAGGCGCGCGGGCCGGTCGAGCATCGGGCGCAGCTCGGCCAGCATCTGGATCAGCAGGTCCGGGCGCTTGTGCGGCACCAGGCGGCCCACGAAGAGCACGTGGAAAGCCGGGCTGCGCCGGCGCGCATCCAGCGTCGCGGCATCCGGGCGGCCCTCGGTGCATTGCATCAGATCCACCAGCAAGGGCAGGACGCGCACGTCGCTATAGCCCAGCTCGTGCAGATCGCGCGCGTTGTCGGGCGAGACAGCGACCGCGGCGTCGAACATGTCGCGCCAGGCCCGGACCTGCTCGCGCCCCCGGCGCGCGTCCCGGCGGATGTCGCCGATTTCCGGAAGCAGCTCCTGGGGCGTGATGTTGTGATAGACGAGAACCTTGCGGCTTTTCAGCCGGGTTAGCCAGCGGCCGTAATGATGCCCCATGGAGTGGTGCACGAGCAGGACGTCGTCCTCGTGATCCGGGTAGTCGGCGATGGGGTGCACCGCGCCCGCGAGGGCCGGATCCACGGCGGCCGCGAAGATCTCGGAGGGGACCCCCAGCTCGTGCAAAAGTCGCCGGGTGAACAGCATCGCGTTCGTGATGCCGTCGCCGTGGGCGGAGCCGGCGTGGAACTGATGCACCGCGGGGGTACGGGACATGAACCTGGATCGGTCTGGTGGCTGCCACCGCGAACGCCCGGCTCGCCGCGGACGCTCGGCAGGATGGAGGTAGCAGGCGCGGCGCCGCGCGGGCAAGGGCGGCACGCCGCTGGGGCCAAGGGCGCTTCACCGCATTTCGATCGGGCGTGAAGCGCGTCGCGCGGTTCCGGGGCTGGTCGGTTTCAGGCCAGCATCGGGTCGGCCCCGTCGCTATCGATGCGGATGGCCGACGCGTTGCCGTCGTTGTCGCGGATGGTCCCGGTGGCGGCGTCGCCCGCCGGCGTCTTCAGGGTGGCCGAATCCGCCGCCAGGGTCAGGGTCTCCGTCGCTTCCGCGAGCGTGTCGTCGGCTGTGGGGATGCGCACCTCGCCGGTGGTCTGCCCGGCGTCGAACACGATGGCGTCCGCGAGCCCGCCTTCGGGAAAGTCGTCCGCGGTGATGCCCTCGGCATTGTTTGCCACGGGCGCTGGCCGGCTGACCACGACGGTCAGCGAGTCGCCCTGGTCCGCGGGGCCGCTGAGTCCCACCGGGAAAACGAGGTCACCGCCCTCGGTGGTCGTGGCATCGCCGAGGGTTGCGTGGGGTGCGCCCTCCGCATAGCGCGAGTCGTCGTCGACGATGCGGCCCTGACTGATGGCCACCGTGTTGCCGTCGCTGTCCTCAAGATCGACGTCGAAGGCTTCGGCGTTGCCTTCGGCCAGGCTGTCCTGTGCGGTTCTGACGTCGAACGTTGCTTTCCTGGCGCCGGCGGGCAGGGTTACCTGGCCCTGGGTCGCCGAACCGATGTCGGCGGCCAAGGCGCCGTCGGAAAACGCCAGCGACCAGGTGAAGCTGCGCGCGCTTTCGGCCGTGTCGGGCGCGAGGACGCGGAAGGTCAGGGTTTCGCCCTCCGCGCCCGCGGCATCGCTGAGTGTGCGTTCGGCCACGCCGTCGGGCTGGTCGGCGGCGATTTCGCCGATGGCGGTGTCGCGCGCGCCGGTTTCCGGGTGCGCAACCGCGAGTTCGAAGGTTTCGGCGCTCTCCACGCGGGCATCCTCGGCCGGCGTGACTCCGATCTCGGCGGTTCCGCCGCTGCCCAGCGTGACCGTTCCCGAGGTCTGGCCCGCAAAATCGGCGGCCGTGGTTCCCAGGTCGGCGACGGACCAGCGCAGCGCCGCGCCGGGGTCCAGCTCGGCCGAGGTGACCCGGAAGCGGATCGTCCCGCCCTCGGCGCCGGATGCGGGGGCGACGTCGAGGTCGCCGGTGGTGCTGGCGTCGTCGTCCTCGCGGATGATCCCGCTCGCCGAGCCGGATGCGCCGCCGCCGGCCTCGGCGACGTCGAGCCGGACGGTCGCGTCGCCTTCGATCGCGTCGTCTTCGGCCGTGGCAACTTCGATGGTGGCGGTGCCCCCGCTCACCGTGACCGAACCGGAGGCCGCGCCGGCAAGGTCGGCGGGCGTCGCGCGTGTGCTGCTCGTGTCCACGGACCAGTCGAGCGTGGCGCCGTCGGCCATGCCCGGTGTCTCGACGCGGAACACCAGGGCATCGCCCTCGTCGGCCACGGCGGGGCGCACGATCACGTTGCGCTCGGCGCTGCCCTGGCCGTCGTCGTCGTCCCGGATGGTGCCCACGCCCGTGTCGACCGGGGCGTGGCCGCCGTGGCTGACGCGCAGGACCATGTCCTCGGCGTCTTCGGCCTCGGCATCGTCCGCCGTCGGGATGGGGATGGTCGCCGTTCCGCCGCTGACCGCGACGCTGCCGGTGTCCAGGCTGACCACGTCGAACGTGTTGGCTTCGCCCGGCCCGCCCGGGAAGACCTGCCAGAGCAGCGGTTCGCCGTCGGCAATCCCGGTGGTCGTGACCTGGAAGCGCAGGGGCTCGCCCTCGGTTGCGCTGGTATCGGCCACGGTCAGGCCGCCGGCGCCGCCGCTCTCGCCGCTGCTTCCCGAGCCGCCGAGATCGATGCCGCCGGCCATGCCGTCGCGGTCGATGATCGTGCTTGTTTGTGGATCGGCGAGCTCAAACCGGCCGGCACCGGTCTGGGCCAGCTCCGCCGTGCCGTCCGTGAAGACCAGCTCGCTCGTCTGGTTGAGGCTGGGCAGGGTCACGAGCGTGGTTCCGTTCGCAGCGATTTCCAGACCCGCCTCGGTCACCCGGGCCGAGATCGAATCCGACGGGACCGGGAGCGTGATCCGCTCCAGATTCGCATCCAGTTGCACCTGTTCGGCGCCTTCGGCGAGCCGGACGTGCTCCGTGCCCGCCCCGCCGCGGCCGAAGACCTCGACGGGTTGCGTTGCGGTGAAGCTGCCGCCTTCGGGAAGAAAAACATCGGCGGCCGGCGCTTCGCCGGCATCGGGCGCGGCCGTTTCCGTGGCGCCCGGCGTGACCCCGGCCGCCGTGGGTTCGGCGGCGGCCACCTCGGTTTCCGCGCCGTCCTCGCCGCTGATGGTGAAGCGTTGTGCGCCCGTCTGGCGCAGGGTCACGTCGCCGTCGGGCGTGGCCAGGGTGAGCGGCTGGTTGAGGCTGGGCAGGGTGGCAACGGGGGTGCCCCCGTTGGCGCCGTCTTCGGCGGCGATCGTCAGGCCGTCATCCGTCACCTGAAACGACAGGGTGCCCAGCTCGCGTGCGAGGTCGAGGCGCTCGAGGTTGGCATCGGGATGCAGACCCGAGACGCCGGCCGGCGCATGGAGGCGTTCAGGCCCCCCGGCGCGGCCGAACACGAAGCTCTCCTGTCGAAGCGATATCCCGGCCTCTTCCCGGAGAAAGACGCGGGGCAGGCCGCTGTCACGGTGCTCAGCCATGGCAATCCTCTTTTGGGGGCGAGCATTTCCGCCGGTCGCCCGGGTCCAACGAGGTTTCGACCGGGGGCGGCATTGCCGATGCTCGCCGCAACCGTGCGCCAGCAACGTCAAATAGCCGTTAAGGCGGGCGGGCGTAACGGCGTCCGGCATGCCGGAGGCGGGGGAGGCGGTCGGGACGGTCCGGTCTCAGGATGCCGGCGCTGCGCGTTGCGGCTGCTGGTCGGCGTCGGGCAACCAGGCCGCGACGGTGCGCACGAGATGCTCGGGGTCCATGGGCTTGGCGATGTGGTCATCCATGCCCGCTTGCAGGCATTTCTCGCGCTCCTGGGCCATGGCGTGCGCCGTCATGGCGATGATGGGCCGCCGCGGCCGTTCGCTCTGCGCTTCCCGCGCGCGGATGCGCTCGGTGGCCGCGTAGCCGTCCAGCTCGGGCATCTGCACGTCCATGAGCACCACGTCGGGCGGCCGGCCCGCCGGGTTTTCGATGGCCGCGACGGCGGCTTCCCCGGTTTCGGCAACCATCACCTCGGCGCCCGCGGACTCCAGGATCTCGCGGGCAACCTCCTGGTTGATGTCGTTGTCCTCGGCGAGAAGAATGCGTGTGCTCGCCAGCGCATTCGCGTCCGGCTCCGGCGCCTGCGCCGCCGGGGGTTCGGCGTCCTGGATCGCCTGGCCCGTCGCCATAACCCGGTGGGCGGCGTCGAGCAGCGGCGAGGCGAGGACGGGCTTGGCGAGCGTCCGTGTGACACCGTATTCGGCCGCCCGTGCCATGGCCGCCTCGCGCGCCCGCGTTCCGGCCATGATGATTGCGGGCGGGTGCGGGTCTCCGGCGTGGCCGGCGCCGACGCGGACCAGCAGCGGCTCGCGCGCCGTGGCCTGATCCGGACCGGCGATGTCCCAGTCCAGCAGGACCAGATCCCAGCCGCCGCGCGCCAGCGCTTCCCGGGTGGCCGCGGCGGTATGCGCCGTCTCCACGCGCGCGTTCCGGCCCCGCAAAAGCTCGGCCAGGATGCCGGCCCCCGCCGGATGGTCCTCCACCACCAGGATCCGGGTTTCGGCGAGGTCCGGTCGCGGTCCCGGCGGCTCGCCCGCCGCCGGCTGCATCGGCACGGTGATGGCGAATGTGGTCCCCGCGCCGGGGGCGCTGTCCACGTCGATCGTGCCGGCCATGAGGTCGGTGAGCTTGCCCACGATGGCCAGCCCGAGACCGGTTCCGCCGTGGCGGCGCGTGGTCGATCCGTCCGCCTGGGCGAAAGGCTGGAACAGGCCCGCCTGGGCGTCGGCGTCCATCCCGATGCCCGTATCCGCGACCGCGAGCCGCAGACACCACGTCCCGCTTGTGTCCGCGACGCGGTCCAGGTCGACCCGGACGTGCCCCGTCTCGGTGAACTTCACCGCATTGTTGACCAGGTTGACCAGCATTTGCTCGAGCCTGGAGACGTCACCGTAGAGCCGTGTCGGCACGTCCGGTGCCGCGCGCAGGAACAGGTCCAGGCCCTTGTCCTCGGCCCCCAGCGCGGTCACGGCGGCGACATGGGAGAGTAGCGTCTCCACCTCGAACGGCGCCTCGGCAAGTTCCATCCGGCCCGCCTCGATCTTCGAGAAGTCGAGGATGTCGTTGAGGATGCCGAGCAGATTGCTGCCCGAGGCGTGGATCATATGCACGTATTCGCGCTGCTGCGCCGTAAGTTCCTGCTTGCGCAGCAAATCGGCGAAGCCGAGCACGGCGTTCATGGGCGTTCGGATCTCGTGGCTCATGTTCGCCAGGAAGGCGCTCTTCGCCCGGGTGGCCGCCTGCGCGCGCACCTTGGCGGTCTCGGCTTCGTCCCAGGCGGCACGCAGCTTCGCCTCGTGGCGCGTCTGGACGTCCTGGAGATCGTTGTAGGCGCGCACCACTGCGCCGATCTCGTCGTTGCTGTCCCACGCGACCTTGGGCCGGACTTCGCCGCCCTGGCTGCGTCCGGAATCGATGGCGTGCTGGAGCCGCGTCAGCGGGATGCCGATGGTGCGCCAGTGCGCGATCATGGCGCTGGCGATGGCGGCAAGGGTCAAGGCGCCGGTCATCACCGCACCCAGCAGGGTGCTCCGGCGGAGATGCGCCATCGCCCGCCGGTCCGTCATGGCGATGCGCAGCTCGCCGATCCGGTGATAGCTGGCGTCGGTGAAGTACTTGATCGGCTGGGTGCCCACCATGGCCGTCCGGCCGCCGGGCTTTTCGGGCGTGAGGCCCACCGCGCCGAACAGGCGGCCGCTCTCGTCGCGCACTTCTGCGCCCACCACGTCCGGGTCCGTGACCAGTACGGCGAGGACGTGCTGAACGCGCGGCCGCTGCGCCGCCCAGAGGGCGGGGGCGAGGATCTCCACCTGGCTCTGCAGGAGGCGGGTCTTTTTCTGGGCCAGCTCCGCCATCTGTTGCCGGTAGTTATGGTATTCGAAAACAGTGAAGGCGAGCAGCGACGCGGCGACGACCAGGGGAACGTTGATGAGCAGGAACTTGGCGCGCACGGACTGCGGCCGCAGCACGGACGGCCAGCGAAGCGTGCCCCGGATGCTCCAGCTTCGTGTCATTCTTCCCGCCAAGCTTGCCGTTGCCCGTCGGGCGGCGGAAGTGCCCCGCCTCAAGGCGTTATCGAGACCTTCCAGTAGCGCAGCCGGTACGCCGCGCCCAGGGTTTCCCCCAGGCCCGTGACGGAATCGCGCGCCACGGCGATCTGCCGCCCCTGCCAGAGGGGCAGGAACACGGCGTCCCGGGCGCCGATGCGCTGGATGCGCCGGAACGCGTCGAGCCGTGCCGCCCGATCCGTGCTTTGCCGCTCCTTGCGGATCAGCCGGTCGATGGTCGCGTTGCGGTAATGCGTTTTGAGATAGCTGGTCTTCGAGCCGTAGAACGATGCCACGTAGTTATCCGCATCGACGAAATCGGGAAACCAGCCCTGCTGATAAAGGGGGTATTTGTCGTTACGGGTTCCACTAACGTATTCCGGCCGCTCGACGGCGTGAAGCTCAACCTGGAACAGATCGTTGCGCTCGAGCTGTTTTTCGATCAGGCCGAACTCGGCGTAGGACTTCTCGCCATAATGCGAGGGCGTGTACCAGACGGTCAGCGGAACCGGCGGCTGCAGGCCGGCGTCGATGAGCCGCTCGCGCGCCGCGGCCGGGTCGGGGGCCTTGCCGTAGATTTCGGCGAAGGCGGGCACGTGGCCGGCGACGCCGCGGGGAACCATGGAGTACAACGGCCTCACCGTTCCGTCGTAGACCTGTTCCGCGATCGCCGCCTGGTCCAGGAGGATGGCGGCGGCCTGGCGCGCGGCGCGATGCTGGCCCGGTGCGAGCCGGGTGTTGAAGGCGACGAAGCGGATCGCCGTGCCTTCGCCGGAGACCACCTTGAACGGCCCATCCGGCGCGCGTTCGCGGAAGCGCCGGATCTGTTCCGGGGGCAGGTTGGGGTAGGCGAGATCCACATCCCCCTGGCGCAGGACACGCGCCAGCGTCCGGGAGTTGCGGAAGTACTGCAGGCGCACGCCGTCGTTTTCCGGTGCCGGTCCGTGGTAGCGCGGATTGGGTTCCAGGCGAACCTGCACTTCGCGACTGTACCCCGCGATGCGGTAGGGGCCGCCGGCGACGATGGCGTCGTTGGGCTGGATGGCGTCACCCGGATAGATCTCTTCCGGCACGATCGCCGCGGCGCCGGTCGCCAGCACGTAGGGCCAGGTGGCGTTGTGGCGCTTGAGATGAAACGTGACCGTGTGCGCATCCGGCGTGGCGATCCGGTCGAGGCTTGCGAGCAGCCCGGCCGGCCCCGCGCTGTGGTCGATGCGCCGGACGCGATTGAGCGAGAAGGCGACGTCCTCGGCCGTCAGCGGCGTGCCGTCGGCAAACGTCAGCCCTTCGCGCAGCTTGCAGCGATACACGGTTTTACCCGTCCACGCGCAGCTCTTGGCCGCGGCGGGTTCGGGCCGCGTTTCGCCCGCCGGAATGCGCATGAGAAACGGATAGACATTGTAGATGACGTTCCACGAGGCGATGTCGTAGACCCGCGCCGGGTCGAAGGCAACGGGCCGGTCCGTGGTGCCGTGAATGAGGGTCTCGGCCGTGGCGGCAACCGTCGTGGTTGACAAGACCGCTCCGGCGAAAGCGATGCAGGCAAAATGTCGGGCATGACGATGGCATCTTCGGTCTTCGGGACATTCGGCTCGAATACCGCGAGAAAGACCCGCGCCGGCAATCATCTTGTCAAACATCGCGATTCCTGAAGCGTTTCTTCGCAAACACAACATACAAGAGGATACAGAACCACGCCGTTCGTGTCACCGCTTTCGCGCCGGTTCGGCGCAAGCGGGGGAGGCCCGGCACCGTTCTCGCGTAGGCAGGAAATCCCGAAAACGCGCCGGGCCGGACTGGCCCGACTACCCCTTTTCATCACGCGCCGCCGGGGTCGCTCCCCGATACCGTGGGCAAGGTAACGGTTTATTAACCTTGCCAGCGGAGGCGGTGCCATGCGGGTTCAAGGGGGCATCACGGCGGCGGCCGGCCCGGTCGGCGCGTTACCCGTGCCCGTGCCGCTGCGCGCGGACACCCCGTTTGCTGAGACGCTCGATGGCGGCGCGCGTCCGGCCCCCGACGCAGAGGCCACCCGGTACGGCCCGCTGGCGGTGGCGCAGCTTCAGGGGAATCATGTACGCACAGCGCCAGCCTCGGCGGTACCGCGTGTCGATGCGGCGCGCGCCTATGCGCGTGCGCCCGCCGGCACCGGCAGCGGGGCAACGGGGCGCGCCGTATCCTTTTCCGTCTAGCCGGTTACGCCGAGATCGCCGCTCAGGCCGGGGTGTCGTGCCACCGCCCCTGGAAAATCGCCAACAGCTCGCGGGCGGCCTTGGTCGCGGGGATCTGGCCCGCGGTGACGGCCTGTTCCAGCTCGTTCAGGCGGGCGGCCACGCCCGGGTGTTCGCGGAAGGCGCGCTGCAGGCTTTCCTCGACTTCCGACCACATCCAACTGCGCGCCTGCTGTGCCCGGCGCCGATCCAGGTGGCCGCCGGCGCGCATGCGGGATTCGTAGTCCCGGATCGTCTCCCAGACGCCGTCCAGGCCGCGGCCCTCCAGCGCCGAGGCGGTCCGTACGGGCGGCTGCCAGGCCTCGCTGGCCGGGCGGATCATGCGCAGGGCGCTGCGGTACTCCGCCGCCGCCGCCTCGGCTGCAACCTCGTGGCCCGTGTCCGCCTTGTTCACCACGAGGAGGTCGGCGATTTCCGAGATGCCCTTCTTGATGCCCTGAAGCTCGTCCCCGCCGCCCGGCAGGAGCAGCAGCAGGAACATGTCGACCATGTCCGCGACCACGGTCTCGGACTGCCCCACGCCCACGGTCTCAACGATGACCACGTCGAAGCCCGCGGCCTCGCAGATCAGCATGGCCTCGCGGGTGCGCCGCGCGACACCCCCCAGCGTGCCGCCGGTGGGCGAGGGGCGGATGAAGGCCTCGCGGGTGCGCGCCAGTTCCTCCATGCGCGTCTTGTCGCCCAGGATGGCGCCGCCGGTGCGCGAGGAGGTCGGATCCACGGCAAGTACGGCCACGCGATGTCCGGCGCGCAGGAGATGCAGACCGAAGGCTTCGATGAAGGTGGATTTGCCCACGCCGGGCACCCCCGAGATGCCCAGGCGGGTAGCGCCGCCCGTTTGCGGGAGGACGGCTTCCAGTAGCGTCTCCGCTTCGACGCGGTGATCAGTGCGGGTGGATTCCACCAGGGTGATGGCGCGCGCCAGGGCACGGCGGTCCCCGGCGCGCACGCGCTCGGCAAGGCGTGCGGCATCCGCCCCGGTCATGGCGATCCCTCCGGTCCGCCGCCCAGCGCCGACGAATCGCCGGCCTCCGCGCCGGGACCCAGGGGTTGGCCGTAGGAAAACTCCACGATATGCCCTTCCGGGTCTTCGAGGCCGCAGTAGTACCCGGCCGGGTATTCGTCCTGGCGCGGTTCCAGCAACAGGCAGCCCGCTTCGCGCCCGCGCTCGGCGATGGCGTCCACCTCTGCCGTACTGGCCACGGCGAAGCCCAGATGCGAGGCGTCGCCCGGCTGGCGCTGGTAGCCCGGCCCGCCGGGCAGCAGGACGATGATGAAATCGCGCTCGCGGCCCGGCTCGGCGATCCAGACGATGCGCTCGCCGCCCTTGCCGGGGCGCTCGTGCACGACCCGCATGTTGCAGAAGCGGGCGTAGAAATCGATGCACGCCGGAACGTTGCGGACGTGCAGGGCGAGATGGGTGATCCGGGGCTGCATGACCCGCGTTCTAGCCCGTTCCATGCCGCCGGGCCAAGGGGCGCACCCGCGCGTTGAACGCCGGTGGCGCGGTCGGTTCCGTACAGAGACGTGGGATCACCCTTGCGTGCACGTGATACGCGTGATAGCGAAATCAATGTCAGGGGCGGCCGTCTCCCGATGGACGGCGATCACCTGACGATCGGGGGCGCCCCGGGGCGTGTACCTCCAATGCGACGCGCTCGGCCGGGCCTCGCCGGCGCGTGCATGCGTGTCCGCGCAAAAGGCCGTATACGCGTTCGGGGTGTGTATTGGCGACGAGACGGGCGTGAAGGGAGGTCGAGACCATGAAGAGCAACACGGGTTCCATCGACGACGTTGGCGGAACAGTTACCACCATGGCGCTGGGTGAAGAAGGCGGCGACGATCTGCCCGATGCGACCACCCTGGCCATCGGCGAGGAGGGCGACGACGGGGGTCCGGATCTCACCACCATGGCGCTGGGTGAAGAGGGCGACGATCCCTTTCCGAAGCCGATCAGCCTGAGTCTCGGCGAGAACGGCGACGACGGCGGCGACGGCGGTCTCATCGATGACCCCATGATCCTGTGATGGCGTCGCGCGCCGGGATCGGGCGCGTGCGTTTCGGGGGCGGGCGGCCCGCAGGGGCTGGCCGCGCCCGTTGCGTGCACCGCTGGGTGCGGCACCGCCGGTGGTACGGGGTGCGCGCATGAGCGAGGGGGCGTCGTACGATCTGCTGATCGCCGGCGGCGATGGCGATCCGAACGTCGTCCGGCTTCTGGCGCGTGCCAGCGAGCTGGGCTACAGCGTCTGTCCTTGTCTCTACGGCCGCAGCGGCACGCCGCGACTGACCGTGGACGTCCAGCGCGACCGGTTGCTCGTGAACGGTTTGCCGGTGGCGCCACGCGCCGTCTTCGTGCGCCAGGACGTCTTTCGGTACCTGGAAACCCAGAACGCGGCGGATTGGCAGCGCGCCCGGGAATGGTTCCAGCTCGTCTTCGGCTGGGTCACCGCGCGTTCTGATGTGCGTTTCCTCAACGGCCGGTATTTCGCCAATCCGCGGATCAACAAGCTCGCCATGCTGCTCCTGGCCCGCGGGTGTGGGCTCTGTGTCCCGGAAACCTATTTCACCAACGATGTTCCCGGAATCCGCGATCTGCCCGCCCATGCGGACTGGATCTGCAAGCCCGTCGAGGGCGGCGAGCACACCCGGGAACTGACCGAATTCCTCGCCGATGTGGGCGAGCGGCCCGCCTACGGCCGGCCCATTACGGTCCAGCATAAGCTCACCGGCGGCGAGATCCGCGTGTTCCGGATCGGCGATACGCTCCGGAGCTTTGCGGTCCGGTCGGATTCCCTCGACTACCGCGTTCATCAGGATGCGCAGGTCACGCCCATCGAGACCCCGGCGGAGATCGAGGGGCCGTACCGCGCACTCACGGATCGGCTCGGCCTCGATTTCTGCGCCGCCGACTTTCTCACCTGTCCGAAGACCGGCAAACGGCATCTGCTGGAGGTGAACAAGGGGCCGATGTTCGTGCACTTCGACCATGTCACGCACGGGCAGGTGACGGCGGACCTCCTCGCCCGGTTGTGCGCGGCGTGACCCGTCCAACGGCGGCTGCTGCAAC